>ERZ1673699.2141-NODE-2141-length-13733-cov-5.657260_pt1 | contig 13733 bp, 11 predicted proteins | sample MGYA00580229_ERZ1673699 | MGnify/ENA primary metagenome ERZ1673699 (study PRJEB41218, sample SAMN15661785) | gut metagenome | host: Homo sapiens | place: Canada: London | collected 2015-08-20/2019-03-30 | study: EMG produced TPA metagenomics assembly of... | reverse complement strand
AATACGCTTCCCGCCTATTTTTTTGGTATTCCTTGCATTTCCGGTCTTGATACGGTATACTAGATTGGTTAAGGTATGAAATCAATGCTACCACATCTTGTGATATGAGAGGGATCCAACGACATGGCAAAGGCCTCAACGACAACCTATGGCAACGATAGCATCTCAATGCTCAAGGGCGCGGAGCGCGTGCGCAAGCGTCCGAGCGTCATCTTCGGCTCTGACGGGCTGGAGGGCTGCGAGCACGCGGTGTTTGAAATTCTCTCGAACGCGATCGACGAGGCGCGCGAGGGATTCGGCAATATTATAACCGTTACGCGCTACGAAGACAAGTCCATTGAGGTGGAAGATCTCGGGCGCGGCTGTCCGGTGGACTGGAACGAGAAGGAGCAGCGCTACAACTGGGAGCTGATCTTCTGTGAGATGTACGCCGGCGGCAAGTATAAGAACAACGAGGGCGAGAACTACGAATACTCGCTCGGTCTCAACGGTCTGGGTGCGTGCGCCACGCAGTACGCCTCGGAATATATGGACGTGACCATCTGGCGTGACGGGAAAAAGTACAGCCTGCACTTCCGGCAGGGTGAGGTCGTCGGCGGCCTGGAGAGTGCCCCGGCCGACCGCAAAAAGACCGGCACGACCATCCGCTGGCGGCCGGATCTGGAGGTGTTCACGGACATCGACGTGCCCGAGAGCTATTTTCAGGACGTGCTGCACCGACAGGCCGTCGTGAACAAGGGCGTGACGTTTCGACTGCGCGTGCAGCGCGGCAGCACGTTCGAGACGACGGACTACTGCTATGCCGACGGCATCCTCGACTATGTCAAGGAGCTCGCGGGCGAGGACGCGCTGACCGCCCCGGCCTACATGGAGACCGAGCGCCGCGGACGCGACCGTGCGGATAAGCCGGAATACAAGGTGAAGATCTCGGCGGCGTTTTGCTTTTCCAACCGCGTCAACGACATCGAATACTACCACAACTCGTCCTGGCTGGAGTACGGCGGCGCGCCGGAAAAGGCGGCCAAGAGCGCCTTCACCTCCGCCATCGACGCCTACATCAAGCAGCAGGGCAAGTATCAAAAGAGCGAGAGCAAGATCAACTTTCAGGATGTGCAGGACTGCCTGATCCTGGTCACGAACTGCTTTTCGACCATCACCTCCTACGAGAACCAGACGAAGAAGGCCATTACGAATAAATTTATCCAGGAGGCCATGACGGAGTTTTTCCGCGAGCAGCTGGAGATCTATTTCATCGAGCACAAGACCGACGCCGACCGCGTCATGGAGCAGGTGCTCATCAATAAGCGCAGCCGCGAGACGGCGGAAAAAGCGCGCCTGAACATCAAGAAAAAGCTCACCGGCAATGTCGATCTCGCCAACCGTGTGCAGAAATTCGTCGACTGCCGCTCGAAGGACGTCTCGCGCCGCGAGATCTACATCGTGGAGGGTGACTCCGCACTCGGCGCGTGCAAACTCTCGCGTGATGCGGAGTTTCAGGGCATCATGCCTGTGCGCGGCAAGATCCTCAACTGTCTCAAGGCCGATTATGCGCGCATTTTTAAGAGCGACGTTATCACCGACCTCATGCGCGTGCTCGGCTGCGGCGTGGAGGTGCAGAGCAAGCAGGCCAAGGACCTCTCGGCGTTCAGCCTCGAGAACCTGCGCTGGAACAAGGTCATCATCTGCACCGATGCCGACGTGGACGGCTTCCAGATCCGCACGCTCATCCTCACCATGCTCTACCGCCTTGCACCGACGCTTATCCGCGAGGGCTATGTGTACATCGCCGAGTCGCCCCTGTATGAGATCGTGAGCAAGGGCAAGACCTACTTTGCCTATTCCGACCGCGAGAAGGCGGCCATCGTCGACAGTCTCGGCGGCGCGAAGGCGGACATCAACCGCTCGAAAGGTCTCGGCGAGAACGATCCCGAGATGATGTGGCTCACGACCATGAACCCCGACACACGCAAGCTCATCCGCGTCATGCCGGAGGATGTCGAGCGCACGGCGCAGATGTTCGACCTGCTGCTGGGCGATAATCTGGCCGGGCGCAAGGCGCACATCGCCGAGTGCGGCAGCCAGTTTCTCGATCTGGCCGATATTTCCTGAGAAAAACCTGCGTAAAGGAACGGTAACGTTATGCCGAGAAAAAAAGCACCGGAAATCAAGAAAACAGTCGATCCCAACGTTGTCGGGCTCAAGGCGGAGGTCATCTCCCAGCCCATCACCGAGACGCTGGAGCAAAACTATATGCCGTATGCGATGAGCGTCATCGTCTCGCGCGCGATCCCGGAGATCGACGGCTTCAAACCCAGCCACCGCAAGCTGCTGTACACGATGTACAAGATGAACCTGCTCTCGGGCGGACGCACGAAGTCGGCCAACATCGTCGGCCAGACCATGCGCCTCAACCCGCACGGCGACGCCGCGATCTATGAGACCATGGTGCGCCTGTCCAAGGGCTACGGCGCGCTGCTGACGCCGTTTGTGGACTCCAAGGGCAACTTCGGCAAGGTATTTTCGCGCGACATGTCCTATGCCGCCTCGCGTTACACGGAGGCGAAGCTCGCGCCCATCTGTGCCGAGCTCTTCGGCGACATCGACAGCGACACCGTTGACTTTGTCGATAACTACGACGGTTCGATGAAAGAGCCGGCGCTGTTGCCGACGCGCTTCCCGAACGTGCTCGTGTCGGCAAACCTCGGCATCGCCGTCGGCATGGCCAGCCAGATCTGCGGCTTCAACCTCGAGGAGGTCTGCCGCACGACGATCGCCTACCTCGAGGACCCGAACCACGACCTGCTCTCGACGCTCCCGGCGCCGGATTTTCCGACCGGCGGCGAGATCCTCTACGACCGCAGCGAGATGGCGCAGATCTACCGCACCGGACGCGGCAGCTTCAAGGTGCGCGCCCGCTGGCGGCACCTGCCGAAGGAGAACATCATCGAGATCTACGAGATCCCGTATTCCACGACCGTGGAGGCTGTTATCGACAAGGTGGCCGAGCTCGTCAAGGCGGGCAAGCTGCGCGAGGTGGCCGATATGCGCGACGAGACCGACCTCAGCGGTCTGAAGCTCGCCATCGACCTCAAGCGCGGTGCAGACCCCGAGCAGGTCATGCAAAAGCTCTTCCGGCTCACGCCGCTGTGCGACAGCTTTGCCTGCAACTTCAACATCCTCATCGCCGGGAATCCGCGCGTGATGGGTGTCGGCGAGATCCTCGACGAGTGGACGTCGTGGCGCATGGAGTGCATCCGGCGGCGCGTGTTCTTTGACCTGCAGAAAAAGCGCGCCAAGCTCCACCTGCTGCAGGGCCTCGGCAAGATCCTGCTCGACATCGACCGCGCCATCGCCATCATCCGCAACACCGAGCGGGAGGCCGACGTCGTGCCCAACCTCATGGCGGGCTTCGGTCTCGATGAGGTGCAGGCAAACTTTGTCGCCGAAATCAAGCTGCGCAACATCAACCGCGAGTACATCCTCAAGCGCACGGCCGAGACCGATGCGCTGGAAAAAGACATTGCCGATCTCGAGGCGACGCTTGAGAGCAAGCGCCGCATCCGCGGCATCATCATCCGCGAACTCAAGGAGATCATCCGCAGGTATCCGTCGCCGCGGCGCACGGGCATCGTCGCGGCGGAGAGCGTCACGATGCTGCCGACGGAGGACCTTGTGCCGGATTACCCGGTGCAGCTGTTCCTCTCGCGCGAGGGCTACTTCAAGAAGATCACGCCGCAGTCGCTGCGCATGAGCGGCGAGCAGAAGTATAAGGACGGCGACGACCTGAGCCAGAGCTTCGGCGCGACGAACCGCGGGGAACTTCTCATCTTCACCGACCGTCAACAGGTATATAAGGCCAAGCTCTGCGACTTCGCGGACACGAAGGCGTCCGTGCTCGGCGTGTACCTGCCGACGGTGCTGTCCATGGACGACGAGGAGCACGTCCTGTGCATGGTCGACCCCGGCGACTATCGCGGAGAGCTCCTGCTCGTGTTTGAAAACGGCAAGGCCGCGCGCATCCCCATGGCAGCCTACGAGACCAAGACGAACCGCCGCCGCCTGACCGGCGCGTATTCGGACAAGAGTCCGCTCATAGCCGTGCTGCCGCTCTACGAGGGCAGCGAGGTCGCGGTCTTTGCGTCCGACGGGCGCGCGCTGCTCTTCCCGCCGGAGGCGATAGCGCTCAAGGCATCGCGCACGACGCAGGGCGTCGCCGTCATGGCGCTGAAGAAAAAGGCCGTCGTCACGCAGGCGCAGTTTGTGCCCGATACGCTCATCCACAACCACGCGCGCTACCGCGCCAAGAGTCTGCCGGCAGCCGGTGCGCTGCTGCGCGAGGACGACCGCGGCGAGGAGCAAATGAGCCTGATCTGAGGAGGAAACTATGGAGCTGCATCGTTTTTCCGCTTTTGACTATATGAAGCTGATCGTCGGTTCGGCGCTCGTGGCCGCGGCGTTTCAGTTTTTCACCTTCCCGAACAGCATCGTTTCCGGCGGCGTGACCGGTATCGCGCAGATCATCCATCTGCTGACGCGCATCCCGGTCGGCGTGCTGTCGATCCTCATCAATATCCCGATCTTCTGTCTCGGCTGGCGGCACCGGCTCGGCACGCGCCGGCTCATTCTGGCGCTGTGCGTCATGGCGATGATCTCCGTGTTCATTGACCTGCTTGCGATCACCGAGCTTGTCGCGACGGATGAGCCGATGCTCGGCGCTGTCTACGGCGGCGTCATCAACGGCGCGGGCTACGGCCTGATCTATACCACCGGCACGACCGGCGGCGGCACGGACATTCTGGCCAAGATCCTGCGCCGGCGCTACCCGTACATAAATTTCGGCACACTGCTGTTCGGCATGAACGTGCTCGTCGTGCTGACGTTTGCGTTTCTGTTCAAGAAATACGACAGCTGCATGTACACCATGATCGAGATGTTCATCAGCTCGAAGGTCGTCAACCTCGTCCTCTACGGGCCGGGTGTGTCGGAGGTGTGCTACATCATCAGCAGCAACGTCGGCGCGATCAAGAGCGCCATCACCTGCACGATGGGCCGCGGCGTCACGCTGCTCAACGGCGAGGGCGCGTGGTCGGGCAGAGAGATGCAGGTCATCCTCTGCGTGGTCAAGCGGCCGGAGATCGCGCAGCTGCGCGAGGTCGTGCGCTCGGTGGACGGAAAGGCATTTGTCATCGTGTCCGAGGCCAAGGACGTCTTTGGCCGCGGCTTTGGAAACATCTACGGCGACGATTGAAAGGAGCGGGGTATGCGCAAACGCTGCATCACCGGCATCCTGCTGGCGGCACTGCTGGTGTCGCTGTGCGGATGCACGTCCGTGTTTGACAAGGAATATCTGTCGGTGCGCCCATATGAGGAGCCGTCGAATCTGCTGACGGATGCCGACACCACGCAGATCCGCAACTATGCGGGTCTCATGCGCGCGCTCAATGCGATGGCCGCACAGTACGAGCGCTCGTTCGTGCTGGCTTTCGGCGACTATGACGGCATCATTGCCGACGATCTGGCTGCCGCCTGCGAGGAGCTGCGCACCGGTACGGCCATCGGCGCATACTGCATCGACAGCGTCACCTATGAGACCGAGCAGGTGGTCGCCTACTGTGAGGCGAGCATCACCATCGCCTACAACCGGCCGGAGAGCGAAGTGCGCTCCATCTACAGCGCCCAGACGCAAAAGAGCATCCTCGACTGCGTGGTCGATGCGCTCGACCGGCAGAAAACGCAGTTTGCCATCCAGATCAGCACCAGCACGCTCGAAACGGATGACGTCGCGGCGCTCGTGCGCTCGGCGTGCCTGAATCAGCCGCAGCTCGTGGTGGATTTCCCGGCCATCGACGTCACGGCCTACAGCGGCGGCAGCAGCCAGAAGATCTTCGGCGTCACGCTGCGCTATGACCTTGGCGCGTCCGTGGTCAATGACCGCCGCACACAGCTTGACGGCCGTGTGCGCACGCTGATCTCTTCGCTCACGGCAGGGGAGAAGGAGACACCGCTGCAGGCGGCCTTCGTCGTCATGCGTGCCTGTGAGCAGCGCACGACGAACGTGCGCACCGCCTATGACGCACTCGTCAACGGCTCGGGCGACAGCTGCGCGCTGGCCATGGCATACAAGGCGGTGTGCGACGCGCTCAACATTCCGTGTCAGGTCGTGAGCGGCCGCTTCCAGGGCATTGATCGCTGCTGGAACGTGGTGCAGGTCAACGGCAATTACTATCATCTCGACCTGTCCATGCAGTCGGAGACGCTGTGGCTGCGCAGCGACGAGAGCATGCGCGGTACCTACCAGTGGACGGCTGACAGCTGCCCGACGTGCACAGCGCAGTCGTTCATCTGGCGCGAGGGCAAGAAGCTTTGACACGATAAAATCAGAAAAAAGAGAAAAAACGCTTGACAAGCCGTCTTTTTGTGGTACAATAACGCTTGCATTCACGAAATGCGGGCATAGCTCATTTGGCAGAGCGCCACCTTGCCAAGGTGGAGGTAGCGAGTTCGAATCTCGTTGCCCGCTCCAGATTGAGAACCACACACAGCAAAAACACCGCACGAAGTGCGGTGTTTTTGCTGTGCTTTGCTGCGTCCGCAGCGCGTGGATATCAAGGAACGGATCACAAACACCGATCGGATCAAATTAAGGAGGAACCCTTCATGAACGCAGATGTTGTTATCGTCGGCGCCGGTCCTGCCGGTATTTTCACGGCGCTGGAGCTGCTGCGCCGCGGCGCTCCGGAGAAGATCGTCATGATCGAGCAGGGACAGGCCATTGAAAACCGCCGCTGCCCGAAAGCCAAGACCGGCAAGTGCATGAACTGCAAGCCGTACTGCCACATTACGACCGGCTTCTCCGGCGCGGGCGCGTTTTCGGACGGGAAGCTCTCGCTGTGCAGCGATGTCGGCGGTGACCTGCCCACGCTTGTCGGCGAGCAGAAGGCGCAGGAGCTCATCGATTATGCCGACGGCATCTATCTTGAATTCGGCGCGGACGAGCACGTCGAAGGGCTGGAGAACACGGAGGAGGTCAAGCAGATCCGCACGCGTGCCATCCGCGCGGGCCTGCGTCTGGTCGACTGCCCGATCCGTCACCTCGGCACGGAAAAGGCACACGAGGTGTATCTCGGCATTGAAAACTACCTGCGCGAGCACGGCGTGGAGATGCTCTTCGGCTGCACGTGTGAGGATGTCATCGTGCGCGACGGGCGCTGCTGCGGTGTCGTGGCACACGATGCGCATCAGGACTATACCATCGAGGCCAGGCACACCGTCATTGCCACCGGCCGCCGCGGCGCCGACTGGCTGGAGAAGGTCTGCCTCGAGCACGGCGTGGAACACAAGCCCGGCACGGTCGATATCGGCGTGCGCGTCGAGGTGCGCAATGAGGTCATGGAGTCTGTCAACCGCGTGCTCTATGAGTCGAAGCTCATCGGCTATCCCGCGCCGTTTAAGAACAAGGTGCGCACGTTCTGCCAGAACCCCGGCGGCTTTGTCTCGCAGGAGAACTATGACAACGATCTCGCCGTCGTCAACGGCCATGCGTATAAGGAGCTCAAGTCGCCCAACACGAACGTGGCGATCCTCTGCTCACACAATTTCTCCGTGCCGTTCAACCAGCCGATCGCCTATGCGCAGAAGGTCGGCGAGCTGACGAATATGCTCGGCGCGGGGCACATCATGGTGCAGCGCTTCGGCGATATCCTCGACGGCAAGCGCACGTGGCAGAAGGAGCTCGCGCAGTCGAACGTCCGTCCCACGCTGCCGGACGCCGTTGCTGGCGACATCACGTCCGCCATGCCGTACCGCGCCATGCTCAACATCATCAACTTCATCAAGGCCATGGACGAGGTCGTGCCCGGCTTCGCCGCGTATGAGACGCTGCTCTACTCCCCGGAGCTGAAGTTTTACAGCAACCGCATCGCCATGGACGACGCGCTCAACACGAATGTGCCCGGTCTGCACTGCCTGGGCGACTCCTCCGGTTGGACGCGCGGCCTGATGATGGCCTCGGCCATGGGCGTGCTCATGGGACGCAGGCTTGCAGATACGCTCTGATGCGCGGGTGAACGGAAGGATTGTCAACTTTTGCACAAAATGCTTGACAAATTCCTGCAAATCAGTAGTATAAGAGAGATGGGAAATTGATAGATCCGCCGGTGCGGCGGAGGGAAGGAAACACATTATGGATGGATTGAAAAAAGCTTATTACCGCACCTACCAGCAGGTGTTTGACATCGGTATGCGCTGCCTGCATTGGCGCAAGCCAATCGTGTTCTCCGGTGCCGGCTGTCTTAAACAGGTACCGGACGTGCTCGGCAAGTGCGGTGTGGAAAAGGTCATGGTCGTCACCGGTTCGCACGTGGTCAAGTCGCTCGGACCGAAGCTGTTTGCTGCGCTCGAGGAGGCCGGTATGCCCTACGAGGTGTTCAGCGAGGTCGAGGCCAACCCCTCCGTGACCACGGTCGAAAAGATCCGTGCGCAGTACGTGGAGACCGGCTGCAGCGGCTTCGTCGCGCTCGGCGGCGGCAGCCCGATGGATGCGACCAAGGGTGCGGCTGCCCGCGTTGCCTGCCCGAAAAAGAGCTGCAACGACATGGCCGGTGTCATGCGTGTCGGCAAGACCGTGCCGCCGATCGTCGCCATTCCGACGACGTCCGGCACCGGCAGTGAGACGACGATCGCCGCCGTCATCACCGACAGCGAGACGCACCACAAGTACGCGCTCATGGACCTCAAGCTCATGCCGCTGTATGCCATTCTTGATCCGGAGCTGACCGTCGGCCTGCCGCCGCGCACGACTGCGACCACCGGCATGGACGCGCTTACCCACGCGATCGAGGCGTACATCAGCTGGACGTACAACACCAAGGAGAGCCTGCGCCTCGCCGAAGAGGCCGTCAAGCTCATCTTCGATAACCTCGAGGTCGCTTACGCGCACGGCGAGGATCTCAAAGCCCGCGAGAACATGATGATCGCCGCCTTCAAGGCAGGCTTCGCGTTCTCCCGCGCCGGCGTCGGCAATGTGCACGCCATCGCGCACACGCTCGGCGGTCTGTACAACACCCCGCACGGCCTTGCCAACGCGGTCATCCTGCCGATCGTTCTGGAGGACTACGGCGCGGCCGTATATCCGAGACTTGCGCGCCTGAGCGAGATCGCCGGTGTCAGGACCGAGGGCACGGACGCCGAGAAGGCGCAGGCATTCATCGCGGAGATCTATGCCATGAACGAGCGCATGGGCATCCCGAAGGGCTTCGACTTCATTCAGGAAGCCGACATCCCGCAGATCATCGATTGGGCGCTGGCCGAGGCCAACCCAAACTACCCTGTGCCGGTCGTGTACAACGCTGCGCGCTGCCGCAAGGTCATCGATGATATCCGCGCCAAGGCCGCGGAGAATCCCCCCGCCGAAGCATAAGAGCATAGCAAAGCCCGCCCCGCACAGCCGTGCGGGGCGGGCTCTTTCTTCCGGCAGACTCAGGCGGCCTGCCGGTCTTTTTTGCTGCCGATGCCGCCGTGCAGGACAAAGCGGCAAAAGCCGTTGTCCGTGTGCACGGACACAATGCGGTAAATGAGCAGCGTGATCGCGTAGGCGATCGTGGCTGCGACCAGACCGACGATCATCGCGCCGAGCACGTCGGACGGGTAGTGCGCCATGAGGTAGTTGCGCGCAAAACCCATCACCGGCACGAACAGAAACGCCCAGTAGCGCGCGGGCTTTTTGCCCGTGAGCACGAGCGCGGTCACACCGGCCATCGCGGCTGTGACATGGCCGGAGGGGAAGGAGTATTCGCTCTCGGCATACGCACCGGCTGCCTGCCACCAGGTGCGGAAAGGTTCCACCGTCAGCGGGCGCGGCCGGGCGACGAAGTCCTTGAGCCAGAAGTTCGTGATGAGCGCGCCGCAGCACACGGCACCGAAGATGCACACGCCCATCTTGCGCGTCTTGGGAAAGAGCATCAGCGCGATGCCGAGCGCGAGGAAGAGGAGACCCTTCTCACCCAGCAGCGTGATGATGTAGCACAGCGGCGTGAAAACCCCGCCCGCAGCCTCGGCCAAATTGTGCAGCGCCTGCAAAATGGCATAGTCATAGCCCGCAAACGCGGTGTTGAGCCACTGCGCGATCGCAGTCAGTTCCATAAAAAATCACCGTCCGGATAGAAAGAATAGCTTTTGAAAAAGGCGAAAAGCTCGCCGGAATGTAAAATGCACTTAAAATCTGTGCAAAGTGAAAAGTGACTTTGTCATCTTACACCCCGCGCATGCGTTTTGCAACCGTTAACATCCGCACGGACCCTTAAAGTTTTGAATGAACGATTTTTATCAAAAACAAAAATGGAACGTTTTCTGTATTTTGAACCGGTTATTCTGCTGCGGGGCTTGACTTTGGCGTAAAAAATCAATATGCTGGTAAACGGAAATTCAATCTTTAGATAGGAGCGATTTTTGCATGATTCTCGATTGCAGCAAGTATATCGGCCCTTGTAAGTGCGGCCGCGAGCACACCCTGGAGACGAAGAAGGTCGTCGTGGAGTATGACGCGCTCGACAAGTTCGACCAGTATATGGACGAGGTCGGCCTGACCGGCAAGCGCGCTGTCATCTATGACACGAACACGTATAATCTTCCGACGCTCAAGCATGTGCGCGCCGATCAGGAGATCGTCCTCAACGCCGAGGGCCTGCACTCCGAGAAGGGTATGATCGAGGACATGATGCGTCAGCTCGACCACCCGGACGTGATCGTCGCGGTCGGCTCCGGCACGATCATGGACTTTGGCCGCTACCCGGCGTACCATCTCGGCATCCCGTTTGTCGCCGTGCCGACGCTTGCGAGCTCCGACGGCTTTACGGCCAACATCTGCTCGATCATCATCGACGGTCAGAAAAAGTCCATCCCCATGCAGGCTGCGGCGCTCGTCGTCTGCGACCTGAACGTGGTCTCCGGTGCGCCCCTGTGGCTGACCGTGAGCGGCATTTCGGACATTCTGGCAAAGTACATTTCGCTCGCGGACTGGAAGATCGCACACCTCGTCTCGGGCGAGTATTATTGCCCCATGGTCGCCGATCTCGCCGAGGAGGCGTTGACCATCATGCGCAAGGCTGCCGATGATATGGCGGCCGGCGGCAAGCCGGACTTTGAGGCCATGACCATGGCGCAGATGATCTCCGGCCTGACCATGCAGCTGCTCAACCACTCCCGTGCCGCGTCCGGTGCCGAGCACCTGATGGCACACCTTGTGGAGATGAAGCCGCCGCGGTTTGAAAATGCCCACGGCATGCACGGCCAGTGCGTCGGTGTGGGCACGTACCTGTGCGCCAAGGAGTATCACTACCTCGCCTCGCTCCCGACGCCGAAGGCCAAGCCCTTTGAGCCGCTGACCCGCGCATGGGTGGATGAGAAATTCGGCTCCCTCGCCGACGGCATCATGAAGGAGAACGAGAACGACGTGCTCGGCACGTTCGATCCGCAGAACATCGTTGACCACTGGGACGAGATCCGCGCCATCATCGCTGAGATCCCCTCGGCCGAGGAGCTTGCCGCCCTGTGCGAGAAGCTCGGCGCGTTCTACAAGCCCGAGCAGATCGGTATCGACCCGGCTCTGTCGGAGGATATGCTCAGCGTTTCGGCTGCCATCCGCAACCGCCTGACGCTCATCCGCATGCGCCGCGTGCTCGATTTCGGCGAATAATTGCAGATGGAAACCGTATGTGCCCGGAAGCAGCCGCTTCCGGGCATGTTTTTTGCTTCTTTTCGAAAAACGGAGTTGACATTTTAAAACTACTGAATATAATATAGTACTGTAAGAACAACGAGCGAAGGAGGCTGCACATGAACGCGCAATATAAAAAAGGCGTGCTGGATCTGTGCGTGCTGTCGCTGCTGCACAAGCGCGATTGCTATGGGTATGAGATTTCGGATTTTCTCTCCCGGCACATTGACATTGCGGATGGCACGGTCTACCCGATCCTGCGAAAGCTGAAGGCGGACGGCCTGCTCACGACCTATCTGCAGGAGGAGAGCGGCGGGCCGCCGCGCAAGTACTACCGGCTTACGGAGCTTGGCCGGGAGACGTATCAGAAGGATCGTACAGAGTATCTGGCCTTTGCACAGGCTGTAAAAACACTGTTGGAGGATGAGAGCGATGACGAAACATGAATATATGACGCGGCTCACCAATGAGCTGCACAAGAGAAACGTGACCGACGCTGCGGATATCGTAGAGGAATATGAGCAGCACTTCGCCTTCAAGCTGGCGGACGGCTTCTCCGAGGAGGAGATCGCCGCCCGGCTGGGCGACCCTGCGGAGCTGGCCGCACAGTTTGGAGACGTGCCGAAGGCGGGCACCGGCCATTCGGCGGCGCTGGCATGGCTGTGGCTGGGCTGGGTCGACCTGTTTTTTGGGGTCTTCGCGGCGCTGCTGCTGTCGTTTGGTGTGGTGCTGGCCGCGTGCGTACTCAGCTTCGGCCTGACGGGTGTGTGCCTGATCGGGAACCTCGGCCGGCTGGCGTTCATCTCCCTGCCGCCGATGCCGTATTGGTGCGGCGCGATCCTCGGCTTGAGCCTGCTTGCGCTGTGCGCGCTGTCCGTCGCTGGCTGCGTGTGGTATTTTGCGCTCTGTCGTCAGGTCTTTCGTTCTTTTGGCCGCTTCCAGCGCAACACGCTGGCGGCAGCCTCCGGGAAAGCAGCGCTGCCCGGTCTGCCGATCGCACCGCAGTTTGCGCCGAAGAAAAAGCGCCGGCTGCGCACGGCGGCGCTGGTCGCGCTGCTGCTGTTTGCGGCCTGCTTTGTGCTTGGCTATGCGGCGTGTGCCCTGTCGGCAGGGAACTTCCAGTTCTGGCACGTGTGGGGCTGGTTCGTGAATTGAGGTGTCTATGATATGTATGGCCTGAATGCGGTCGCGCTGGTCTTTTTCGGCTGCATCAATGTGCTGGCTTATCAGCTCTGTAAGTGCCCGGAGACGCAGCGCAGAAAGGTCGTCCTTGTACTGTGCTCGATGCTGCTCGGCGGGAATCTGCTGCGCTACGGCGTCGTGTACCCGTTCGTGCTGGGCGCTGTGAAGCTGCCGGTGGAGTTTTCTACGGTCGCGTATTTTGCTGTCCCTGTGATCCTGCTCGCGTCGCGGCGGAAGCTGCACAGCTGGGTGGCCTACTCCGGCCTGATGGCGGGGTTCTTCTACTACATTGCGATGATTGCGGCCGGCGGCGCGATTTACGGAGCCGATGCGCCGCTGGATGTCTACATTTCGATGTTCTGCCACGGAACGATCTACTTCTGCGGCTTTGTGACCATCGGCACGGAGCTATGCAGCGAAGCCGACGCGCCGAAGCTGGCGCTGGGCGTTGCCCTGGTCGGCCTGCGCGCTGCGCTGCTGCGGCCGTTCGTTGCAGGCAGCGAGCGGCTGCTGATCTACATCCTGCTTGATGCCGCCGTTGTCCGGCAGCTGCTCCCGCAGAGCATGTGGGGGTTCGCCCTGCCGGTCTACTATGCCGCGCTCACGGCGTTCGTGCTGCTGAGCATCCGGGGCTTTTTCCACCGGAACCATCGGCAGTACCGCAAATTCTCTGCTCTTCCGGTGTGCTGAGCGGGGCGCAGCATGCGCTCGATTTCGGCGAATCATTGCATCAGCGTGTATGCGTCCGGAGGCTCTCGCCTCCGGACGCATTCCGTTTGTCGAAAAACCTCGTAGAGTTTCGCCGCCGCAGCGGCGAAAGAAAGTCCGATCATTTTCT
>ERZ1673699.2137-NODE-2137-length-13766-cov-4.524178_pt1 | contig 13766 bp, 4 predicted proteins | sample MGYA00580229_ERZ1673699 | MGnify/ENA primary metagenome ERZ1673699 (study PRJEB41218, sample SAMN15661785) | gut metagenome | host: Homo sapiens | place: Canada: London | collected 2015-08-20/2019-03-30 | study: EMG produced TPA metagenomics assembly of... | reverse complement strand
GAAGCTACAAACCCCACATGCACGGTTTTGAAGACCGGAGAGCCCACCAGGACTCATCTACCCCCAGACCTATATATTATAGCATAATTGATATGAATTTACAAGTTATTTATATTTATTATGAGAATTTTTATAAAAAATCAATAAAAATTAAAAAAAGTCTTGCTATTTCCAAAAATTTATGGTAAAATATCAATGTTATGAAATTTGGAGGTGAGATTATTGGCAAACATTAAATCTGCGAAGAAAAGAATATCAGTTATTAAGAATAAAACTTTAGTAAATAAATCTAGAAAGACTGAGCTTAAGAACCTTATAAAGAGATTTGAATTATTGGTTAGCGAAAGCAAAACAGACGAAGCTAGAGAAGTACTTAAAGTTATAGATAAAAAGTTAAAGAAAGCAGAACAAAGAAACTTATTCCACAAGAATAAAGTTGCTAGAAAGATGAGTAGATTAACTCACAAGTTAAATAAGGCTGTTTAGTTAAAAGAGACCTTATTGTCTCTTTTAACTAATTTTAAATTTTTTAAAAATTTTTTAAAAAACCCTTTACAAATCAAAAATCTTGTTGTATAATAGTAAAGTAGTTTTGGACCATTAGCTCAGGTGGTAGAGCAACTGACTCTTAATCAGTGGGTCTAGGGTTCGAGTCCCTAATGGTCCACCACGAAGAAACGTGTTATTGCACGTTTCTTTTTTTATTTTTATTGTTTATCTTCCCTATATGTATTATAATATATACAAAGGAGTGATTTAATGAGCAAAATTTTGAAATTCAAAAACAGCGATAACGATATAAATAAAAATAAATCATATACACAAATCATAACGACTAAGCCTTACTGCTTCACTTATGCTAATTATAAAAGCGGACTTATTCTTTCTTATATATATATAAATGGAAAAGCTTATGAGGTAAAAAGCTATTACGAAGCGTATGAGACTTTGCTTAAGGTTCTTACTTATTATAATAAAGATAGCGTAGACATGTATTTTGATGAGAATAATCTTTCATCTACTAAGAGCTCTGATTTTAAAAGGCCTTACAAGCTTGTGAATGTCTACATAGAAACGAGCTATGCAAGCAAGAAGATTCTTAAGATAATGGATGATCTTACAAGAATTTTTAATATGAAATATTATTTGCTCTCAAATAAAAAGAAAATTAGAACTAATAGTACTAATGACAAATACAAAACTTGGCTTTCGTATTCAAGTTTAAGTAGCGATGACGATGCTCTTCTTAAAAAGATGAGTGAAGATGAAATTAAAAATAATTTTGCGACTGACCTAGTCTTTGGAACTGCTGGTCTTAGAGGTAAGCTTGGTCTTGGTACAAACATGATGAACGTATATACAGTTAAACTTGCTGCCAAAGCCATCGCCCTAGTATTAAAAGAAAAGTTTGATGCGCCATCTGTAGTTATTGGCTACGATACAAGGCATATGTCTCGTGAATTTGCTCATCTTAGCAAAAACATTTTCACAAAAGAAGGCATTAAAGTTTATCTTTTTGATGATGCATTGCCAACACCTTTCGTAAGCTATGGCATAAGGCATTACAAAGCCTCCTGTGGGGTCATGGTAACTGCGAGCCACAATCCAAAGGATTACAACGGCTACAAGGTTTACAATGAGCACGGATCGCAAATTCTTGAAGATATGGCTGAGCTTGTGCAAAGTAAGATGAAGACTGTAAATTTTGATAATATTTCTATTACAGATAATGATGAAAATTATCTTAAAATGATTGATGATGAGTTTTTTGACTCTTATTATAAGGATCTCTACTCTATTAAACTTGATGTAGATATGGATAAAAATTTAAATTTTGTCTACACACCTCTCAATGGTACTGGTCTTAAGCCAATTATCAAGGTGATAAAAGACTTTGGCTTTACAAATTATCATATACCTAAAATTCAAGAGCATCCAGACCCTGACTTTACTAGCTGCCCTTACCCTAATCCTGAGTTTAAAGAAGCATTTAATGAGGCGATAAAGCTTGCTAAAGAAAAGAATGCCGATGCGATATTTGCTAGTGACCCTGACTGCGACAGAATTAACATGGCTGTGAGAAATAATGAGAACTATGTAATTTTAGATGGCAACAGAGTCGGCGCACTTATGCTTGACTTCATTCTTAATCATAAAAAGGCCGAAAAAACTTCATATCTTGTTAAATCAATCGTTACATCAGATTTTGCAAAAGCCATTGCCGAGGACCATGGTCTTGAGTCTAAAGATGTTTTGACTGGTTTTAAAAACATCTGTAAGCTTGCTAATGATTTTGAAAATACTAGTGACAAGCACTTTTTCTTCGGCTTTGAAGAAAGTATCGGCTATGTTTATAAAGATTTTGTTAGAGACAAAGATGCTGTAAACGCTTTTATGATACTTATTCAAATGACTTCTTATTATAAAAAGCACAATATAAATATCTTAGACCACTTAAATGAACTATATGAAAAATATGGCTACTTTGTTCAAGCGCAAGAGTCTATAGTCTTCGAAGGACTTGATGGCAAGGACAAGATGGATAAGATTATGGATAATTTTAGAAATAATTATAAAACTGAGATAGATGGACTTAAATTTATTAAAAGGATTGACTACTTAAATGATGAGACTGGACTTGATAAGTCAAATGTGCTTAAGTACTACATCGATGATTATTCATGGATAGCGATAAGGCCATCTGGCACAGAGCCTAAGATTAAATTCTATTTCTCGATAAGAACAAAAAATGAAGACGAGGCGGAAAAAGAATTAGATAGAATTAAAAATATATTTTTAGAAAAAATTAAATAATTTTGCAAGATTAAAGGCTATGAGTCAACTCATAGCCTTTGTCTTATATAATGCAGCTTATTTATTTTGTAATTGTAATAGTTTTATAAGCATATCAAGCGTATAAGCAAGTTCGCCTCTAGTAAACTCAGATTCAGGTGCGTACTTACCTGAAGCTTCAACTTGAAGTAGTCCAGTCTTTTTAATCGCTATAACTGCTTCTTTTGACCATTGTGGTAGGTTTTTAAACTCATTTTCATCTACGCCAACTACTTCATATAATTTTATATTATTTGCCTTAATAAGATTGTATAGCATAACTATAAACTCTTGTCTAGTAACTTTCTTTTCTGCTTTTACAGTTCCGTCACTATAGCCGTTTATTATGCCCTTAGATGTAGCCCACAACATAGATTCGTAGTACCACTTATCATTATCTAAATCGGTAAATGTATTCACAGCGTTTATATTTTTGTCTAAAGATATAGTCATGAATACTTTTGTTACCATGGCTCTAGTAATGCTTAAATCTGCTTTAAACTCACCATTGCCCATGCCTTTTAGAACGCCTCTTTCTACCATGTTTCTTATAGCTTCATCTTTTGGCTCATTTGAAACGTCTTTAAGATTAACTTCTTGTTTAGGGTATTCGATTATAATACCTTCTTTATTCTTTGTTTCAATAGGTTTAGTAGGAAGATTTTCTTGAGTTTTATTTTCAATAGGCTTGGAGCTAGGTGTTTCTTCCTTAACTTTTTTCTCTTCTGTAATTTCAGTTTTTGGTCTAGGTCTGTATGGCCTAATTGGTCTTTCATCATCTTCTGGTAATGGTAATGGCCTTGGCTCTGGTCTTGGCTCTGGTTGTGGCTCTGGTTGCGGTTCTGGCTGTGGTTCTGGTCCTGGTTGTGGACTTGGTCCTGGTCCTGGCTGTGGACTTGGTCCTGGCTGTGGTCCTGGTTGTGGATTTGGTTCTGGTTGTGGCTCAGGTCCTGGTTGTGGACTTGGTCCTGGCTGTGGTGCTACTCCCTCTTCTTTTTCCCATTTCGCATAAACAGTTGTATCTGTGATAGGTCTTTCTGAGTCAAAATTAAAAATTTCCGTACATTCTTTATCTTTACACCATCCAATAAATTTATAACCTTTTTTACTAGGATTTAGATTTGGTTTTACCAGCCCATCGACCCCTGAAGAGCCAACTCTTACAGTTTGATCTTCAATCTCTGTGCCGCCAAATGTTTCAAATTTAATTTTTGATACAATTTCAAGACCATATGAAGCGCTCGCGCCAGCATCTTCACTATATAATACGTGAAGTCTTAAATCTTTATATCCTCTTGCTGAAATAATAATCTCATCATCTCTTTCAAAGAAAGTTTTATTTGTAAATACAAGATTTAAAATATCTTGTCCGTTCATATCTTGTCCTTCTTCTTGAGTAAATATATAATTATTTATATCTCCACTCTTTCTTTTTATACTTATTTTTCTGATAGCATCAAGATATCCCCTGTCGATTGGCTTATATGCAATGCTGTGCTTACAATTTTCTTTAGTATTAGATGGGTCTTCTGATTTTATTTCTTCTAGAATTGGTTCAGAAGGATTTTTTGTGTTAAGTGATAAATCATACCACATAGCCTTAAGCTCAATACCTTTATTTAAAACAATCTTTTGACCTGGAAGTAATTTTTCATTATCTAATTGCCAATAATCAAATACTTTTCCATCTGGAGCTATAAATTTTGCTTCAGGCACAATAAAGTCTTCATTTGCATACGCTTTAGCATCTTCCATAGAACCACTAGCTTCGCCAGGATTGAATTTTACATCAAAGCTTTGAACTGCTAATTTCTTCCATAGAGCTTTTATTGTTACATCGCCATTTATTTGATATTTATGGCCAGGCTTTGCTCTTGATCCCATATATTCCCAAACATCAAACTCATAGCCATTAGGTGCTGTAAATGTGCACTCTGGAAGCTCATACACAGAACCGTTATCAACTTTGGCATCTTTCATAGTGCCGCTGCCTTTATTTGAATCAAATTTAATTGTCCAGATTGTTTTTTGTCCCTCAATATCAGAACTAATAGCATAATAAATATCAGATCCTGTATTTGTATTAGATTTTATAGTTATTATAAGATTTTTATACTTCTTTGTGACTAATTTTATTGTATCTCCTTCTTTTAGTTCAGCGTTGTATGGGAATCTTAATTTTTTTATACTATTTGATGCATAGTCAACGTCATCAAATACGCTAAAATCACTTGTTTCACTTGTAGTTCCATTATGATTTATTATTATCTTTTCTAAATCAGCTAAATAATTTTGAGCTTCCTCACTAGATGCAAATTGAATAAAATGAGTATAGTCACTTGCACTTGCACTCGCCATTTGTGAATTTGGTTTTATTGGATCAAGTTTTTCACTCTCTTCCTCGTTTATCTTCTTTTTTTCTTTCCATAAGGCTTTTATTGTTATATCTTCGAATATATATTGATTTTCTCCAGGATTCTTCTCATTATTATAAACTTGCCAAGCCTTAAACTCTTTATTTTCTGGCGCATCGAAAGTACATTTAGGTAGTTCGTAGTTTGATTTCTTCTCAACTTGTACTGGATCCATCTTGCCTGTGCCAGTATTTGCATCAAAACTTATAGTGCACATCTCTTTATCGCTCAACTCATCTATCTTAGCACCTATCATATATGTTCCCTTTGTTGCCGGCTCGGTCCATGCATTATTAAACATTTCATATGATAAATCGCTGTCCATATTATTGTCAATGCCAAGAGCTAAGTCACCGTCAAGCTTTGTGAAGGCTATATAAAAATCGCCATCAAGCTGTACGTTAGTGATATCTAGTTTGTTCCAGCCTTCTTGTTTGAAGCTTAAATCCTTTTCAAATAAAATACGTCCTGGTAGTAAATCATTGTCATCTTTATCGTAGATAGATATTCTGTACTTGCTACCATTAAGATTAACGTTCTTTGTCTTTGTTATATAATAAGAAATTTCTTTAATCTCTACTAGCTTATTGTTTTTAATCTTATTGGCAAAAGCTCTGTCCTTTAAGTCTTGTCCAGCAATTTCATCACAAGTTTTATTTTGATATCCAAGATCTTTTGTGCCAATATTAGATACCTTAGGTCCTAGGTTAATTGTTACAGTTCCAGTAGACGTAGTAAATTCTTTCACAGTAGATTTATATCCTGCTTTGCTAGCGATGGCAAGATATTTACCAGGACTTAAGTTATTGAAACTAATAGAGTTACTATCAACCTCATCAATTATTTCATTCTCACCTTGTTTATATAGTTTTACATTGATATCGCCACTGATTGCTCCGCCATTTTCATCATAAACATTTATATATACAGTTTTCTTTTCTGCTTTATCTAGATATATGTCTTCGTTATGGTCTCCGCCTTTAAGAGTAAAGCTAATTGTTTTATCACTATATCCTTCAGCGCTTGCAATGCCTGTATAATCACCTTTTGGAAGTTTTATCTCAAAGTAGCCGCTACCTGCTTCGCTGTCAACATAAGTATTAGTCTCATTGATATAAACTCTTCCACTAAGAGGTATTATTCCCTGTCCCTCTTCGCTAGATGAAAGTCTCTCCATATTTTCTAATCTAAATGGACTTACTTTATCAGCTTTTGTTATTATATTTGTATCAAAATTCTTAGTATTTATACTTACATCGTCAATATACCAGCCGCCACATTGCGCTTTATCAGAGTTTTGATCATCGCGTCCAGCATCTAAAACAAATTTAACTTTAAATTTATCGCTCAAATATTCTTTAGCAATGTCGACTTTATTTGTAAACCAAGAGGTTTTAATGTGTTTATCTACTTCATTTTCGTTAAGTGTATAAACTTTTTCCCAGCTTGCTCCATCGTCCTTAGAGAAATAAATTTCGCCTATATCTTGATCATAAGTATCATACTCATCAGAACGTCTTTTGCCGCTAGAGCAAAACCAGTTTTGGTAGTAAAGACAAGCGTTCTCTAATTTACTTAGGTCCATACTAGGTGAAACTAAAGTATATTTTGTTTTCGCCTTTCTGTAATCATTCATTGATGTTGACCACATCTTCATTCCAGGGTTTTTACCTAGTGAGTTTACTGTAGCAGGTTTTTTATAATTATGATCATACGCATCAGCTAACTCAAGCTCGCCATACTCCCAAGGAGTACTGCCATTTTCACTTGTCCAGCCTTGCTCGCCACTTTCAAAGTCATATACTAAATACTCTTTACCTTCTGTAAATGTATGGCTTAAAGTTTTTGATGCTTCGCTCGCAACATCACCAATCTTGGCTACAGCATAGTAATAATAAGTTCCTTTTTGTGGTTTAGGTATATCAGCCAAAGTAATCGAATACTTTCCAAAATCTTTATCTTTTTTATTTAATTTTAACACACAATCAAATGGTCCATTAGAATCACTTGATCTATATAGCTCGTAATCAGTGATTTTATCGTTTTCAACCGGTGAAAAACTATATATTAATTTACCATCTTTTTTATCATTTAATTTTATATATTTACTTGGTGCTTCAGGTATTTCTTTAGATACTTCGTCTATCTTTATATCATCAATATACCAGCCCTTGCCCTCAGTATTATACTCGCCATTTGGTCTAAAGCCAAACATTATGCATATCTTTTTGCCTTTATAAGCACTAAGGTCTATATACTCATCTTGCCACTGACCCTTTGATGAGTTTTTATATGATCTTAATAGCGTCCATTTTAAGTTATCTGCGTCGCTGTCTTCACGAGCTTCAGCTATCCATACTTCAGCTTGATCAAAGAAAGCAGACTCCGAATTGCCTAAGTCGTAGTAATGCTTAAAGCTTATAGCTGCATTTCTAGTCTCCTTGCTTAAATCTATTGGAGGCATAACAAGTATTGAACCAGTTCTGATTTTTTTGTATGGTGCTATACCAACTACTTTATTGTTTGGCTCATCTTCTTTTATATTGCCCCACTTAAATAATTTTGCTTCTCCTCCAAATTCAAAACCTGAGATATCTCCTTCAAAGTCTTGACTATATCCGATACCAATGCCTTTTTCAACTGTAAAATTAAATTCTTCAGTTTTAAAAGTTCGTCCATTGATATCTTTTGCTTCTATATAATAAGAACCATTATTTACTGATGTAAATGTGCTTATAGCAACGCTAACTGAGTAGTATCCACTAAGTTTAGTGCCTTTCTTTAATTGCATTGGATAAGGTGTGTAATCATCTGTAGTTTTTAGATATAAAGTAACACTATCAACACCAGCGTTATCGCTTACATCTGCGTCAAAACTTGTTTTATATGTTGTAAATATTTTATTTATAGGATTGTGAATTAACTTAGGTCCTTCTGTATCCTCTCCATGTGCTAATAATCTTCCTGAAAATACTGCCATAGAGCTATCATTTATATCATTACCTTTTGATTGTCCCTTTGCTAATTCTACTGCTAAAGCAGCATTTACCTTACCATAACCATAGCCATGGTTAGGACTACTTGTGTAGTCTTCATCTTTTAAAGGTGTTGCTGTTGAATTCAATATCTTCTCAATTTGATCAACGCTTAGATTTTTATTAACAGAAAGCATAAGTGCAACTACGCCTGTTACGTGTGGACCAGCCATAGATGTTCCAGTCAAAATCTCATATTTATTGCCCGGCATTGATGAAAGAATATTAACGCCAGGAGCAACTATATCTGGCTTCCACTTATCAGTATAATCCGACTTACCTCTTAATGAAAATTTGGCTACATGCTCATCTTTTCTAATAGCACCAACAGCATAACTTTCAGGATATGAAGCAGGAGTACCTATAGAATTATCTCCGCCATTGTTAAATTGACTAACGTTTCCCGCAGAAAATACTGGGAATATACCAGCTTTTCTCCAAGCCTTAACTATATCTTGATAAAAACCATCTGTTGAATTGCCGCCCCATGAGTTATTTACAACATTTGGAGCATATTTTGGATCTCCATTAGGAGCCATAATCCATTCGCCTGCTTTAATCAATTTTGCGTTATCTGTCTCGCCATTGTCATCAAATACTTTAACAGCCATCCACTTAGCTTTTGGTGCAACACCTAAAAGTGAATTCTCTCTGCTTCCTAATATAGTTCCGCATACGTGTGTACCATGTCCTCTTGAGTCGCTTGGTGTCTCTTGCGATCCATTTTTACCGGTAATTGTGTTGTACCATGAATATGCAGCTAAACTTGCATCCTTACCTCTATAATTATCTTTTATAGCTGGATGAGTACCATCAACACCAGAGTCAATGATAGCTACTACCACTTCACTATTTGATGAATTTGCAAGTTCTTGAGCCTTATCAGCAGCAATAGCTTTTAAGTTCCATGGAACATGCTTGCCGTTTGCTGAGTTCATTGAATAAGTTCTTGCCTCAGGTGCGTTCTTCTCTTTTTTATCAGCTTTTATCTTTTTATTTAAAACTATCTTTTCAACTTCACTTCTTTTAGCTAAACTAGATAGTAATGATTTTTTAGCAATTACATTAATACAGTTTATTATATGAAATGACTCATAAAATTTGACTTGTCCTGTCACTTTTTCGCTTTCAAGTATATCTACTATGCTTTTTTGTGAGTTTTCAGCAAGTCTTTCAGATTGTTCGACAATCTCCTCTCTGATTGCGTCTTGAATCTCTTCTTTGGATTTTCCATAGCTTTTGTTTTGAACAAAGCTATCTATCCTAGAATAATCAAGTTCCTTGTTTAGTTTAATAATTGCGTCTACGAATTCATTATCGTCTATCTCTTTAAGTTCTACGAGTTTTTCTTCATAGCTTTGCGCATTATTTTCAATTGCAAAAACATCTACAAAGCTTGTTAACATAAGTCCTAGAACGAGAAATAAAGATAAAATTCTTTTAATTTTGCTCATATTTTACCTCCTATGATAATATTTGTTAGCAAGCGCTAACTTATTAAGTCTAGCATAGATATTATCTTTTGTCAATAAAAAACGCTATCACGATAAGACATATATTTTTGAATTTATTATTTTTATAATATTTCATAAAAAAATCCTATATAAAACACAATTTTGTGCTTTATATAGGACATTTATTAGTATTCAATTAATCATCTATAAGGGCGTCTAACTCTTCAAGTCTATCTATCCAAGCAAGATCATCATTCTTAGCTTGCTTTTTATTTTTATTTCGCTTTGCACTATTTTTATCACTAAACAAAGATAAAAGTAATATTATTGGGAAAAACGCTATCATAAATATTATCTTTACTAAGCCAATTAAGCTCTTAATAATCATAACTACTTCTCCACTACTTCTGAAACATTGTCACGCTTTATGACTTCAAAAGTAAATCGGCATAAAGGTCAATACCTTCATGCCGATTGCGTTTTAAGAAAATAGTTCCCTAATTAAGAGCTTCTAAGACTCTGTTTTATTTTATCTTTTTTTAATTTTCTCCAGGTTGTAGTTCTTTAAATTCAGCTTCTTTTTCTCCATTAGGACCTGAAAAAGAGATTAAGTCTACCACTTTAAATCTAATATCTTCCCAGCCAGGCACTTTAAGTGTGATTATATCATCCTTGCTCAGTTTCCTGAATTTTATTCTAACTGCTTTATCTGGTGGGTTTAGATAGTAACCCTTTTCCGTTCCATTTTCTTCAATTTTTTTCATGGCAGCTCCATTTAATGAAACTTCGCCTGATTCATAGAGCTTTTTATACCATTTCATAGTATTTTCATCTGGAGAGTCATTGCTTAAAATATTTAGCTGCTTATTAAGAGGGGTCCCTATGTTAGGTTTTTGATTTGGTTTAGGTTCCTGTGAAGGGGTATCTCCTTCGTTTTCACTTGCTTGCGGATTTTTAACCTGCTTTAATATATAACTGCCTCCGTATTGTTCCGCTTGTAAGTAAACATCTTCAAACCCTTCGACAGATATCTTTACTATATCCCCATTATTCAAATTGCGTATAGTCAAGGATTTTTTTGAGTTCCTGTTGTAAACACTTAAATTTTCTTTAGGAAAATCTACATAAGTGTTTCCTTGCAATTTTTCAATCTTGCCATTAGTACTAAGAGTATTAAGCCAAATCCCGCTGTTTTCGTGGTCTTTTTTTAATACTATTTTTAAATTCTCAGGACCTTCAAAAACAACTTTTTTTAATTGTGGTTTGGGTGGATCTTCTTCTTGTGTTTGTGGATTATCTATTTGAACCAAGTGGTAGCCAAAACTATATGCTTCTGCCTTCAAAAAGATGTCCTTATATCCTTTTACCTCTACCTTAAATATATCGCCTACTTTTGCATTCGCTATCCCTAATGATCGTCCAGAATTTACATAATATCCCAATATACCTGAGCTTGAGCTAACCTTAGGCAGTTTTTCTCCATTAGGATGCTTGCTGACACTGCCATTTTGTTGCTTCAACTTTGAAAGCCAATCAAGAGTATCTTTGTCATTGCTATCTATGCCTATTGCCTTATTCTTGTTTTCTTTTGTAAATTTAACATCCTTTTTTTCTACTGCTGGTGGAGTTGCGGTTTCAAATTGAGCAAGTAATCTTATCTTGCCTTCCTTTACCATTTCTTTTTTAATAGTCTGGTTCTTTAGATTTTCGCTTGTAAAAGTTTGTCCTTCTCCATTTATTTTCCAGCCTAGGAATGTTTTGCCACTTATGCTTGGGTCTTCAAAGTTATAAGAACCAGAAGGAGTTGTAGCGTCTTTAAAAGTTTTTCCTATAACTGCCTTTGCTTGATCGACTGTTCCATTTGTCTTGTCTATTTCAAGCGTAACTTCTTCCACCACTGATTTTTTTGCAAGCTTTTCAACTTCTTTAGCGATTGCTTCTAATTCTTTTTCGACAATTTCTTCAGTTGCATTGTCCCAATCGTAGTTATTTGCAAATCTTCCTAAGAATTTTTTTAAGTTTTCTCTACTTTCTTGTGTATAGGACTTGTCTTCTGTCTTTTTCAACGCATTATTTAATTCGTTCTCTAATTTCTTTATATCGCCAAGCTTTTGCAAGCCATTTATTGCTCCTTCAAGGTTTGCTATTTCTTTTTTGATAGCTTCTTTGTCTTTAGAATCTTTAAGAGTTTTAGCTTTTTCAATTTCCTTTTCAAGGATGTCGAAGGAATTTTTAGTAAACTTTAGCTTATCTATTTTCGATGCAGCTTCAAGTTTCTCATTTAGGCTGCGTTTCAAATCAAGCATTTCTTGGTCTATCTTATCTTTTTCAATTATGACAACGAATGGCGATAGTCCATCTACTTCAACTTCAACTTTGCCTTCTTTTACTACATCTGTATAGCTCTTTAGTCCGTCTTTTGATAAGTGTTTTATAAGGGCATTTTTGCCATTATATTCATCGCCCACAGCTAGACTAAGTTGAAGTTTTCCTTGATAATCTCCTATTAGTTTAACATCATAGGACTTTATGATTTCATAGATCTTCCCTTCTTTTGCCTTTAAATTCCTGTAGTCTTGTAAAATGCTTTCTGGCACTGTGATTTTCACCTTGCCATTCTTCAATTCACTCTTATCTTTTATTTCAAGCTTGGCGTCCTTGGATAGCTTGCCTTTTAAAGTAATCTTAGAATTTTCATCTGTCAAAGTTTCGTTTTTAAATTCTTTCTTGATTTCCGGTTTCTTTTCTTCTTTTACATAATCTTCTACCCATACCTTATCCCATACTTTTTCATATCTCATTTCGTATGTGTAGCTATCATCTTTGGCAGATTTTACAAACTCATAGTTCATGGCAGACATAATTTCTTTATATGCCCAATGAGATTTTTTTACATCTTCAAAAGTCTTTAGCTTGAACATATTCTTTTCGATTTCATATGCTGTCAAAGTCTTCTTGTAAAGGCGATTTAGAATAGCAACAGCTTCTGCTCTTGTAACCTTGCCATCTGGTCTAAAGGTCTTGTCAGGATAGCCCTTTACAATTCCATTTGCAGCGGCTCTTATTATGGCTTCTTCAAACTCGTGACCTCTTATATCTGTGAATGCTTCCTCTGTCGATTTTTGTAGAAGAAGTGGGAAAATCATCCTGGCAAATTCTGCTCTTGTCATCTTATCATCTGGTCTTAGTTTGCCATCTTTTGCAAGAATCATACCCTTTGAATAGGTATAGTTAAGAGCCTCATTATACCAAGAGTCTTTTACATCATCAAAATCTAGCTTATGCTTAGACGCTGTTGCTTTTTGCAATTTTAAAATCATTTGAGAAGCTTCTGCTCTTGTAACTGCAAAATTAGGTCTGAAAAGTCCGTCTGAATATCCTTGAATGTAAGGTTTAACAACAGATTTTTTGGAACTTTTTACCTTTACTGGCACAAGCCTTCTTCTACTTATATATTCATAGTGACCTTTGTTTTGATCATTCTGGTATTCAGGGCCTTCGTTTTTGTTATTTTCATTTGTTGGGTCTTTTTCACTTACGATGTTGTCATTATCATCTTCTTTTTCAACAGCTGTTGTATCACTCAAAAATACATAATCTGTACTTTTTACGAAAATATCATCTGCAAGTTTTACCGAAAATACAATTTTTAGCAAATGAGTATTTGGAAATTCTTTTTTTATTTCTGCTTCGTTGAAGCTTATTTCATACTTGCTACTTTGAGCACTTCTTACTTGATTTTCTGGCACCTTTTTGATGTCATAGTATTTACCATCCAACTCATTATTTTCAAATTTAGGAGTCGCTCCTGTTACTGCATATGTTTCATATTCAGCCTTGTCAATTCTATAAACTGTGAGTTTTGGATAGCCCTGCTTTGATATAGATGCTAGTTCAGATGAATAAGTCACCTTGCCATTTGTTATTTTGGCATGTAGCCTCTTGTTGTCATGTTTATTGGCAACAACTTTTGCATCTTCCAAATTCATATCTATTTGGATATTTTTAGTATTGTTTTCAAATTTATTTTT
>ERZ1673699.2132-NODE-2132-length-13777-cov-4.677015_pt1 | contig 13777 bp, 14 predicted proteins | sample MGYA00580229_ERZ1673699 | MGnify/ENA primary metagenome ERZ1673699 (study PRJEB41218, sample SAMN15661785) | gut metagenome | host: Homo sapiens | place: Canada: London | collected 2015-08-20/2019-03-30 | study: EMG produced TPA metagenomics assembly of... | reverse complement strand
AATGGGTTTATTTAATGAGACAAAGAGCATAGTCCGTGAGGATTTAATTGCACTTGAGATTGGGTATGGGATTCTTGAGAGATTACATATTCAGGCGGAGTATTCTGAGGAAAAGGCATTAGCTTTAAGCTTAGGCGAACAGTATGTAGCGTACTGCATATCAGTTCCATCTGGAGTACCAGCTAGAATTTCAGATGTAAGTACTATAGTTGTGCCATTAAAATTTGTAGAGTTTGTTATGACTAAGATGAAGTGCGATATTCCATTTGGTTCAAATGTTCTTATTTTAAGGGATTTTTTGGATCAGTATAATATCAAGCTGGAGTTATACAGGGGAACAGATTATGCATTGTATGAGGAAGCATACAGGGAGCACACACCTCTTTATGTTGGTGACTTTATTTCATTCTGCAATGATTTTATCCATATTTGTTCTGTAGAAAAGACCACAGATGTTTGTAAGCAGAATGTTGGCCAGTTATTGTCTACTGTTCTCGAAAAGGTTCCAACGGTCTTTAGTGCAGGGTATATGTATCGATCAGAATATGATTGTATAAATGAGGATTCAAACCTGTTGTTTTTACCTGAGAAATTAAGAGATAGATACAAAGAGATCATGGGTGCTGTTGATATAAACAGTGTGGTTGGCTGTTGCGAGGATGCAATCACTATGGCGACCTTCCCTAAAGATTTAGAACGATATCCAGGTTTAAAAAGATTAAAGGAGCGTCTTAATGACGAATCACAGCAGGTCTAGGACATTGCCGGTTACACTGTGTTTGTATTTGAGGCGTTCTATTCTTAAGTATTCTAGCAGTGAACGTAGAGTTTTGCTACGTCTTACGTAGCAGATACGCAGATTATGAGTATGACAATAGCTACAGAGATTTTCAACAGAGTCTGAGTGATCATCTAAGTAGGTTTGCATGTAATCAACATTATGACCATAAATCACAAGCACGCCATTTGGTAATTGATAACTATACGTTTGCATGATTTGATACCTCCATAGATAACGTATCAAAAGGAGGTATCAAAGTCAATGGAGATTTTTATGTTCGAAGTCAGATATAATTGTTTTAATGAAGAGTTAGCTTATAAACTTCATAATAAAATATTGAGATATTTATTTAAAAGGGATCTTGAAAAAAGTGTAAGAGTTAAATTGCACGGTACGTACGTTAGTGTGAGTATCAGTGTAGAGAGTAATAAGGTAACACGAGTGTTGACAAAGTGTAATAAAAGTTACGAGAAAGTTTGCAAGAGGTAGATTATGGATAGAATGAATTGTTTTGGAGATGAAAAGGAAAAAGTAGATGATGACTCTAGGGATAATACAATGTTTCGGAATATGAAAATACCTGATACTTTGGAGTTTACAGAGCCATTCGATACTTCAAAAACTGATGCCATTAGTTCTATGTTTCAGGACATAAGAGTGCCCGCTCCTGAGGAAATAGGGATACCCCCTAAGGGAATACTTAGAGAAACGCAAGATGGTTTGATGCATTATGAAGGTGAGCTGGGCGTGTTTGATTATAATCCAGAAGAATTTGAGGTTATATATATATTGATGGCGGAGATGCTTTACACTATATCGGATATCACGCAGTAAGATTACCTGAGGGGTGCATTAACACTCGATATATGTTTGCACAGGATTACCTTCCAGAAGGGTTTCTTGGTTGGTGGTTTGATACTAGTAGTGTTGTAAATATGGAGCATATGTTCGATTCTTGCCACTTCTATGAAGGTTTTACATTGAGAGAGAAATTTGATACTGGTAAAGTTACAAATATGTCTCATATGTTTAATGCTTGCGTTTTCCCAGAAGGGTTTACTTTGGGTGATCATTTTGATACCAGCGCTGTAGAAAATATGGAGTATATGTTTGCGCACTGTCAGCTACCTAAAGGTTTTACATTGGGAGAGAAATTTGATACTGGTAAAGTTACAAATATGGCTCACATGTTTGATTCTTGCGCATTTTCCGAAGGCTTTAGTTTAGGTGACAGGTTTGACACTAGTAAAGTTATTGATATGAGCTATATGTTTGATTATTGTAAGTTTCCCGTTGGATTTTCATTGGGTAAGAAATTTGATACTAGTTCTGCCAAGAATATGGAATGCATGTTTATTCGAAGTGAATTGCCGAAAGGTTTTACTTTTGGGAATAAGTTTAAGATTAATGTAGGTGCGTATGGCACTATTTTTCTTTATTGTTCTTATTGTGGAAGGAATATTTGTTCTGTCACCGGGACATTTAGTTGTCCAGATATCGTAAAGATAATAAATAGGAAAAACGGAGGAATTACATCTTTCTTGGGATTAAGATAGTACATACTAATTTCACATATATTTCACTCGTATCATTATTATAATCCAAACATAGCTGGTAATACAATTGATTATACTGTATAAAATCATATACAGGAGGGATTTATGGACTGAAACTTTTTAATGGTAGAAAGGAATGAAAGCCTATAAATATTTGAGGATGCCACATATCGAGGAGAGCCTGTAATTGGTGCTCAGGGGTCACAAGAGATAGAAGAGATTCTGAATAAACTTAAGGGTAGGAATAGCTAATGCTATTCCTATTTTATTGTTGAGGAATGAAGTGTAGATGTAATAATTTTATTTAGCAGGGTAATAAAAAATATAAACGACAGTTTTAAATGGAGGTAGTTTATGGATATGATGGATTTGTTTGGAAATAGCGTGTCAGAGGAAAAGCACTTAATTCATTATGATGGTGAATTAGGTGTTTTTGATTATGATCCAGACGAGTTTGAGATAATGCGAGATGTGAATAGTTCAGATTATTTATATTACAGTGGTAAAGGTCTTTCTGTCAGTTTGCCTAAAGGCTGTAAAAATACACGTTCCATGTTTGCTGGATGCAAGCTTCCGGAAGGATTCTATTTTGGAGAAGGTTTTGACACCAGTGAAGTAACAGATATGTCTCATATGTTTGAGAATTGTGAAATACCAACGGGATTCAAGTTAGGTCCTAACTTCGACACAAGTAATGTTACAACCATGGAAAGTATGTTTTGCAGATGTAAATTACCTGCAGGATTTAATTTAGGGCTTAATTTTAATACAAAGAATGTTAAAGTTATGAGATTTATGTTTTATGGAAGTACTATTCCATCTGGTTTTACATTGGGAGATAAATTCTACACGACTAAAGAGACGCAAGCTGCTCAAATGTTTAGTGATTGTAATCTACCTAAGGGGTTTACGTTGGGTAATCATTTTAAATTGAGGGGTGATTGGGGAACACATGAGATGTTTGCTCGATGTATGTATGATGGGGTTGATATTTATAAACATTTTAAAGCATTGTCTGTGGGAAAAGTTCTTGATGAATTGTGTGAAAATGTTATAACGACTGTACACTATGATGGAGTGCTGGGTTCGTTTGATTACGATCCTAACGAGTTTCATGTATGGGAGGGCCTTGATAGAGATGTTCATTTAGGATGTCATAAATTCGGTGGATATGCCAGTATCCCCAAAGGGTGTGTTGTAACAGAGTTATTATTTGCTGGAAAAGACTTCACAATGGAACTAAAGCTTGGTGATAGTTTGGACACAAGCGGAGTAATAGACATGAATAGAATGTTTGCAGAATGTAAAATACCTAAAGGTTTTACTTTTGGTGAAGCTTTTGACACCAGTAGTGTAGAAAACATGCATGGAATGTTTAAGGAATGTATTTTTTACGGTAATTTAGAGTTAGGCAAATCTTTTAATACTGATAAAGTAAAAGATATGAGTAGTATGTTTGAGAGTTGTACTTTTTACGGTGATGTAATTTGGGGCGATGCTTTTCACACACATAACGTAGAGAACATGAGTAGCATGTTCAAAAACTGTAAATTCTTGGGGAAATTTTCATTAAATAATAAATTTGATACTTCTAAGGTTACTGACATGAGCTGTATGTTTAAAGATTGTAAGCTTCCTCTGGGATTCTCTTTAGGGAATAACTTCAACACTTGTAACGTTAAATCAATGGCTAGCATGTTTGAGGGTTCTAAGTTTCCTCTAGGGTTTACCTTAGGAAGTAAATTTGACACTAGTAATGTTGAGACTATGCAAAGTATGTTTAAGAAATGTGCGTTTTCAGATGGATTTGAACTTGGTGAAAAATTCATTACAGGCAATGTTAGATGCATGAAAGACATGTTTGAAGATTGCATGATATGTGATGATTTCTACTTAAATAAGAGGTTTAATATCTCTATTGTGAATAGAGAAGAGATAAATTCTTACAATATGGTATCCGATATGTTTAGCGGGTGTAGTGACTCCTTAGGTCTAATAGATGGAGGACATAAATTGGACAGTGTGGATGTTATAGATAGATTAAAAGATAAGAGAATTGATGTTTTAAGAAAACGTTCTGTACAAACCGCAAATGCTGTTAATATGGAAAAGAGACTGATTCATTATGAGGGAGAACTCGGGGTTTTTGATTATGATCCTAATGAGTTTGACATTGCATATACAACTCGTGAATGCATGGAATATTTACGTTATTGTGGTACAGGTCCTTCTGTAGATTTACCTGATGGTTGCATTAGCACTAGGTATATGTTTGCTAGACAAAAATTACGTTTTGGTTTTACATTAGGTGACGGTTTTAACACTAGTAAAGTGAAAGACATGCGTGGTATGTTTGAGAAATGTGTGTTACGTGAGGGGTTCTCTTTGGGTAAGAATTTTGATACAAGTAATGTCACTGATATGGGAGCCATGTTTTACAGATGTAAATTCTTTAGTGACTTTTCTCTTGGTGATAAATTTGACACATCTAATGTAAAAAATATGAGTGGTATGTTCAATCTTTGCACATTACCGACAGGTTTCACGCTTGGTAGGTTATTTAATACTTTCAAAGTAGAAGATATGCGTTCTATGTTTGCACATGCACAAATCAAAGATGGCTTTAATTTAGGAGAGGAGTTTGATACTCGTAATGTTCAGAAGATGAATGGTATTTTTTATGGTGCAAACTTACCTGCATCTTTCTATTTTGGAGGGAACTTTAAAGTTGATAGAGGATTTTACAATAGTATATTTTGCTCTTGTATGTATGACAATAAAGATATTAATGAGTATGCTAAATCAAATAATGCCGTTACAATAGTTAGACGTATTAACAGAAAACATGGTATACACTCAATTTTTAATTGGTGATGTAAAAATTCTGTGGTGCCATAGTATTACTGTAAAAATTATAGGTATTCGCTAGCTGTAATAGGTTAAGTTAGAGAAAAATGGAATAAAGGTGTGTCATATAGGCTGAAACTTTTAACAGTAGAAAGGAATGAAAACCTATAAATATTTACTATTATTTTATTAATAATTAGTAAAACAGAGACAGGAAAGTGTGGTGTAAAAGCTACACTTTCTTTTTTATTTATTGAATGGAGGTTCAGTTTTGGGTAAATCGGATGACTTAATTAATTATGGTCCTGAGAATATTGCTACATTGTTGAAGCAAGATATTACACTTCCGAAGTCACAGCATGTGACTTCATTAGAGGCGAAAAAGGCTTATATACCTTTTTGTAAACGCATGTGTCAAAGAGCATGGATAGATTTTGATTATTTATTAAATGTAGCTCTTGAAGGAGACTATGCAAGTTATTTAAAAGCGATGAATGATCAATTTGGTATTAATCACCGTAGAATTATGGAGGTCACCTCTGAGTCTATAAAAAAGTATGTCGATCGAGGTGTTTTCAGAGACGAGGATTTTGCAGTGCAGCAGTATTTGAATACAGTAACTAATAATTTGGATGCTATTTATACGTTTACTAATAGTAAACATTTTATTTACAGGAGTGATTGTTATGATGTTATAGCTATGTTAGATGAAACTGAATCGTTCGATTATATAAGTATTTTTGACAGTACACCTGATTTGTTTCTAAGTTTTAGGTTAAAAGATGGTTACAGTAGATTTTATATAAAGCTGTGCAATGTAGAGGAGTCCTATGTTTGTCAGAATGGTAAAGAAAGTAAAACACAAAATGTGTCTGTGCTTTATTTTGATGGAGAATCAACAACTCTAGTAATGTCATTTCTCTTAGCAAAAGAGCGTTGGCCATTTATTTTGATGATGCCTCATGGAACAGCATTACCTTGTAATAGTTCAACTGATTCTTTTGATTATTGTTTAACCAAAACTAATTTGGAAACATTAGTTAACCCAGAGAATGGTTTACATGTCACCGGTTGCAGATGCACTGAGAAAAAAGTGTGCGAGGAACGTTGCTATGCTTGGATGTTTAATCCATACAAAGTAATGAGCATTATTGGTTATGTAATAGATATGTATCGGAATAGACATACATTGGAGAGAAAAAATTCGGTACGTAGAGCTAAATGTAAGCGGCATGAGGTGTCCATTAATAATTTTTATAATAAAGGAGAGGTGATTTCGTTGCAGAATTTGTACAAATATGAAAGAGAGAATAAACCATGGCAGGGAGGGCATCATGCCTCACCTGTAGAGCATGTACGTCATGCACATGAGAGAGTGTATAGGAACAAGGATGGCTCTGTTAAAAAGGTTGTGCATGTTGGTGAAACAGTTGTTAGTAAAGGCAATAAAAGAGATCAGGCTATAGAAGTAAAGCAGCCTAACAATAAGATGGATTTATTTTAGGAGTTTAGCTGCTCACTTTTTATTTGGAGGTATGAAAGTATGCGTGAGTTGGATTTATTTTATGACAATAGGAAGAGTAAAGTATCACATTATGAGGGTAGACTAGGGGTTTTTGATTACGACCCAGAGGAGTTTGAATTACAGGAGTTTTGTTATGAATATTATCTTCATTATTGTGGAAAGGGTAAATCAGTTGATTTACCAAAAGGGTGCATAGACACTAGTTATATGTTTGCAGAATGTGAGTTACCGCCTGACTTCGCTCTTGGACCTGATTTCGATACTAGTAATGTTACTAATATGAGTCGTATGTTTTTAAAGTGTATACTACCAGAGAATTTCTCCTTAGGGAAAAAGTTTGATACTAGTAATGTTACTGATATGGAAGCAATGTTTGATTTGTGTAGGTTGCCACAAAATTTTTCCCTTGGAGATAAATTTGACACTTCTAAGGTTACAACCATGAATTGTATGTTTATGAGTTGTAAATTTCCAAAGATGTTTAGCCTCGGGAACAAGTTTGATACTAGCAGCGTTGTTGATATGCAGAATATGTTTAAGGGATGTAGTATTCCTGAAGGCTTTTCTCTTGGAAAGCTATTCAATACTATTATGGTTACTGATATGAAGTGGATGTTTGAGGAGTGCATTCTACCAGAAGGTTTTTCTCTCGGAAACTTATTCGATACTAGAAGAGTCACTGATATGTTTTGTATGTTTAATGGTTGTAGTATGCCAAAAGGTTTTTCTCTTGGAGAAGGGTTTAACATCGATAGAGTTTTAGATATGCGTCGTATATTCGATGGTTGCACATACAATGGTGTTAATGTCTATGAGTATTTCAAGACACAGGATGAAGAGTTAGTTATTTATAGGCTAAAAGAATTAAATCAGGGAGAGCAAGGAGTACTTTAGTGCTCCTTTTATTTAGGAGGAAAAGTATGGATGAAATGAATTTATTTGATGATAAGAAGTTAAAGCATTATGAAGGGGAACTGGGTATTTTTGACTATGATCCAAGGGAGTTTGAGATTAAAAAGTTTGATGATGGAACAGAGTGTTTACATTATTGTGGAAATGGAAAGTCAGTTGATTTACCAGATGGGTGTATAAATACTAGTTGGATGTTTAGTCACCGCAAATTACCAGAGGGTTTCTTTTCGGGAGGATACTTCGATACTAGTAAAGTTACTAATATGGAGGGTATGTTTAGTCAGTGTAACTTACCAGAGGGTTTCTCTTTAGGAGAGCATTTCGATACCAGTAAAGTTACCGATATGTATGGTATGTTTAGTTATTGTAAATTACCAGAAGGTTTCTCTTTAGGAAAGCATTTCAATACTAGTAGTGTTACTGATATGAGTTTCATGTTTAGTGAATGCAAATTACCAGAGGGATTCTCTTTAGGAGAGTGTTTCAATACAAGTAGAGTTATTGATATGAGTGGTATGTTTAATAAATGTAAATTGCCGAAAGGCTTTTCTCTCGGGGAGTGTTTTGACACTGGTAATGTCACCGATATGGAGAATATGTTTGCATTTTGTAAATTATCAGAGGAGTTTCTCTTAGGAAAACATTTCGATACCAGTAAAGTTACCGATATGAGGGGTATGTTTTGGGAATGCGAGTTGCCAAGAGATTTTTCATTAGGGGAGCATTTCAATACTAGTAGTGTTACCGATATGAGGTTTATGTTTGATAATTGCAAGTATAATGGTATTGATGCTTATGATTATTTCGAGACTGAGAGCGATATTGAAATTATTAATAAATTAAGAGAGCATTAGGGAGCGTTAAACGCTCCTTTTATTTAGGAGGTAGAGTATGAATAGAATGAATTTATTTGATGCTGATGAGAAGTTAATTCACTACGAGGGTGAGTTAGGCATATTTGATTACGATCCAGAGGAGTTTGAAGTCCGATATTTTTTTGGGGAAATGTATCTTCATTATTGTGGAATGGGAAAGTCTGTTAATTTACCTAAAGGTTGTACAAGTACCAGACTTATGTTTAATGAGTGCATCTTACCGGCAGGTTTCTCTCTTGGACCAAATTTTGATACTAGCGAGGTTACAAATATGGTTTACATGTTTAAAGATTGTGAACTGCCAGCTGGTTTTTCTTTTGGAGATAGATTTATTACAAGCAAGGTTATAAATATGCGTACTATGTTTTACCGTTGTAGCATGTCAGAGGGTCTCTCTTTAGGAGAGAACTTTGACACTAGCAGTGTTACTGATATGTATGCTATGTTCGCATTTTGTAAAATGCCTAAAAACTTTACTCTCGGAGATAAATTTGAAATTTGTAACGCTAGGCGTTTAGACGATATGTTTCGTGATTGTACATATGGCGGTTTTGATATTGCAGATTACTTGGGCGTACGGGATGAAGCAGATATAGTTTCAAAACTTTGTAAACCTAGAGAGAGCTAAAGATAGTATTACAACAAATAGTAGTCTTGAAGCTTTAATGCAGTCAGTTTCTGAAGAATTACAGGTACCTGCTTCAGTAGTTCAGCGTATGGTAGAGTCCTATTTAAAGTCTTTACTTAGTAATTAGGTATCGGAGTGTCAGATGGGTAGTTCTGAGAGAATACTTTTCTCAATAACTGATGGTAATATTTATTTTGTGTTTTAGTATGCATTAGAGGATTATGAGGAGATGAATTTATTTTAGGGAGTAGAATTAACTACTCCCTTTTTATTTGGAGGTAAAAGTATGTTAAGACATTATAAAGGATCATTAGGTGAGTTTGATTATGATGATGATGTATTTAGGGTAGAGATATACAATAGTTCAGATATTTTACATTATATCGGAAATGAAAAAACTGTAAGTTTACCAAATGGGTGTACGAGTACTAAGTATATGTTTAGTAATCGCTCTTTACCTAAAGGATTTTCTTTGTATGAGGGGTTTGATACACGTGATGTGCATAATATGGTTGGTATGTTTTATAATTGTGATCTGCCAGATGGTTTTTCATTAGGGTCTGGTTTTAATACTGATGATGTATTAATTATGGACGATATGTTTAGAGGCTGTCATGCACACTCGACTTTGAATTTGGGACCCATGTTTAGTACTAAACATGTGGATTTTATGGATCGAATGTTTGCTGAAGCTAAATTTGATAATGGTTTAATACTTGGAGACAATTTTGACACTAGTAATGTAGTGTCTATGAAGGAGATGTTCAGAGCTTGTGAGGTAGGCAGTAAATTTAGCTTAGGAGACAAATTTGACACTTCGGATGTAAAGTATTTCGGAGCAATGTTTTACTGTTTTAAATTTCCAGATGATTTTAAGTTTCCAAATTGTTTCATAATAAAGGATACTGCAAGTCTAGATAGTATGTTTTATTGTACCAAGTTTCCTAAGAATTTCTGCTTGGATATAGAATGCAATGTCACATATGGACAGTTTGATATTTTTCAGGGATGCTATTTTCCAGAAGGATTTTCATTTGGACCAAGATTTAGTATCGCGAAATATGTAAAATGTGAAGATGTTTTTGATGACTGTTATGTTGGCAATAAGATACTGAATTCAGCGCTACCGTGCAGTTATGCAATTGACGTTGTAAAGTATTTAAATGAGGCTAGTGGCGCTAAATCAGGAGAAATGAACCTATTTAGTTAGTGATAGATGCATTGGAGGTAAAAATATGTTAAGACATTATAAAGGATCATTAGGGGAGTTCGATTATCATGATGATGTATTTAGTGTAGAGACTAAGCATTGTAAAGATGCCTTGTGTTATATAGGAAATGACAAAGCTGTCAGTTTACCAAAGGGATGTACAAACACTAGATATATGTTTTGCGGGTGTAAGTTGCCAGAGGGATTTTCGCTACATGAGAGTTTTGACACCAGTGATGTTATTGATATGACTGGTATGTTTAAAGATTGTATTTTACCTGAAGGTTTTTCATTTGGACCAAATTTTAACACAGGTAATGTAGTTGATATGACAGGTATGTTCGAGAGCTGTCATGCACATACAGTTCTGAGTCTTGGACCAAATTTTAACACTGTGAATGTGGTTAATATGGAACGAATGTTTTCTTCTGCTATATTTGACAATGGCATAGAGCTAGGAGACAGCTTTGATACTAGTAATGTAAGAAACATGAGCGGAATGTTTTGCAACAGTAAGCTAGGTGATAAAGTTAGCCTTGGAGACAAATTTGACACTTCGAATGTAGAAGACTTCAGCACAATGTTTAGTGCATTTAGGTTTTCAATGGGTTTTAAGTTCCCTAATTGTTTTACAACAAAGAAAGCAGTGCATCTAGGCTCAATGTTTTCCAGAGCCGAATTTCCTGAGGACTATTGCTTAGATATTGATTGTAACATTAAGAATGACTATCGGATGTTATGTATTTTTGACGATTGTAGGTTTCCCAAAGGTTTTACAATCGGCGCACAATTTAGCGTCGAGGAAGGAGTGAAATCCGAGGATATATTTTATGATTGCTATTTAAATGGTGATGAATTGAGTAAACTATTACCTTTTGAGTATGCAAGGGACGTAATAAACTATTTAAAAGATTCCTATAGAAACAAATGTTACATGATTGCAAATAATCATTATGTATGCAAAAATGATCTGGCCAAACACCTTAGTCAGGCACTGAATGTGTCCAAGGACAGTGTTTGCGATGCCATAAATTTGTTTGCACAGAAGTATTCAGATGAGGATAGTAACACTGAATCAGAAGGAATGAATCTATTTTAATAGTAATGACTGTGACCGGAACAGGAGTTATTATGAAAAAGAGAATTGCAGCCATTTTTATGGCATTTATTGTAGCACTCTGTGTGGTGCAGCCTGTATCCGCAGAGGCAGCTACATTACCAACAGCAAAGGTGTTTTACATGACACACTTATCAGATTTCAACAAGTATGCGGGTAAATCGATTAAGTTTGATTACGCAGTGCCAGAATCCCAGTCGGTTAAATATTTAAAAACTAAGTTTACTTTAAAGCAGGATAGTATTGTGAAATTCAATACTAGCTTTGAATGTGATGGTGCATTGCTTTTCTGGGATTGCTATATTTATCAGAATGCATCGATGGTAAATTCAGTGCACAAGATGGTAGATTTAGGCACAGACGAGAAGTATGCCCAGCTGAAGAAAGGAACTTATTATGTAAAGTATGTACTTGATAATAAATACGGTGGAAGTTACAAAGGTTCAGTTACATTGTCAATTGGTGCAATGTCTCCCAAAAACGCTATTACCGTGACTAGGGCATACAACAAAAAGACTAAGAAAGTTGATGTAAAATTTAAGCAGAATGTATACTGCAAAGAGGATGCAGATTGCGGTGATGCTATGATACAGTATGTACCTCGTAAGGATACAGATCCTAGTTGGGGACATTGGATTTGCAATAATTGTAAAAAGATAGAGGGTTATCAGATAGGTAAGGTTTCTGTATCAAAGAATACTATTATTACCTTACGCACAACCTTTGGTGATACAGTAAAAATAACGTATGTGAAGGTTGTATATGACAAGACAGCACCTTCTATTAGTGGAGTAAAAAACAAGGGCATATACAAAAAGTCCACATCATTTTCTGTTGTAGACAAGCAGTCTGGAGTTAAAGCAGCTATTTTAGACGGTAAGAGTATTAAGGCTAATAAGAAGTACATAGTAAAAAAGAAAGGTACTCATGTAGTAAGGGCCAGAGATAACAATGGTAATCTAAGAGTTGTAAAATTTACAGTAAAATAAAATAATTAGGTCACAGTCAGGTGCACTAGGTGTAACAGTCTAGTGCACTTTTATAATTAATGGAAGAGGTGATTATGTGCTTGGAGGTCTATTTAAAGAAGAGACTGCAAAGAAATATTCTATAGTTTGCATTACTTACGGGGAGTTAAATTCAGATTCTAAATTTCTTGTATACTACGATAAAGATTGGAAGTGTTGGTTCTTCCCTAACTACAAAACAATAGCCAGAGGTAATGTTGCCAATTTAATTAAGGTATTACAGAATGATTTAGGTATAGATGCAGCGGGTAGTTTAAAGTATTTATACAGATGTGTACATTACAAGTATTCAGAAGAGAGTAAAGAGGTTCTGCCATATGATCATACATTATACTTGTGTAAGCTGAAAGAATTACCGGATGTGCAGGATGATTACAAGTGGTTAACTGTATCCGAGATGCTAAATGATGAGCGTATTAGAAAAGTGAATGCTGATGTAGTTGCGATGCTTCAAATGGGATTAAATAATTATAAAAGAGTGAATTAAGGAGGCGTATGTTATGAAAAAGATGGATACATTTGATGATAGCAGACAAAGAAACCAGTGGGTATGTCCTAAATGTGGATGTAATGCATTTGAACAGGATCAATTTCAGGCAACTGGAGGTGCATTTGCTAAAGCATTTGATGTGCAGAACAAAAAGTTTATCGTAATAAGTTGTCGTAGTTGTGGTTTTTCAGAATTATATAAGGCAAAATCATCTACTGTTGGTAATGTGGCTGATTTTATTTTTGGGCAGTAAGAGAGGCGTGATATGAGAATAGTTAAATATTTAACAGTGTGGGATTTCACTGTTTATAACACATTAGAGTCTAAAATATTAGACTCTTTTTCTAATTGGAGAAAACAGAATCTTGATGTAACAGAGTACGTACAAAATGAAAAAGATTATTTTGGGTTTGCTTATAATGACACCAGTGACTTTGCAGGACTTTGGTGCTGTAGTAAAGAATGTCATTATAAATGGATTCCAGAGTACGTGTTTCAGGGGCTTGTGTATGATGAAGATTTTATTATGTATGCAATATTCGATAATAAATGGAATGAAACCAGAAGAGTACCTATCGGTTGTTTAGATGGTGATGAAGTGTGGCAACTATCAGAGATGCGAACATTTAGCTAGTAAGTGTTGTACCTAATTAGGTATTGATTTTCATTATTAATAAGTAGAAAGAGGTTTAATAGTATGAGCGATAAATTTAAAGAAGCGTATAACAAATTTTGTGATACTGCAGGTGGAGTACTCGCAAGATACGTTGAAGTTGAAGAATTACAACATAGTATTGGTGCTGTAATT
>ERZ1673699.2125-NODE-2125-length-13797-cov-3.999636_pt1 | contig 13797 bp, 10 predicted proteins | sample MGYA00580229_ERZ1673699 | MGnify/ENA primary metagenome ERZ1673699 (study PRJEB41218, sample SAMN15661785) | gut metagenome | host: Homo sapiens | place: Canada: London | collected 2015-08-20/2019-03-30 | study: EMG produced TPA metagenomics assembly of... | reverse complement strand
TATTTGCTTGCCTTAACAGTAGGGATGGATCGATAAAAAACATTCCGCCATTTCTTATTTTCAAGAAAGGTGGTTCTGGATGGGATGTTCAGTTTCTTGGATTAGCTGCACCTGGGAATCCCAAAATATCACCAGATAAGGATTTGGTTGCTTTTTGGAGAACAATGGATGATAAACGTTTCCAGAATTATGAAGCATATTTTACAGTTCTAGAGACTGAGAAGCCGATAAGCAGAAAGTGGCTTGAAGCATTGATTTATAATCATGATGATAGTTTACAGTACGCGCCAGATGTTTGGAAAAAATTTATCAGTGAAGGCAGAAACGGAATAGTACCACTAATAGCAAAAAAACTTCCTAAAATTCCAACCAAATATGATCAATTGCAAAGTGATGTTGAGGGGACAAAATGCCTGTCCATGATCAGAGATCATTATCAAGATAATCCATATGGATTTGAGAATTGTGCAAAAAATATTCTGGAAAAGATGGATGAAAGATTTCAGGATTTTTCCTTGACACGTCCTTGGCGAGATGGTGGAAGGGATGCTTTGGGTTACTATGTGATCGGTGGGCAAAGCAAGGCAAATTATCCTTTGCGAATTGATTGTGCAATGGAGGCAAAATGTTATTCAGAAAACCATTCTGTTGGTGTTAGGGAAATGTCACGCCTCATTTCAAGAATACGATATAGGCAGTTTGGTGTATTGATTACTACCAGTTATGTTCATGATCAGGCATACAAGGAAGTAATGGAAGATGGACATCCTATATTAATTATGTCGGCTACGGATATAGCTAGTGTTTTGAGGAAAAATGCAATCATTTCATCAAATATTGAAGATTGGTTTACCATATTGGATAATACTGATGGCAGAGGTTTTGCTGATCGCATGAAAGCATATTATGATAAAATTGAAACAATTTGACGCTAAAACATACAATAGCGCTTAATGGGAATGCTTCTGAATCGGAAAGACAAGCTGCTTTTGAAAGATTGGCAATGAACGAGGATGAAGCAACAGATGACAACCAGCCGTTGGATTATATTTTCTCTGTTGAAATATTAAATGAAGGTGTGGATATTGTTGAGGTTAACCAAGTTATTATGCTTAGACCAACGCAGTCCCCAATTGTTTTTATTCAACAACTTGGACGAGGTTTGCGAAAAGCCAAGGGAAAGGAATATGTAGTTATTCTGGATTTTATTGGAAATTATAATAACAATTTTATGATTCCCATTGCGCTATCAGGGGATAGAACTTACAATAAAGACAATATTCGTAGATACATTATGGAAGGTGGAAGGATAATTCCAGGAGCTTCTACCGTACATTTTGATGAAATTAGCCGGAAAAGAATTTTTGCATCTGTAGATAATGCAAATTTCAGTGATATTAAGCTTATCAAAGAAAATTACACGAATCTGAAGAATAAGCTTGGAAGGATTCCGAGACTTCGAGATTTTGACGATTACGGCGAGATGGATGTTCTTCGGATTTTTGACAATAACAGTCTTGGTTCCTACTATAAATTCCTGGTGAAATATGAAAAAGAATATAAAGTTCGGTTGTCCTTGGATGAGGAAAAGGTAATTGAATTTGTATCCAAGAAATTAGCAAATGGAAAACGTATACAGGAGCTTCAACTGTTAAAACGAATGCTCACGTATTTTCATGGGTTTCCTAAATTAGGCCTCTTTGCAGAGCTTTCCAAAGATATGAAATCATATGGAAAAGAACTTAACCAGGATCAAAAAGAAAATATTGTAAATGTGATGACAAATGAATTTCCTGCTGGAACAGGTAAGAAGACCTATTCTCAGTGTGTGTTTATTGAAGAAGCTGGAAATGACTATAAACCAACGAAATCGTTTGTGGAAATGTTATCAAATGATGATTTTTATAATATCCTTAAAGAATTGGTTGATTTTGGAATAAGCCGCTATGAAAGAGATTACAGGAATAGTTATGCTAAGACTGATTTGGTTTTATATCAAAAATATACTTATGAAGATGTTTGCCGCTTGCTGAACTGGGCACAAAATGAAGTGCCTTTAAATATTGGTGGTTACAAGTTTGACAAAAAGACAAAAACATTTCCTGTATTTATCAATTATGATAAAGAAGAAAATATTAGCGATACAACCAAATATGAGGATCATTTTATTCCTGGATTTCGAGATCGTTTAATCGCAATTTCGAAATCAGGAAGAAGCTTGCAGTCAGAGGATGTACAGAATTTCTTAAAAGCGAAAGAGCGAGGAATCCAAGTGGAACTTTTTGTACGAAAAAACAAGGATGATAAAATTTCCAAAGAATTTTATTATCTTGGGCATATGACAGCAAGCGGAAAAACGAAAGAATTTAAAATGGCAAATACAGAAAAAACAGCAGTGGAGATAGAGTGGATTCTTGATGTACCTGTAAGGGAAGATATTTATGAGTATATTGTGAATTCATGATGAGGAGGAACTTATGAAAACAGTTAGAGTAGTCGCAGCAGTAATAAAAGCTGTTAATAAAAAAGGCGAACCCATTATTTTTGCAACCCAACGTGGCTATGGCTCCTTAAAAGGCGGCTGGGAATTTCCAGGTGGAAAAATAGAACCTGACGAGACACCGCAGGAAGCGTTAAAACGTGAAATTATGGAGGAACTTGATACAGAAATTGCAGTGGGAGAGGTAATTGATACCATTGAGTATGACTATCCAGACTTTCATCTTTCCATGGATTGCTTCTGGTGCGAGATCGTGAGTGGAGATATTAAGTTGAAAGAGCATGAGGCTGCAAGGTGGCTGACAAAAGAAAAGTTAAAAGATGTAGAGTGGCTACCGGCAGATGTGACGTTGATTAGTAAAATTGAGAAAGATATGTGAACATATATAAGATATAAAAGGGGAGACGTAGAAAAATTTGTGGTGTAATGTAATATCTGTTTATAGAATATGTCTATGTGTGAACAAGTGTATTTGGAGAGAAAGTTTTGCGTAGAAAATTAAGGCAGAGGGTTTCTGAAATAGCGGGAGTTTCATTCCAGATAAAATTAAGTCGGCCAAGTGGAATTTTGAAAAAAGATATTTTGCTTCGTGCAATAGGATAGGTTTTTGAACATATGAAGGAGTTCTTTTAATTTAAGACAGTTTGTTTTATAATGTATACAAACACATGCATGCTAGAGGGGGATAGATATATGTGGAATGATATTGAAACTACGACGGATTATTTACATTTTTCAGTTGTATCTAAAACAGTAGCAGAGTTAATAATTGAATCAGGGAATAGTCCAATATCTATAGGTATATCTGGAAGTTGGGGAGCCGGAAAATCATCTATGGTGAAAATGATTGGTAAAGATTTGAATGATCAATCAGGTAGTGATGAATATATATTTCTTGAATTTAATGCATGGTTATATCAGGGATATGAAGATGCAAAATCGGCTTTGCTTCAGGCAGTGACAACGAAATTAACTGAAGAAATTAGAAATAAAAAAATTAATGAAAAGAGTGAAATCGGACAGAAATTTAAGAAATTTTTGAAACGCGTTAATTGGTTTCAAGTATCTAAGTTAGTATTCCCTCTAGTGGCAGGGGTTATTCCGGGAGCAGCACCAGTTGGAGCTATTGCAAATTTTGTTAATTCCATAAAGAGTAGCTTGAATAATCGTGGTAAAAGGAGTGAAAATAGCGAAAAGATAAATACTGCAATTGAAGAATTACTTCCAGAATTAGATGGGGTTTTTAAGGATAACGAAGAAATGACAGAGCCGGCTACAAAGCAGCTTGAAGAAATTAGAATAGAATTTGAAGAAATACTTGAAGCGTTAAAAGTGAAATTGGTTGTTCTAGTTGATGATTTGGATAGGTGTATGCCAGAAACAGCAATTTCGACACTTGAAGCAATGAGATTACTGTTATTTGTAAGACGAACCGCTTTTATTATTGCTGCAGATGAACAAATGATAAGAAATGGAGTTCGTGCTCATTTTAATGGAGTCGAATTGTCGGATGGATTAGTTACCAGTTATTTTGATAAACTAATTCAGGTTCCAATTAAAATACCACATTTGGGAGTTGCCGAGGTAAAATCATACATAGTTCTTTTGTTCATGGAGATGGAAGTAAGAAAGAACAGAGTGGAACAAGAAAGTTTTTTAGAAGTGCAAGAAAAATTTAGTAATCTTTTGTCTAAAGCTTGGGAAAATGATCTGACAGTAGAAAAAATTGAAGATTTTTTTGATGAAGATATTAAAAATATTATGAAGGAATATGTGGCGATCGCTGATCAGTTGGCAGGTATTCTGGTAAGTGCTGATAATATTAAAGGTAATCCTAGGTTGATAAAAAGGTTATTAAATGCACTTGAAATAAGAAAAAAGGTTGCCAAATTTAATGGAATGACATTAGACTCAGGCGTGTTAATAAAGATGCTATTATTTGAGAGATGTGCATCAGAAGGAGCATTCGATTATTTGGCTAAAGAAGTAGCTAATGCAGAAGGCGGAAGTCCAGAATTTATACAAGAAATAGAAGCTAGTCTATTAAATGGCGAAACATATAAAGCTCCAGATGCTACATGGAACGATGAGTTTGTGCAGAAATGGTTATTAATCGAACCCAAATTGGGCGGAATTGATTTACGTCCATTGCTATATCTTAGTAAAGATAAGGCACTTTCGTTTGTGGCATATGACGAACTTTCTGTTAAAGGCGAAGAATTGTTAACCGCGTTAAAGAATGTAAGAAATGGTACGTATATTAAGGATCTTGTTGAGGAAGTTAAGGCGTTAGGAATAAAAGAAGCGGAGAAATTGTTGAAGAGAATAATTAGTCTGGGACGCAATGAACAATGGAATATAAATATTTTATTTGCAGCAGTGCATATTACGGAAGCTTTTCCTGAATTAGGTCGAAATTTAGCTTCGGCTTTGGGGGAAATACCAGCGAAATCTAGAAAAGCTCCTATTATTCCTATTATTGCGGATAAAAAATGGGCTCAAGATATGCTAAAACAATGGAACGACGATTCTGAAACGCCAAGTAGTGTAAAAAAGGCGATAATACAAAAAAGTAGAGGTTAATAATATATGGGAACATCAGCTTCAAGTATGGGACCAGGGGCAGGCGTTTCGCTGGATCCAGAATGGTTAGATGATATAGAATTACCTAATCAAGATAATGCCTCGTTGAACGATTACAATAATGACAGTGGAGAAAATGATAATCAATTTGATGAAAAGAAACTAGACGGGAACAAAATACCTGATATAGCACCTAAATTTCGCTTTGCAAGTGCTAGGAGAGGAATGGGGGAATATGTTCGTTCTGGAAGTAAAGACTCTTTGAGAAAATCTTTGGGACATTATTCCAAAATAGGAATGGGTGGTGCAAGGAATCTTTCAAAACGAATGCGCACTTCAACAAAAGTAGCCACAAACTTTTTTCGGACATTTCAAGCGTTAAGGGACAATAAGGATTTTGCATTAGGAAAGATTTTGTTGGAATTGCAAGGAAGAGGTGCTAATGCGAATGAAATTATTGATACAATTATAGATAATGTGTGTCCAAGTGGTGGAAGTTTAGATGAAATAACATGTAGAGATTCTGGAAGATTTGCGTTGAGTGAGTTTATGAATCAAAATCCGAGTGCAGATATTAATAAACTAACAGATGATCAGATATGGTCTCTTACAGGTGCATTTCTTGGAAATGAGGCATATAGTCGAGTTCAATTGGATATAGGACAGTCTTTTGAAAAACAAAATGTGTCGGCAGCGGAACGTGTTAATAGAATGAATGAAATGAAAGAATATTTGCAGTCGGAAATATCAACTCAATTGAATAAACTTAGAAATTCTGGTAGTCAGACAATTGGTATGGAGAAGCTGTTTCGAACAGCTATAAAAAATACATTTGAAGTGTACGAGGTTGAAGTATGAGTAAAGTGATTTGTTATCCACGATGTTGCGTTCCCGAATATTATAATGATGAGTATTACTACTTTGAAATGTTTTCGATTCCAGAACATAAAAGAAGTAATGTAGGTCATGTTGGAGTGCAATTGTTTAAAGAATTAAAAAAATCGAAAATTACGCCAACTGTAGAGGCCTTGGATTTTACAATTATTGCTATGGCTGTAGTTGCTGCGGATAAAGCAATATTAAGAAGGAATAGTGCCGATGGTTGGACGAGGAAAATTGAGCTTTACATATATTTACATGATGCAGCTAAATGGAGAAAAGAAAAAAGAAAGTTGGAGGATATGCTTCGTTTTCTCAGTGGGGATTTTTGGATGCTTACTATAAAAGATTTGCCTGAATCATTAGTTCCAAAGAAAAAATTTGATTTAAGAAAACAAGACTGTATTTGTTTGTTGTCGGGCGGCATGGACAGTCTGGTAGGAGCAATTGATTTGCATGAAGAAGGAAGAAATCCTTTATTTGTGTCTCAAATAGTTAGAGGAGATGCAGATCATCAGAGAGAATATGCTATGCAGTTTGGATCTGATAATTTATGCCAGTGGAGTAATAAGGTGTATAAAAAAGGAAAATCCGAAAATTCAACCAGAGCAAGATCAATTATGTTTTTTGCATTTGCATTATTGGCGTCTTGTGGCATTAATTGTAATACTCAAGGAAGAAAGGAGCTATTTGTACCTGAAAATGGCTATATCAGTTTGAATATGCCATTGGATCCACTTAGAACCGGTAGTTTAAGTACAAAGACAACACATCCAGTGTATATGAATATGTTACAGGAGATATGGAATGATGTAGGAATAAATATTGATTTTGTATTACCGTATAAATATAAAACAAAAGGTGAAGTTCTAGAGGAATGTAAGAATCAGAATTTGATGGAAAAATTTATTTTTGGATCAACCAGTTGTGGTAAATATCAAAGATATGGATTGCGTCATTGTGGCGTATGTGTTCCATGTTTGGTGAGAAGAGCCTCTTTTCTGAAAAATAGAATGTGTGATGAAACGGAGGGGGGATATTGTAAAGAAAATTTGCAATTAGCGGATTCTAAAGATGTAGCAGCTGCAACATTAGCAGTCGTTCAACTTAAAGAAAATGGTATTGAAAGTCTTGTGAAGGGTATGCTAACTTTCGCAAAAGGGGAGGAAAGAGATTTGTATTTAGGTGTTATTGAACGTGGTTTATTGGAAATAGGTGCTTTGTTAAAGGAGTATAATGTTATATGATAGATTTTCATTGCCATTTGGATTTATATAAAAATCCGTTGGCAGTATTTGAAGAAGTAAAAAAAAGAAAAGTAAGGGTATTAGCAGTTACGACGAGTCCACGTGCGTATTTAAAATCATTACAGTACTTTGGGAATACGGACGATGTAAATGTTGCATTAGGGTTTCATCCGGAATTAGTTGCTGATAGGAGAAGTGAAATTGAGTTATTCATGGAACAACTTTCAAATTGTAGATATATTGGGGAAGTTGGGGTGGATGGTACTGCTAGAAATCAATATTCATATACTGTACAAAAAAGTTTTTTCTATAACGTACTAAATGAGACTGAAAAACAGAATGGAAGAATACTTAGTATTCATTCGAGAGGTGCTGTTACAGAAGTGCTAGACGGCATTGAAAAAAGTATAAACAAAAATATACCTATAATGCATTGGTTTACTGGAAATGCCAAGGAACTTCAAAGAGCTTTATCGTTAGGCTGTTGGTTTAGTATCAATCCTAAAATGTGTTATACAAAATCTGGTAAGGATATGGTTATGCAAATACCTTTAAATAAAATGCTACCAGAAACAGATGCACCATTTACTGAAAAAAATGGAAAATTATATATGCCGTGGGATACAGATGTGATAGAATTTTTAGCGATACAATATGGAAAATCTATATTTGAGATTAAAAATCAGATGGAAATTAATTTACGAGTACTCAATAATAGTATATGATTAGGTTGTTAGGGGATATAGAAAGGCATAAAGTTTGGAACGATTTTCTAGAAAGAATGATTGAATAACAATAATATTTATATATGTTTACACCCTTTATAAAACAAAAGCTCTTAGGAATTACCCAAGAGCCTTGTTATCGGCAATCGTTCACGATTATTTTTTTACAGGGGGGAGTGCCCGGATCAGCCAATATGATTTCCTCAGCAAGTGAGCCTGTGTTTTTCTATCTTTATTATACACAATTATGGAGAAAAATCTATAGGTAAAATGTGACAAAACAAGAAAAGATATTAACAAGTATTCTTGCACCCCCAAAGGTTTCATAGTATCATATATCCTATAAAAAGATAATGATGCTATGAACCTTTTTTATTTAGGAGCGATATCTATGGGAAGATTTGTAAATCCGGACAACCGTGCTTTTCAGGCGGCTTTGAATTCGAAAATATATGTTGATAAGACTGGTTTGTTGGAATACACGAATAGCGTTTTAAATTCAACAAATGCGTACATTTGCAACAGCCGTCCGCGGAGATTTGGAAAGTCTATTACGGCAAATATGCTCACGGCATATTACAGCAAAGCATGTGACTCTAGTGAAATGTTTTCAAATTTGGAAATCAGCAACAGCCCAGATTTCGTGGAGCATTTGAATAAGTACGACGTGATTCACTTTGATGTGCAGTGGTGCATGATGGCAGCTGGAGGTCCGGAAAATATTGTCTCTTATATTACAGAGCAGACAATCCTGGAATTAAGGGAATTTTATCCAGATGAGTTTCCAGAAGATGTAAATTCCTTACCTGAGGCTTTATCCCAAATTAATAATGCAACAGGAAATAAGTTTGTTGTAATTATTGATGAGTGGGATGTTTTGATACGAGATGAGGCGCAGAACCAGCAGATACAGGATGGATATATTGATTTTCTGCGGGGAATGTTTAAAGGAACTGAGCCTACTAGGTTTATAGCATTGGCTTTTTTGACAGGAATTCTCCCGATTAAAAAATTGAAAACCCAGTCTGCACTTAATAATTTTGATGAATTTACTATGTTAAGTTCGGGGGATTTTGCACCGTATATTGGTTTTACGGAGGAAGAAGTAAAAGAGCTTTCTGGAAAATATAACCAGAATTATGAAAAAGTAAAAAAATGGTATGATGGCTATTGGTTAAATGATTATCAAGTATATAATCCAAAAGCGGTTGTCAGTGTAATGCTGCGTGGAGAATTTAAAAGCTATTGGTCCGAAACTGCTTCATATGAAACGGTTGTGCCGTTGATCAATATGGATTTCGATGGATTAAGATCTGCAATTATCGAAATGCTGTCAGGAGATTCCGTGAGTGTAGATGTAACTACGTTTCAGAACGATATGACTAGTTTTTCCTGTCGGGATGATGTAATTACGTGTTTAATTCATTTTGGGTATCTTGGTTATAATCAGATTTATAAAAAAGCTTTTGTACCTAACGAGGATATTCGTCAGGAGTTACTTAGGATTGTGAGAAGAAAATAACGGGAGGAATCCACCATGGGACATTTCTATTTCATCCGACACGGACAGACCGTGTGGAATGTTGAGAATAAAATTTGCGGGGCTACAGATAGTCCGCTTACAGAATATGGACGTGAGCAGGCAAAGGAGACGGGACAGAAGATTCTTGCAGAGGGGATTAAGGCAGATGAAATCCTCTGCTCACCGCTTAGCAGGGCGGCAGATACGGCTCAGTTGATTTCGGAAATGACAGGGATTCCATACAGGGTGGAACCAAGGCTGATTGAGCAGAATTTTGGAAAATGGGAGTCCACTCCCCGGGATGGGAAGGATTTCAAGAAAGCAAAGGAGTTTTTTGCATGCAGTCATGAAGGTGGAGAATCAACCCTTCGGCTGGCACAGAGGATTTATAATCTTCTTGATGAAATAAAAGCAGAGTCCGATAAGAAGACTTACATCCTGGTTGCCCACAACGGAATCGCCAGAGTGGTACAGTCCTATTTTACGGATATGACAAATGAGGAATATGCTGCATTTGGGGTAAAAAACTGTGCTGTGGTTCGATATGATTTTAAATGACAAAAGAATATTCGGAATATGAACGATTATTTTGAAACGGTAAGTAATCTTGAGGTAATTAAGCTGGATAAGAAACGAATAACTCTGTGCCATTATCCTGATTAAAGAGGCAAACGGAGGAGAACAGGGAAAAGAGACTGGAGAATAAACCAAATGATAGTTAATAAGTGTTCGGAAATTTTATTTGCAAAATCAAAAAAACTATATGGGAACTACCGGGATAACTGTACAGTTGTCCAGAGAATGCTGGAAAAATATAAAAAGTTATATCCTAATATTTCTGATTATTCTATAATGCATTTTATCGACATTGCAGAATTTTGTGATATGATAATGGATAAGCAGAAACTGGAAAATTTGAATGAAGATGAGTGCTACTGCCTTTTGTCCGCAGCGTTATTTGCACATATTGGATTTGGCTTAAATCAGGAAATTATGAATAGATATGTAGACAAGCTTGGAATTCAGAAGCAGGCAGAAGAGCTTACGTTCTTTCCGGTTATGAGTAAATATCATGTTTTGTTCAGTGCATGCCTGTTGGAAGAATACGGTGATATATTTGAATTTCCATCAGATCTGCATAAATATGCCATAATCCGTATGCTTCACTTTATCGGTGGAAATGGTACAGCACCTGTTCAGTTAGAAGAAGCTTTGGTGTTGAACAATCAAAATGTTATCAGTCTGAGGGAACTGGCGGCTGTGTTAGCTGTTGGAAATCAGCTGGCAGAATTAAAAAATGCAAATATTGATTTGAGCTATGACAAGTTCGACAAATATAATTCCGAAGAAATCGTTGGATTTGTTGAAAGAAACGTGGTAAGAAGTATTAAGGTAAAAGATGGCAAACTGGTGATAGAAGCAGGCGGTTCGGATTCGGCTTATACACTGATTGAGCGGAAGGTAAATTTAATTATTGATAATTTTGGGAAAATTGTCAGTAGTCTGTCTAATCGGTCAGACCACAGTTTTGATTTTTTTTCTATTGCTTCCATAGAGCTTCACCGCCTTCCGTCAGCGGAAACAGCTGAAAAAATCTATCTGAACAAAGAAATCGAAGAATCATGGACCGATGAGGACAGGGAACTGTTTCAGAAGCTTTCTCCTGAGGAAAGAGTGTTTTATGCCGATTATTTATCCACAGAATTCGCGACAACCAAATTCCTTGTAGAGTTCGCGAAAACCAACAAAGCCGTACTGGAAGGATTAGAGTACAGAGTGAAATCACCGAAATCCTTGTACAATAAGCTTTATCAGAGAGTAGAGAAATCCTTCTTTGATTCGCTGGCGGATGTAGTCCGTTATACGATCATACTGGATCCGGAAGATTATGTAGAACAGATCCGTTCTGTTATAACGGCTTTGTCTGAGAAAAACTGGAAAATTTATGCATTAAAAAATTATTGGACCAATGACGGTTTTCCATACAATGGCGTGAATACCAAATTTAAAAATCCGCGCAACTACCGAATTGAAATCCAGTTTCATACAAAGGAAAGCTTTGATGTGAAAATGAGCAAGGAAGACCACGACTTGTATGAGCAAAGAAGAGTTCTTGAGCCTGGATGTGATGAGTATAACAGGATATTGCAGCTGCAGCTGAAATTATATTCTAATATGGAGTATCCAAAAAACATTGCACTTTTAGACAATATTTGAACAATTTAAGGAAAAGGGGAAGAAATATGTTTTCTTTAAAAGAAAAAGAAGTAAATACTGGACGCCAGAGAGAGCTTGACCTGGTAAAAGGCTTTCTGATGATCATGATTGTATTTATACATTCCTTTCAGACAATTGCAGGTGCAGCAGCGGCAGAGTCAAGTGTACATAAAATTATGTTTGCCCTGTTTATGCCTACCGGAGCTTGCTTATATCTGTTTACCATGGGTTTTGGAAGTGTTTTTACGCGCCATTCCCAGCCAAAGGACATGGTCAGAAACGGTATAAAACTGTTGATTTACCAAGGCATAAGCAATTTATGCTATGCGGCAGTCATGACGGTCAGCTACATCATTAGAAATTCTATTACAGGAGAAGTAGCAGGCAGCAGGGAAGTATTTGAAGCAAGCCGGTATTCCATGCTTACATTTGTGAATATCTTTTTCATATCCGGTATGTGCTACCTTGTACTTGCTTTATACAGGAAATTAAATGTAAAACTTGGCGGTTACATAATAAGTGCATTGATAGTGGGAATCGTGACACCTTTTACCAAACTGCTGATTTCTGATAATCAGGCACTTAACTGGCTTCTTGATATGACCTTTGGGGGAAAAGGTGAGACAAGCTTCTGCTTTTTTCCATATCTGAGTTATGTATTTTTAGGATATGTTTTTGCAAAAGTAATCAGAAAGGTACCCGAGGATGAAAAAGGAGCTTTTTACAAAAAGAGCGGTCTGGTATGCGGAATCGTAGCGGCAGCCTGGTTTGTGATCTGCATCGTAATGCATCCGGGTGTTGACGGATTCTTTAATTATATGATCGAACAGTATCGAACTCCCGGACTTGTGAAAGTAGTGGGAACCTTCTGCAGCATTATCCTTGTATTTGCAGTGGCATTTTTTCTCATGCCGATTATAGAAAAATGGAAATTTATTTACAATAAGCTGTGCTATTATTCCAGGCAGATATCCAAAATGTATGCAGTGCATATTGGAGTATATTGGACGATTGCTGGTTTTGCAGCTTTTTACGAATTTAGTGTAAGAGATTGTCTGATTTTGTCAGTCGTTGTGCTGATCGTAACAGATCTACTTGTGCAGGGATATCTGAAACTGACAGATAAGCTAAAAGGATAAAAATGGAACAATACTATTATAATCATATGAACAAACCCCAGCAGGCTGCTTATCACAGCATTTTTGCCGGGGTGAAAAATCTATTGGATGAAATTCAGGTTCCGGCGCTTTCCGGAGAGGAACTTTACAATGTCTTTTTCCAGATGAGACTGGACCATCCTGAAATATTCTGGGTAACCGATTTTAAATATCGTTACTACAAAGATTCGCCGAACCTGATTTTCATACCGGAATATCTTTTTGAGAAAAACAAGATCCGGGAGCATCAGAAGGCTCTGACAGCCAGGGTAGAGAAGCTTGTCCGTCCGGCACAGAAGATGTCTGAGTGGGAAAAAGAGAAATATGTGCACGATTTTATTTGTGAAAATGTCCGTTATGACAAACTGAAAAAAGCATATTCCCATGAGATCATTGGTCCTCTAGGACAGGGCGTCGGGGTATGCGAGGGCATTGCGAAAGCGGTGAAGGTTCTTCTGGATGCGCTGGGTGTATGGTGTGTGATCGTAATTTGCGGTAACAATCCGGAAAAAGGAATCAAATACCGGCACACATGGAATATTGTAAAAATAAATGGCATATATTATCATTTAGATGCCACTTTTGATAACAGTCTGGGAAAAGATCACGAAAACACGGAAATCCGCTATGACTATTTCAACCTGGATGATCAGCAGATCTTTCGCGATCATGAGCCCTTGATCGCGCCTGCGCCTCATTGCAATGATCATGATCATTTTTACTACAAAGAGAAGAAATTATCATTTACCAAACAGGAGGATGTATACAAGCGGTCTTTGCAGGCTGCTAAGAAAGGAAAGGTGCTTGTTTTTCACTGGCGGGGCGGCTATCTGACAAAAGAAGTATTAAATGAACTTCTTGACCTAATCCGCAAAGCCGGCATGGAAAAAGAGAAAACCGCAATGGTCAGCATAAACTGGCCCCAGGCAGTTCTTCGCGTCCAGTATGCTGACATACAGGTACAGGA
>ERZ1673699.2123-NODE-2123-length-13806-cov-5.582867_pt1 | contig 13806 bp, 9 predicted proteins | sample MGYA00580229_ERZ1673699 | MGnify/ENA primary metagenome ERZ1673699 (study PRJEB41218, sample SAMN15661785) | gut metagenome | host: Homo sapiens | place: Canada: London | collected 2015-08-20/2019-03-30 | study: EMG produced TPA metagenomics assembly of... | reverse complement strand
TGGTCTGCGACATGAGCGACGTGGTGCCCGTCGGGGCGATGGTCAGCATGGCGATGTTGCGGCGGCCGACCTTCGTCATCTCCTCGTAGAGCGCCGGATCGGCCTCACGGATACGGGCGATCATCGGGTTGTCCGCCTCCTTGGCGGCGTCGTAGAGCGGGAAGGCTCCGCGCTCGGCGGCCAGCTTCACCGAAGCCCCGTAAGCCGCCAGCGCGAGGGCTTTCTGCACCTCGACGGCGAAATCCGTAGCCTCCTGCGTCCCGTAGCGCAGCCCCAGGGCGGCGAGCATGTCGCCCTCGGCCGTGATGCCGAGACCCGTGCGGCGGCCCTTCTGCGCCATTTCGCGGATCTTCTTCCACAGCTCCAGCTCCACGCGGCGCACATCCATATCCTCGGGATCGTCGGCGATCTTCTCGATAATCAGCTCGACTTTCTCCAGCTCGAGGTCGATGATGTCGTCCATCATGTGCATCGCCTTGTAGACGTGGCTGCGGAACTTGTCGAAATCGAACTTCGCATCGGCCTTAAAAGGATTCTCCACGTAGCTCAGCAGGTTCATGGCCAGCAGGCGGCACGAGTCGTAGGGGCAGAGCGGAATCTCGCCGCAGGGGTTGGTCGAAACCGTCGTGAAGCCCTCGTCGGCATAGCAGTCGGGAATGCTCTCGCGGATGATCGTATCCCAGAACAGCACGCCCGGCTCGGCCGACTTCCACGCGTTGTGGATGATCTTCTCCCAGAGTTTTTTGGCGTCGATATCCTGCTTGTATTTGGGATTGTCCGATTTGATCGGAAACTGCTGGTGGTAGGTCTTGCCGGCAAGTGCCGCACGCATGAACTCGTCGTCGATTTTGATCGAGACGTTGGCGCCCGTCACCTTGCCCGTGTCGACCTTGGCGTCGATGAACCGCTCGGCGTCGGGGTGTTTGATCGACAGCGACAGCATCAGCGCACCGCGCCGGCCGTCCTGCGCCACCTCGCGCGTGGAGTTCGAATAGCGCTCCATGAAGGGCACGATGCCCGTCGACGTGAGCGCCGAGTTGAGCACCGGACTGCCCGTGGGACGGATGTGCGAAAGGTCGTGCCCCACGCCGCCGCGCCGTTTCATCAGCTGCACCTGCTCCTCGTCCATGCGGAAGATGCCGCCGTAAGAGTCGGCGGGGTGCTTGTGGCCGATCACGAAGCAGTTCGACAGCGACGCCACCTGGAAATTATTGCCGATACCGGTCATCGGTCCGCCCTGCGGAATGACATACCGGAAATGGTCGAGCAACTCGAACGCCTCCTCCTTCGAAAGCGGATTGGGGTATTTTTTCTCGATACGGGCGATCTCGCCGGCGATGCGCTCGTGCATCTCGCGCGGCGATTTCTCGTAAATGTTTCCGAAAGAGTCTTTGAGGGCGTACTTGCTTACCCACACCGTGGCGGCAAGATCGTCTCCGTCGAAATAGACTTTCGACTCGGCAACCGCGTCGTTGTAATCGACCTTCTGCGGAGCCTCAGCTTTGGTGGCTTTTGACATAACTACTTTATTCTTATCTATTTTCTCAGATTTTTGCGTCCCGGCCGGAGAATCCCGGTTCTACAAAATTGCGGCTTTTCCCAATAAAAAACCAACGGCGGGGACCTATTTTATCCACAAATTATTTACAAAAGACGAAAAGGCACGTCCCAGGCATCCGGGACGCACCTTCGGATTGTCCGCAGAGGCTATTTCACCGCCACGGCGTCGATCTCGACCAGCGCGCCCATCGGCAGCGCCGCGACCTCGTAGCACATGCGCGCGGGCATCTCCGCCGTGAAGAACTCGGCATAGACGGCGTTCATGGCGGCAAAATCGCCGATAGACTGCAGCAGGACGGTGGTTTTCACCACGTCGGAATACGCGTATCCGGCTTCGCGGAGGATGTGTCCGAGGTTGGTGAGCGATTGGCGCGTCTGGGCTTCGATGCCTTCGGCCATCCGACCCGTCGCGGCGTCGATCGGTAGCTGCCCCGAGACATAGAGCGCGCCGCCGGCCTCCACGGCCTGCGAATAGGGACCCACGGCCTTGGGCGCATGGGGCGATGCGATGATGGTTTTCATACGGTACAAGGTTTAAAAGCCGGACAGGCGCACCGGATTGCATCCGGCGGCACAACGTCTCCCGGCCCGTAAAAGTGTCGTTGCGACACCAAAGATACGATTAATTCCCTATATTTGCAGTAACGAACAAACGAAAATCAGATGAAGATTTTGCTTAAAATTGCGGTTGTCGCTGTCACCGCGGCACTTATCGCCGGTTGCTGCAACTGCCGCGCCTACCAGAAAAAGACCCGCCGCCCGTTGGTGGGCACCGAATGGCAGCTGATCCAGCTCGGCGGAGAGACCGTCAAACCCGAAAAGGGCAAATTCACCCTCACGCTGCTGGCCGACGGCAACCGCCTGACGGGCGTCGGGGCCTGCAACCGCCTGATGGGCTCCTACAAGACCGACGACAAGCGCACCCTGAAACTGGGACCGATCGCCTCGACAATGATGGCCTGCCCCGGCATGGAACGGGAGTCCGCATTCACGCAGGCGCTCGAAGCGACGACCCACTACGACATGGACGGCCCGATGCTGCTGCTGCTGGGCAACGGCGAATTAAAGGCCGTCTTCCAGGCGATACCTTAATTAATAAGCAATCGGCACCGGCCTCGATTCGCAGCGTCTGCGCAGTACCGCGCACGGTCGTACCCGAAGATATTTTCAATCCACATCCGGTTCAAATGCCACATCCACACCTGTAGGTGTGGATTTTTTTATGGCACCCGGTCGGTTAGGCCGTAACGACACTCCCGGCAATCTGCAATAATTCGTCCCGCAGCCGGATCGCCGGAGATTACAGTTTCATCGACAGGCCGCTTCGCATTTATTAACATGAATGTAAATAAAAACATCGTATTCCAGATGCCCTGATCGCGCAAAAATAGCCCGTTTCATTACATAGACAAACCTTATTATACTATAAATCGCTTCAACTTTCAAAGAATGCAAACATTTTAATACACAAATATTCTTCAATAATTTTGCATATATAAAAATAATAATTACATTTGCCAATAACAACAATACATTCATGTAATATATTTCATTGCAACATCTTTCCGGGTGAAAGCAGGAAGCCGCGGAAACTGCACGGAAACACCAACCTAAACTAACTGATACATGAAACGAGGGAGACAATTTTACCTGTTTATCCTGTTGCTTATGCTATTCCCGACATACCGGGTAGCAGCATCCGGCACGGCGGACGACCGGAAGGCAACCTGGGAAGTGAAGGGTCGGATCAGTGACCCGAACGGCAGCCCCATCGTAGGGGCCAGCGTCATTCTGAAAGGTACGCCGCGGGGAGTCACGACTGACACCGACGGCAATTTCGCAATCGAAGTATCGTCGGACAAGGACGTGCTGGTATGTTCGTTCCTGGGATACAGTCCCGTAGAACTACCGGTCGGCACAAAGACCCGGTTCTCCGTCACGCTGCAAGAGGAGAGCCTGGCCGTCGAACAGGTCATCGTGACGGGCTACGGCAACGGCATCAAAAAAGAGGCCCTCACAGGCTCCATCGCCAATATCGGCGCGGAGAAGCTTTCGCAGAGTGTCGGCGCCAATGTATCCACGGCGCTGGCGGGCAAAGTAGCCGGTGTGAATTTCCGCATGATGGACGGCCAGCCGGGAGCCGCCACCTCCATCAGCATCCGAAACATGGGCAACGCCCTGTTCGTGATCGACGGCGTGCAGTCGACCCAAGGATCGTTCAACAACCTCGATTTCAACGATATCGAGAGCATCTCGGTACTGAAGGACGCCTCGGCCGCCATCTACGGCGTGCAGGCGGCCAACGGCGTAATCGTCGTGACGACCAAGAGCGGTCAGAAAACGGGACATTCGGTCAATATCAACGCCTATTACGGCGCACAGTCCTGGTTCCGTTATCCCCGGCCGGCCGATACCCAGACCTACATCGCGGGGCACATCCAGTCGGCGGCCATCACCGGTTCGCCCGGCGAATTCACGATGGACGACCTGAACAACTACCGCAACGGAACGCTCCGCGGATTCGACTGGTACGATTATGTCGTCCGCAGCTCGGCACCGCAGGCCTATATCAGCGCGAATGCCTCGGGCGGCACGGAAAAAATCAATTATTACATCTCTTTGGGCGGTCTCGACCAGAAGTCGGTCATCAACAATTACGGCGGGTTCCAGCGATACAACGTCCAATTCAACCTCGACGCCCGTATCAACAAACGCCTGAAGGTCGGGGCACGTTTCAACGGCCGCTATGAGAAGACCGAGCATCCGGCTGTCCCGGGCGACGACGTATGGGCCGCAATCTTCGCCATCTGGCGGAATCCGCCGACCAACCGGCCGTTCGCCAACGACAATCCCGACTATCCGACGATGACCTCCAATACGGCTTCGACGAACTTCGCCATCCTTAACTACGACCGTTCGGGATACCTCAAGGATACCTACCGTGTCGGTCAGCTCAGCGCGAATATCGAATACGAGATCATGGAAGGTCTCAAACTGAAAGGGCTGGCCAGCTACTACCTCGGCAACCGCTGGTACGATTGCCAGGAGTACACCTACGACCTTTACGGCTACGATGCCGCCACCGACACTTATCCCGTGATCTATTCGCTGACCAATCCGTTCCGCCAGCGTATCGTCGGGCTGCAGCAGCAGATCATGGGGCAGGCCCAGCTGACCTACGACAAGGTTATCGGCCGCCATACGATCAGCGCCGTGCTTGCGGGCGAGGTCTACCACGAGATAAACCCCGGCCTCGACACCTGGTCGCGGCCCCAATCCAATTACATTAACACCATCGACTTCGCCTCGCTCGAGAAATACACCGACAACAAGAATACCGAGCTGGCCCGCGCCGGGTTTGTCGCACGCGTCAACTACAACTATGCCGACCGTTACTACATCGAGCTGGCCGGACGTTACGACGGCTCGTGGAAATTCCGCCGGGGCAACCGCTGGGCGTTCCTGCCTTCGGTCTCGGTCGGCTGGCGTCCTTCGGAGGAGCGCTTCTGGAAAGAAGGATCGATCTCCCGCTGGTTCAATTCGCTCAAAATAAGGGCTTCGTTCGGACAGCTGGGCTACGACGAACTCAGCTGGTACGATACCGACGAGAACGGCAACCGGATACTCCGCACGCTCGCACCTTTCGACTACCTCTCGGGGTATGACTACGGGGTCGGCGGAGCCGTACTCGACGGCAAGTATCAGACCGGCGTCCAATCCAAGGGCATTCCCACCACCACGATTTCGTGGATCACCGTGAACATGTACGACGCAGGTATCGACTTCGGCTTCCTGGACAACCGCCTCAGCGGCAGTCTCGACTATTTCTACAACCTGCGCAAAGGACTCGTGGACCGCCGCTACGACCAGTTGATTCCCAGCGAAGTCGGATTCGCCCTGCCTCCCGAAAACCTGGCATCTGAAGTCTACACCGGATTCGACGGTAACATCGCATGGGCCGACCGCGTCCGCGACCTGCGCTATTCGGTCGGCGTGAACTTCACCTACTCGCGCCACCTGACCCGCCATCAGTACAATCCCCAATTCAAAAACTCCTGGGACGAATACGTCAACTCCGGATGGGAGCGTTACAGCAACATCACGTGGGGATACAAATCCGACGGACAGTTCCGCTCGTGGGAGGAGATCGGCAATTACCCGATCGATATCGACGGCAAGAACAACTCCACGCTGCGCCCCGGCGACATCCGCTACAAGGACCTCAACGGCGACGGGCTCATCAACGACATGGACAAACGCCCCATCGGCTATGCCGAAGGCATGCTGCCCAACCTGAACTTCGGCCTGAGCCTTTCGCTCGAGTGGAAGGGAATCGACATGTCGTGCGACTTCACGGGCGGCGCTTTCGGAACCTACCATGTCGACTACGAGATGAGCAAGCCCTTCTGGGACGGAGGCAACACCGCCGCATTCGTGCTGGAGAATCAGTGGAGACTCTCCGACATCACCGATCCCCAGAGTCCGCTCATCCCGGGAGAGTTCCCGACGGCCCTGGTCGGCAACTCCAACCACAGCAACTATTGGGTCAGCGATTTTTGGTACAAGAACATCGCCTACATCAAGCTCCGCAACTTCGAACTCGGCTATACGCTGCCGCAGCGCTGGATGTCGAAGGCCGGCATCAAAAAGCTCCGGCTCTACCTGTTCGGACAGAACCTTTTCTCGATCGACAACATGGGCGTCTACGACATCGACCCCGAGATCGCCAATGCCACGGGCATCGTCTATCCCACCACGCGGGTGATGGGTGCCGGTATAAACCTTTCATTCTAAAAACGCTGCAACGATGAAAAAATACTATATGATGATCCTCGCCGCCACGCTGACGATCTCGGGATGTTCCGACTTCCTCGACCGCGATCCCGACGACTACATCGGCGGGGAGATGGTCTACGGAGACGAAAAGCTGGCCTCTGCAGCTGTCGCCAACCTCTACGGCCGGGTCTATTGGGGACAAAACATCGATCAGGACAAACTCTACATCTATCTCGACGAAGCCTGCCTCTCCAGCGGAAGCCCCGACAACACCTACGGCTTCAGCAACGAGTTCATGCGCGTCTATGAATATACGCTGCTGCGGGACATGAACATCCTGCTGCAAGGCTTCCGCTCCAAGGCGGGTGAACCGCTGGGAGAGGCGCTCCGCACGCGCCTCGAAGGGGAAATCCGCTTCCTGCGCGCATGGACCTACTTCAACATGGCCCGGAGCCTGGGCGGCATGCCGCTCATCGGCGACAACGTCTTCGAATACACCTCCGGCATGGACGTTTCGACCCTGCAGTTCCCGCGTTCGTCGGAGGCCGGCATTTACGACTATGTGATCTCCGAATGCGAAGACGTGGCGCGGAATTTCCTCAGCGAGGAGCCGAGCGTGAACGGCGCCCGTGCGGTCAAGTGGACGGCACTGGCGCTCAAGGCCCGGGCGGCGCTCTATGCGGGTTCCATCGCCCGGTACAACGCCCGCATGGCGACGCCCCTGCAAACGCCGCAGAGTTCCGTCGGCATTCCGGCCGAAAAAGACATCTATTACTACGACATCGCTCTCAAAGCGGCGCAGGAGATCATTGCGTCGCACAAATACGAGTTGTATGAACTGAACTCCGACAAACGTCGGAACTTCTACGAGGCGACCAGCGTGAAGAGCGGCAACAAAGAGGTGATCTGGACCTTCGACCATATCTATCCGGGAAGCGTCACGATGTTCTCGGCCAACAACTTCCCGACCTCGCACGCCGAGGAGGAATCGTCGACCAACATCACTCCGATTCTGAACCTGGTCGAAGCGTTCGAATACGTCGACGACCGCGACGGCTCGCTCAAGCTGACCGACCGGGACGGCAGGAACGTCGTCTACGACAATGCCGCCGACCTCTTCGCCGACAAGGACCCGCGCCTATGGGGTACGGTCATCTATCCGGGCTCCGAACTCAAGGACGAACCGGTCGTGTTCCAGGCCGGGCGCGTGTCCCCTGCGGGCTCCGGCAGCTGGAACTACGAAGTGGGTGCGGCCGGGTCGACCGATCCCGACGGAGAGCTGATAACGAGCATCAACGGTCCGTTCACGACCAACGACGGACAACGCAACAAGTCGGGTTTCTGCATCCGCAAGTTCATCGACGAAGCTTCGAAAGCCTCCACGCGTCAGGGCAGCGGCATGTGGTTCATCAACTTCCGCTATGCCGAAATCCTGCTGATCGCCGCCGAGGCAGCTTTCGAGTTGGGCGACGACACGGCGCTGGGGTATATCAACGAAGTGCGCGACCGCGCGGGCATTCAGCAGCTGAAGACGCTTACGCTCGACGACATCGTCCACGAACGGCGCGTCGAACTCGCCTTCGAAAACCACCGTTATTGGGACCTCAAACGCTGGCGCAGGGCCCACCTCCTCTGGAACGGAAGCGAAACCAACCCCGATGCCGTGCATTACGCACTCTTCCCCTACAAGATCAACGCCCCCGGCGATCCGGATGACGGGAAGTGGATTTTCGAGCGGAAAGCGACGCACATGACGATGTATCCTCGCCTGTTCGAAATGCGGAACTACTACAATTTCCTGAGTCAGGAATGGCTCAGCAACAACCCGAAACTCGAGAAGAACCCTTATCAGTAACCTTAAACGGATGTTCGCAATGAAACGATTGGTATATACCGCTATCTGGCTCGCACTCTTCACCGCGGCGGGCTGCGGCCTGGACAACTACGACGAACCGTCTTCCCGCCTGACCGGAAAGGTCGTTTACCAGGGCCGGACCCTGGGTTTGAGCCACGGGAAGGTCGCCTTCAACCTCTACCAGGAGGGCTACGACAAGAACGGCCCCATCAGTGTCTATACGGCGCAGGACGGAACTTTTTCGGCACAGCTGTTCGACGGGACCTACCGGCTCGAGACCGTGGATAATAACGGTCCCTGGCTCAACTCCGCGTCGGCCGCCACGTTCGAAGTGAGGGGCAACACTTCGGTGGATGTGATGGTCACCCCCTATTACCTGCTCTCGGATGTGGCTATCGCCCTCAACGGACATGAACTCAAAGCCGTATGCAGCGTGGAGATGATCGCCGGAGAAAAAGACGCCCAGCGCCTCTTTCTCTGCGTGGGAACGACCGCCTTCGTGTCGGACCAAAGCTACAGCTATGTGGCGCGCAAGAACCTGATGCCCGTAAACATGGGCGGCAATGCCCTCTCAATGGACATTTCCGAGCAACTGGAAAAATACGACACGCTGTATGCACGTCTGGGATTGCAGATCAACGGCGTACAGGAGTGCATCTATTCGGATGTAATCAAGATCAAATAAAATAACACCCGGAATGACATGAACCTGATTGGATTTGATATAGGCGGAACCAAATGCGCCTGTGTGCTCGGCAAGATGACAGCGTCGGAGGATGCCATCGAAATCATCGATAAGATCGCATTCCCCACGATGAACGGCCCGGAGCCCTCGCTGAAGGCACTGTTCGGGCATGCGCACGAATTGATGGAACGCAACGGACTCACGGCCGCCGACGTCGCCGGCATCGGCATCAGCTGCGGCGGCCCGCTCGACAGCCGCAACGGAGTCATCCTCTCTCCGCCCAACCTGCCGGGCTGGGACAACGTCCCCGTCGTGGCGACGACCGAGGCGCACTTCGGAATCAAGACGCTGGTGCAGAACGACGCCAACGCCTGCGCGATGGCCGAGTGGAAATACGGAGCCGGAAAGGGATACCGGAACGTAGCGTTCTTCACTTTCGGGACCGGAATGGGCGCGGGACTGATTCTCGACGGGCATCTCTACTCCGGCACGACCGACCTAGCGGGCGAGGTGGGACATATCCGCCTGTCGGAACGGGGCCCTGTCGGCTTCGGAAAGGAGGGATCGTTCGAAGGATGGTGCAGCGGCGGCGGCATCGCCCAGGTGGGACAGATCCATGCCCGCAAACGCATCCAGATGGGTGAAAAGGTCGCCTATTGCGCCTCGCTCGACGACCTGCCGTCGGTGACGGCGAAGTCGATCGCCGAAGCGGCCTACGCCGGAGACGAAACCGCACGGACCGTATATAAAACCGTTTCCGAATACCTCGGCCGGGGACTGTCGACGGTGATCGACATCATCAACCCCGAAGTGATTATCCTCGGCAGTATCTACGGACGCTCACGCGACCTGATCGAAGAGCACATGATGCAAGTCATCCGCGAGGAGAGCATCACCTATTCGGCGCAGGCCTGCAAGATCGTTCCGGCCATGCTGTCGGAGAGTATAGGCGATATGGCGGCGCTGGTGCTGGGCGCCGAAGCATCCCGAAAACCCAACATTCGATAACCTGAAAAACCGAAACCATGAAAAACTACCTTTTACCGGCTTTAGCCCTGATTTTTTCCGTATCGGCCGCGGCACAGCTTCCGAACGACATTTCGACCCTGCAGCCCGGAGTGAGCGAGACCTGCTGCAATTGGGGCCGGGTCGAGATAGCTCCCGGACAGGAGCACGAACTTGCCCGTTTCGACGGTGCGGGCGTCATCACCTATTTCTACCTCACCGACGGACGGGGCGGCATCCAGGACCGCAATCTGGTGCTGCGCATCTATTGGGACGGCAACGACTACCCGAGCGTCAATGTCCCGGCTGCCGATTTCTTCGGCGCCATAGGCGGCAAGGTCATCGACTACGAATCGCTCTATCTCTCGATCTACCACAACTGCCACCAATGCTATCTGCCGATGCCTTTCTCGAAAGGCGCGCGCGTGGTCCTGTATAACGACGGCGACAAACCCTACATCCGCGACGTGGCCTACAACTTCGACCGCGTGGCAGGCAGGGAGTACGCCGGGAACCCGAGCCGGTTCCACGCCAGCTGGAACCGTTCCAACCCCACCAACGGGCTGCATACGCTGCTCGACGTCGAGGGAAGGGGCCATTATGTCGGCAATATCCTGCATGTCTACACCAAGAGCCGCCGTTGGTGGGGCGAAGGCGACACCGATCTGGTGATCGACGGTCGTGAGATGAAGCATTCGCCCGGCACGGAGGACGAATACGGCGCCTGCTTCGATCTGGGCGGAAAATTCTCCTACCGCCTTTGCGGCTATATCCAGGGCGGCCTGCTGGTGGACGAGCAGACCAGCGAGTACAGTTATCACGGCCATAACCGGATGTACCGGTGGTACGACACGAATCCCGTCCGCTTTACCAAGGGGCTGAAGGTAACCCTGCAGAATCAGTACGTGGCGCCGAACACCGCCTATGACTTCAAGGGACAGCAGGGGGCGAACGACGATTACACGTCGGTGGCATATTACTATCTCGAGGGAGCGCAGCCCGTGAAGCTGGCGCCCTATGCGGAGCGCATCGCCGAGACCCAAGCCGTCATCTATTAAACCGGAAATCCATGATACAGATCATAGCGATACTTTGTCTGGCGATCTACGGAGCGATCATTTCGCTGCTGGTCGGGCTGAAACTCGACATCGCCAAGCGTTTCGGGCTCAACGACACCAAGGTCGGCCTGCTTTTCTCGAGTTTCATGCTCGCCGGAGCCATCGGAGTCGTGTTCCTCTCGTCGATGATCGACGTGCTGGGCCACCGGACCGTCACGGTATTCGGATTCACGTTCACCACACTGGCCCTGCTGTTGCTGGCCTTCGCCCGCACCTACCGGCAGACGCTCGTGATGTATGTGGTGATGAGCGTCGGCGCCATGTGCATCATATCGGTCGGCAACACGATCCTGCCGCACGTGCTGTTCGGCGGCGGCAACGAGAGCGCCGCAACCAACCTGGGCAATGCCTTTTACGGCGTCGGGGCGTTCCTCGTCTCCTATTACCTGACCGGCATGCTGCTGCGCGTCGGATACAAGCGAACGGTGTCGGTGTTCGCCGGACTGGTGCTGATATGCGCCGTCCTGTCGCTTTTCGCCGAGTATCCGGTCATCGTTTCGGCGTTCAGCTTCGCCGACCTGCCGCAGGTGCTGACCAGCTCGTTCTTCCTGATGGCGCTCATCACCAACTTCTTCGGCGCCGGCGTCGAAAACGGCGTCGGGTCGTGGGCGAACACCTACATGTCCCGTCTGGGATCGACCGACAAGCAGGCGAATACGACCTTGTCGCTCTTCTTCGTGGCAGTGCTGGTATCCCGGCTGGTCACGGCCACTTTCGTAACCCCGGCGAACACGCCGCAGGTGCTGCTGGGCATCGCGGTGCTGGCGGCCATCGTCCTGACGGTGATGCTGCTTTCGCGGCACAGGGCGGTCGGCATGGCCGGCATCATCGCCATGGGCCTGCTGATGGGTTCGGCCTGCCCCAATGTCTTCGGATACATGTTCAGCAAGGTCGACGCCGCCTATCACGGGACCTCTTTCGGCATCCTCTTCGCCACGGGACTGGCCGGCGGAAGCGTCCTGCCCGGTCTGGTCGGCATCGTAGCCCGAAAGAAGAGCCTGCGCTACGGATTTATCGTGAATATTGTCGGTGCCGTGGCTTTCGGGGCATGCGCGCTGATCCTAATGATGATGTAACTGATGAGAATGATCTATCTATCGATATGCGCCTGTGCGCTGCTCAGCTTCCCGGCATGCGCCGATACCGACTCCGGGGAGAACAGCAACGGGAACGGCAATGGAACGGGGATGACGACGCACCAGGCCGCTTCGCCGGTGAGCATGGAGTCGCTGCTGGACGAAATGGTCTCTTTCGAAGAGAGCGTCTATTGGCCGGTTCCGGCGTACCGGTCGCTCCAAACGACCAGCACCGACCGCCGTTCGACGGGTCCCGACAAACCCTACTGGTTCGGAAACCAGGACAATACGCGCTACATCCGCATCGGCAATGACAATGCGGACAGGCGGGTCGAGAAGGTCATCTTCGAACAGAGCGGCCCGGGAGCGATCACACGCATCTGGACGGCGGGCAACGTAACTCACGCCACGATCCGGTTTTATTTCGACGGCGAACGGACGGCACGCCTTTCGGTGAAAGGCAACGACCTGACCCGCCTGCCGTTCCACATTCCCGACGGGCTGGTGGTCCGCCACCTGCATTACGACCAGCACGGGGGCACGTCGCTCCATGTACCGCTGCCCTATCAGACGGGATGCAAGGTGACCATCGACGAAGCTGACCCGGATTACGGGTTCGCCTACCATATCGGTTACCGCAGCTACGAACCTGGAACCAAGGTGCAGACCTTCACGATGGAGGAGGCAGTGCGGCTCGGCAGCAAGATGGACAGGACGGTCACGCTCCTGAAGAACCCGTCTTCCTACCAGGAAGGGCAGCTTTGTCAGGCCATGCAGTCGCTGGAAAGCGGAAAGCGAATGACGCTGACGCTTCCCGAGGGTACCAACGCCGTGCGCAACCTCGTGATCCGGGTTAACGGAGGTAACCGCTATGCCCAGCTGATGAGAGGGCTCATCGTGAAGATAACCTTCGACGGAAAACAGACGGTATGGGTCCCGTTGAGCGATTTCTCGGGCGGCGGAATCGGCGCATGCGCCGTCGACAGTTGGTATCTTTCCGCGGACGGAAAAGGCCGCAGCGAATGCCGCTACATCATGCCGTACTGCGAAAACGCATCGATCGAAATCGAGAACCTCTCGTCGCAGACGGCGGAAGTGCGCATCGAGGCCCGGGTCTCGGAGTGGACCTGGCACACCAACACCTGTTATTTCCACGGTTCGTGGCGCCAGGAAGCCGGCTTGCAGACCGGAAGCGACTACGACAGCAACGACAACCGCGAATGGCTCTTCTCTGACCTGTCGGGCCAGGGCGTTTACAAAGGCGACATACTGACGCTCTACAACTACCGCGACACGTGGTACGGAGAGGGCGACGAGAAGATCTATATCGACGGAGAGAGCTTCCCGTCCCACTTCGGAACCGGCATCGAGGATTATTACAACACGTCATTCGCTCCGGTCGAGGTCTTTCATACGCCGTTCGGCGGGGCCGTCCGGGCCGACAACGAATCGTCGTTCGGCTACAACACCTGGCTCCGTTCGCGCAACCTCGACGGCATCACGTTCAACACATCACTCCGTTTCTATTTCGAACTGCTGGGATGGGCCCCGGCGACGGTGCTCTTCTCCTCGACCGTATTCTGGTACGGGACCTCCGACGCCGAGGCCCTGCACACCTCCGGCGAGAACGAAGCGACGGGCCCCATTCCGAATTGAAAACCTTTTTTGAGAACCTGAACAACCTAATCACATAATCGTATGAAAACTAACATTTTTCGCAGCACGCTCACT
>ERZ1673699.2120-NODE-2120-length-13837-cov-8.089102_pt1 | contig 13837 bp, 9 predicted proteins | sample MGYA00580229_ERZ1673699 | MGnify/ENA primary metagenome ERZ1673699 (study PRJEB41218, sample SAMN15661785) | gut metagenome | host: Homo sapiens | place: Canada: London | collected 2015-08-20/2019-03-30 | study: EMG produced TPA metagenomics assembly of... | reverse complement strand
TTGTTTGCGTTTATGGTCTATAATGTTCAGCGAGCTCAAGTATTGGATAAAGATTACGCTGAGCAGCGTATCCAACTGGAAAAGATCAAGAATGATCAATTACAGACGGAATTGAAGTTCTTGAAATCCCAATATCATCCTCACTTCTTGTTTAATGCGCTCAATACCGTTTATTTCCAGATTGATGAAAGTAACAAGGCGCCTCGTCGCACGTTAGAGATGATATCCGAACTCTTGCGTTACCAACTGTATGGCGGTAATCAGAAGGTCAGTATCCTACAAGAAATTGATTATTTGAAAACTTATATAGCTTTGCGTAAGCTTCGTATGAGTGAACGCCTGCGGTTGCGTGTAGAGTTTCCGCCCGAATTGAATGAACTGAATATTTATCCGTTACTCTTCCTCCCGTTGGTAGAGAACGCTTTTAAATACGTAGGTGGCGATTATCAATTGGATATTATCATGAAATGGGAAAATAACCGGATCAGTTTGTTTATACGAAACTCCATCCCCGAGCTTTCAGCGGAGGACGAAGCGTTGCGTAAATCGGTGGATGAACGGCAACGTAAAGGCATCGGTCTGGTAAATTTACGCCGCCGATTATCTTTATTGTATCCCAATAAGCACCGTTTGGAAACCCGGAAAGAAGAGACTGAGTTCGTAGCGGAATTAATGATTGAAATAGAAGATATATGACAATAACCTGCGTGATAACAGATGATGAGCCGATGGCCCGTAAAGGATTGCAATCGTATGTGGAGCGAGTGGATTTTCTCTCCTTGACCGGTGTATGTGAGGACGCTATCCAATTAAATACTCTGTTGAAAACTCAGCAGCCGGATTTACTTTTGTTAGATATCGAGATGCCTTATCTTTCCGGTTTGGATTTATTGGCGACCTTAAACCAGCCTCCCAAAGTGATCGTTACTTCCGCTTATGAGCAATATGCCTTGAAAGGGTATGAACTGGATGTCGTGGATTATTTGCTGAAGCCTATTTCCTTTGAGCGTTTCTTAAAAGGCGTGAATAAGGTGCACGACCTGTTGGCTCGGGAGAATACGCCGGATGCGGATGCCTCGTTCTTCGTGAAAAGCGAGAAGCAAATGCGTAAGATCTACCTAAGAGATATCTTATTTGTAGAGGCGTTGGAAAATTATGTTAGTATCTATACTACTTCCGGTAGAGTATTGACCCATTCAACCTTGAAGCGGATCGGGGAATCCCTACCCGATGATCAATTTCTCCAAACGCATAAATCGTATATAATTAATGCGGATCGTGTCGATCTGGTAGAAGGGAATAGATTACGTATCGAATCCTATCAAATCCCGATCGCCCGTAATCTCAGAGATGTTGTATTTAAGCGTATCCTTAAGAATACGTTGTAATTATATGACTGTAGCTAGGTCATAGAGATGCGGCACATGCCGCGTCTCTACAACTGGGTATTTTGTTATTTGAATAACATTGGGGCGAATTTTGTGAGGTAGATGCGCCAGTTTTTCCAGATATGGCCGCCGTCGCTCTCGTAGTATTCGTATTTGTAGCCGTTATCGTCTAGTTTCTTGCGATAGTCTACGTTGTTCTTGTATAAGAAGTCGGTTTTACCGATGGCGATCCAGTATAATTTCGGGTGCTTGCCGAATTGTACTTTCAGCTTCTCATCCATATTCTGGTAGATGGGAGATTCGGAGCCTTCACGGGGGAGGATAGCGGCAGAGAATAATCCCACGTAATCGAACATATCCGGATATTGCTTAGATATATGCAAAGAATGGAAACCACCCATGGAAAGTCCGGCTATCGCACGGCTGGATTTCTTTTTTTCCACACGGTAATTGCTCTCGATAAACTTAATGACATCCGGGAAGCTGCTTTCCATGCTACCCTCCATGGTTTTAGGTAGTTGCATATTCGGCTTAACTAAACCTAGGCTGGATTCTCCCGGAGCGGCCTCTTGATCCGCGTTTCCGTTTGTCATAACCACGATCATCGGTTTTGCCTTACCTTGGGCGATCAAATTGTCTAAGATCTGGGCCGTACGTCCTAAGGCGATCCAAGCTTCCTCGTCGCCACCCATGCCATGTAAGAGGTAGAATACCGGATATTTTTTGCCACTTGTCTCATAGCCAGCCGGCGTATAAACGGTAATACGGCGGGTCTTTCCCAATGTCGGGCTCTCATACCAACGGCGAGCGACCGTTCCGTGAGGAACATCATTAACGCTGTATAAATCGCCCTGTCCACCCTTGATGATAAAGATATTCGTAACGGATGCCACGTCACGGTTCAGATAGACATTATTAGGATCTGTAGTCTTTAATCCATCGACAATAAAGGAATAGCTATATAATTCGGAGGGAAGAGGTTCCGGTGTGGTATATTCCCAAACGCCTTCTTTACCTTCCTTTAAATCAACGGTACCGGGTACATCCACTAAACCGAACTGAGTCTCCATCTTCTGTGTGGGAAGGAAATCTCCTGTTACCTGCACCTTGATCGCTTTGGGTGCCATGAACCGGAAGGTTACGGTGTTATCCGGATGAATCTCCGGAGAGATGATGTTCTGACTACCCCAAAGGGCTTGTTGGGCGAACGTGATCACGCTGATCAGCATGAATACGGCCAAGATTGATAATCTTTTCATAATGATAAATTTATTAATGGTATTACTGAGGTCTAAAGATTTTTACAAATGTAATGAATAATCTGTTACATGAGCAATAAATAGGCTCGATAATGTGTGTCTTTCGTGACGGGGCATAATGAGAGGTAGCCTTCTTGAATTCTTCCATTCGCAAGGCGAAGTGGATAAGTCTCAGACATGAGGCGGTGTTTCTCGAGAGCTTCTCCGGCTTCCTTCTCGTAAGAAACCCGGTAATCGCCAACAGCCCTAGGCGCTACATAATGCTGGAATAGACGTAAAGCGACCATTCCCATCGTGTATCGCATATTGATCTCAATGCAGGGATGAATAGCGAAAGATCCGTCCTTTTGTCTATAGACCAGCATGTCCACACCTATACAGCCCGCATAAGTAGATCCGTACACTTCTTGTAATACAGAGCGTACCGCCTCTTGGATGCGGGAATAGGTTTCTTTGCCCGTGAATCGGGTGATGCGGGAGAGCATGGTGGATTGTTCCTCTAGGATGTTGCCTGTATAGGAGCCTCGCTCCTCGGTATTGAAAACGGATAATCCTTCGTAACGGACAGTACCTTGCCCGTCGGAATAAAATTCCATGGCGAAATCCTGTACTTTGTCTAATCCGCTTTCGATGCTGATCATTCCTTGTTTGTTGAATGCGCCCTCTATCCAGTTCTTCGTCTTCGTATCCGGTTTTCGTTTCTCTACCCATAGCAATCCCCGTCCGGAAGAGGAATAGGGTGTTTTTAATACGAAGGGAGCGTTGCATAAGAGCATGTATCTCTCCACCTCCCGGAGTTGAGTGCAGAAACGAGGTGCTACCGGAATAGGGAGATCGGGTAGGAGGGCCTGTATCTTTTCCAGACATTCCGCCGCTGTTTGCCTACCGGTAAGGCGAAAATAATCCTCTTTCCAAGTCGGGACCGAGAGCCGGACTTTTGCCTTGTCCCTCAACTGCTCGAATAAATGAAGACTATGCGGGGAAAGTCCCCACGGGGCCGCGTCCATAGGAGAGAGGTAGGGAGCGTTTTTTGCCAGTATCGCTTTTGTTACGGGTATAGGAGCCGGGTGTAGGTCTTTGGGTAAATGGGAGAAAAACGGAGGGGTTGCCTTACTATCTTCCAGATAGACAAAATCATCCTCTTCCGCATACCAAACCGGCAGCAGCGCCAAGTCTTTTTGCATTTTACGGACATTTGTCGGTGCCGTGTAGTTCTGTGTCCCTAAAAGTACGGCCGTCTCGTGGCCGGGATTGAAATAATGTATCCGTGACATAAAAGCGTAAAAACAACAAAGCCGTCTTTTTAAAGGACGGCTTTGCTCGGGTTTATGAGATTGTTATTCCAGATTCTCGTCGATGGCATCGATCTTCTTGACTGTTAAAGCCATATCCTCTTTCAGTTTTTCGATCTTGCGTTCCATTTCTTTCAGTAAACCGCCGCCGCCCTTGGAGGAAATGCTTAGGAAGCCGATGTTGTTCTCGTAAGTCTGAAGCTCGTTCTTCATGCGCTCGTACATACGCATCAACTTATCACGCTCGCTGAACAAACGGCCTTTACCTCTTTCGCCGCTGGTCATCTCGTTTAGGTTGTTGCGGAACGACTGCATCTTGCGATCGTTCTGGTCTACCTTCAAGCGATCGAATTGTTGGTCAACCGCCTCGTGATATTCCTTGTAGATCTTATCTTTCTCCTTGAACGGTACGAAACCGATCGTGTTCCATTCCGCCATATAAGACTTCAAGGTCGTGATAGCCTCATCATGTCCAAGGCTCTCGTCCATGCCCTTAATCTTAGCGATCAACTCTTTCTTAGCGGCCAAGTTGGTCTGCTCTATGCTCTTTTGGGAAACAACGTTCTTATTCTTTTGCTCGAAGAAATAATCACAAGCCGAGATAAAACGTTTCCAGACAGCGTCGGAATGCTTACGGGCTACCGGTCCGATCGTCTTCCATTCTTTCTGCAAAGCGATCATCTTATCCGTCGTATCCTTCCAGTCCGTACTATCCTTCAAAGCCTCGGCTTTCTCGCATAACGCACGTTTAGCGTCGAGGTTTTTCTCCATATCGCTCTTGATCGCCTTGTAGAACTCGCTCTTCTTCTCGAAGTAGACATCGCAAGCGGCACGGAAACGTTCGAATATCTTTACGTTATATTTTTTCGGAGCGAAACCAATCGTCTTCCATTTCTCTTGCAAGCCAATTACCTCCTTATTCTTTTCTTCCCAATCCTTAAACGATTTCAACGCGCTGAAATCAATCGCCTCGATTTGTTCGCAAATCACGGTCTTCGCATCCAGATTCTCCTGCTCTTTCGCTTTTAGTTTCTCGAAGTGCTCTTGGTGACGCTTATTGATCACGGTTGAGGCAGCTTTGAAGCGAGCCCATAAGTCCTCACGTAACTCTTTCGCTACCGGCCCGATCTCACGCCATTGCTGGTGCAGCTTCTGAAGCTGGTGGAAAGCGGAGATAACATCCGGCTCGTTACCTAGTTTTTCTACGGTTTCGCACAAGGCGGTCTTCAATTCCAGATTCTTCTTGAAGTCGTAATCACGGAACTGATTGTTTATCTTGATAATATCATAGAATTTCTCGGTGTAGATCTGATAGTTCTTCCAAAGCTCGTTCACGTGCTCTTGGGGAACGGCCTTCACCTCTTTCCATCTTTGTTGGATGTCCTTGAAAGAGTTGTATAATTTATTGAAATCATCTTGGCTTTCGCAAAGCTCTTTTAACTGGTCGATCAACTGCAATTTCAAAGCGTAGTTAGCGGCCTTTACACGCTCTTCCTCGGCGAGGATAGCGGCTCTTTTCTCTTTATAAGAGGTGAGCAAATCCTTGATCTTGTTCTCGGTTTCGTCAGCGGGGGCTGTAAAATCCTTTTCTTCGCCACCATCAGCGATGAATACTTTCTTAAGCTCTTCCACCTCGTTACGACGGATCTTGTAGTAAGCCTGTTTCAAAGCCTCTACTTCTCCACGGGAAGTCTCTACGGAAGTCTCAACAAGTTCGGTTAACTTAGCGAGAATTTCTTCTTTGGTTAATTTACCTGCGGCAATAGCAGCGTCCGCCTCCGCTGTATCGTTGGCTTCAACGTCTGCGGTAGCATCGATTTCCGGCGTCTCAACCGGTTTTTTAGTTTCTTCCAATTTCCCGGCTTCTTCCGGCAAATTAGTCTCAAGAGTGTCCTTCATATACAATCGCTTTTAAGAAAAGGATAAATACATTCCTATATCAAGTCACAAATTAAACTAAATATTTTTGGATTACAGCATTTCGGGGAAATTATTTATCTAAAAAGTCATTTTGGATACTAATAGATGTTAAGGTTGGCCGATTTCTCTTGATTCCGGTTGTAGAGACGGGGCATGCCCCGTCTCTACACCATCTACTTATACTATTTAATCTCATTTATCCCAAGAAGGAAATCAATACGCCGGCAGCTACCGCCGAGCCGATCACTCCCGAGATATTACTAGCCATGCAATATTGCAAGACATGGTTCTTCGGATCATATTGCAACGCGATCTCATTCGCCACACGAGAGGCCATGGGTACAGCACTTAAACCCGTGGCTCCGATAAGCGGATTGATTTTCTTCTTAGTGAACAAATTGAAAATCTTAACGAAGAAGATACCTCCGGCGATAGACAAGGCGAATGCCAAGAAACCGCCGATTACGATGCCGATTGTTGTCAGGTTCAAGAACGCTTCCGTGGTCATGGTTGCCCCGACGGATAATCCGAGGAAGATCGTGGCTGCGTTCATGATGCTGTTGGAAGCGGCATCGAACAGACGGAACGTATTGGTTCCGATCTCTTTTACAAGATTACCGAACATCAACATACCGATCAAAGGAACGGAGCTGGGAACAAACAAGGCGACTACGGTAGTTACCACGATCGGGAAGATAATCTTCAATACACGCAAATTTTTGATCTCCATGTTAGAAGGGTATTTCTTCTCTTGTTCCTTCATGTTGATCCGTAATTCTTTCTTAGAACACAGTAGCTTAACGACCAACGGGATGATAACCGGTACCAAAGCCATGTAAGAATAAGCGGCGATAGCGATCGGGCCTAGCAAATGCGGAGCCAATTTAATGGTCGTGAAGATAGCCGTCGGGCCATCGGCGCCACCGATAATACCTAAAGACGCTGCCTCTTTCGGTGTGAATCCCATCAAGATCGCTACCAAAAGCACCGTGAAGATTCCCAATTGGGCCGCGGCGCCGAAAATGGATAGGCGAAGGTTGCGGAGCATCGGGCCGAAGTCGGTCAACGCACCGACACCCATGAAGATAATCGGCGGCAAGAAGCCCGTCTTGATCAACATATAATAGATGAAGTTCATCAAGCCAAGCTCGTGTGCGATATCATGCAGCGGCATTTCCCAGATGTTTCTCATCACGCCGTGTACATTAATCAACCCATTCTCATCCGCTTGAATCACTCCCATATCGCCTCCGGGGAAATTGGCGAGCAATACGCCGAACGCGATAGGCACGAGCAATAGCGGCTCGTATTGTTTCTTGATACCGAGGTAGAGCAATACGAACGCTATGGCATACATGATCAAGAACTGCGGTTCAGCAATGATATTGCTGAACGCAGTCATCTCATATAAGTTTTGAAATATCTCGTTCATTATTGAATCGTCATTAATACATCATCCTCAGATACGGCATCACCGGAAGACAGGCAGATCGCCGTGATCGTTCCCCCGAACTCGGCACGTACGGCATTGTATGTTTTCATGGCCTCCACGTAGCAAAGGACATCACCTTCTTTCACTACGTCGCCTACCTTCACCGGTGTATCGGAAGCGTTCTTTATAAGGAAGAATTTACCTTCCAGCGGAGAAAGCACCTCTTTTCCAGCGCCTGCGGGAGCATTTGTTGTCTCCGGGGCTGTCGGGGCGGGAGCCGCTGTCGGTTTAACTTCCGGAGTCGCGCTGTTGGTATCACCAAAAGCGACGGTCACACGGTAAGCTTGCCCGTTTACATCTACGGTCATGACTTGCGGAGTAGTCGGCATCGTTAATGCAGCGGCAGGTGCCGGAGCCGGTGCGGCTGGAGTGGCGGGTACCGTCGGTTTACCGGCGTTCGCTTTCTCTGCCTTACGTTTTGCCACGTCTGCCTTAAACTCGACCTTGGCCTTTCCGGAGCGATATGCCTCGTATTGAGCGGGGTGCATGGCGTATTCGAAGAGTTCTTCCTCATCCTCGCCAACTTCCCATTGCTTCTCGTTCATCAACTTTCGATACTTATCCAATGCGTCCGGATAATTGTCTTGAGGATTGCCCTCGAAGAACTGGCGGCCTTCGGCCTTCGCCTTCTCGACGATCTCGGGAGCCAACGGGCCCGGAAGACGTCCGGCCTTTCCGAGGATCATATCCCAGATATCGTCGGCGATCATGCTCCAGCGGGCTTTCCCCTTCTCCATCTGCATGACGTTCATCAAAGCTAGGTTCTTCACGTATTGGCTGAATGGAGTTACCAATGGAGGATAACCGACACGTGGCCATACGTAAGCTACCTCGTCGAACAACTTGATCAATAACTGGTCTTGAGACATCAGCGGTTTGTTGTTCTTTATATTGCTCTTGTTGATCGTCTCTAGGTTCTTCTCAAGGTCCGCCATCAAGCTACCCATCATACCGCCCGGAAGTCCCGGTCCGATCAGCAAGGAATTCATCAACCGGTTCTTCGGGCTGATATACAATCCCAAGAAATCATCCATGAATTCTTGAACCAAGGCACGAACTTTCATATAAGCCTCCATATTGATCTCGGGCACCTTATAACCGGCGTCCTTCAACATCGCCTGTACGGTCAGCAAGTCCGCATGTCCTGTACCCCAAGAAAGCGGCTCCATACCTACGTCGATATAGTCGCAACCCGCGTTACAAACCTCCATGATGGAAGCTACGTTAAAGCCGGGACCGGCATGGCTATGATATTGGATCGGGATCTCTGGATATTTTTCCTTGATATTGGCTACGATACGGCCTAATGTGTACGGACGTCCGATACCGGCCATATCCTTGATACAAATCTCATCCGCTCCGAGCTCGATCAACTCGAATGCCATCTTGGTATAATACTCAACCGTATGTACCGGAGAATGCGTGATACACAAGGAGCATTGTGAGATCATACCGGCCTCTTTCGCGTATTTAATAGATGGGGCGATATTCCGTACGTCGTTCAAACCGCAGAACGTGCGGGCGATATCCGTTCCCTGCGCTTTCTTTACCTTATAAAATAGCTGACGTACATCGTCGGGTACCGGGCTCATGCGAAGGCCGTTCAACGCGCGGTCCAACATATGCGTCTGGATACCTGCCGCATGGAAAGGTTTTGTCCATTCACGGACCGCTTTATTAGGATTCTCGCCGAATAATAAGTTGACTTGTTCAAATCCTCCGCCATTCGTTTCCACCCGGGCGAAACAGCCCATCTCGATAATTGCCGGAGCGACTCTGGTTAGTTGGTCTACGGTCGGGACATACTTTCCGGCAGATTGCCACATATCTCTGAAGACCAAACTGAATTTGATTTCTCTTTTCATGATATTAATATGTATTATTTATACTTTCTCAATTTTGATAACTTTCCCCTGTCCACGGGTCACGGCGCTGATTGCCGATACGATGGCGGCTGTCTCCTGTCCGGAAAGACTGCCGATTGCGGTGGTTTGCGTTGGAGTGGCCGTTTGTACCCGAACGGCTGCCGCTACTGGTTTCTTCGCTATGATCTCTTCCGGTGCGTATTTATTCACTAAGACGATAAGTCCTTTTCCCAGATTGATAACGATCAAAAGGATAGCAAATACGGTGGTCATTCCAACTACCATTAACAAAAGTCCTGTCTCTATATTCTCCATATTCTATATTTGTGGCTAGCTTAAAAGGTTTCTACAAAGGATTGAGCAACTTTCAGCCAAATTAAAAACAATCGCAAAATTATAAAATACTGGAAAACGATCTGTTACATTTTAATTAAAAAAATGAAAATAAATAAGCGAAACGGCCTTTTCGGTGAATGATTGTCAGCTTGAAAAAACATGTACGTGTTTTCCGAAAAACATGTACGACTTTTTCCAAAAACACGTACGTGTTTTTTCCGGCGCTTGTACGGCTGAAAATTCAAATATATTACCGTAACTTTGCGGTGGAATTCTAATAATGTAAAACTATAATAATTAAGGAATAAGACCATGGGAAATTTCTTTACATCTTTATTCTCTTCTTCCAAACCGGCCGAGGCGACGGAGGATAAGGCGAAGAACGAGCAGAAGAACTTTGATATCTTGAAATACGACGGCGTACGTGCCCAGAAGATGGGAAAACTTGTTTATGCGATCAAATGCTTTACGGAGGCACTGAATATACAGGAGGATTTTGAGACGATGAGCTATCTCGTTTCCGCTTATACGATGGCGAACGATCTAGGGAAAGCCGAGGATGTGTTGAACCGGATGGTTGAGATGGAGCCGGATCATATCGCTACCCGCTTGACTCGCGTTAACTTATTGTTTATGTTGGATAAGGATGCGGAGGTCATAACCGATTGTTTGCACGTGATCGAGCTAGAGCCTTCTAATCATGTCGCTTATTTCATGATGGCAAAAGCGAAGAAAGCGACGAATGACGTATTTGGCGCTATCGCCGACCTGACGAGATCGATCTCCTTGAAGGAGGATTTCGCCGATGCTTATTTATTGCGTGCGGAGATTCTTTTAGGACTGGGACAAGCTAAAGAGGCGCTGCCCGATGTGGAGAAAGCGATCGAGATCGTGCCGGAGGAGGAAAGTTCTTATTTATTGAGAGGACGTATTCATATGGCTTTAGGGGATATCGAGGCTGCGAATTCTGATTTCCAGCAGGTCCTAGATCTAAATCCGTTTAATGAGGACGCTTGTATCTTATCTGGTCAGTTACTGATCGAGCAAAAGAAATATGACGAGGCGATCGCTTTCTTCGACGAGGCGATCGAGACGAATCCGTCTTTTGCCAAGGCTTATAGTGAGCGTGGGCGAGCCAAGAATCTGAAAGGTGATAAGACCGGTGCGTTCGAGGACTTGAAGAAATCTTTGGAACTGAATCCAGAAGGCGAGGAGGCCCAGAAGATGAACGGACAGCATTCGAATTTCGATGATATGTATAAAGGGGGAATCTTTTGATTCCCCCTTTTTAAGTTTGCGCTAACAGTCCGCTATCTCTTCGGGAGAGAGCCCTGTGCAATTCGCTATGATCTCGATGGGAAGCCCTTGCTTTTTCAAGTTGGCGGCAATTTGACGTTTCTCTAGGTTCTGTCCTTCCGCTCTACCTTCCGCTCTACCTTCCGCTTTACCCTCCGCGATGCCTTCTGCTCTGCCTTCCGCTCGTCCATCCGCATGCCCTTCTATCCATCCGGTCTCGATGACGCTCTTTTGATATCGAAGGGCTTCCATGTGGGCGTAGTATTGGCCCTTCTCGGAAGGGCTGAGTTTATCGATCCGTAACTTCTCCCGTGCTTCCGGCAATCCTTTGGCGGTGGCATGTTCATCTATTTCTCCTGTTTTTAGGAAATAGATCCATTCGTCGAGGGGTGTTTTCGCCAGTTCGTCAAACTCGTTGACACGTAATACGTAATATTCAGGAAAAATATCGCCGGCTTCTTGTTTGACGAATTGTTCCCGTTGGCGGGTGGATAGTTTCAATATATCGTCAAAATGAATACCTTTGAATTGGGTCTTCCCGTGATATACGTAATCTTTTCCCAGCCCAAGATCGAAATAGATAATGTTTACGGAGTAGATTTTCTTGATAGTACCGTATTTCTCTCCCTCATGAATATACTCGGTGACTGCCTTGGATGTGCCATATAGCATACGGTGAAAATAATCTAGCTCCCGGTTGTTTTGTACCTCGATGATTACCAGCTCGCCTTTACTGTTTTCTGCCAATACGTCTATGCGGTTGAACTTGTCCTCGCTATCCTCTTTGTTACCTTCGCTTTCTAGGATGCGGACAATAATCACGTTTTCCCCGAGAAGGGTGGATAAAAGACCTTCGAGGACTACAAAATTGGACTTTTGGCGAAGTAAACGTTTGATCGCCCAATCGAAACGTACTAACGATGATTTATTTTTCATAGTTATCTTGTTTATTTGTTTATACTTCCACAAAGATAATGAATTAAACGATTATCTTTGTTCCTATTCATAAAAAAGCAACCATGACTTATAATGTTTCTCTGGCAGCATGGGTATCTCTATCGAAATGATAGGATTCTCTATCGTTTATTTCAACAAGCCTTAAATTGCTAGTTTTACCCCTTAAAGTTGAAAGTTCCGCCTATTCCATTCATTAATGTATCCATTTAATTTTGCCAGTGTAAAAAGCCTAACTTACAAATTCCCGGTATCTAGTACAGATAGGACTAATACCTTTCCTTCCATTCCAAATACTTGTCAGATTGCATATTCTATCCAATTTTATTATTTTGGTAGACATTATTTTCAGATCAGCTCAATTTGCCATTCAATAATGGAGAGGGTTGATCTTTCCTTATTTAGCCTATTTTCCTACGTAACTCACCGCCCTTAGTCCTATCTGAACTCAATCCATCTTAATGTCTTTTATCAAGAATAAGGAGGTTGAACGAATAAATATAAGAATATGGAAATAAAGACGATAATCTCAAGTATCTGCTTGTTACTGCTGGCGGTCTCGTGCTCAATGGATGATGATGCGCTGAGGGATATAGAGAAAGGACATTCGGGGAGTGTTGTGATAGAGGAGGGAGAGGTTGCCCTTTCTATGAAAGTTTCTCTTTTTTCTTTGGAGACAAAATCCTTGTCTGGCGCAGGGACATTGCCTGCTTCCATGGACGAGGCAAAGATTGATAATTGTACATTGATTTTTTTTGAGGGTGGGCAAGTCAATTCGATAATGGAAGGGCTGTTTGTAAATAGCGAGAATTATATCGTTAAAAAGAAAAACGGCACGGAAGATGACTGGGCAAAAGTAATCGTGAAAGTGAAAAAGCCTAGCCCTTACTCCGTAATGGTAATCGCTAATAGCTCTAAATCGTTTGCGGGTTGTCAATCGGAAAGTGATATAAACGATATAATACAGGATAATAAGGATGCTTTAGTTAAAGTAGGGAAAATGAATATCAATTTTGATTCCAACTTTGCCGGTTATGCGACAATTAGGGAAGCATTGGAAAAACCTTTAGAAGTTGGTCCAGTCCCTCTTTCTCAGCTAACCGCTCGTATAGAACTTGCGGAATTTAATGTTTCTGGTTTTCAAGGAGCATCTGTTCAAGAGAAGATTACTGTTACAGGTGTGGATCTGTTGAACTTGAATCCTGAGAGTTATACGACAAATGAGCAAACTCATAAAAATGCGACTTATTTGCAGGAGAATAAGACGTGTAATGTGGAGGTATATGATGGAGTATCGGAGCTTCCGTCAACTTATTCTTTTGTAGAGAATAAAAATGTATTGTCTTTTTACTCGTTCCGGAATCTGGCGGCGGCAGAAAGTGATCAAGTGAAAATACAAGTCCGGTTTAAGGTCGGAAATAGCGAGGAAAGAACGACAAGGCAGTTTGTGATCAATAAGGAGGGGAATATTTTGCATGGTGTAAAATCCGGATATGTTTATCGCTTGGTTGTCAATATGACTATTATTGGAGATAAGGTCGAGACAGAACTACTTTGCTATACAAGAGATTGGTTGAATAATACCATATCCATTCCTATGGAAGATAATTAAAGTGTAAACGGGTAAAATAAAAATACAAGATTATGAAAATAAGGAATATATTATCAGTGCTGTTTGTCGGACTGCTTTTCACGAGCTGTAACTCGGAAGAAGAAGTTCAGCGAGGAAATGAGGACGGGCGGGATATCTCATTCTCTATGACTCTTACTTTGGGAGAAGTGACAGCGATGACGAAAGCTGGAGGGGATATCGCTGAAGGGTATACATATTCGACGGAGGATGAGGTAAAAGTGAATAATGTTGTGGTCGCTATATTTAATGAGGCGAATGGAACTGTGGGTGAGTGCTTGGAGTACAAGTCTGTAGCGTTTGACGGGGGAATTTCCAATTCTACCGTAACGATTGATGGAAAAACATTGATTGCTTATAAAATTGATAATATACAAGCAAAGACAGGTAAGGTTCGTATCGTAG
>ERZ1673699.2114-NODE-2114-length-13861-cov-5.093438_pt1 | contig 13861 bp, 12 predicted proteins | sample MGYA00580229_ERZ1673699 | MGnify/ENA primary metagenome ERZ1673699 (study PRJEB41218, sample SAMN15661785) | gut metagenome | host: Homo sapiens | place: Canada: London | collected 2015-08-20/2019-03-30 | study: EMG produced TPA metagenomics assembly of... | reverse complement strand
GTCAGGTGGAACGGATAGTCGATATTCAGGTGGATCGAGAACAGCGGCTCGTCGCCCGTCGGGTACAGCTCGTGGTAGAACTCCTTGTACTGCTCTTCGGTGATGTCCGCGGGTTTGCGGGTCCACAGCGGCTCGACGTTGTTGATGATGTTGTCTTTGTCCGTGTCGACATACTTGCCGTCCTTCCACTCCTTGACCTTGCCGAAAGCGATCGGAATGGGCAGAAAGCGGCAGTATTTCTTCAGCAGTCCCTCGATCTTCGACTCCTCGGCATACTCCTGCGCATCCTCCGAGAGGTGCAGCACGATGGTCGTGCCGCGGTCGCGGGCCTCGTCGGTCTCCTCCATCTCGAACTCGGGGGTTCCGGTGCAGCTCCAATGCACGGTCTTCGCCCCCTCGCGGAACGATTTCGTAAAGATTTCGACTTTGTCCGAGACCATGAACGCCGAGTAGAATCCCAGTCCGAAGTGGCCGATGATGGCTTGGTTCTTATACTTCTCCATGAACTCCTCGGCACCCGAGAACGCGATCTGGTTGATATACTTGTCCACCTCCTCGGCCGTCATGCCCACACCGCGGTCCGTCACGGTCAGGGTCTTTTTCTCCTTATCCACGGCCACGTGGATGGTCAGGTCGCCCAGATCGCCCTTCATTTCGCCGATCGACGAGAGGGTTTTCAGCTTCTGGGTGGCATCCACGGCGTTCGAGATCAACTCGCGCAGGAAGATTTCATGCTCCGAATAGAGGAATTTTTTGATCACGGGGAAAATGTTCTCCGTTGTAACTCCGATTTTTCCGTTTTTCATAGTCTTATCGTTGTTGTTTTATTGATTTTCCGCAAGAGTAATCAACAAACGGTGTGCCAGTGATTTTTTCCTGCCATTCTGTCAGCCGGGACTGCCAAAACCGGGCAGTTCCTTGCACAACGGCACGATTTTTTCGTATCTTTGCCGGCGTAAGACGCCGGTTTCAGGGCGCGGGACAATTCCGGGATTCGGGACCCGATCTGTGCATCCGGCATAAATATAAACTTATCGGCAATGGAAACATTCGATTTTCTGAAACTGGCGAAGAAGCGGTACGCCTGCCGCAAATATTTTGACAAACAAGTGGAGCCGGAAAAGCTGGCCCGAATCCTCGAAGCGGGGCGCGTAGCCCCCACGGGCGCCAACCGGCAGCCCCAGCGGTTGGTGGTCGTGCAGTCGAAAGAGGGGATGGAACGCCTTGCGCGCTGCACACGCGATTTCGGGGCTCCGCTGGCCGTCATCGTCTGCGCCGACACCTCCGAGGCGTGGACCCGCAAATACGACGGCAAGATGATCGGCGACATCGACGCTTCGATCGTCACCGACCACATGATGCTCGCCGCCACGTCGCTGGGCCTCGACACGCTGTGGATCTGCATGTTCAAACCCGAGGCCGTGCGCGAGGAGTTTTCGTTGCCCCCGCATGTGGAGCCCGTGAATATCCTTTTGATCGGTTACGGCGACGGCATCCCGGCCAATCCCGACCGCCACGACACGCTGCGCAAGCCGCTGGACGAAACGGTTTTTTACGAAACGTTCTGAAACAAAAAAGGGAATCGATAATCGATTCCCTTTTTCATTGCCCTGCAAAAGGCCTATCGCGCGTAGAGGTGGAACACCATGCGCCACGACTCGCCCGGGGCGACGGCCCGGAAGCCTTCGGCCGAGGGGTTCGGCAGGTTGGGGGCGTTCGTGGTCCACGACTGCGGCTCGGGACAGCAGTAGGGGACCTGACCTCCGTTGTTCCAGATCGTCCAATAGGTCGTCTGGGAATCCACCTCGTAGAAAATCCGCGTCCCCGTGCGCAGGTTCTCGACCAGCGCCCCGCGGAACGATTTGCCGTCCACGTCGATCTCTTTCAGCGTGAAGCCCGCCTCGATAGGCTCACATCCGGTGACCCGGAGGCCGCCCTCGCGCAGCTTCGCAAACTGCTCCGACAGCGGCAGCTTGCGTCCTGTCGGGAGGTTGCGCCCGTCGAGTTCGACCTGCTCGCCGACGGCCACGCGCATCACGTAATCCGCGGCGTCACCTCCGGCAAAAGGAATGCACAGCGGGGTGTGGAATCCCACGCCCACGGGCATCCGCATCTTGCTGCGGTTCGAGAACATCACCTCCTGCTCCAGCCCGTCGGCCGAGAGCCAGTAGGTGATCTTGCATTTGAATTCGTGCGGAAAGTCGCGGAACACGGCGTCGTTACCCGCATTGGCGTAGTAACGGCACTCGACCATCACCTCCTCGGCCGTCTCGCGGGCTTTCGAGACGATGAAAGCCTCGCTTTTGAGCACTCCGTGGTGATAGTTTTGCTCCTTTTCGATGGTGATCGGGTACTGATAGGTGCGGCCTTCGAAGGTGTAACGGCCGTCGGCGATGCGGTTGGGCGGGAAGAGGATCGGCAGTCCGAATACCTGCGGACGGCTTTTGAAGACCTCGATCTCGTCGGCCCCGGGTGTGCGCAGAATCTCCGCGCCCAGCCGCGTATTGATCAGCCGCACGAGGTTCGCACCCATCTCCGGAACCAGCAGTGCCGTGTAATCTCCCTTGGAGAACTCGACGGCTTTCATGCCGTGGAAGTCGACGGTACGCAGCATCCTCAGAACAGTTTTTCGATCTTCTCTTTCAGGGCGTCCTTCGAGCAGGCGCCCACCTGCTTGTCCACGACCTCGCCGCCCTTGAGGAAGATGATCGTCGGGATGTTCCTCACGCCGTATTTCATCGTGATGTCGTCGTTTTCCTCGACGTCGCACTTGCCGATGACCGCCTTGCCCTCGTATTCGGCGGCGAGCTCATCCACGATGGGCGCCATCATGCGGCAGGGACCGCACCATTCCGCCCAGAAGTCGATAACCACCGGCTGATCGCCTGCGACCAGCCCTTCGAAATTGTCTTTGTTGATTGCCAATGCCATTGCTTTGTGATTTTGTTGATTATTGATATATGTACGATTATGCGATTGAATAACGTATCCGATTCTCCTCCAAATATCCGACCAGGGACTGCGTGAGGCTCACCTTGTGGCTCTTCGAGAAGAGGCTCAGCGAGACCTGCGCATCACGGTCGTAAACGCTCAGGCGCAGCAGCGTGTCGCCCTTCGACTCCCGGACTTTCGCCGTCAGGTCGCGGATCAGCGTCTCGGTCACGTCCCCGATCGGCAGCTGCACGATCATCGTCTTGATCGTCTCGCGCATCTCCTGCAGCTGGACCATCGAGATAACCTTGAACTCCAACTCCTTGTCGTTGTAGGGTTTGGGCTGCACCTTGCCGCGGATGAACAGGAAGTAGTCCGCGAAGAGGTATTTCCGGAAATTCTCATAATCCTTGCCGAAGAGGGCGAACTCGTGTGCGCCGTTGTAATCCTCCAGCTTGAATTTGCCCCACGGCTTTCCGGTCTTGGTCATCAGGTTCTGCACGCTCACGACCATTCCCGCCACGGCGACCTCCTGCCCTTTGATGGCGTCGAGGTTCTCCAGTTCCGAAAGCTGGGTCTTGCACATATGGTCGATGATTATTTTGTAGTCGTCCAGCGGGTGCGCCGAAAGGTAGAGTCCCACCATTTCGCGCTCCTTCGTGAGTTTTTCCAGCTGGTTCCACTCGGCGCAGGCCGGAAGCACCGGACGCTGGATATCCACATGGCCCTCGCCGCCGAACAGGCTTTGCTGGGCATTGTTCTGCTCGGTCTGGAACCGCTGTCCGTAGCGCATCAGCTGCTCGATGAAAGTGATGCCGTTGGCGTCACGGGCATCCACGCCGAAGAACTTGCAGCGCGAGAAATCCGCGATCGAGTCGAAAGCTCCGGCATAGGCAAGGTTCTCGAGGCATTTGCGGTTGACCAGCGAATAGTTCACCCGCTCGATGAAGTCGTAGACATCCTTGAACGGACCGTTGGCCTTGCGCTCGGCGATGATGCTCTCCACGGCAGCCTCCCCGACGCCTTTCACGGCGGCCAGTCCGAAGCGGACGTCGCCGGCGAGGTTGGCCGAGAACTGCCGCATCGACTCGTTGATATCGGGCCCCAGTACGCTGATGCCCATGCGCTTGCACTCGTTCATGTAGAGCGTCAGCTGCTCGATGTTCGTCAGGTTTCGGCTCAGCACCGCGGCCATGTACTCCGAGGGGAAATTGGCTTTGAGATAGGCGGTCTGGTAGGCCACCCACGAGTAACACGTGGCGTGCGACTTGTTGAACGCATAGGAGGCGAATTTCTCCCAGTCGCCCCAGATCTTTTCCAGCACTTTCGGATCGTGGCCGTTCTGCTTGCCGCCCGCGATGAACTTGGGCTTGAGGTGGTCCAGCTTGTCTTTGAGCTTCTTGCCCATGGCCTTGCGCAGCGTGTCCGACTCACCGCGGGTGAAATTGGCCAACAGGCGCGACAAGAGCATGACCTGCTCCTGGTAGACCGTGATGCCGTAGGTGTCTTTCAGGTACTTCTCCATCACGGGGATATCGTACTCGATGGGGCTGCGGCCGTGCTTGCGGGCAATGAAGTCCGGGATATAGTCCATCGGGCCCGGACGGTAGAGGGCGTTCATCGCGATCAGGTCCTCGAAAGTCGAGGGCTGCAGTTCGCGCAGGTATTTCTGCATGCCCGCGGACTCGAACTGGAATGTCCCGACGGTGCGGCCCTCGCCGTAGAGCTTGTAGGTCGCAGGGTCGTTGATGATCGTGAAGTCGTCGATGTCGATCTCGACGTTCTTGGTCTGACGGACGTTCTCCACGGCGTCCTTGATGATCGAGAGGGTCTTCAGGCCCAGGAAGTCCATTTTGATAAGTCCCGTGTCCTCGATCACCGAGCCTTCATACTGCGTGACGAGCATCTTCTCGCCGGTTTCCTTGTCATCGGCCGTCGAGACGGGCACCCAGTCGGTGATGTCGTCGCGGCAGATGATCGTGCCGCAGGCATGGACGCCCGTGTTGCGGACGTTGCCCTCCAGCATCTTGGCATAGCGGATCGTGTCCCTCAGCACGGGGTCGCTCGACTGCTCGGCGGCTTTCAGGTCGGGGACGTAGTCGATGGCGTTTTGCAGGTTGAGTTTCTTGTCCGGAATCTTGTCGGGGACCAGCTTGCAGAGGCGGTCCGACTCCGAGAGCAGGAGTTTCTGCACACGTGCCACGTCTTTGATGGCCAGCTTGGTGGCCATCGTGCCGTAGGTGATGATGTGCGCCACCTTCTCCTTGCCGTATTTCTGCGTCACCCAGTTCAGCACGCGCCCGCGGCCGTCGTCGTCGAAGTCCACGTCGATATCGGGCAGCGAGATACGGTCCGGGTTCAGGAAACGCTCGAACAGCAGGTCGTAGGCGATGGGGTCGATCTGCGTGATCCCGAGGCAGTAAGCCACGGCCGATCCGGCGGCCGAACCACGGCCGGGACCCACCGAGACGTCCAGTTCCTCGCGGGCGGCGCGGATGAAGTCCTGCACGATAAGGAAGTAACCCGGGAAACCCATCGTCTTCATGATGTGCAGCTCGAATTTCAGCCGCTCCTCCTGCTCCTCGGTCAGCTGCTCGCCGTAACGCTTGTGAGCGCCCTCGAACGTCAGCTTGGCCAGGTAATCCGCCTCGAATTTGATGCGGTAGAGTTTGTCGTAACCGCCCAGGCTCTTGATCTTCTTGTGGGCTTCCTCCTCCGACATCACCACATTGCCGTTCTCGTCGCGCGTGAATTCGTCGAACAGGTCCTTCTCCGTAAGCCGGGCGCGGTACTCCGCCTCGGTGCCGAACTCCTCGGGAATCTCGAACTCGGGCATGATCGGCGCATGATCGATCGAATAGCACTCGACCTGATTGCAGATGTCGACGGTCGTCGCCATCGCCTCCGGGTCGGTCTCGCCGAAGATCGCGGCCATTTCGGCCGTCGTTTTCAGCCACTCCTGCTTGGAGTAGAGCATGCGTTTCGGGTCGTCGAGGTCCTTGCCCGTCGAGAGGCAGATCAGGCGGTCGTGCGCCTCGGCGTTGTCCTCGTCCACGAAATGCACGTCGTTGGTGCAGACCATCCGCACGTTGTGCTTCACGGCCAGCTCGCGTAGGTGTTTGTTCACATGCAGCTGCATGGGGTAGGCCTCGTGGTTGGCCCGCTCGACAGTCGCCTTATGCAGTTGCAGCTCGAGGTAATAATCGTCTCCGAAGACCTTCTTGTGCCATCGGATCGACTCGTCGGCCCGTTCGAGATCGTTCGCCGTGATCGAGCGCGGCACCTCGCCGGCCAGACAGGCCGAGCAACAGATCAGCCCCTCGTGGTACTTCTCCAGCTCCACGCGATCCGTTCGCGGACGCATGTAGAAACCCTCGGTCCACGCTTTCGAGACGATCTTTATGAGATTATGATAACCTTTGAGGTTTTTGGCCAGCAGGATCAGGTGGTAACCGCTCTGGTCGGGCTTGCCCTCCTTGTCGTGCAGGCGGCGGCGCGCCACGTAGACCTCGCAGCCGATGATGGGTTTGAACGCCAGTTTGCGCCTGAGTTCCTCCAGCTGCTTTTCGCATTTGGCGATCTCTCCCGCGGGATCGGCCGCAGCCTCCGTGCCGTCGCGCAGGGCGGCGATCCGCGCCTCGCATTCGGCGGCTTTGCCTTTAAACTTGCCTTTGACTTTCTGGACGTAGTTGTAGAACTCTTTGATACCGAACATGTCGCCGTGGTCCGTCACGGCGATGCCCGGCTGTCCGTCGGCCATGGCTTTGTCGACGAGCCGCTGGATGCTGGCCTGCCCGTCGAGAATCGAATATTGGGTGTGTACGTGAAGATGTACGAATTGCGGCATAGTTGCGTCACTATTTATATTGCAGAACAAAGGTAGCCATTTTTCCGGTAATTTCTATGGCAGGGCTCTTGCATTTTATCAACAAAATGCTTAACTTTAAATATCCAACCAAAACCGGGAAATTATGCAAGACGACACTTTGGTTGTACTGGCGGAGTACAACACCATCACGGAAGCCGAGATCAGCAAATCCATGCTCGACAGCGCCGGCATCTGGTCGACCATCCGCAACGAATATATGTCGGCCATCTATCCGATCGGCACCATGCCCGCCCAGGTCGTCGTCCGCGAGGAGGACTACGAAAAGGCCCGCACGATGCTGCATCACAGGTAAGGGAATAAAGAAAGGCTTCACGTTTGCGGCGAAGCCTTTTTCTATTTGGTTGTCTCTGGGAGCGTCGGCGAGGGTTGATAGCGCCGACACCGTCGGCCGCCTCTAAAACCGGCTTCTAAGCCGATCAGTGGCTCTCGGGGATAAAGTTCATCCGGAACACATAGGCTGTGCGCTGGGGCACGCCGCGAACCTTACGGGGCGTCCATTTGCCCCGGCTGTTGCGGATCACGCGGATCACCTCCTTCGTAAGACGTTCGTCGGGCGATTTCGCGACGTCGCCGATGGTGATTTTACCGTCGGGTTCGACGTAGAAGCGGATATGGACCACGCCGCCGGCATTCTTAAATCGCTCGTCGTAACGCAGCCGTTCGTAGGCCCATGCGTAGAAACTCTTGTCGGGATTCTCACCCAGGAAGAGCAGGGGATCGGGGTCCTGCGCGCGAACGATCTTTTCGACCGGCAGGCGCAGCGTCAGCCGCAGCGTGTAATCGACCTTGCGGCCCCCGGCATCCACAGCGGGAATCCAGCCCCCGAGGTGCGAAAAAGCCTCGGTCATCGCTTCGCGCGTCGCGTCGCTGGCGGCTGGAAGTTCCGTGCGGTCACGCCCTTCGGAGGCGTTGTCGCGGAACCGCCATTCGCTGACACGGCCCATGCTGTCCACTTTGAAAGCCACCGCTACACGCGGCGATATCTCTGCGGCGGGAACCTGCCGCTCCACGGCGACCTTTTCGAACTCGCCCACGAGGCGGCGCATGAAATACTCCACGTCCGCACCGTTGAATTTGGGCGGCATCAACTCCTGTTGGGCCGATGCCGCGCCCCAGAAAGCCACGAATAAGCACAATGCCAATAATTTATTTTTCATAGCTTTATAGATAATTGATTAAAGTATCGCTTTAAGCATTCCATATCCGCCATGCGCCCTCAGCCTGCCCGACGAACATCGTCCGGCCGTTTAGGACATGCGCCCCGCGCTGCTGCCCGTAGGCGAGGAACTGCGTCAGGGGCGGGTTATAAACCAAATCCAGCAAATAGTGTTCCGGTGTCACGTAGCCGTAGGGAATGCGGGGAGCGTCGTCGACGCGGGGATAAGTCCCGACGGGCGAGGCGTTGACGATCAGCCGGCTCTCCTCCACGACCTCGCACGGCAGGTTGTCATATGTGTAGTTGCCTTTCGAGGCGTCGCGTGAAACCAGCGCAAAGGGAATGTCGCGCTCGGCGAGGGCGTATTGCACGGCCTGCGAGGCGCCTCCCGTGCCGAGGATCAGCGCCGCCGAGGGCTGTTCGCCGCCCAGCAACTCGTCCAACGCGACCCGGAGGCCGACGATGTCGGTATTGTAGCCCGTGAGGCTCCCGTCTGCCGCACGGCGGATGCAGTTGACGGCCCCGATGGCCTGCGCCTCGGGCGACACCGCATCCAGAAAGTCCATCACCTCGCGTTTGTAGGGAATCGTGACGTTCAGTCCGCAAAGCTCGGGCAAACGCTCCAGTAGGGCAGGCAGGGCTTCGATCGACGGCAGTTCATAAAGCGAATATTCACAATCGGTTATACCGCCCGACTTAAACTTCTCTGCGAAGTAAGTTGCCGAAGCTGAATGGCCCAGCGGCCTGCCGATCAGTCCGAAACGCCGCATGGTCTATTCCTCCTGTTTTTTGACGATGATACGGGCCAGCAGCTCGATGCCGTAGATGGCCATAAATCCCACGATGCCGAGCAGGATGGCCTGCACGAGCAGCGAGGGCTGCCCCGTGAGCTGTTCGAAAGTCCCGGGGGCGACGTTGGTCTGCACGAGGGGCTGTGCGACGCCGTGGCTGTCGAGATAGGTCTCCACGGTCTCTTTCCACGGCCACACCTTGTTGAGCGACCCGACCATGAAACCCATCAGCACAGCCACCGTCACGTCGTGCCAGTGTTTGAGCAGCCACGACAGCAGGTGCGAGAACGAGATGATGCCCACCACGGCTCCGATGACGAAGACCACGATGACGGGGATGTTGAACTCCCCGACGGCATGCATGATATACTGATATTTACCCAGCAGCAACAGGATGAAGGCCCCCGAGATGCCGGGGAGGATCATGGCGCAGATGGCGATGGCGCCCGAGAGCATCACGAACCACCAGTCGTTGGGGGTTTCAGCGGGCGTTGCGACAGTGATCCACCATGCCGCGACGGCCCCGACGACGAATGCCAGCACGGTCCGCCAGCTCCAGCGGCCGATCTGTTTGGCGACGAGCAGCGCCGAGGCCACGATCAGTCCGAAGAAGAACGACCAGATGGCAATGGGGTGGTTCACGAGCAGGTAGGTCATCAGCCGCGCCAGCGAGAAGATAGCAATGGCGATACCCAGCAGTACGGGCAGCAGGAAGCGTCCGTTGATATGGCGCCAGAACTCGGCGAGACGGAAGCGGAGCAGCAGTTTTAACGCCGTGGCGTTGACACTGCGGATCGAGTCGAGCAGTTCCTCGTAAATGCCTGAAATGAAAGCGATCGTGCCGCCCGAAACGCCGGGGACGACATCGGCCATACCCATGGCGCACCCTTTGAGTGCAAGTATGATGTACCGGGAGAATTTCATAAATCTGTCTGCGTGTTTTTTTGATTTGCCAAAGATACAAAAAAGCCGAATGGATTCAAAACCGAATCGCATCCGGTTTGGCAAAACTTTCCGACTGATAAAAACGTCGTTACGACACCCGGGATTTCACGATTCCATAACCCGGCGACTGCCGGCTGCCGGGTCATTTCCCGGGCTCGGGCGCCCCTTTTGTGCGGCGGATAAACTCGACGACCTCGTTGAAGCCCTCGGCGAATTTCGAGAAATCCTCCTTGTACAGGAATATCTTGTGCCGGTCGAAGGTCGCCGAGCCGTCGGGCCCCGTGATCTTGCGGCTCTCGGTGATGGTCAGGAAGTAATCGTCGCCGCGTGTGGCCCTGACATCGAAGAAATAGGTCCTCCGGCCCGCTTTCACGGCCTTGGACAGAATCTGGTCGGCGTAATCCTCGCCTTCGCGACGGACCTGGACTTGGGATAGCATGGAGTCAGTTTTTGAGGGTTAGTCTTTAGCTATGTAAATTCATGGTTGCATAACGAATTTACACAAAAAAACGCGAACCTCCAAATACTTACGGGACTATTTTCAGGGTTCCAGCACGGGAGCCCCCAGCTCGTCCCATGCCTCCAGAATAGCCAGCGCACGGGCGTAGGCCGGGCTTAGGGCGGGATTGACGACCTGGAAATAAGCCCCGGTCCCGAACAGCCGCTGGGCGGCGAGGGCTTTGAGCTGAGCCCGCATGACGGGCTCCGAGACGGCGAATCCCACGGCATCGAACGTCACGCCGCGCTCGCCGCCGAGCCGTGCGAGATCGTCGAGAACAGCATCCGAGGGGGTATACCCGGCGTCGAAGGCTTCGAACGTGGGGTAGCGGCGCGAAAGGCTGTCGCGCGAACGGTCGAGCCAGTCGCCGACGAAATCGGCCACAATGCCCCGGCGGATCAGCTCGGCGTAATAATCCGAAAATCCGGTCGTGTCGGCCTCGACGAGCACATCCGGGCGGATGCCTCCGCCGCCGTAGACCGTGCGGCCCGTGCGCAGCGTACGGTAGGCTGGGGCCCCGGCGTCGAGCGAATCGCGCGTGGCGTCGTCGTAGCGGCGCAGGTGGTCGAGGTAGTATTCGCGGCGTTTGCCTTTCTCGTAGGGACGCTGGATGACGCGCCCCGAGGGGGTGTGATAACGGGCTACGGTGACGCGTACGGCCGAACCGTCGGGCAGTCCTATCTGCCGCTGCACCAATCCTTTGCCGAAGCTCGGGCGTCCCACGACGATACCCCGGTCCCAGTCCTGCACGGCCCCTGCTACGATCTCCGAAGCCGAGGCCGAAGCCTCGTCAATCAGCACCGCGAGGCGTCCTTTGAGGTCCTCGCCGTCGCTCTGGGCGCGGAACGTCATTGCCGGCACGGCGCGTCCCTCGGTGGAGACGATCGCGGCGCCGCGCGGCAGGAAGAATCCCGCCATCTCGACGGCCTGTTCCAGCAGTCCGCCGCCGTTGCCCCGCAGGTCGAGGATCAGGCTCCGAGGCTTGCCCAGCTTGCGGTAGGCATCCGCAAATTCGCCCATCGTGGTACGCCCGAAGCGGTTGACTTTGATATATCCGATGCCGTCGCCGGCCATGTAGGCGGCGTCGACGGTGTTCAGGGGGATTTTATCGCGCACGATCACGAAATGCAGCCGCCCCGGCGTACCGTGGCGCACGACGTCGATCTCTACTTTCGTGCCGCGCTTGCCGCGCAGGTGTTTGGGCACGTCGGCGCGCCCCATGCCCACGGCGTCGAGCGTGTCGATGCGCACGATACGGTCGTTGGCGCGTACGCCGACCCGCTCGGCGGGTCCTCCGGCGATGGTGTTCACGACGATGACCGAGTCACGCAGCACGTTAAATTCGACGCCGATGCCGCTGAATTCTCCGTCGAAACTCTCCTGCACGCCCTTCATCTCCTCGGCGCCGATGTAGGCCGAGTGGGGGTCCAGCTCTTCGAGCATGCCCGTAATAGCCCCTTCGACGACGGGTTTCATATCCACGTCATCGACGTAAAGCCCCGAGAGATAACGGTAAACCTGCGCCAGTTTCTGGAACTGTTGCGCGTCGTCCGTGTTCTGTGCCGCGAGGGGCAGTGCCGAAAAGGCGCAGAAAATGCACAATGCACAATGCGCAATGCAGAATTTATATTTCCTGTTCATGTTTCATCTTTTGCGAATAATTATGCATTGTGCATCCTGCACTATGAATTGCCGATAACTTCTGCAATCCGGTCGAAAGGCACCTGCCGCTGTTCGCCCGTACGCATGTCTTTGACGGTTGCGGCCCGGGCTTCGAGCTCCTGCGAGCCCACGATCACCACATAGGGAATGCCGCGGCGGTTGGCATACTCCATCTGCTTTTTCATCTTGCCCGCCTCGGGGTAGATCTCCGAGGCGATCTCCTCTTCGCGCAACGTGCGCAGGATGGGCAGCACGGCGGCCTCCTCCTCGGTGCCGAGGTTCACGAACAACACGCGGGTCGAGCAGTTGACCTCCTCGGGAAAGAGGTTCAGCCCCGTCATCACGTCGTAAATACGGTCCGCGCCGAACGAGATGCCCACGCCCGAGGTGTTGGGCATGCCGAAGATGCCCGTCAGGTCGTCGTAACGGCCTCCGCCGCAGATCGAGCCGATGGCGAAATCGAGGGCTTTGACCTCGAAGATCGCGCCGGTATAGTAGTTCAAACCACGTGCCAGCGAGAGGTCCAGTTCGACCGTCAGGCCGATACCCAGCCGCTCCACGTAGCCGAAGACGGTCTCCATCTCCTCGATGCCCTTCATGCCCGTTTCCGACACGGAAAGCACTTCTTTCAGCTGATTGAGTTTCTGCGTATTGTCACCATTAAGTTCGAGTATCGGTTGAAGCTTGTCGACCGCCTCCTGCTCCAATCCGCGCTCCATCAGTTCGGCCTTTACGTTGTCCAGCCCGATCTTTTCCAACTTGTCGATGGCGATGGTGATGTCCATCATCTTGTCGGCGTGGCCGATGGCCTCGGCGATACCGAAAAGAATCTTGCGGTTGTTCATCTTCAGCGCCACGCGTATGCCCAGCGCTTTGAAAACCCGTTCGACGATCTCCACAAGTTCGACCTCGCACAGCAGCGAGCGCGTACCGATCACATCGACGTCGCACTGATAGAATTCGCGGTAACGGCCCTTTTGGGGACGGTCGGCGCGCCACACGGGCTGAATCTGGTAGCGTTTGAAGGGGAACGTCAGCTCGCCCTGATGCTGCACGACGTAGCGGGCGAAAGGCACCGTGAGGTCGTAGCGCAGGCCCTTTTCGCAAATCTTCGACGCGGAGCGAATCTCTTCGTCCGACAGTCCCGCGGCATAGTCGCCTGAATTGAGGATTTTGAACAGGAGCTTGTCGCCCTCGTCGCCGTACTTGCCCAGCAGGGTCGAGAGGTTCTCCATCGAGGGGGTTTCGAGCGGTGCGAATCCGTAGGCGCGGAACACGCGGCGGATGGTGTCGAAAATATACTGGCGGCGCATCATCTCCGCGGGGGAGAAATCGCGTGTGCCTTTGGGGATGGAAGGTTTCTGTATTCCCATTTTATTTTGTGTTTATCAGTTTTTCAATTTCATCGAGGTGCAGGTTCAAATGGTCGAGGTATCCCGCGATCATCTCGCGCAGTGTCACTTCGGAACCTTCGAAATCCGTCCAACGGTTATCCAGCGCTTCGGGACGGACGGCCCGGATGACGTGCATCAGGTGCAGGTTGTAATATTTCCAAAGTGCGGTCAGTTCCTGCCAATCCGCCGTTTCGTAATTCTGCAGCGCGATCCAGAGGTCATTGTCCTGCCGATAGTCGGGAAACTCCAGCACGGTATTGTATTGCAGGCGCACGATGCGCTGGTGGTTGTTCGACGCCGAATCGACCAGATGGCCCAATATCTGCCGGACGTTCCGGTTTTGGCGGTTGCGCGGACCGTTTGTCACGTTGGCAGGCAAATTCCGCAAACGTGCATCCCATTCGGCGATAACCGCCCCGATACCCTCCGCGACATGCTCCATAACGGACTATTCCTCGACCAGTTTGCGGTATTTCACCCGGTGGGGCTGCGTGTCGCCGCCCTGGGCCTTTTTCCAGGCCTCGTATTCCGAATAGGAGCCCTCGTAGAAGACCACCTTCGAGTCGCCCTCGAACGAGAGGATGTGCGTGGCGA
>ERZ1673699.2109-NODE-2109-length-13882-cov-5.249729_pt1 | contig 13882 bp, 11 predicted proteins | sample MGYA00580229_ERZ1673699 | MGnify/ENA primary metagenome ERZ1673699 (study PRJEB41218, sample SAMN15661785) | gut metagenome | host: Homo sapiens | place: Canada: London | collected 2015-08-20/2019-03-30 | study: EMG produced TPA metagenomics assembly of... | reverse complement strand
GGGACGGTGTTGCGCAGCGCGTACGCGAAATCGGCGGCGTCCGCGGCGAGTAAGTGCGACGGCAAAAGGTGGCGGAACAGCACTTTCCAATTCGCCACCGGCTGCGCGAAATCCACGTCCACGACCTTGCCGCCGGGACCGCTCACCCGCACGTTCGACACCGCGCGGTACGCTGCCGAGTCCACCACGCCGGCGGTTTTTGTCATGCCGCGCCACAGGTAGGCGAAGTCCGCGCCGGTGATCGGGGTGCCGTCGGACCACTGCGCGTTCGGCGCTATGACGTACCGGACCGTAAACGCGTCCGGCGACGTCGGCAGCACCGACGCCCCGACGAGCAGGTTCGGGTCCTTTGCTCCGTCCGCCTGGAACGCGCTGGGCAGAACAAGGTCTGCAATGCCACGCACCACGGCGGACTCGTCGCCCACCAAGTGCGGGTTGAACCCCGCGCGCACCGGGTCGACGCCGATCTGCGCCTGCGGACGTCCATTGGCGGGTTCCTGATTGGTGCCCTGCTCTTCGGCGTTGTCTGCGCTGCTAGCGCTGTCTGAGTCGCCGCTATCGGCGTCATGCTCCGAGACGGCATCGGGGCGGTCCTCCGGTTCCACCAGCGGCGGTGGGCCAGGGTTGGCCGTGCACGACGCTGCGAGGCAGAGCACGGAAAACGCCGCCGCAGCACGGGTGGCTGGGCGGCGTGTTCTACTTGGGTGCATGGAAGAACAGGCTAGCTGTTCTTCTGCTTTGCGCGGGAGCGGGCGCGGCCGCGCTCGGTGGCGTTGAGGATGATCTTGCGCACGCGCATCGCCTCGGGTGCGACCTCGACGCACTCGTCGTCGTCGCAGAACTCGATGGCCTCGTCCAGAGACAAGGTGCGTGCCTTCTGCAGCGTGACGGTGGCGTCCGCAGAAGCGGCGCGCATGTTGGTCAGCTTCTTTTCCTTGGTGATGTTGACGTCCATGTCCTCGTCGCGGGAGTTCGCGCCGACGACCATGCCTTCGTAGGCGTCGGCACCCGGCTCGACGAAGAAGTCGCCGCGGTCCGCCAGCTGCTGCAGGGCGTATGCGGTGACCTGGCCGGAGCGGTCCGCGACCAGGGAACCGGTCGGGCGGCCCTTGATCTCGCCGGCCCACGGACGGTGCTCGATGGAGTACGAGTTGGCGATGCCGGCGCCGCGGGTCTCGGTGAGGAAGGTGGTGCGGAAGCCAATCAAGCCTCGCGACGGCACGTCGAACTCCATGCGCACCCAGTCGCCGGAACCGGCGTTAGCCATCGAGGTCATCTGGCCCTTACGGCTGGCCATCAGCTGGGTGACGGCGCCCTGGTGCTCGGCGGGCACGTCGATGATCATGTGGTCGTACGGCTCGTAGGTCTTACCGTCGACCTCCTTGGTCACCACCTGCGGCTTGCCCACGGTCAGCTCGAAGCCTTCGCGGCGCATCGTCTCGATGAGCACGGTCAGCGCCATCTCGCCGCGGCCCTGCACCTCCCATGCGTCAGGACGCTCGGTGGGCAGCACCTTGATGGAGACGTTACCGATCAGCTCCTGGTCCAGACGGGCCTTGACCATGCGGGCGGTGAGCTTGTCACCGCCGTTGCGGCCCGCCATCGGGGAGGTGTTCACGCCGATGGTCATGGAGATCGCCGGGTCGTCGATGGCGATGCGCGGCAACGGCTCGACGTTTTCCGGATCGCAGAGGGTGTCGCCGATCATGATGTCCTCGACGCCGGAGATGGCGGCGATGTCGCCTGCGACCACGTCGCCGGTGGCCGGGACGCGGTCCAGGCCCTCGGTGACCAGAAGCTCCGCGATCTTGACGTTTTTGACCTGCTGGTTGCCCTCGGAATCGTAGTGAACCCAGGCGACGGTCTGGCCCTTCTTCACGGAGCCCTTGAACACGCGGATCAGCCCGATGCGGCCCAGGAAGGAGGAAGAGTCCAGGTTGGTCACCTGCGCCTGGAACGGCGCGTCGATCTCCGCGGACGGCTCCGGCAGCACGTCGTAGATGACGTCGAACAGCGGCTGCAGGTCCTCGTTGTCCGGCAGGTTGCCGTTGCCCGGGTTTTCCAGGGAGGCGCGGCCTGCGCGGCCGGAGGTGTAGAGCACCGGCAGCTCGAGCAGGTTCTCGGCGGCCTCTGCGGCTTCCGGGTCCTCCAGGCCAGCGCCGAGCTCGAGGAGCAGGTCCTGGGCCTCTTCGACGACCTCGTCGATGCGGGCATCCGGGCGGTCGGTCTTGTTCACGCAGATGATGACCGGCTTCTTCGCCTCGAGTGCCTTGCCGAGCACGAAGCGGGTCTGCGGCAGCGGGCCTTCGGATGCGTCGACAAGCAAGACAACGCCGTCGACCATGGACAGGCCGCGCTCGACCTCGCCGCCGAAGTCGGCGTGGCCCGGGGTGTCAATGACGTTGATGACCAGGTCCGCGCCGTCCTTGCCCTTGCCGGCGCGGCGGATGGCGGTGTTCTTGGCCAGGATGGTGATGCCGCGCTCGGACTCGAGCTCGCCGGAGTCCATCACGCGGTCGCCGTGTTCGCCGTGGTCACCGAACACGCCAGACTGTTCCAGCATGGCGTTGACCAGGGTGGTTTTACCGTGGTCGACGTGGGCGACGATGGCTACGTTGCGAAATTCAGGGTGCGACACAGAGATAGGTCCTTTGCGTTAGCGGAAATAACGCCTAAACGATACTCCCGCCTGCACTGAATCGCATTATCCCGCCAGCAAACCGCGGCGATACGCGCGTACCGTTCCCACAGTAATATCCCAGTTCCGCTTGACGTTGTTACGGATGTGACTAATGTGGCGCAAGTGCACAACTCTCTTTCGCTCTCCAGGACCGTCCTCGCGGCGGTCTGCGCTGCCGGTTTGTTGGTGACCGGAGGCGTCGCTAAGCACACTGCTTCTGCGCAGTCCTCATTCCTCGACCCTTTGGGCCGGCCCACGCCCGAGACTGTCGCGCACGTCAACGCGTTCGCGGACCAGCCTCACGTCCCGCAAAAGGTGGGCAACGCGCTGCGCACTGCGGTTCAGTTCTACGCAGGTACCGGCGAAATCGGCGGCCCGCCACTGCCTGCCGATGCCCCACAGTTCACCCAGTTCTACTGGCCCACCGTCTCCGGCAACTGCATCGGCGAGGGACTGCACTCCACCGCCTCCGCGATCGCAGTGCCCGGGCCCGCCCAGTCCCCCGCCCCGGGCGCGAAGGCCGGCCAAACCACCTTCGTCTTCACCGCGCTGGGCACCCCAGCGGCCGCGAAGGAGCAGGGCGGCATGAAGGTGTACTGGATCAACCTGGCCAATTTCCGCACCGGCGTAACGCCGTTGGGCAACAACGGGATTAACCCCACAGGACCGGCCACCCTGTCCGCGACCGCGGACACGGGCTCTGGGCGGGTCCTGGCAGTCGTTGACGGGAGCGTGCGCACCGTCGACAAGCTCTGCCCCTTCGCACCGACCGCCGCATCTATTGACGTGAGGTAACCAATGGCCGCCGATCTACACCCCGTGAAGCAGGAGACGTTCGACACCGCCGCGAACATCAACACCGACCCGAAGGGGTTCTTGCGCGAGGTGGACACGTTCCGCGTCACCAATTTCGGCCTCTACATGGGCCGCGGTGCCGACCACCCGGAGTTCGGCTACCTGGAGAGCTGGCTGCTTCCTAAGCTGGGACTGCGCGCCAACATCTTCCACTACCGCGAGGGTGCGGAGCGTGCGCAGGACTTCTACTTCGACGTCGCCGACATCGACGTCGACGGCGAAGTGTGGAGCACCCGCGACCTGTACGTGGACCTGGTGTCTTTGACCGGTAACCCGATCGACGTGCTGGACATCGACGAGCTCGCCGCCGCCACCTCTGCCGGCTACATCACCGCCGAGGACGCGGAGAAGGCTATCGACGTCACGCTGGCCGCCGTCGAAGGCATCACCCGCCACGGCGACGACGCCATGGAGTGGCTGCGCACACAAGGCATCGAACTGACGTGGGCCGACAGCGTGGAGCTGACTCCGGTCGGGTAATTCACCTCGCGTTCACCCCATCCACCGATTCGGTGGGTGGGGTTTTTGCGTTCCGTGAATATCATTCACATTTTCTATAGTTCGGCAGCTTTCATCGTCAGCGCCGCACAAGCGCCCTGAACTGCCCTTTTGTCAGACCATTCGGATTGGCTGGAAAAATACCGGGCATAAAACGCAAAATACTTTCCCAAAACAATGTGAACTAGGTGACACGTGCGGTAGGTTGTGTTCAACCTGATTCACGTCGTGTTTACCAAGACGGTGTCTACCGGACAGTGTTGTACGAACCGTGTGCAGGGGCCGCCGGAAATTCCACCGGCACCATTGCCCGCCTTGGGCAACCGTCGCAAAGCAAACTGCGGACGGACGACCTACGAAAGGAACTGACCATGAGCAAACGCCTCCGCGTCGCGGCTCTCGCCGGCCTCTCCTCCATCTCCCTCGTCCTCGCCTCCTGCTCCTCGGACGGAAACTCCGAGGGCACAGCCGCAGGTGGTGGCCAGGACACCGCGAACACCCAGGCTGAGACGTCCGGTGACAACGGCGAAAAGCTCGAAGTCAACGCCGCGGGCGACTACAACCCGCTCGAGCGCGACCAGATCCAGGACGGCGGCGAGCTGACGCTCGCGATCACCGAGATCGCCGAGCAGCAGAACGTGTTCCACGCAAACATGAACACATACACGGACACCATCTGGAGCAAGTACAACCCGCAGCTCACACTTTTCGACGGCGACGGCACCTACCACCCGAACCCGGCCTACCTCACCGACGTCCAGGACGACATCGTCGACGGTAAGACCGTGGTGACCTACACCCTCCACCCGGAGGCCAACTACAACGACGGCACCCCGATCGACTGGACCGCCTTCGAGAACACCTTCAACTTCAATAACGGTTCCAACCCGGACGTGCAGGTCAACTCCACCGACGGCTACGAGCTCATCGAGTCCGTGGAGCGCGGCGACGACGACAAGCAGGCCGTGGTCACCTTCAAGCAGGCGTACCCATGGTGGGAGGGTCTCTTCGGCACACTGGTCCCGCCGCAGGTCACCGACGCGGACACCTTCATGAACGCCTACCTCAAGCAGGTCCACCCCGAGTGGGGCGCAGGCCCGTTCAAGGTGGAGAACGTCGACTTCGAAGGCGGCACCGCGACCTTCGTGCCCAACGAGAACTGGTGGGGTGAAAAGCCGAAGCTGGACAAGATCACCTACCGCCAGATGGAAGACCAGGCATCTCTGAACGCCTTCCGCGCAGGTGAAATCGACGCCACCGGCGTCAGCTCCCGCGACCGCCTGGCCACGGCGAAGGAAATGGGCGACTCCATCGAAATCCGCACCGCCCTCAACCCGGCGAACTACCTGATGACAATCAATTCCACCGCCCCGGGCCTGGACGACATCAAGGTGCGCGAGGCCATCATGCGAGGCGTCGACCGCGAGCAGCTCGCCGCGATCCGCTTCCAGGGCCTGGGCTACACCGAGGACCTCCCGGGTTCGTTCAACCTGTACCAGACCCAGGACGGCTACAAAGACAACTTCGGCGAGGTTGTCCAGTACGACCCGGAGAAGGCCAAGGAGCTGCTCGCAGAGGCAGGCTACGACGAGGCGAACCCGCTGTCGGTGCGCTACGTCACCCTTGGTGATTCTCCGATGATCCAGGCAACCACTTCCGCCCTGCAGGCAATGCTGCGCAACATCGGCATCGACGTGCAGGTGGAGGAGCGCCCGAGCTCCGACTTCTCCAAGGTTGTCTCCGAGCGCGACTTCGACCTGTTCATGTCCGGCTTCCGCTCGTCCGACCCGTTCGGTGTGGCGTACTTCGGCCAGATCTACAAGTCCGACTCTGAGCTGAACAAGTCCGGCACCGGCACAGCTGAGATGGACCAGAAGATCGAGGAGCTGCAGCAGATCCCGGACGCGGACGAGCAGATCGAGCGCGCAAACGAGCTGGAGAAGGAAGCCCTGCAGCAGTACGGCATCATGCCGTACGCCAACGGTCCGGCGATTGTGGCCGTGAAGAAGGGCCTGGCCAACTTCGGCGCCAACTCCTTTGCGGTCCTGCCGATCGAGAACGTGGGTTGGGCAAAGTAACCCACCCCACCTTCAACCTGGTGAAACACCCGCGATGAGTGTGAGCCCGCCCAGCGTGAGCGCTGGGCGGGCTTCCGCACTTGCATCGCCGAATGACCTCCTGCACACCCGCTGACACCGGAACTGAGAGCGCACATGTTTCGATACCTGCTCAGGAAGACGCTGAGTTGGGGCCTGATCGTTTTCTTGGCCACCAACCTGACCTACTTCCTCGCCAGCTTTTTCCTCGACCCGCGAGCCAACTACTTCGGCCGCCGCCCGCCTTTGCCCGAAGACCAGATCGACGCTCTGCTCGAGCCGTTGAACCTGAGCCCCAACACCCCGCTCCTTGAGCGCTGGTGGACCTGGCTCACCGGAATCCTCACGCGCTGGGACTGGGGCAAATCCCCGCTCGGCGACTCGGTCAACGAGCAGGTCTCCTACCGCATCTGGGTCTCCGCCCAGCTGACGCTGTTCGCGACCCTGCTGTCCATCCTCATCGGTGTCGCGCTCGGCGTGTACACCGCATCGCGCCAGTACAAGCGGGCGGACCGCATGTGGCAGGGCATCTCGATCATCACCATGAACATCCACGTGGTTGTGGCGTCGATCGCCGTGGTGTGGCTTGGTCTCAAGGTCAACGAGTGGACCGGCAAGCGCATCTTCTACGTCACCGGCGCCTCCTCCCCCGGTGTTGAAGGCTTCGGCGCGAAGATGGTGGACTACGCCCAACACCTGGTGCTTCCCACCCTGTCACTGTTGATCATCTCGTACGCCGGCTACCACTTCATGCAGCGCACACTACTTCTGGATAACCTGAACGCGGACTACGTGCGCACCGCTCGCGCGAAGGGGTTGACCAAGGCGAAGGCGGTGCGTCGTCACGCATTGCGCACCTCGCTGATCCCGGTGGCCACCTCCGTGGCGTTCTCCGTACCCGGCATCTTCACCGGCGCCGTGATGACGGAGCGCATCTTCGCCTGGCAGGGCATGGGCCAGTACTTCATCCAAACCATTGCGCGTAACGACGTCCACGGGGTCGTCGTCGTGGCCGCGTTCGGCGCCGCGATGACGGCTGTCTCCGCCATCCTGGCGGACCTCATCGTCGTCGCCCTCGACCCGCGCGTGCGCGTGAGCTAAGGAGCACCGAAATGGCACCGAACACCTCCCGCGGCGTATCCCGCAAACTGAAAGACCCCCGCGCGCACAGCTCCACCAGCCTGGGCATGCACGCGAACATGCCGCTCAACGACCTCACCGCCATCTCCGAGACCGGCCGCCAAGCCGACGGTGTGATGAGCGAGGAGCGCGACACTCCCCCACCCATCCCGAAGCAGGGCAACAGCATCGACGACCAGCGGACGATGCGCGCGACGCGGAAGTCCAAGATCTACTTCCGCCGCTTCATGCGCAACAAGGCCGCGGTCCTCGGCCTAATCATTTTCTTCCTGCTGGTCTTGCTCGCCGTCTTCGGCAAGTTCCTCACCCCGTGGAACTACCAGGACCCGGACTTTTTGAACCTGTCCGTGCCGCCGTCGTCAGAGCACTGGTTCGGCACGACGGATTCCGGCAACGACCTCTTCGCCCAAGTCGTCCACGGCCTGGGCCGCTCGCTGACGATCGCGGTGCCGGCGTCGATCGCCACCACCATCATCTCCGCACTCATCGGCGCGGGCGCGGCGCTCTACGGCGGCAGCGTGGAAAAGGTTGTCCTGGCCGTCATCCACTTCCTTCTGGCAGTGCCGACCTTCCTCATCATCGCCCTGCTGGTCTCCGGCTCCGGCGGCGACTGGAAGGTGCTCACCGTCGTGCTCATCGCGTTCGGCTGGATGTACTCGGCGCGTGTGATCTGGTCGCTGTCGCTGTCCATCCGCGAAAACGACTACGTGCGCGCCGCGAAGTTCATGGGTGTCTCCCGCCCGAAGACGATCATGCGCCACATCATCCCGAACGTCGCCTCGCTGCTGATCATCCAGCTGATGCTGGGCATCGTCTCCACCATCATGTCGGAGACCGCACTGTCCTTCCTCGGCCTGGGCGTGAAGCTTCCCGACGTGTCCCTGGGCACGCTGCTGCAAACGGGCACGTCGACGCTGATCACCGCCCCGTGGCAGTTCTACTTCCCGGCGCTGATCCTGACCCTGCTCACCGTGTCCATGGCGTTTATCGCAGACGGCCTGCGTGACGCGCTTGACCCGAACTCGAACTCCGGAGGTTCCGCAGCATGACAACCAGCATCCACAACCCCGGCGGCGCAGGCTTCGGCGGCGCGGCCCCGGCGCCTACCGGCGACCCGGTGCTGTCCGTGCGCGACCTCCACGTCTCCTTCCCCTCGGAGGCGGGCGTGGTCCGGGCGGTGCGCGGCGTGGACTTCGACCTCTACCCCGGCCGCACCCTCGGCATCGTGGGAGAGTCCGGATCCGGCAAGTCCGTTACCTCACTCGCGGTGATGGGGCTGCTCCCCGAGTACGCCAACGTCACCGGCTCCGTGAAGTTCGCCGGCGACGAGCTGCTGGGCAAATCCGATAGCGCGATGTCCAAGATCCGCGGCAACGGCATCGGCATGATCTTCCAGGACCCGCTGTCCGCGCTGACCCCGGTCTACGACATCGGCACCCAGCTGGTGGAGGCCATCCAGGCGCACAACAGCGTCCCCAAGTCCAAGGCGATGGACCGCGCCGCGGAGCTGCTGGACCTGGTGGGCATCCCGGAGCCGAAGAAGCGCCTGCGCTCCTTCCCGCACGAGTTCTCCGGCGGCATGCGCCAGCGCGTCGTCATCGCGATTGCGATCGCGAACAACCCGAAGGTGCTCATCGCCGACGAGCCGACCACCGCGCTCGACGTGACCATCCAGGCGCAGATCCTCGAGGTGATCAAGAAGGCCCAGCGCGAAACCGGCGCCGCCTGCATCATGATCACCCACGACATGGGTGTCGTCGCTGGCACCGCGGACGACGTGCTGGTGATGTACGGCGGCCGCCCGGTGGAGCGCGCCGAGGTGCACGAGCTGTTTCACAACCCGAAGATGCCGTATTCCGTGGGCCTTTTGGGCTCCACCCCGCGCGTGGACCAGCCGTCCACCGAGCCACTGACGTACATCGACGGCAACCCGCCAATGCTTATCGACGTCGCGGACCGCTGCCAGTTCGCACCCCGCTGCCCCATCGCCGTTGACGAGTGCTTGGCCAAGGAGCCAGCGCTGATCCCGGATAAGGGCGACGACGAGCACCTGGTCTCCTGCATCCGCCGCGATGAGATCGTGGAGGGAAAGATCGGCGGCAAGCCGCTCTTCCCCGCCCCGAAGTTGCCGGAGAACAAGTACGCGGGCATCCCGCGCGAGGACCGGGAGATCACCCTCGAGGTGGAGAACTTGCACCGCGAGTTCCCGCTGACCAAGGGAGCGCTGGTCAAGCGCCGGATCGGCACGGTCCAGGCGGTCAAGAACATCTCCTTCGACGTGCGCGCCGGCGAGTGCATGGCCATTGTGGGCGAGTCGGGCTCCGGCAAGACCACCACGCTGCTAGAGATTATGAACCTCGAGCCGGAGCCGGATTCCCGCATCGTCATCTGTGGCCAGGACGCGGCGAAAATGAACTCCGCGCAGCGCCGCGAGGCACGAAAGAACATCCAGATGGTGTTCCAGGACCCGATGAGCTCGCTCAACCCGCGCATGACGGTGAAAGAGATCATCCAGGAGCCGCTGGACGCGCTCGGCTACGAGGGCGACAAGGACGCCCGCATCTCCGAGCTGATGCGCACGGTGGGCCTGGACGCGAAGCAGATCGACCGCTTCCCCGGCCACTTCTCCGGCGGCCAGCGCCAGCGCATCGGCCTCGCCCGCGCGTTGGCGACGAACCCGTCGGTGATCGTGCTGGATGAGCCGGTCTCTGCGCTGGACGTGTCCATCCAGGCGGGCGTGATCAACCTGCTGGATTCGCTCAAGCGCAAGCTGGGCCTGTCCTACCTGTTTGTCGCCCACGACCTGTCGGTGGTGCGCCACCTGTCGGACCGCGTGGCGGTGATGTACAAGGGCGACTTCGTGGAGTTCGGCGAAACCGACGACGTCTTCGACAACCCCCAGCACCCCTACACCAAGGCGCTGCTGTCGGCGATCCCGATCCCGGATCCGGACGCGGAGCGCGCGCGTGTGCGCACGGTGTACAAGCCGGAGGAGGTCACACCCTCCTAACCTCCACGTCCACCGGGAGTGCGGGCAGGAGCTTCTCTTGCTCGGCCCACATGTCCCACCAGGGTGCGTAGCCCGGGTCCCGCTTCAGGGCCCGGGCTTTTCGCATCCCTTCCGGCGCGACAACCCGCAGCGTGTCCACTTCCCCGCGTGCTTTCGCCTTGCTTATCGACGCCTCCGTCACCGCCCCTACCCCCTCCACCACGAGATCCGCGCCGGGCACCAACGGCACCCATTCCGCACGCGTATTCTGCTCCCAGTCCCAGCGCCAGAACCCGGGTGCCACTGGGTCGAGGACGTCGTCGGCGACCATCCGGGCGCCTATGGCAAGCCCGCCCCAGCCGGGGTAGAAATCGTCCAGGTGCACCACCTGGATGCCCAGTACTGAGCCGATGTGGTTGGCGAGGGTGGTTTTGCCGGAGCCCGAGAGGCCGTCGATAAGCAGCGTGTACGTCATCGCACCGCCCACACCGGGCGCAGGTAGCCGGTCGCCCACGCGAGCGCGAGCGCGGCGAGCGCGACGGCGAGGCAGACGGCCATGACCGCCCAGTCGCGGGAGTGCAGCTTGGATTCGCGCGCCCAGGAGCGTTTGCGTGGGCCGCCGAAGCCGCGGGCTTCCATGGCGGTGGCGAGCTTTCCGGCGCGGCGCAGCGACATCACCAGCAGGCCGAACGACAGCGAGAACCAGTACTTGATCTTGCCCTGGTCGGCGATGCCGCGGGCGCGGCGGGAGCGGCGCATGGCGTCGAGGTCGTCGCGAAGCAAGGTGAGCATGCGAAGTGCCGCGACGGTGCCGATGACGAAGCGTTCCGGCAGGTGCAGCACCTGCGCGAGCCCGTCGCCGAGGTCGGTGGGGTCCACGTCCGCGGACAGCAGCACCACCGGCAGCGCGATCGCGAGCACGCGCAAGATCACCGCCCACGCCAGCGAGACGGACAGCTCGGTGACGTGCACCAGACCCCACTCGAGGTACGTCTCCCCACCCGCCTGGCCGTAGAGCGCCATGGGGATGCCGGCCAGCGGCGCGATGAGCAGGATCGGCAGCGCGCGTTTGAAGAAGCGGCCATAGCCAAGACCGCACACGGGCACCATGAGCAGCGTGAACGCGAGCACGAAGGTAGCGGAGACCCAGTCGATGGTGAACATCAGCGGCGTGGTCAGAAGCACCAGGCCGAGGATTCGGGTGACGGGGTTGATGTCGCGCAGCAGGTTCATCGGCCGCCTCCGGCGGCGATCTTTACGATGTGATCGCCCAGCGAGGCGATGAACGCCTCGTCGTGGGTGATGGACATGACGGTCACGCCCTGCTCCGTCAGCTCGCGGATCAGGCCGACGAGCTCGACGAAGGTGCGGTCGTCCTGGCCGAACGTGGGCTCGTCCAGGATGAGCAGCTGTGGCGCGTTGACCAGCGCGGTGGCCACCGACAGGCGACGCTTCTCGCCGCCGGAGAGGGTGAACGGGTTGGCGTCCACGAGGTGCTCCAGGCGCAGGCGGTGCAGCAGGTCGTCGATGCGCTCCTGCGGCGCGCCGGACAGCGCCATCTCCTCGCGCACGGTGGCGGTGACGAACTGGTGCTCCGGCTCCTGGAACACGTAGCCGATGCGGCTGGCCAGATCCTTCGACGACCACTTGATCGACGGTGCGGTCAGCCCCTGCCGGATCGTCTCCGAGTACTCCACATGGCCTTCTTCCGGCGGAGTCAGGCCCGCCAGCACCTGCACGAGCGTGGTCTTGCCGGAGCCGTTCTCGCCGGTGATCACGGTGGAGTACCCCTCCGGCGCGTGCATGGTGCGCGGCGGCCCGAAGCGTGTGAGCACTTCCTGCGTTGCGACGGCCGAAGGCACCCCCGCCGGCACCTTTCTCGCCGGCGGCAGCTCAGGCGCGCCCGGCAGCGCGTCCACGCTGATACGGGACAGCCCGGACTGGTCCAGGCGGTAGTACGTCTCCACCACGTCCGCCCAGTGTTTCGGACGGTGCTCCACCACGATCAAGGTGGCGCCGGTGAGCTGGCAGACGCGGTCCACCGCGGCGATGACCTCGTCGCGCCCGCGCGGGTCCAGGTTAGCGGTGGGCTCGTCCAGGATGAGGATGTCCGCGCCCATCGCGATCACGCCCGCCAGCGCCAGGCGCTGCTTCTGCCCGCCGGACAAGTGCGCGGTGCGGTGGTCCAGGGCGACGTCGAGGCCCACGGCGTCGAGGGCGTGCTCCACCCGCGGCCAGATTTCCTCTCGCGGCACGCCGAGGTTCTCGGCGCCGAAGGCGACGTCGTCGCCCACCCGCGACAGGATCGTCTGCGCCTCCGGGTCCTGCAGCACCATGCCGACGGTTCCGTCCACGTTCAGGGTGCCGGTGCGGCTGCCGTCCTCGGAGTCGTCGATAAGCTTTGCAATCACCGCAAGCAGCGTCGACTTCCCCGAGCCCGAATCGCCGGTGATGAGCACCCGCTCCCCGCGCGCGACATCGAGATCGACGTCGGTAAACGCAGGCTGCGGGCGCGTCGCATGCTGGTAGGAAAGCCCCCGCGCCGAGATGGCCAGCGACATTTACCCGGCTGTGTTGAAGCGCTCGCGGCCTGCGCCGAAACGGTCCAGCGCGCCGGTCTGCGCCAGAGCCTTGACCAGGTAGTAGGCCACCACACCCGCGAGGACCGCGCCGGAGATGATCAGGCAGGTCAGGTAAATCAGGTTGAACTGCAGACTCATGGCCAGGTTCGCGGAGGTGAACAGCTCCAGGATGAACGCGCCGATGCCCGCGCCGATGCCGGACAGCGCCGCCACGGACAGGTTGAAGCGGCGGTAGGCGAAGATGAGGAAGACCAGCTCCGCGCCCAGGCCCTGCGCGAGGCCGGAGTACAGCGTCTCCGGGCCCCACTGGCTGCCCAGCACCGCCGAGACGGAGGCTGCGACGACCTCGACGAACAGTGCGGCGCCCGGCTTGCGGATGATCAGGCCGCCCAGCACACCGCCGATGAGCCAGATGCCAACAGCGAGACCACCAAGCCCCGGGGTGAGGGTGTCCAGCGCCTTGAAGCCTGCGTAGCCGATGCTGTTCCACACCCAGAACAGCAGGCCGCAGGCCACGCCCAGGACGGCTGCGGTGACGATGTCCACCACGCGCCAGGAGTTGTTCTTTGGTGCGGCAGAGTTAGCGGGCACAGTCATGTGCGTATCTTCCTTCCTATCGCCGGCATTACCCGGATCAGGTGCAACGGTTCACCGAATCGTTTCGGTGTCTCAGCCACCGCTTTCTCGCGGCAGCACCCGTGTTGTTTTCAGTTCTCCGGCGATGCTACAGCATGGCTCAGAAATGCCTATCGACGGCATCCGCGCCCGTCCGCGGGATACCGTCGATAAGCAAAAGGCTCCTACCTGCGCCCCAACTCGATGTGGAGACCCGGCACGGAGTTGATCAAGTTGCGCGTGTACTCGTCCTTCGGATTACCAAAAATTTCATCCGCAGGCCCCTGCTCCACGGCCTTGCCTTGTCGCATCACCACAATGTCGTCCGCGGTCTCTCGCACCACAGCCAAATCGTGGGTAATGAAAAGGTAGGACAAGTCCATCTCGTGCTGAAGATTCTTCAGCAGTGTAAGAATCTGGTCCTGCA
>ERZ1673699.2108-NODE-2108-length-13890-cov-10.411276_pt1 | contig 13890 bp, 9 predicted proteins | sample MGYA00580229_ERZ1673699 | MGnify/ENA primary metagenome ERZ1673699 (study PRJEB41218, sample SAMN15661785) | gut metagenome | host: Homo sapiens | place: Canada: London | collected 2015-08-20/2019-03-30 | study: EMG produced TPA metagenomics assembly of... | reverse complement strand
GGCACAAGGCACAAAGGACTTTGCAAACATCACGCCTGCAAAGTCCAAAGATACATAAAAATCCGCGAATCTTAAAGCTCCTTCGCCATTTTAGCGAAATCGTCGGCAGATACGGCTTTTTCCGTCACCTTAATCTTCGATTTGACATCCTCGACGACCTTCACCTCGTAGAGCTTCTCGTAAATCTTCTGGCCCTGGTCCTTGTCGGCGAGAATCTTCTCGGCGTAGTCGGCCAGCATCTCGTCCGGAGCCGACGGCATGCCGTACTGTGCGAACTGCGCGGCAGCCAGCGCCTTGGCCTCGGCCAGCGCCTCCTCCTTCGTCACCGAGAGGTTGTCGGCTTTGATGAAGTGCTTCTGGAGGTAGTTCCAGGTGAACATCTTCAGGAACTGGTCGAAATCCTTCTCGATGTCCTCCATCGAGAACTTGCCCTCGTTGATGGTGTAGAGCCAGCGTTTGAGGAACGCCTCGGGCATCTTCAGCCCGGCTTTCTTCACGAGGTAATCGCGCAGCTGCATCGTGAAGAGGTAGTCGCTCTCGCGGCGCAGCTCGCCCTCGATCTGGGCGTCGATGAACTTATCGAACCCGGCTTCATCGGTAACCTCCCCCTGCGGGAAAGCCATTTTGAAGAACTCTTCGTTCATTTCGGGCTCGGCGAACTTGCGGATCTTGGTGATCTCCAGCTCGAATTCGGGATTGATGCCCTCCAACTCGTCCTCCTTAACCTGCAGGCAGGCGGCGCGCTGGGCGGGATTCTTGTAGAGGTCGTTGAGATTGACCTTCATCTTGGCACCCACTTTCTTGCCGATGAAAGGCTTGCGATCTTCCTCCGGCATCGAGATCAGACCCACATAGGCGTCGGCCACGTTCATCTCGCCGTTGTCGAGCGTCACGGTCAGCGCCTCGTCCGAAGTCACCTTGTCGGAATCCACCAGGCGGCCGAAACGGCGCAGGTAGTTCGAACGGTAGTCGTCGTGCATCTTCTTGTCGACCTTAATCTTGCTGTAAGTCAGCTTGTCCTTGTCAGAGAACTCGAGGTTGACGGCGGGAGCCTCGCCGATCTCGAACACGAAAGCGAACTCCGTGTCGTTGTCGAAATCGAAATCGCCCTGCTCCTCCGAAGGAATCACGTCGCCCAGGTAGTCGATCTTCTCTTTCTCGAGGTATTCGAAAGCGGCGTTCGACGCCTTGCGGTACGACTGCTCGGCCACGACGCCCTTGCCGAACATCTTCTTAACGACGCCCATCGGCACCATGCCCGGACGGAAGCCGGGGATGTTGGCCTTGCGCTTGTACTCGCGCAGGGACTTCTCGACCTCCTGTCCGTAATCCGCCTCGCCGACAGTCACGCGGATCAGCGAGTTATTCTCGCCGCGTTGTTCTCTTACAATGTTCATAATGAATGAATTATATTTGTTATTCTTCGTATTTCCGCTCAGAATCGGGAGGCAAAGATACGAAATTATTCCATTTCCGACAAGACATTATCCGTATAATACGGTGAAATTATGAAGTTTTACCGAACCGCACGGCATTCAGTTTTGAACTCATCCAACTTTTTCATATCTTTGGGGTCGTAACGACCCTTTTATCAGTCGGGAGGTTTTACCGAACCGTGCGCAATTCGGTTTTGGAACCGTCCGGCTTTTTTCGTACCTTTGTAAGCTATATTTGTCCCGAGCGATGAAAACGATCTTCATATCCCTGCTTTCCCTGCTGCTGCTTCCGGCATGCGGCGGCTCCGCGGCGCGTTCCAAACGCCCGGCGCAGACGGCACCGGCGGCCACGCAGGCGCAGCCCAAAACATACACCTACCGCATCGTGGCGACCTATCCCCACTCGACGGCGGCTTACACCCAGGGACTGTATTACGACGGCGGCCTCCTATGGGAGGGAACGGGGCAGTACGGCGAATCGCGGGTGCAGACCGTCGATCTCGCGACGGGCAAGACCAGCGTGGTGGCACGCCTGCCCCGCTCGGAGTTCGGCGAGGGGATCGCCCGCGTGGGCGACGAACTCTTCCAGCTCACCTGGCAGTCGAACACCGCACACGTCTACGACCTGAAGAACGGGTGCAAAAAAATCCGCGACCACCGTTATCCCGGCGAGGGCTGGGGCCTCACCACCGACGGCGAGAAGCTCTACATGTCGGACGGCACGGCCACGATCTACACGGTGAATCCCGCGACATTCCGCCGCGAGAAGCGCGTGACGGTGACGTTCCGGGGGGCTCCGGTCAACTACCTCAACGAACTGGAGTGGATCGGGGGCAGGATATGGGCCAACGTCTACACCACCGAGCAGATCGTGATCGTCGATCCTGCGACGGGCGTCGTGGAGGGCGTCGTGGACCTGACGGGCATCCTGCCCGAAGAGGAGGTCACTCCGGCGACCGACGTATTGAACGGCATCGCCTACGACGCCGCCGGGAAGCGGATTTTCGTGACGGGCAAGAACTGGCCGAAACTCTACGAAATAGAACTAATCGAGCAATAAATGGCAACGACGCTATACGAACGACTGGAAAAATGCATCCTGCTGCTCGACGGCGGCTTCGGGACGATGGTCCAGGGCTACGGGCTGCAGGAGGAGGATTACCGCGGCGAACGCTTCGGCAACTGGCCGGTGCTGCTGAAAGGGTGCAACGACCTGCTCGCGCTGACCCGCCCGGAGATAGTAGCCGAGATTCATCGAAAATACCTGCAGGCGGGAGCCGACATCATCGAGACCGACTCGTTCAACGCCAACGCCGTGTCGCTGGCCGACTACCGCATGGAGGGGCTGGCCTACGAGATTTCGAAAGCCGCGGCCGCGACGGCCCGCCGTGCGGCGGATGAATTTACGGCCCGCAACCCGCAGAAACCCCGTTTCGTGGCGGGCTCGATGGGCCCCACGAACCGCACGGCCTCGATGTCGGCCGACGTGGCGAATCCCGCGGCCCGCGAGGTGACTTTCGCGCAACTGGCCGAAGCCTATTCGGACCAGGCGCGGGGCCTCATGGACGGCGGCGCGGACATCCTGCTGGTCGAAACAGTCTTCGACACGCTCAACGCCAAGGCGGCCCTTTACGCCATCGACACGCTCTGCGTGGAGCTGGGCCGCGCGATCCCCGTGATGGTTTCGGGAACGCTCGCCGACGCCAGCGGCCGCACCCTCTCGGGACAGACCGTCGAGGCGTTCGCCGCCTCGGTGGCGCATGCACACCTGTTATCCATAGGCCTCAACTGCGCCTACGGGGCCCGGCAGCTCCTGCCCTACCTCGAACGGCTGGCGGCGGTGGCCGAAACACGCATCTCGGCGCACCCCAACGCCGGGCTTCCCAACGTGATGGGCGGCTACGACGAGACGCCCGAAATGTTCGCCGCGGATGTCGGCGAGTACCTGCGGCGCGGGCTGGTCAACATCGTGGGCGGATGCTGCGGCACCACCCCCGCACACATTTTCGAACTGTCGAAGATCGCCGGGCAATACGCCCCGCGGCCCCTTCCCGAACCCCGCCATACGACGGTGCTGAGCGGTCTGGAACCGCTGCGAATCGTCCCCGAAGCCAACTTCATCAACATCGGCGAACGCACCAACGTCGCCGGGTCGGCCAAATTCGCCCGGCTGATCCGCGAGGGAAATTACGAGGAGGCCCTTTCGGTGGCCCGCGCGCAGGTCGACGCCGGGGCGCAGATCGTCGACGTCTGCATGGACGACGGGCTGATCGACGGCCCCGCGGCGATGCGCACGTTCCTCAACCTGATGGCCTCGGAGCCCGAGATCGCCCGCGTGCCGGTGATGATCGACTCGTCGAAATGGGAGGTGCTCGCGGCCGGGCTCGAAGTGACGCAGGGCAAATCCGTCGTCAACTCCATCTCGCTCAAAGAGGGCGAAGCGGAGTTCCTGCACCGGGCCGGGGAGATTCACCGCTTCGGCGCGGCCGCCGTGGTGATGCTTTTCGACGAGCGGGGGCAGGCCGACACCTGCGAACGCAAGATCGAGGTGGCGGAGCGGGCCTACAAGCTGTTGACCGACAACGGATTTCCGCCCGAAGACATTATCTTCGACCCCAATGTGCTGGCCGTGGCGACGGGCATTCCCGAACACGACGGCTATGCCAAAGCCTTTATCGACGCCACACGCTGGATCAAAGCGAACCTGCCCCATGCAAAGGTCTCGGGCGGGGTGTCGAACCTCTCGTTCGCTTTCCGCGGCAACAACGCCGTGCGCGAGGCGATGCACTCGGCGTTCCTCTACCACGCCATCCGCGCGGGGATGGACATGGGCATCGTCAACCCGCAGCTGGTCCGCGTCTACAGCGAGATCGAGCCCGAACTGCTCGAGCGGGTCGAGGATGTGATTCTTTGCCGCCGGGTCGACGCCGCCGAGCGGCTCACGGAATATGCCCAGGAGGTGCGGCAGACGGCCGAAACAGCCCCGCAGGCCCCCGATGCCTGGCGCGCGGGGACGCTCGAAGAGCGCATCGGCCACGCGATGCTCAAAGGCGTGACGGATTACATCGAGCAGGATGCGCTGGAGGGTTACGAGACGCTGGGCAGTCCGATGGCCGTAATCGATACCCTGCTGATGCCGGCGATGGAGCGGGTCGGAACGCTGTTCGGCGAGGGCAAGATGTTCCTGCCGCAGGTCGTGAAGACCGCCCGCGTGATGAAGCGCGCCGTGGCGGCCCTGACGCCCTACATCGAGCAGGGCTCGGGCGGCACTTCGCACAACGCCGGAAAGGTGCTGATCGCCACCGTGAAAGGCGACGTGCACGATATCGGCAAGAATATCGTGGCGGTCGTGATGGCCTGCAACGGATATGAAATCAAAGATTTAGGCGTGATGGTCGAATCGGAGCGCATCGTCGACGAAGCGGTGGCATGGGGTGCGCAGAGCATCTGCCTGAGCGGCTTGATTACGCCGTCGCTCGATGAAATGGCCCACGTCTGCGCGGAACTGGAGCGCCGCGGGCTGCGCATTCCGGTCATCATCGGGGGCGCGACGACCTCGAACCTCCATACGGCGGTGAAGATCGCCCCGGTCTATTCGGGAGCGGTGATCCACTCCGCGAACGCCAGCCGCAACAGCCAGATACTGGCGCAGCTGTTGGGTCCCGACGGCGACCTCTACATCGATAAAATAAAGGCCGACCAGCAGGCGATGCGCGAAGACTATGCCCGCCAGCTGCGGATACGCGACCTCGTGCCGCTGGCCGAGGCCCGCAAAGACCGGAGCACCGCACCGCACGAGCCCGTAAAACCGCTCCATCCGGGGCGCATGGTCTTCCCGGACTTCGACGTGGCCGACGCCGAGCCGTTCATCGACTGGAACTTCTTCTTCCCGGCATGGGGGCTCAAAGGGCGTTATCCCGAGATACTGAACCATCCCGAACGGGGCGCCGAGGCCCGCAAGGTCTTCGACGACGCGCAGGCATTGCTGGCGCGCATCCGCGACGAGCGGCTGCTGACGCTGCAGGGCGTCGTGGGTATCTTCCCGGCGCGCTCCGAGGGCGATGATATTTGGGTGACGGACGCCAAGGGCCGCGAAAAACGCCTCCCGATGCTCCGCAACCAGACACGCGGGCAGGAGAACCGCTCGCTGGCCGACTTCATCGCCCCGGCCGACGACTGGATCGGCTGTTTCGCCGTGACGGCCGGCATCGGGCTGAAAGAGCTCACGGAGAAATTCCGGACCGGAGGCGACGACTATTCGGCGATCATGGCCAAACTGCTGGCCGACCGGCTGACGGAGGCTTTCGCCGAGGCCGTGCACACGTTCGTACGCCGGCAGATGTGGGGCTACGAGACGGGCGAACCGCTCGCCCCGAAGCAGGTCGTCCGCGGCGAGTATCGCGGCCGCCGCATGGCTTTCGGCTACCCGGCGACGCCCGACCACTCGCTCAAACGCGAGGCTTTCGACCTGCTGGCCGCCGAAGTGACGACCGGCATGCGGCTGACCGAAAACTGGATGATCGACCCCGGCGAAGCGCTGTGCGGCCTGCTGCTGGCCGACGCCGACTACTTCTCGGTCGGGACCGTCGACGCGCAGCAGTTGGAAGAGTACGCCGACCGCCGCGGGATGGAGGCCGAAACCGTCAAAAAGATTATACCGAACAACGTATGAACGTCGTAGATATCATCAACGAAGCGGTCGCCGCCGGGCGCACCCGCTTTGCTTTCGAACTGCTGCCGCCGCTCAAAGGGGACGGCATGCAGAAGATATTCGCCGCCGTGGAGCCGCTGATGGCCCTCGACCCGGCCTATGTCAACATCACGTTCCACCGCGAGGGGATCAAAGAGACCGAGCGCGAGGACGGCAGCGTCGAATGGCACGTCGTGCGGCGCCGTCCCGGGACGGTCGGCATCTCGGCGGCTATCCGGCAGCGCTACGGCGTGGAGGTGGTGCCGCACCTGATCTGCGGCGGGCTGTCGAAATACGACATCGAGGACACGCTCATCGACATGGACTTCCTCGGGCTGCACAACGTGCTGGCGCTGCGTGGCGACAAGTCGCAGAACGAAAAACGCGTCATGCCCCACCCCCAGGGACACGCACACGCCGTGGACCTCGTGCGCCAGATCGCGGACATGAACCGCGGAAAATTCATCGACGGCGAGGTCGAGGAGTGCCACCACTCGAAATTCTCGATCGGCGTGGCGGGCTATCCCGAGGTACACGCCGAGGCCCGCGACATCACCTCGGACATCGTCCGCCTGAAGGCCAAGATCGACGCCGGGGCCGAATACGTCGTGACGCAGATGTTCTTCGACAACCGCAAATACTTCGACTTCGTGCGCCGCTGCCGCGAGGCGGGGATCGACGTGCCGATCATCCCCGGCATCAAACCCATTTCGACGCTCCGCCACCTGGAAATCCTGCCCGAGACGTTCGGCGTGGAGCTGCCCGAAGAGCTGGTGCGCGAGGCAAAGGCGCATCCGGACGACGTGCGCGAGGTGGGCACCGAATGGACCATCGCCCAGAGCCGCGAGTTGATGGCCGCGGGCGTGCCCGTCCTGCATTACTACACGATGAGCCGCACGACGAACATACAGAAAATTGTCCGAACAATTTTCTAATTAAAAATGAAAAATTAAGAATTAAAAATAAATGGGACCTGTTGAATTTCGGCGTCACCTGCATGCGCATCCCGAACTCTCGTTCCGGGAGCACGACACGGCGGCATTTATCGAACAGCAGCTCACGGAGCTGGGCATCGAGCACCGCAGGATCGCATCCACGGGTGTACTGGCCCGCATCGAGGGCCGCAAGACGCCCGCCGGCGACCGGCGCGCCGTCGTCCTGCGCGCCGACATCGACGCCCTGCCCATCGCCGAGCAGAACGCCTGCGAATGGCGGTCGCAGAACGAGGGCGTGATGCACGCCTGCGGCCACGACATGCACGCCGCGGTGCTGTTCGGGGTCCTGAAAGAGTTCGCCGCGGCGCCCGACTTCCGGGGCACGCTCTTCGGGCTGTTCCAGCCGGGCGAGGAGTGCAATCCCGGCGGGGCGTCGCTGGTGCTGGCCGAAAAGCCGTTCGACGGATACGACGTGCGGGCCGTGGTGGGCGAGCACGTCGAGCCGCAGCTGGAGGTCGGGACCCTCGGGTTCCGGGCCGGTAAATACATGGCCGCCAGCGACGAACTGCGTTTCCGCATACACGGCACGGGCGGTCACGGAGCCATGCGCCGACAGCTCAAAGACCCCGTGGCGGCGGGCGCCGAACTGCTGACGCGCCTCATCGCGCTCAACGGCGAGGAGTGCGTGCTGTCGATCGGCCGCGTGGAGGCCGGCGGGGCGACGAACATCGTGCCCGACGAGGTGTACATGGAGGGAACGCTGCGCACGTTCGACGAACGCGAACGCGGGATCATCCACCGCCGCATCGGGATCATCGCGGCGGACATCGACAAACGCCACGGCGTGAAGACCGCCGTGGAGATCGGACACGGCTATCCCTGCGTGGTGAACGACGAAGCGCTGGTCAAAAAAGCCGTCGCACTGGCCCGGACCGAAGGGCTCGGGGTGGAGATGCTCGCCCTGAGGACCACGGCCGAGGATTTCGGATTCTACTGCAAACAATATCCGTCGCTGTTCTACCGGCTGGGCGTGGGCGCCGCGGCCGGACGGCCCCATACGGCGACGTTCAACCCCGACGAAGGGGCCATCGACACGGGCATGGACTATATGAAACGTCTTGCCCTCCAAATTCTGAAGAAATGAAAAAGCAATCACAAAAGAACCGTCCCGCAAGGGGCGCGAAAAACACGGACCGGGCGGCAGTCATCCTGAGTCTCTTCCGTGAATTCCCCAATAATAAATTCTCGCTCAAACACCTCGCGTCGGCTTCGGGCGGCGCGACGAAAGAGGGACGCCGCGAGACGTTCGAAATACTGGGACGCCTGCACGACGAAGGCATCGTCGAGGAGTGCGCCCGCGAGAAATACAGGCTCACGCACAAGCACCTGCCCCACTTCGAAGGCATCGCCGACATGACGGCGAGCGGTTCGATATACGTGCGGGTCGAGGGCGAGGAGAACGATATTTTCGTCAATCAGCGCAACACGGCCAACGCCCTGAACGGCGACCGCGTGGAGGTGGTGGCCATCCACCGCGGCCGCGACGGGAAATTCGAAGGCGAAATCACGCGCATCGTCGAGCGCAGCCGCAAACCCTACGTCGGCGTGGCCGAGGTGGGCGCGCACCAGATCTTCGTGCGGGCCGACTCGCGCCGCATGCCGATGGACATCTACCTCTCGAAAAAGCAATACCCCGACGTGAAGGACGGCGAAAAGGTCGTGGTCCGCATCGCCGACTGGGCCGAAGGCAGCAAAAGCCCCGTGGGCGAGCTGGTCGAACGGCTCGGCATGGCGGGCAACAACGACACGGAGATGCACGCCATTCTGGCCGAATACGAGCTGCCCTACCGCTTCGACCCCGAAATAGAGCAGGCCGCGGAGGCCATCGACGGCAGCATCACCGCCAAGGAGATCGCCGCACGCCGCGACTTCAGGCAGGTGACGACCTTCACGGTGGACCCGGCCGACGCCAAGGACTTCGACGACGCGCTTTCGGTGCGCAGGGTCCGGGACGGCGTCTGGGAGATCGGCGTGCATATCGCCGACGTGACGCACTACGTGCGCCCCCAATCGACGATCGACGACGAAGCCGTCGAACGCGGCACCTCGGTCTATCTGGTGGACCGCACCGTGCCGATGCTGCCCGAACGGCTTTCGAACGAGCTTTGTTCGCTCCGCCCGCACGAAACGAGTCTCTGTTTCTCGGCGGTCTTCACCCTCAACGAGAACCTCGACATCCTCGAAGAGTGGTTCGGCCGCACGGTGATCTACTCCGACCGCCGCTTCACCTATGCCGAGGCGCAGGAGGTGATCGAGACGGGCCGCGGCGACTACGCCGAAGAGATACTGACGCTCAACCGGCTGGCGCAGGCGCTTCGCCGGCAGCGGTTCAAGAACGGCGCGATCAGCTTCGACCGCGAAGAGGTGAAATTCCAACTCGACGAGACCGGCAAACCGCTGGGCGTCTATTTCAAGGAGCAGAAGGAGTCGAACCAGATGATCGAGGAGTTCATGCTGCTGGCCAACCGCCGCGTGGCGGAGTTCTGCGGCAGGCGCAGGACCGAGAGCGGCCGCACGACGGAGCGCACGATGGTCTACCGCGTGCACGACTCCCCGAGCGAGGAGAAGCTCGACCGCTTCCGCCAGTTCATCCTCCGCTTCGGGCATATCTTCAAAGCCACGAAGGGCCGCGCCGTGGCCAAGGAGATGAACAAGCTCTTCAAACAGATCAAAGGCACCACCGAGGAGAACGCCGTTTCGACGATGGCCGTGCGCTCGATGGCCAAGGCCTACTACACGACCGACAACATCGGCCACTACGGGTTGGCGTTCCCCTACTACACGCACTTCACCTCGCCCATCCGCCGCTATCCCGACATGATGGTCCACCGCCTGCTGGCGCGCTACCTCGCGGGCGGCAAGTCGGCCGACAAGACCGAGCTGGAGGACCTCTGCGCACGGGCTTCGGACCGCGAGGTGGTGGCCGCCGAGGCCGAACGCGCCTCGATCAAATACAAGATGGTCGAATTTATGAAGGAGCACATCGGCGAGGAGTTCGAGGGCCACATCTCGGGCCTCACGGAATGGGGCGTCTACGTGGAGCTGGACGAGACCCACATCGAGGGCATGTCGTTCCTGCGGGACATCGAGGGCGATTTCTTCCAGTTCGACGAACAGCTTTACGAGATCATCGGCCGCTCGACGGGCATCCGCCTGACGCTGGGCAGCCCGGTGCGTATCCGCGTGAAGCGCGCCGACCTGCAGAAGCGCCAGCTCGACTTCGAGGTGCTGCTGCCCGAGGCCGCCGCACGCCGCGCCGCCGCATCGTCCGAAAACCACAGCAAAGGCCCCAAGGTCCGCACATCGTCGCGCCGCAAGGGACGGTAATCAATACACCGTGTATGCAAAAAGGGAAGCCTCACGGCTTCCCTTTTTACATGCGGGCGTTCTCCTTTTAGAAGAGGTTCACACCCTCGAGCGTGGCGATCAGGTAGGTGGCGGCCACCGTCAGAATAGCGTACAGCTCGGGGAAAGCCGCGAGAATCAGCGTCTTACCCATCACGTCGTGACCGTTGCCGATGGCGGCGATACCGTTGGCGCAGACCTTGGCCTGATAGATCGAAGCCGCGAGATTCACCATGCCGACCAGCAGACCGGCGCCGAAGATGGCGGCGCCCTGCACCAGCGTCGGGGCCGTCAGGCCCTTCTGCACCAGGAAGAAGCAGACGAAACCGTAAAGACCCTGCGAACCCGGAAGCGCCGAAAGGATCATGTAACTACCGAAAGCCCCGCCGTTCTTCTTCATGGCCCCTACTGCGGCCTGACCCGTAATGGCGGTGCCGATCGACGAGGCGACACCTGCCAGGCCCACCATCAGCGCTACGCCGACGTAAGCCAATACCAATGCTGTTGTTTCCATAATGAGTTGAGTTTTTTAATTGTTATTTATTCGTTAGTATCATTCATTTTACGGATGGGATCGAAATTGCGCGGGGCCATTTCGAAACCGGCGTTCTTGTAGAATTCGACGAACGTCAGACGCAGCGGATGCACGAACGACGAAATGGTCGACATGAACAGGTTGATGCCGTGGCCGATCAGCAGGATCGGAATCATCACCAGCAGCCGCACCACGATCCCCGAACCCTCGGGCACGAAACCCGCCGCCAGCGTGTTGAACACCAGCGCCAGCACACCGCCCGAAAGCCCGATGGCGAACAGACGGATGTAGGAGAGCACGTCGCTGAGCAATGCCGTAACGTTGTTGTAGAGGTCCCACAGCCCCGCTCCGAAATTGATGAGCGGATTGCGCTTCGGATTGTTCAGCAACAGCATCAGCACGGCCCCGACACCCAGTGCGATGTAGAAAGCCGTCGATCCCGACGTGAATCCCGGAATGGTCAACCCCGCCATCGGCAGGCCCAAGGCCAGGCAGCACGAAACGAGCATGATGAACCACCCCAACTGCCCGAGCGCATGGCCCAGGCCGAAACTACGGACGGTCATCCAGATATTGAGCGTCATGCCGAAGAGGATCTGCACGATGCCGATAACCAGCGCGATGGAGAAGAACTGCCCCTGGAAATCGAAGAACTTCACCGAGGGGAACCACGTGTTCATGTTGATTCCGAAGAACGAGCCGCAGAACAGGCCGAAAGCGACCGTCGACAAACCGCACATCGTGGCGAACCACGCCGCACGGCGCATCATGCCGGGCTTGCGGAACTTATACAGCATGAAAGCCCCCATCAGGGTCAGGATCAGTCCGTAACCGGCGTCGTTCAGGCAGATGCCGAAGAACAGCACGTAGAACGGCGCGAAGAAAGGCGTGAGGTCCATCGTGCCGTATTTCGGCCGGGCGTACATGTCGCCCACCAGCTCGAAATTGCGCGCGAACCAGCCGTTCTTCAGTTTCACGGGCGTTTCGTCCTCGGGCGTGGGGTCGCTTTTGAGATAGACCACGTTGGGGTACTCTTCCAGCAGGGCGTCGACCCGCTCGGAAGTCTCCTTCTCGGCCCAGCCCTCCATGACGACCAGCGTGCCGTCGGCGGCCTCCTGCGCCGTAGCCGTCACCTGCACGCCCTGCAAACGCTCCTTCAGCGAGCAGGCATGCTCTGCGAGCAGCTCCTCCGAAGCGGCCACGCGCGAAAATTCGGCGTCGAGGGTCCCGAGTTTCTTCCCGGCTTCGGCGATGCGGCGCTCCGCCTCGCGGACGTCCATCGTCGGGGTCTTCATCTCCTGCGCGTCGAGCGTCACCTCCTCGCCGGGCTTCGCCACGACGACGAACCACACCATGGCATCGGTGCGGCTGACCTCCGAAATCGTATAGCTCTCCGACCACTCGGCCAGCATCTTGTCGAAGGTGTTGCGCTGGGTGAAGAAGTAGCGCAGGACGATGCCCCGGTCGGCGAGTTTCTTCGTGCGCTCCACGTCGAAGGCCCCCCACGGGCGCAGCTCCTCGGCGGCCTTTTCCAGACGTCCGATCTCGGTGTTGAGCGCAGCGGCCTCACGCTGGGCGGCGGCATAGTGTTCGTAAGCCTCGGCGCCCGACGCAAAGGGTTTGGCACTCGCGTCGTAACGGCTTTCGTCGGCGCGGAAGTTCTTCAGGAACTCCGCGGCTTTCGCGTGGCCCTCGATGTCGAGCAGCAGCTGGCGGTCCTCCTCGGAGGGTTCCCAGCCCGTGGTGGTGATGTCCACCAAGCCGAGTTCGCGCAGCTTTTCGATAAAATCCTCGCTTTGCGCCGCATAGAGCACAAAGTCGTATTTCGCCATTTTCGCTATCATAACGTCGCGCCCTCCCCGGCCTGCTGCTGTTTGGTTTTCACGATCTTCTGGGCCGACTTGGAGAGGTTCTCCTCGTCCTCCATGAAGCGTTTGATCTTACGTATGGCGTCCTCGTATCCGGGTATCTGCACCTTTTCATACAAGTTCACCTTCTGAGTGGTTTTACGGCGTGCATAGTCCAGCAGCTCCATCTTGCGGTTGTAGACCTCGAACTCGATACCCAGCTGCGCCATGCGCTTCAGAATATCGACTCCGTCGGCGAACCAGACGGGCGACGAGAAAAGATCGTAGGGTTTCACCTCGAATTTCACGTCCTGCAGGACCGGCGTACGCACACCTGCGATTTTCTGTACCGAAAGTTCCACATCGGCGATACGCAGGAGGTCACAATCAAACTCTCCCCATAGCGACACCATGTAGTCGTACTCGGCCTTGAGCCGGTCGAGCCGACGGCGGTAATCGCCTGCGGAGTCCTTCGCCTTCTTCACCTCGGAGCGCAGGGCCGACTCCTTACTTTTGATCGTAGGGAGGGCCTTCTGGCGCATTTTCAGCTGTTTGCCGAGGTCGCCGAGCGAGGTCTTGTTATATTGAAATTTGATTGCCATTGCGGATTAGGCCTCCTTCCAGTATTTTTTGATGAGCTCCTCTTTGATGGCGACCTCCTCCTTGGAGAAGTACTTCGCAAAGAGCCCCCACGCCGTGTCGAGCATCTCGGTGATCTCGATGTTGACGTCGATGGCCAGCAGTTTCTCCGAATAGTCGAACGCGAATTTCAGTGTGCGTTCGTCGTAATCCGAGAGGTCGAAACCGTTCTCCAGCTTGGTCTTGGCATTCGCGGCATCGGCATACAGGCGTACACAGGCGTTCATCACCTGCGGATGGTCCTCGCGGGTCTTCTTGCCGATCACGAGCTGCTTCAGACGCGACAGCGAACGGAACGGGTCGACGATGACCTTACCCGTGTCGGAGTCGTTGCGCAGGAACAACTGTCCCTCGGTGATGTAACCCGTATTGTCGGGGATGGCGTGCGTGATGTCGCCGCCCG
>ERZ1673699.2106-NODE-2106-length-13903-cov-6.843660_pt1 | contig 13903 bp, 10 predicted proteins | sample MGYA00580229_ERZ1673699 | MGnify/ENA primary metagenome ERZ1673699 (study PRJEB41218, sample SAMN15661785) | gut metagenome | host: Homo sapiens | place: Canada: London | collected 2015-08-20/2019-03-30 | study: EMG produced TPA metagenomics assembly of... | reverse complement strand
TCGACCGCGTGGAGGACAAGTCGCGCGTGGGCGTCTGCATCGACACCTGCCACGCCTTTGCGGCGGGCTACGACCTGCGGACCGCTGAGGCATGCGACGCGACGTTCGCCGAACTGGAGCGCGTCGTGGGATTCAACTACCTGAAAGGGATGCACCTGAACGATGCGATGAAGATTCTGGGCAGCCGCGTCGACCGCCACACGCCGCTGGGCGAAGGGATGATCGGCATGGAGTGTTTCCGCTACATCGCCCGCGACAAACGGTTCGACGGCATTCCGCTGATCCTCGAAACCCCGGACGAGGCGCGCTGGGGCGAGGAGATCGCCCAATTGAAAGCATTCGCCGAAGAGGCATAGAAAAAAGGGAGGTTTCGAACCTCCCTTTTTCAGACCCGATCCAGACAATCCCGGATAATCGCCGCGCTTTCGCGGACCTCTTCGTCGGAGATCGTGAGCGGCGGCGAGATGCGGAACGCCGTGTCGCAGAACAGGAACCAGTCGCTCAGGATGCCCGCCTCTTTGAACAGTTCCATGATGCGGTAGAGTTTCGCCGGTTCACCCAGCTCGACGGCCAGCAGCAGTCCCGAGCGGCGAATCTCCCGCACGGCGGGATGGCCGGCGAGCAGCGATTCATACAACGCGCCCTTCGCCTCGACGGTTTCGACCACCCGGTTGTCCAGCAGGTAGTTCAGCGCCGCCAGACCGGCCGCACAGCAGACCGGATGGCCGCCGAATGTGGTGATATGACCCAGCACGGGATTCTCCTGCAAGGTGTCCATGATTTCATGGCTCGCGACGAACGCCCCCAAAGGCATGCCGCCGCCGAAGGCCTTGGCCAGACAGACGATGTCGGGTGTGACGCCGTATTTGAGCATGGCGAACAGTTCGCCCGTGCGGCCCATGCCGGTCTGTATCTCGTCGAAAACCAACAGCGCCCCCACCTCGTCGCAACGCCGCCGCAGGGCCTCCAGATACCCCGGCTGCGGCGGCCGGACGCCCGCCTCGCCCTGCACGGGTTCGGCAAGCACGCAGGCCGTGCGGCGCGTGATGCGCTTCAAATCATCGAAATCGTTGAACGCAATGGCCTGCACGTCGGGCAGCAGGGGCCGGAACGCCCCCTTCCACCCCTCGCCTTCGGGAGCGCCCATCACGCTCATCGCCCCGTGCGTCGAACCGTGGTAAGCGCGGCGCATGGAGATCATCTCGGTACGCCCGGTATAGCGTTTGGCCAGTTTGAGGGCCCCCTCGACCGCCTCGGCGCCCGAGTTGACAAAGTAGGCGCTTTCGAGCGGCGCAGGCAGCAGCGACGCGATCTTCGCGGCATACTCCACCTGCGGGGTCTCGACCAGTTCGCCGTAGACCATCACGTGCATATAGCGCGCGGCCTGCTCCTGCACGGCCCGCACCACCGCGGGATTGGCATGGCCGACATTGCTCACCGACACGCCCGCCACCAGGTCGAAATAACGTTTCCCGTCGGGCGTATAGAAAAACGAACCCTCGGCGCGCGCGACCTCCACCAGCATCGGCGACGGCGAAGTCTGGGCGACATGCGCGAGGAATTGTTTGCGTAAAATGCTATTCATTTTCACCGAATTTTCTTGCAAGAATCGCCCCGGCATCTTTCACGCTGGCGCGCATCCAGCCGTCGAGCACTTCGGCCTGTTCGGCGGGGGTCATTCGCCAGCCGTCGACCGTGAGGCGCACCCGCTCCGAGAGCATGTAGATCAGGATGGCCGCCGAAGCCGAGACATTCAGGCTCTCGACCATGCCGCACATCGGGATGCGCAGGAATTCGTCGGCCGAGGCGATCACCTCGTCGGAAATCCCGGCATGCTCCGTGCCGAAAACCAGCGCGAAAGGCCCCCGCGCCACGTCGAAAGTCTCGGGCGTCACGTCCTCGCGGTGGGGCGTGGTGGCGACGATGCGGTAACCCGCCCCGCGGAGCGCGGCGATGGCCTCCGCCGTCGAGGGGTGCTGCCGGACATCGACCCACCGCTCGGCGCCGCGCGCAATGTCGGGATTGGGCTCGAAGGAACACAAGGCCTCGACGGTGTGCATCTCCTGCACCCCGAACGCCTCGCAGTGGCGGATCAGCGCCGCGGCGTTCTGCCCGTGATACATGTTCTCGGCCAGCACGGTCATATAGCGGGTCCGCATGCCGACCGTCTTCCGCAGCACCTCGTAGCGTTCGGGCATCATGAACTCCCGGAGGCAGGCGATACGCTCCCCGCAGGGTCCGGATTCGGGGCCGAACTCCGGCAAAGCGTTATTTGCGGTATTTTTCATCGTCGTCGAGGATTTTCAGGTAGCTTTCGTAGCGCGACCACGCGATCTCCCCCGCCCCGACCGCCTCGACCACCGCGCAGCCCGGCTCGTGGGTGTGCGTGCAGTTGTAGAACCGGCAGCCCGGGGCCGCGCGCATCATCTCCGGGAAATAGTGCCAGAGTTCGGCGTCGTCGATGTCCAACAGCCCGAACCCTTTGATGCCCGGGGTGTCGATCACCGCCCCGCCTTCGGCCAGGGGGTACATCGTCGAGAAAGTCGTGGTATGGCGGCCTTTGTGGTGGCTGTCGGATATCTCGCCCGTGCGGATGTCCAGCGAGGGGTCGATGGCCTGGATCAGCGTCGACTTCCCGACGCCCGAATTGCCCGACACGAGCGTCGTGCGCCCCGCCAGCAATGCCCGGACCTCCTCCACGCCGCGGCCCTCGGGCACCGAAACCTCCAATACCCGGTAACCGGCCCCCTCGTACACCGCGCGGAACTCCGCAACAGCCTCCGCATCCTGCAAGTCGATCTTCGAAAGCAGGATCGTAGCCGGAACCTTATAGGCTTCACAGGTCACCAGAAAGCGGTCCGCGAACTCCTTGGGCGTCTCGGGCGAACGCAGCGTCACCATCAGCAACGCCTGATCGACATTGGCGGCGATGATGTGCGACTCTTTGGAGAGGTTCGAAGCCCGGCGAATCACGTAGTTGCGGCGCGGCTCGATGTCCACGATCACGCAGTCGCCGCCCTCGCCCTCGCACACCACCTCGTCGCCCACCACCACGGGATTGGTCGACCGAACGCCTTTCAGGCGCAGTTTGCCCCGGATGCGGCAACTCAGCGTCACGCCGTCGTGCAGGACGTCGTACCAGCTGCCGGTCGCCCGGACCACGGTGGCCGTAAACCTATTCTCCATCGGACGGGGTGTTTTCACGCTGCCGCGGCACCTGGTCGCCGACCCATTCCAGGAAAGGGAACACCGACTCCGAAAGGCGCATGACCGGTTTGTAACTCTTCGATTTTTCGATCGTTTCCGGCCCTACGAGGGTGTAATCGGCATTCAGGTTGTCGAACGCCGAAAAGAGGACGCTCAGCACGAGCAGGTATTTCAGCACCGAGACCGCAATGCCCAGCAGGGTATCGGCGATGCCGAACCCCGCGAAGTGGAACAGCTTGCGCACCAGCCGCCCGGCGACGGCAACGACGAGGATGACCGCGATGAGCACCGTGACGAACCCGCCCGCGGCGGCGATGTCGGGGTCCAGCCGCAGCCATTCGCCGACCTGCGTACCGAACTGCGCCGCGAGCCAGATGCCCGCAACGATGCCCGCCAGGGAGCATACCTGCAAAATGAAGCCCTGGCGCCACCCGTTCCAGACGGCCAGCGCGAGCACCAGACAGACGATCAGATCAACAGCGTTCAAAAACAGCGATTAAAATTGTGTCCGTAAAGATACACATTTTACTGAAACAGCCCAAAAAAAGCACATAAAGGACGATTTGGAGACAAGTATATAAATATAGGTGTCGATCCTCAGCGTATCACGTCACACAGGTTAACATTCAGTGCGTTACAGATGATACACATGGTTTTTATGGTCAGGTTGGTCCGTCCCGCCTCGATCCGGCTCAGGTTGGATCTTTCCATGTCGCACCGGTATGCCAGTTCCTGCACCGTCAGCATACGTTCCTTCCTCAACTCTTTGATCCTCGTAGAGATATACCGGATTTCTTCTTGGTAATCCATTCCCATTTTAAAAATTTGGACAAAAATTTTGTTGTGCAAATTTTTATATATATATTTGCACCATGCGTATCATATATGATACCGAAAGAAAAGCAGAATAATCAGATAACAAATTGAGAATTACATACAAACACATTTTTATCTCAATCATTTTTACTATGAAAAACAACTTATTCAAAAAATTTCTGGCGTTGTTCCTCACCGGAACCATGCTGGGTGCCGTCGGCTGTAAGGACTACGACGACGACATCGACTCCATCAACAAGCGCCTCGAAGGAATGGACGTAACAGTCGCGGACCTTCAGACACAGATCAAGAACGTCAAGGACGCGATTCCGTCGCTCGACGAACTCAACAAAAACGTCGCCACGCTCACGAAGGACCTCACGGGCGTGAAGACCGACATCTCCGACATCAACAAGAAAATCAGCGACATCGGCGACATCGGGAAGAAACTGAGCGACCTGACGACCGATCTCAAGGCCTACGCCGACGCCGGAATTACAAAGTCGGAAGAAACGCTAAAAAAGGAACTCGCCACCAAAGAGGAGGTCAAGACGCTGAGCGGTGCGCTCACTTCGCTGGAGACGGCGGTCAACAACAGCATCTCCGCTCTGGAAACCCGCCTCGGCAACCTCGACGCTGCCGAAATCGGCGAAATCGCCAAGATCAAGGAGGAGCTCAAGACGCTGAACTCGTTCAAAACTGGGATCGACAACACGATCCAGTCGAAGATCGAAGAGCTGCTGAAGACCGATGCGTGGCTGGGCTCGGACCTGAATCCCGCCATCGAGAAGTACCTGTTGACGAAAGAGTATGCCCTCATAAGCGAAATCCCCTCGACGGATGATGTAGCGCTGGGTCTCATGGACAAAATGAAAGACGCCGAAGACACGTACACGAAGGCCCTTTACACGCTGGTCGGAGAGACGAAGTTCAAGGACAGCGATCTTTCGACGATCATCAACGACTATCTGGATACCGTCAAACCGCTCGTCGACGCCCTCAAGGAGCGTGTCGGCGCACTCGAGAGCCGCATCCAGTCGCTGGTATTCGTGCCGTCGACCGTCGGCGAAGCCACGACCAACACCATCGTTTTCGAGGCCTCCTCGTGGATCAAGGACAACGATGAGAAGTTACACTACCTCGGAGGCGTCGGCGCACAGACCGCCACGATCACCTACCGCGTAGCTCCCGCATCGAAAGCGCAGGCCATTGCCGACGCATGGGCCGCTTATGCTGCCGCTGCGGACAAAACGGGCCTCACCGCTCCCGTCAGCTTCGTCGAGGAGCGTGTAACCCGCGCCGCTGCCGCCGACGTATTCACAATCACGGACGTCAAAGCCGGCGAGGACGGCAAGTTCACCGTCAGCGTTTCGACGACCTACAAATTCGGCGCAGAGGAGAACTCGGCCAAGCAGGAGGTAACTCCCGCCATTGCGCTGCACATCCAGCTCGAGGGCGCCACGACCGGAGAGGGCGACACCAAGACTACCGCACAGGGCATCGACTATACCTCGGCCTTTATCGTAACCGGCTATGAGAATACTTCAGCCGGAGCGCCGAAAGAAATCAACGCCGACCTGGTATTTGCCAAGGGCGACAAGGATGCCTCCCCGAAGACGTTCGGAAGCACCATCGAGATCGCATCCGAGCTGGAATACAGCAACACCGCGATTCAGAAGTACCTCGACGGATACGGCGTATACTACAAGGATAGCGATAACAAACTCCATGCTTTGGATTCCAAGTGGAGCGAACTCACTTACGAGATTGTAGCCCCCGTCCTGCCCGAGACTCCGGATGCCAAGCCCTATGAATCGACCGATATCGCCTCCGGCGACCTGGCCAAGTTGGCATTCGAGCTGACCTCCGTAAAGATCAACACGCCTGCTACGGCCCTGATTACCAAGAATGTCAAGTCCCGGAACTTCACGGTCAACGCCATCGTCACGATCGACGGCGCCACGACGAAGATCAAACTCGGCGAGGCCAACCACAAAATGACGATCACGGGCTCCACCACGGAGGTCGCAACCGCAGCGGCCGAAGTCGCCTGGAATAAGGCAGGTTCGGAAGCCACCAAATTCGCACCGGAAGTAACAATCCCGGCCGGTGAGATCACCTCGGAGACGTACACCAAACTCGCAGCTTGCTCGTATCAGGCCTCCCTGGCGGACAACAAGTATAATGTCACGGTCCAGAAGAAAGGCACGGACGGCGAATATGCCGACGACAGCGAGATCAAAGTCGACGGCGAAACCTTCAAATTGGCATCTGACTCACAGAAAGCCACGATAACCCTCCAGACAACGAGCAACGCGGCTCCCACGAAGAGCGCCGACTACCGGATCATCGCCAAATACCAGCTCGAAAACGGTATTTTCGTGAACCTCACCACCGAGGTAGCCTTCACCGGCGCCCCGACATTCGTGGAGCAGGCTCTGGCCGGCGAAATCACATTCACAAACGGTGCTAACAGCCACGTGTATGAGGATGTAATCACGAAGGTCGGCGAGACGATCTGGACAGCCAACGAAACCGCGCTGAAAGCCGCAGGTTACGAGAAAGCCGCATTCGTCGCAGCTATTGCCGACAACGGTACTTTCACGGCAGGCGACGCCGATGAGTTCGGTACGAACCTGGCGAAGAAGAACGAGACCAGCGAAGGAATCCTCAACGTCGTGCTGGGCAGCAGCCTGACGAAGATGCCGGAATCCTACGCATTCACCGGCAAGTTCACGGTAGGTCAGCTGGAGTTCCCCGTAAAAGCCTCGATCGCTGTGAAAGCCCCGGCGGTAACGATGTCCGCCAGCGGTTCCATGCAAAACGGAGTCGTACCCTACGGCGCTACGATCGGTAGCAGTTCCTATCCCGAAAACGCCATCAATCTCACGGGAGCCTATTACCTCTCGGGCGAAGCGAAAGCCAAGGTTGCAATCGTCTACTCGATCGGCGAGGATCTGAGCAAATTCACGGAAACCAAACCGTCGATCTCCGACAATGCACTGACGTGGAACAAGTGGAACAGCCTCGACATGAAGATCAAGGCCCAGATGGCACTTGTCGACAACAAGGCGATCACCTTCGGCGCCGCTCAGGAGTATACGGCCAATATCGCCGATCCCATCAAGGGAGACATCGCACTTTCGACGGAAGGAAAGAAAAAGACGACGCTCTACTACAACACCGCTGCCCAAGAGTTGGATCTTGCCGGGATCGTAACCCTGAAGACCATTGCCGACGTCGAAGTCTTCGACAAGGATCAGGAGAAGGATTTGGCCACGGCTGTCACGGCTGCAATCGGCGGTGAAGCTGACTTTGTCGTCACCGGATACAACGAGGACGAAGGCGTTATCAAAGCGAACAAGAGCGTAATCACCGTATCCGAGACAGAGACCGTATATAGCACGACGACCACGCTGAAGGTAACTGTCAAGTACAAGAACCAATTCAAGACCTACAAAGACTTCTCGTTCGATGTTCTGGTGAAACCCGCATCGGAAAAGAAATAGTCGATTCCCCTCTGCAGGGGATGACACCCAAGGAGTTGTTTTTTAGTTAACAAGTTTCACAACCATCCCCTGCTTTTTGGCGGACCGAAGAGGCGCGGTCCGCCATTTTTTTCGCCCTGCCGGAGGTAAAATCAACCGCATGTTGATTTTACCTCCGGTTTTCGTATCTTTCCCGAACACAAACGCCGCCGCCCCGGCCACAATCCGGTTTGATTTTTCGCCCGGCTTTTCGTATCTTTGTCCCAGACAGGCGGCGCTCCGGCAATCCGGACAAGTGCGATTGTCCCCGGTTTGCACCGTCTTTGCACCAAACACCAAAAACAGCCTGCCATGAAACGATACATAACGATCCTCCTGCTGCTCACGGGCCTCGCCTCGACGGCCCGCGCCCGCGAGGTATTCCCGATCAACGAGGGCTGGCGCTTCTTCTTCAAATCGGAGAAGACCTCCGACAACGCCCGCCACGTCACCCTGCCCCACAGCTGGAACACCGACCCGCTGGCCCAGGGCTACTGGCTCGAAACCACGGGCAACTACCAGAACGGCATGTACCTGCCCGTCGAATGGGCCTCGAAACGCCTGTTCGTGAAGTTCTACGGCGTGCAGTCGGTGGCCGACCTCTTCGTCAACGGCAACTACGTCGGCACACACCGCGGCGGCGCTTCGGCTTTTACGTTCGAGATCACCGACAAAGTCCGCTTCGGGACCGACAATGCGATCCTCGTGGTGGTCAGCAACAGCGGCCGCGACGACGTGCTGCCCACCTCGACCGACATGAACCTCTACGGAGGCATCTACCGCGAAGCCGAACTGATCCTCACCGAGCGCACGGCCATATCGCCGCTCTACCTCGGTTCGGAGGGCGTACTCGTGCGGCAGCAGAGCATAAGCCCCGAAAAGGTCGAGGGGGAGGTCGAGGTGCACATCACCTCGAAAGGCGACAACTCCTGCATGCTGAACGTGGCCATCACGGCCCCGGACGGCGTCCGCACCTACACCAAACGCCAGCGGGCGAAACTCGACGGCAAACCCGTCGTCGTGCCGTTCTCCATCGAGAATCCCGCGCTCTGGAGCCCCGACCGGCCGGCGCTCTACACCGTGACGGCCTCGATCGGCGACGAAACCGTGACCGACAGCGTCACGGTCCGCACGGGCTTCCGCGCGATAGCCGCCAGCACGGCCGGCGGACTGACGATCAACGGCATGCGGATTCCCGTACACGGCGTGACGCTCTACCACGACAACGCCCTTTCGGGCGGTACGCTGGCTTCGGGGGATTACGACGCCGACCTGCAGCAGGTCCGCACGCTCGGGGCCAACGCCCTGCGTTCGGCGGTGATGCCGCATGCGCAGTACCTCTACGACCGCTGCGACGAGCAGGGCATGCTGGTCTGGGTCGACATGCCGCTGCACCGCTCGTCGTTCCTGGGCGACGTGGCCTACTACGCCATGCCGGCCTTCGAGCAGAACGGGATGGAGCAGTTGCAGGAGATCATCGCCCAGAACATCAACCACCCCTCGGTGGTGATGTGGGGCATTTTCTCGCGCCTCTGGCCCCGGGGCGACGACGTGACGCCCTACCTCAAACGGCTGAACGCCGCGGCCCATGCGCTGGACCCGTCGCGTCCGACGGTGGCCTCGAGCGACCAGAACGGGGGCATCAACTTCATCACCGACCTGATCGTCTGGCGGCAGGACGTGGGATGGCGGCGCGGTTCTACCGACGACGTGATCCTGTGGCGCAACCAGCTGCAGAAGAACTGGTCGCACCTGTGCTCGGCGGTAAGTTACGGGGGCCCCGGGTTCATCGGCCACAAGAGCTACACGGCGCAGGCCGAACCGCGCTCGAACTGGATGCCCGAGGAGAAGCAGACGCGCTTCCACGAGGAGTATGCCAAGAACCTGCAGAACGACTCGCTGTTCTGGGGCATCTGGATCGACAACATGTTCGACTACGGCTCGTCACGCCGCCCCTACGGGGTCAACGGCGCCGGACTGGTGACGCTCAACCGCCGCGAATGCAAGGATGCGTATTACCTCTATAAAGCGATGTGGAACCGGGAGGAACCGACGCTGCACATCGTCGACAAGCGGCGCCGGTTGCGCGACCACGACCGGCAGGCTTTCCGCGTCTACTCGTCGGCCGGGACGCCCGTGCTGATCGCGGGCGCCGACACGCTGGCCATGACCGAATACGCACCGTTCCAGTACCGGTCGGATTCGGTGGCCATGAGGGGGACGGTCGAGGTGAAAGCCGCGGCGGGAGAGCTGCGCGACAGCGTGACTATTCTTGTCGGCAACGTGCTAAAACCGAAACGGACGCAGGTCCTTCGGCGAACAGCAGGTCCGCAAACGACAAATTAGGCGCAAAATGCATCCGCTCGGAGAAGACCTGGAAATAGGGCTCGGCGACGAACGCCGGGCCCTCTCTGTGTTTGGGCCGCAGGTCGAGGTCGCCCGCAGCGGCGTCGACATAGGTTTCGGAGAGCGCCGGCATCGGGACTTTCGCCAGCGCACACACCGCTTCGAGCAGGGAGAGGTTGTAATCGACCAGAAATTCCCACTGCCGGCGGTAAAAGGGTTCGAAACGCCCGGCGTAAAAGTCGAAATAGGGCGACGACTTGTAAGAGGCCACCAAGGCCCCCCAATGCTGGTGCTGCCAGCGTTTGGAGTAGTCGAGACGCACGTCGCGCATCGGCTGGCGGGGACGGTTGGCATTGCGGACGTGGACGGTGAGCTCCATCACCCCGTCGGTGGCCAGTATCCGGGTCCGGTTGCGCTCGGAGCGCTTCACGAAGTGCTCGCCGAGGTCCACGACGCAGCCGCCGCACAGGAGGTGCGTGAAATATTCCACCGAAGGGAGATATGCGAGGGGAAGGATGGTCATGGTCAGCTGTTTGTTCCGCCGTTCTGCCCCAACAAGCGCGAAGGGGTGCTCTCACGGATAAAAATCAGGTAATCGAACTCCTCCGAAACACGTTCCGGGTAAAATTCCCGCGCCGCTTTCAGATAGCCGATCATCCGGAACTCCATCGCATCGATCCACTTCAGCGCCGGGTCGTCCGCTTCACGCATTTTCTTCAGGTCAAGGACGAATATCGGATCATCGAGCTGCGCCAACAGGTATTCGAGCGTACCGGGATAAGCCGGCTGCGCCTTATAAGAACCGATGCCGTCGTCCCCCAGATAGGTACAGGTCCCGTCGCTGAAAGCGAATCCGAAGTTGACGTAACCTTCGCCCAGGCTGTCGCGGAGATAACCGCCCATCAAACCGTCGGTTTTACAGATATGTCCGTTATGGGCCCATACGACAATAGGCGTTTCCGGATTCCGGGCACGAATCCATAACAGGTTTTCGGCCATGAAACGATCGCGGTCGGGAACCCCCGCCAGGTATTGCCGCAGCAATACGCTATTTTGCAGCAGCCAGGCACGACCCGAACCGCCCGCGGGCACGCTGAAGGCTTCAGCCTCCTCGTCCGACAGCGCCGCGATCCGTCGTTCCAGCTGCCCGAGAAGCCGCTCCGCATCCTCCTGCAACGGCGGCGGCGTGATGACGGACGGATCGGCACGCGCCTGGTCCACAGCCGCAAACACACGCGCCATCTCCCCGATCACCTTATACATGGGCTTCTCCGTCCCGAAAGCATGGAAGAACGTATAGAATTCATTATAATACATCTGCATATCCATCCCGGTATAAGCGATCCGGAGCGCCGGGTCGTTGCAGGCGCGCATCCACTTCACCAGGCCGCGCATCTCCTCCGTATTCCACATCCAATACAATCCGGAGAGCGCCGCCTGCAATTCGCCTTCGCCGCCTGCGACATACCGACCGACATTATATCCCGCCGCCATATCATCCTCCAGCGTGAAAATCCCGAACCCGGCATTTCCGGCCAGATAGCGAATCAGCCGGTCCTTCATCCGGAAGATTTCGTGTGAACCGTGCGTCGTTTCGCCCAGCGCGACAACTTCCGCGCCACCGACCAGGTCGTTCAGCACCGCAAGGTCTTCCGTGCTGCCGCCGTCGGCTTCGCAGGTCCGCAAAGGATAGATATATTTCTTCAACGAACGCTTCTCGGCCCGAGTCAACACGCTCTTCGGCGCGGGAACAAGCGAATCGACAAGCGGCACGCCGTCGACCGTTATACGGAAATCGTCGAACCACGCCGTTCCTTCGCCCACCAGGATAGCGGCAACGATCAGTTTCGCCGTATCGCTCAGATGCGCCCGGACGGTAAGCTGCGTCCAGTCGGAAGTCCCCTTGACGGAAGGAGTGGCCCAGTCATTGGCCGGGTCCCAGTCCGCATCGTCGTCGCCGCCGATCCAGATACCGGCCAGCCCCCCATCGGCACCCTCGGTACGTACCCAGCCCGTCAGGCAAACGTCGCGCCCGGCCGCATCGGCCGTCAGCTCCTGGTTGAAAAACGCATACTCCCCGGAAAGCGAGTCCCTCCGCTCGATTTTCAGGCTTGCCCGGCCGTGATGGAAGCACGCCGTATCGGCCGACAGGTCGTAACCCGGAGCATAAACATACCACCGGAAATGAGTAGGAGCGTCGTGAAAACGGTGTTCGAAATCAAGATTATAACGGGTCATCTCGCCCGTCGGGAGCGATTTCGCTAAACAGGAAACCAATGCCGCCGCAGCGAGCACGGAAACTAAGAGTCGGTTCATAACAGGATTCGTTTGCAGGTGTTTTAGTATAAACGCGTTACGGGCCGTCTTCGTATGTCCGCATCCGACAATTCGCACGATCGTCCCCGTTTCCCCTAATTATCCGTCCAGTCACCGTTGACCCTGATCAGCTCCACGAGCCGGTCGAGGGCTTCCTCCTGCAGGATGTTGCGCTCGACGACCGTGCGCCCCTTGTAGAGGGTGATGCGGCCCGGTCCGGCGCCCACATAACCGTAGTCGGCGTCGGCCATCTCGCCGGGACCGTTGACGATGCAGCCCATGACGCCGATGCGCAGGTTTTTCAGGTGCGACGTGCGGGCCTTAATGTCGGCCAAGGTCTTCTCGATGTCATAGAGCGTACGGCCGCAGCCCGGACAGGCGATATACTCGGTGCGCGAGAAACGTGTGCGCGCGGCCTGCAGGATCATCAGCTCGATCTCGCGGATCTCCTCTTCGAAAAATCCCGGGGCATCGATCCAGATGCCGTCGGCCAGTCCGTCCAGCAGCAGCGGCCCCAGGTCGGCGGCGGCTTTCACGGCGAGCGTCTCCAGCGAGGGCTCTTCATAGCGACGCTTTACGACGACCGGTTCGTCGGGGACATCGAGATTCAGAATCGCGGCGCGCAGTTCGGCTGTCGGATTGCCCGACAGGGCCTCGATCACACGAAACCCGTCCAGCGGCTCGGTGTGCACGACGGGCACCGTCACCCGCGAACGGCGGCGGTATTCGGTCGGCGAATAGCGTTCGGGATGCAGGACCCCGAAACGGCCCGGACGGTCGGCGAAATGCTCCACGAGCAGTCGTGCCACGGGAATCTCGTTCTCGGGAGCCTCGGTGAGCGACACGCGGATCGTGTCGCCGATGCCGTCGGCCATGAGGGCCCCGATGCCCACGGCGCTCTTCACGCGCCCCTCGATGCCGTTCCCGGCCTCGGTAACGCCCAGGTGGATCGGGTAGTGCATGTCCTCGGCATCCATCGCCTCGACCAAAAGGCGGTAGGCGGCGACCATTACGCGGGTGTTCGACGACTTCATCGAGACGACCACCTGGTCGAAATCCCGCTCCCGGCAGACCCGCAGGAACTCCATCGCCGAGACGACCATCCCCTGCGGCGTGTCGCCCCACTCGTCGAAGACGCGCTTCGCCAGCGATCCGTGGTTGACGCCGATGCGCAGGGCGACGCCCCGCTCCCGGCATTGTTCGATCAGCGCCTCCAATTCGCCGTTCTGCGTGCGGTAGTTACCGGGATTGATACGCACTTTATCCACATAGCGGGCGGCGATGGCCGCAACCTCGGGCACGAAATGAATGTCGGCGACCACAGCCGTCCGGAATCCGTCGGCACGCAGCTGCCGGACAATGTTTCCGAGGTTCTCGCCCTCGCGGCGTCCCTGCGCCGTGAGGCGCACGATGTGCCCCCCGGCGCGGTCGATGCGTTCGATCTGCGCCACGCTGGCGGCAGTGTCGTTGGTGTCGGTATTGGTCATCGACTGCACGGCGACGGGATGTTTCCCGCCGATCGCAACCCCGCCGATGCGCACCTCGCACGCCGGGCGGCGCATAAATTCCGAAAGATTCATCTGTTTTCGATTTATATGCAAAGATAGCAAGGATTTGGCGAACCGCGAAAAAAACACTATATTTCGGAGAATCAAAATGCAGGCGTCATGAAAGAGAAACTGCTGCTGGCA
>ERZ1673699.2101-NODE-2101-length-13950-cov-5.336740_pt1 | contig 13950 bp, 8 predicted proteins | sample MGYA00580229_ERZ1673699 | MGnify/ENA primary metagenome ERZ1673699 (study PRJEB41218, sample SAMN15661785) | gut metagenome | host: Homo sapiens | place: Canada: London | collected 2015-08-20/2019-03-30 | study: EMG produced TPA metagenomics assembly of... | reverse complement strand
CCAAAGGGCTTTTCCCCATTCTGGAGAGCACGCGATCCACGCCGCGTTTCGTCAACTCTTCCTTCAAATCACATATGCCCACGATTTCCACTCCATCCATCACGCACATTTGCGCCAGGTGGGAGAACCCGCGCCCTCCCACGCCGATGAAGGCCAGCCTGATGCGACCCAGCCGGGGAGCCTTGAACCCTCCCATGTATGTGGAACCGGAAGGCCTCGGAGCCGCCGGAGAGGCGGATTTCCAGAGATGGTCTCCGGCAGGGATTTCCACAGCCTTCCCAGGGAGGGCATTTCCGGCGGCAGCCGCTCCGGCCGCAAGCCCCAAAGATTTGAGAAATTGTCTGCGTGATGAGAAAATAGACATGGCTTGAAAGTATGGCTTCAAGGAAAACTACGCCCCCTCCGGAGTGAATTTATCATCATTCTCCCTATTGAGGGGAAAAGCTCCGGATGGCTGATTTTAGAGTTTGCAAAATCCGGCGGAACTCCCACTATGAGATTTACTTCTGACTCTACCCTTTTTTTCATTGATGCGTTACCTACTTCTCATCCTGTTGCTCGCCGGGGGATACTACGGCTGGGATTATTATCAAAACGGCCTCGCACCCAGGCATGAAGCCCTCAAAGCCATGGAGCAGGAACCCTGCCCGGAGCTGGATGCGGCCCAAGCCCGTTTTGATGAAGCCGCGGAACTTCACGAACAGCAGGCGGTGCGTCTCCAGAAAGCTGTTCAACGGAAGGAAGAAGCCGTCCGCAAATACTGGGATGCCCGAATAAAGCAAGCCGGCCAGGAAAAAGACGGGAAAAAGACGCCCTCTCCCGTAAGCGGAAAGCCCAATGCCCGAAGCGCGGAAGCCCGAATAGCCCATCTGCTGGAACAATATGACCGGCGCGTTGCGGAAGTGGAAGAACTCAAAAGCAGGAGGGACGCCACCAGACAACAATTGGACAGCGCCCGAAACCGGCTTCAGGAACAAATACGCCAGGTGGAAACCCGTCAGGACATCAACCGCATCCAGCTCGCGGAGGCGTCCAACACGAAAAACAGGAATTTTAAAGTGACGGAGAACAGGACGGATCTGCTCAAACTTCAGGCCAGTCTTCCGCAGGAACTGGAGCGCATTACCGACCAGGGGGAAGCCGCTCTGCGCGACCAGACGGAAGCTTACGAAAAGGCCAAAAGGGAGTTGGACCTGTTCCAAAACAATGTGGACAGGCAGATCGCCAGTCTTCGGGACACCATGAACTCCCCTCTGGCGGAAGATTATGATGAGACGGAAATACTTTCGGAAGACCCCGAATTCCGCACGATGATTGCTCCTTACGACCAGGCCGTCAGCCATGAGGAAACGATTGTCATGCGAACGGAGGCGGATGTGGAGGAACAGGCCAAAGCCCTGCACAGGCTGCAACGCGTCAGAGACGCGAAACTCGAAGAGGAGCGCAGCCGGCTCAGACAGGAAGAAGAAATCTTCTTCACGGCGGCAGTCGTTATCGGCGTAATATTGCTGATCTCCATTCTGCTCTCTTTCGCCAGAAGGAGATGATGTCTTTGAAGGTTGACACTACACTGCAAACCTAGTTTACTGGGTGAGCCGCCGGGAACCCCGTGGAGGCACGACTGGCAAACCCCGCCAGGACCGAGAGGTAGCAACGGTAGCTTGTTCGTGTTTGCCGCGTCCGTTCCCGGCGGCATTTTACAGTCCCCACGCCATACCGGAGTTGAACGGGAGTTTTCCCGTGGTAAAATACCGCCCATGAATGTATCCGCCGCCCTTGACTGGCTCTTTTCCACCCAATTTTTCGGGATCAAGCTGGGGCTTGATAATACCAGGAAGCTGCTGGCGGCAGCCGGGGCGGACCGTATCAACGCCACCGTGGTCCACGTGGCCGGCACCAATGGGAAAGGCTCCACCTGCGCCATGATTGAGGCCCTGGCCAGGGCGCAGGGTTATGTCACGGGCCTGTTCACTTCCCCCCATCTGGTAGATTTTTCTGAACGCATCCGCGTCAATGGAGACATGATCACTCCGGATGCCCTGGCAGAAGAAATTTCCTTCCTGAAACAGCTGGCGGAAGGCTGGGAACAGCCGCCCACCTTTTTCGAGCTGGCTCTGGCCGTCGCCCTGCGCCACTTCCGGAAAAACAGCGTGAACTTCATCATTCTGGAAACAGGGCTGGGCGGAAGGCTGGACGCCACTAACGCCGTGCCCAAGGATATCGCCGTACTGGCCCCCATCGGCCTGGACCACCAGCAGTATCTGGGAGATACCCTGGAAGAGATCGCTGCGGAAAAAGCGGCCATCATCGCCCCCGGAAAACCGTCCGTAACTGCCGTGCAGCACCCGGGTGTCATGGCCGTCATCGAACGAACGGCGCAAAACCGCCGTTCTCCCCTCACGATTGCCCGGGCGGACCGGAAAACGCCCATGCCATCCCTGCCCGGGGCCCATCAGCGGGAAAACGCAGCCCTGGCGCTGGAAACCATGAGGCGGCTCCATGCCCTTCCCTCCCCTGCCGCAGCCGCCGCTGCCTTGGCCAGGGTACAGTGGCCCGGACGGTTCGAACGCCTTGAGACGCCCCCTCTGGTACTGGACGGCGCTCATAACGAACATGCGGCGCGCGTGCTCGCGGCCACGTGGAAAGAGGAATTCCCGGGACGGAAGGCGGCGCTGGTTTTTGCCGCATCCGCAGACAAGCATATCCGGGAAATGATTCCGGTTTTGCGGGAAATTGCCGGAGAATGGCACTTGGTTCCCTGCACTTCCCCCCGCATCATGCCGGCGCAAGAAATGGCTGCCCTGCTGGCCGGGCAGGAAACCGGCCCCGTTTTCATTCATTCCACGCTTCCGGACGGGCTGCAGGCGGCGCTGGCTTCCCCGTTCCCCTCTCTGGCGGCAGGTTCCCTGTTCCTTCTGGGAGATTTGAAAGCATTGCTCCGCCATGCGGAAAAACGCAGCACCGCCCAATAACCCCTACAGCCTTTTTGCTTTTCCCCGTGACTTCCGACGACATGACCCTTTCCGCCCTCCGGCCCGGAGACCTGCGTCCCGAACTGCTGGCTCCCGCCGGGGACATGGACTGCGCCCGCGCCGCCGTAGCCAATGGCGCAGACGCCATTTATTTCGGTCTGGACCGTTTCAACGCCCGTCTGCGCGCAAACAACTTCACGCTGGATTCCCTTCCGGAACTGATGCGTTTCCTTCACGCGCACGGCGTGAAGGGGTACGTGACCATGAATACGCTCATTTTCACCTCCGAGCTGGCGGACGCCCTCTCCTACCTGGGCCACCTGAATGCCGCCGGCGCGGACGGGGTCATCGTGCAGGACATCGGACTTGCCCGCTGCCTGACGGAATGGGGAAGGCAGGTTCCCGGCATGAAGCTGGAACTGCACGCCTCCACCCAGATGACGCTTTCCTCTCCGGACGGGCTGGAATTCGCCTCCGGATTCCTGGACCTGAAGCAGGCCGTCCTGGCCCGGGAACTGAGCCTGAAGGAAATCGGGCAATGCGTACGGCATACGGACATACCCCTGGAAGTATTTGTTCACGGGGCGCTCTGCGTGGCCTACTCCGGCCAGTGCCTTACATCGGAAAGCCTGGGCCAGCGCAGCGCCAACAGGGGGGAATGCGCGCAGGCCTGCCGCCTGCCCTATTCCCTGGTTGTAGACGGCAAAGCCGTTCCCCTGGGAGAACGGCGCTACCTGCTCAGCCCCCAGGACCTGTGCGCCATTGACCGCATCCCGGACCTGGTCCGCATGGGCGTAAAAAGCTATAAGATAGAGGGTCGCCTGAAAAGCCCGGAATACGTTGCGGCGGTGACGGCGGCCTATAGAAAAGCCCTGGACGCCGCCTGCGCTGGAATACCTGTGGATGAAATGGTGACCGTACGCGACCGCTACGCACTGCAAATGGTATTTTCACGCGGCTTCTCCACAGGCTGGCTGGACGGAACGGACCACCCGCGTCTGACCCACGGCCGCTACGGTAAAAAGAGGGGCGCTTACGCAGGCGTCATCATGAACAGCGGTCAGGGCTGGCTGGATATCAGACCGGAAGGAGGCATTCCGCTCGCGCCCGGTGACGGCTTCGTCATTGATGCAGGGGAAGACCGCAATGAAGAACAGGGCGGTCGTATCTGGAAAGTGCAGAGAAACCGCCTTTTCTTTCATGGAAAAGCATCCCGCATTGACTGGAGCAGGGTCAGGCCGGGGCAGAAGCTCTGGAAAACGGATGATCCGGCCCTGAACGCGGAGTTGAAAAAAATGCGGGAACACCTGCTGGAAGCCTCCGTACCCCTCCATTTGACATGCACCGGATCCGCCGGGGAGCCTCTGACGGTTTCCTGCCCGGAATACGGGTGTTCCGTGCAGTCCGCACAGCCCCTGCAAACGGCGGAAAAACGCCCGCTGACTCCTGAAGCGCTGAAACAGCAGCTTGGCAGACTGGGAGGAACGGGGTTCCGCCTGGCTTCCTGCGAATGCCGGCTGCCGAACGGGTTGATGCTCCCGCTCAGCATCCTCAACCAGGCAAGGCGCGCCCTCGTGGAACAAATTCAAACGGTCCGGCAGGAGAGGGAAGCCCCCGTTCCCTCCCGTCTTTCCGCGGCTTTCACCCCTTCCGCGCTTCCGGCGGGGGCGGCAGCTCCGGACGCGCCGCCGCACCTGTCTGTGCTGTGCCGCAGACCGGAACAGATACCTTCCGTTCTGGATGCCGGGGCGGATGCCGTTTATCTGGACTTTGAAGACCTCCGGGACTATGCGGCGGGAGTGAAAGCGGTTCGGCAGCACGCGGACAGCATCCCCGTCTTTCTGGCGACGCCCCGCATCCAGAAGCCGTCTGAAACCGGTTACTTTAAGCTCATGGAACGGGCGGAGCCGGACGGCATCCTCATCCGCAACCTGGGCGCGGCGCAATACTTCCGCCATTCCCCCCTGCGCCGCATTGGGGATTTTTCCCTGAATGTCGCCAATCCGTATAGCGCGGCTATCCTGAAAGAACGGGGGAGGCTGGAATATCTCACCCTCTCTTACGACCTGAACGCGGAACAGGTGGCGGACCTGCTCCGCGCCGCGCCGCCGGAATGGTTTGAACTGACTCTGCATCAGCATATGCCCATGTTTCACATGGAGCATTGCGTGTTCTGCACCTTCCTGTCGGACGGCACCAGTTATAAGAATTGCGGACGCCCCTGCGAACGGCATCATGTGCAGCTGCGTGACCGCGTAGGCCAGCTTCATCCCCTGCTGGCGGACGCCGGGTGCCGGAACACGCTGTTCAACGGACGCGCTCAGACGGGAGCCGGCTTCCTCCGGGGCTTCCGCCGCCTGGGTCTTTCCCGCTTCCGTCTGGAACTGCTGGATGATCCCCCGGAAAAAATACGCCTTCTGGTGTCCCGCTACCGGGAATTGCTGGACGGCTCCTGCACGGCGGCCCGGCTCATCCGGGAACTGGATGTCGCGGAACAGCTCGGCACCACGGAAGGTACGCTCCGGCCCAGATAATGTCCCTTTGAACAATGGTCAATCCCTATTCGGATTCCCGGTTTTGACCATACATGTTCAATATTTTATCATTCTTTAAAAGGATACCCATTTTTCTACCCATGCCGGCCATTTCCTTTTTCACCTGGTCGCTGGTAATGCCTTTTAAATGGTCCTGCACAAATTCATGTGCCTGCATCATATATTTCTCATCATTCCACATGATGAGAAACCGGCGGTAGCTTTTCATCATTTTAATGAAAGTTTTTTCCTTGCCGGTCAAAGCCAGCAACGCCTGTTGAAAAGCCCTGCTGGTTTTGCTCTTCATTTTGGAATTCCATTTGACATTTTTTGATTTCTCCAGCCACAAATTTAAGAAATTACCAGTAGTCCCTTCCTTGTAAACAGCATGGAGTTTAACCTCAGGGCAGTCGGCAATCAGCTTTTTCCAAAATTGCCGGATGAAAAGTTCTTCTGCTTCGGGCGTACTGTCCGGGCTGACCCCGCAGGCGTATAATTCATAGGGATTCACCTTTTCAGGGTTAATCTTCAAAACATGACCCGCCACGTAATCAATCAGGTTATGTTCACGGGGCATCGCCTTGCTGAACTGAATGAGGTACTCCAGCTTCTTCTTATCGGCCGCACCTCCCGCCTTGATGCCCAAATAACGCGCCCAGGCCGGATAATTGTAAGGATTGGCCCGGCACGCCTCCTGAAGCAGCAGTTCCACATGCTGCGGATTCCGGGAATAAAAAGATAAATCGTACATCAAGGAAGATTCACGGGCCTGGGGACCCTGCCAGAAAGCGCAGAGGGCGGAGATAATCTGCACGGGGCCTTTCCACGGCAGTTTATTTCCACCATTGGCCCAGTTCCATCCTCCAATGTTGTTGCCGATCAGCCATTGCCCTTTGGGGTGCTTCCAAATAAAAGCGCAATGCCCCGGCTGCCCGATGGGGTACGCCGGGACGCCTTTGGCTCTTAAAAAACCTGCGGCCCCCTTGGAAACGGCTCCGCACACGCCTCCATATTCCGTATAAAGCTGAAGAGTGATGGGCTTGTTATCGTAAAACGCGGCCCCGGCATGGACGCTGATTCCTCTGTGATTCTTTTTACGGTAGGGAATAAATCCGGTAAATTTACCCCCTGCCTGCTCGGGTTTGATGTTTTTCCCTTCAATAAATTGCTGGGCCCATGCCAGATCTTCCAGACTCTCTTTTCCTCTCAGAACTACGGCCCACTCCCACGGTTCAAGGCTGTCGGCCTGCGGATAACACCTGCCATGATGATGGGAATCATGGTAAAATCCATACTTGGCTATACATTCCTCTGCCGTGAAAACATCGGCGATGAGACAGGCCCCCAGGGCGATGTTAAGGTCAACTCCGCACAAGTCCCTGTCTGCGCTATTCCACAGACGGTAAAGAATAGCCAGACTGTTCTGCTGAGCATACCCAGCATGGGCCAGTTTCCGGAAAACTTCCGGATGGGAGACAAGCCACCTGGTAAACGTCCGGTCCCGGAGCTCTCTTGTTGGAAACGTCTTTTCCTGGCTGGCATAACGGAAAAATTGTCCGATATGGCACAGTTGCTCCAATTCCGGATGATGTACTATCCGCCGGATTTTTTCCGGTGAAAGAGTACCGGAATCAAGCTGTTTCCGGAGTTGATTCCGTACGCCGTCAATGATGACTGAAGAATAATCCGCCCTCAGCAAACTCTCCACGGCGGCGGTATCCCGGGCCCGGGAAACACCAGATACCAGTAACAGGACGCAGCACAACAGCATTCTCAGCAGGGCGTTCGCGGCCATGGCGGCTAATCCTCCTTCCCGAGTTTTCTGTGTTCCCGGAGCATCCCGGGAGAGTACAGGAATTGAACTCTCTTTCTCATGCCGCCGGTCCTCTCCAGAAACTCCACCAGCTCCCGGTCCGTCTTGTAGCCGCATTCCCTCAGCCTTTCCAGCGCGCGGCCCCTATTCCCGGGGTGAAGCTCCAGAACGATATTCAACAGTGCACCCTCCCTGTGTTTAATATACCAGCGGAAGGACTGCCGGAGGCGGACCAGTTCGTCCACGTTCCGCTCGTACAGGGCCTTCCTGCGCCGTTCCTCTTCCGCACCACAGGCGGCGAGGTTTTTCGTCTCCCGGTAGCGCCAGTAGGGCAGCGTGTCGACCGGCCTCACGGGATGGAACTTCCCGTGCTCCGCCTCCAGCCCGGCGATGTAGCGGTAAACGGTGGAGCCTTGGAGAATCATCCGCCTGAGGTATTCGAACTTCGCCTCCAGACAGAACCTCGCGAGCTCTTTTCCATGTTTTAGTTTTTTGTTGTCTTGAATATATTTACAGATTTTAGAAAAATTAATCCCAGCCTTAAATTTGGTTTCCAGCTCACCTCCGTTGATCCAGATGGAAAAGTTGTCCAGCCGGTAGTCCTGATAGGGGGCCTTGACGACCATGTTGTTGATGAACAGGGCGTTTTCCAGCTCCTCCGGAGTCATTCCGCCGTCCTCGTCAAACAGCTCCCTGTTGAGCACGGGCAGCGCCTGCTGGTAAAAGTCGCCCAGCTTCCCCTGGTCCAGCAGGTCTTTCAGATGCCGCGCGTCCCCGCTCAGCCGTTCAATCCGGATGTCCATGAAGGAGGGCAAATCGTCGTACACAGCGGCTTCTTCCGCGCGGCTCCCGACGGAAAAGAAGAGAAACACGGAAAGACAGAGGGGAACCATCCCCGACAGGATATTCGCGGCCATGGCGGCTAATCCTCCTTCCCGAGTTTTCTGTGTTCCCGGAGCATCCCGGGAGAGTACAGGAATTGAACTCTCTTTCTCATGCCGCCGGTCCTCTCCAGAAACTCCACCAGCTCCCGGTCCGTCTTGTAGCCGCATTCCCTCAGCCTTTCCAGCGCGCGGCCCCTATTCCCGGGGTGAAGCTCCAGAACGATATTCAACAGTGCACCCTCCCTGTGTTTAATATACCAGCGGAAGGACTGCCGGAGGCGGACCAGTTCGTCCACGTTCCGCTCGTACAGGGCCTTCCTGCGCCGTTCCTCTTCCGCACCACAGGCGGCGAGGTTTTTCGTCTCCCGGTAGCGCCAGTAGGGCAGCGTGTCGACCGGCCTCACGGGATGGAACTTCCCGTGCTCCGCCTCCAGCCCGGCGATGTAGCGGTAAACGGTGGAGCCTTGGAGAATCATCCGCCTGAGGTATTCGAACTTCGCCTCCAGACAGAACCTCGCGAGCTCTTTTCCATGTTTTAGTTTTTTGTTGTCTTGAATATATTTACAGATTTTAGAAAAATTAATCCCAGCCTTAAATTTGGTTTCCAGCTCACCTCCGTTGATCCAGATGGAAAAGTTGTCCAGCCGGTAGTCCTGATAGGGGGCCTTGACGACCATGTTGTTGATGAACAGGGCGTTTTCCAGCTCCTCCGGAGTCATTCCGCCGTCCTCGTCAAACAGCTCCCTGTTGAGCACGGGCAGCGCCTGCTGGTAAAAGTCGCCCAGCTTCCCCTGGTCCAGCAGGTCTTTCAGATGCCGCGCGTCCCCGCTCAGCCGTTCAATCCGGATGTCCATGAAGGAGGGCAAATCGTCGTACACAGCGGCTTCTTCCGCGCGGCTCCCGACGGAAAAGAAGAGAAACACGGAAAGACAGAGGGAAAGGTAATAGTTCATAAAGAAAATCAGTTGCTTGTTGCGGTGACGATGCCCGGGTCATTTTTGTTCAATCCCTTGAACTTCTGGATCCGGTAGTGCACCGTTCCCGTATTGGGATCGCGCCTGATGGAGAAAACCTGATCCGTGTTGAAATCCCAGAGCACTTTTTCTTTCGTGTACCTGCCGCCTTGGGGTTTATCCGCGCATCCGAATATCTGCCAGCGGCACTTCCACGTCCAGCCGATGGACCCCGAGAACGCGTCAATGAGCGCCGGCGGATACAGGCAGTTGGTGCTGTCATAGACTTCATTGGTGACGGAAACCCGTGCGGGCTCCGGCAAAGGCGCATGCTCGCTGACCAGGGGATGGTCCGGAAGAGGGTCGGGATCATAACCGGCATGCTGCTCCAGGGAGTAAAGATTGGTGAAGCTGACGTTCAAGGGATACACGCGCAGGATGCGGAGGGCGCTCAGCCCCGCGGTGCATCCCACCTTGGCCGCTTCTTCCTCCGCCTGCCGGAAAGGGCTCTCCGCCCCCGCGTACATCAGCCCCTGGGGCGGGATGAGGGTGAATTCCACCACCTGCTCCACCCCGTCCACCTCCGCCTTCACCTTGAGCGTCTGACGCGTTTTGGCCAGGGTATTGATATCGACGGTAGCTTGATCCGGTTTATCATTATCAATTGCAAGTTTGAAATATTCCCCTCCTTCCACGGCGGACCAGTCGCACCGGGTGCCTTCGGGAAGCTCTTTGCCGTCCAGCGTGGCGGTCAGGGTGATGTATTCCCGGAGGGTGACGGTCGTTCTTTCTCTGTTGCTTTTGTCTATCTCCTCCTGGGGAGGGTTGCGATCGGGATACCTGAAATATACTTCCGCCGCGCAGAACTGGGTTTTATGCCGTATTTCAACGCCCTTGGACGCCAGCGCGTTGAACGCCAGGAAACAACAGGCCAAAAACGGGAAAATAAATGTTTTCATAAGAAACGACCAAACATCGTTAAATCCAAAAAACAGATCATTGTCAATCCATATGCCACATAATTAAAAAAATTCCTAGACGGACTGCGGTCCCGCACAACGGCATGCCCGGCAGCAGGCCAAAAACCGCTGACGAACGCGGCATGCACCGCCCGCGCCTTGAAGCGGCGCGCAAACCGCCCTATGATGGTTTCCATGGGAATGGGAGACACCTTTTCCCGGAACTTCCGCAAAATGAATCATTCCCTTAAAGACCGCCTGATCCGTCACATGGAAGACGGACGTTACGAACCCCAGAGCAAATCCGAACTGGCCCGCGCCCTGAACGTGGATTCCCGGCAGAAGCTGGATTTCCGCGCCCTGGTGGACCAGATGGAGGAGGAAGGAAAACTCGTGCGGCTGCAAAAGGGCAGATACGCTTTAAAGCGGGAACGCCGGAACCTGGTGCATGGCATGATCCGCATCCTGCGCTCCGGCAAGATTCTTTTTCTCCCCAGAAAAGGGGATCCCGCCGCTGCGGCCCTGGGATGGGACACGGAAGCCATTCCGGAGCTGGAACTTAAACCCAACCGTCTGGGTACTGCCCTGGACGGGGACCGGGTGGCCGTGCGCGTGGAACGCAAGGCGGCCAGGGGCCGGAGGAATATCCGCAGGGACCGCTTTTCTTCCCCGGATGCCGGCATGAAAGCCCGCGTGGAGGAAGTGACGGAACGCGCGCGCTCCCGCTGGCTTGGCGTCTTCCGCACCGGAAAGAACAAGCCGGGCCGCGTGCTGGGAGACGGCGTAAGCTCTCCGTCATTCATTGAACTGGCGGAAAAACCCGCCATGGAGGTGCTTCCCGGCCAACTGGTTTCCGTGGAACCCGTAACCTGCGGTGAGGAAAAGAAAGCCCCGCGCGGGAAAATCGTGGAGGTGCTCGGCTATCCGGACGAGCCCCACGTGGACATGGAAGCCGTTATCAGAAAATATGGCCTTTCCGCGGAATTTCCCGCCTCCGTGCTCCGGGAACTGGAAACGCTGCCTCAAAACCCTTCCCCCGGGGAACTCGCCCGCCGGGAAGACTGGACGGACCGTACCGTCATCACCATTGACCCGGCAAGCGCCCGGGATTTTGACGACGCCATTTCCATCACGGCCACTCCGTCCGGCTGGACGCTGGCCGTTCACATTGCGGACGTCTCCCATTTCGTCAGGCCCGGCGGCGCGTTGGATGGGGAAGCCCTGCGCCGCGGCAATTCCACGTACCTGCCGGACCGCGTCCTTCCAATGCTCCCGCCCCGCCTTTCCGACGATTTGTGCAGCCTGCGGCCGGATGTCGTGCGCCTGACAAAAGTATGCGAAATGAAATTTGATCAAAAGGGGAAGATGCTCCGTGCACGCTTTGCGGACGCTTTCATCCGCAGCAAGGCGCGTCTGACCTATCAGGAGGCCTTCGCCATGCTGAAGGGAAACGACAAGGGGGAAGTTCCCTCCACGGTGCGGGAAGCCTGGAATCTGGCCTCCATCCTGCGCCGCAACCGCTACGCCAAGGGAGCCCTGGATCTGGACTTCCCGGAAGTGAGAGCCGTTATGGACAAGGACGGCCGCGTGACGGGCATCATCACGGAAGAGTACGATGAAAGCCACCAGCTTATTGAGGAGTGCATGCTGGCCGCCAACGAAGCCGTGGCCCTGGCCCTGAAAAACGGGAACCGTCCCACCATCTACCGTGTCCACGAAGAGCCGGATTCCTCCAAACTGTTTGAATTCGGCCAGTTGTGCAAATTGTACGGGTATCCCGTCCACGATATCGGACAACGCCAGTACCTGAATGAACTGATGAAGTCCATCAAGGGTTCCCCGGACGAGCAATTGCTTAAGCTGGCGCTCCTGAAAAGCCTGATGAGGGCCAGGTACGACACGGAGCCCCTGGGCCACTACGGCCTGGCCACTCCCAATTACTGCCACTTCACCAGCCCCATTCGCCGTTACGCGGACCTGGTGGTTCACCGCTCCCTGAATCCCCTGCTGGCCAATCCTCCCAAAGGAGCCAAAGGAGCAGGCAGCGCAGGCAGGCTGGAGGAAGACGCGGAACACATTTCAGAGACGGAACGCATTTCCGCCAGCGCGGAAAAGGACGCGAACCGGATGAAACTCTTCGAATGGCTGGAAGGCCAGTGCTACACGGAGCATCCGGAAGTGCACGAAGCTCTGGTTACGGAAACGCGCCACTTCGGCGTGCTGCTGGAAATACCGCGCCTCCAGATTAAGGGGCTGGTCAAGCCGGACAAGCTTCCCGGCGGCCGCTGGGTGTATGAGGCGTTCGCCAGCCGCTGGAAGAACGACCATGGTTCCGTGCTGTGCGCGGGGCTGCGCGTTCCCGTCATTCCCGTGAAAGTGGACAGGGAGCAGCAGTGGGCGGATTTCGCCATCGTCTCACGGGAAAAACCGCGGCAAACGGGAAAAACGGCCTTCCCCGCCAAACAGGAGAAGGGCACATCCGGCCACGGGCGGCGGAACCGCTGACGGCATACGCCCGTATATGGAAACAATCCCATACGGGAGTCAAATCCGATTCTCCCTGCAGCAGAATCAAATCTGCATTATCCTACACAATTTTTCTTGAAGTAAATTGTATTTTTCATGTATAGAATAACTGTTGTTTACTTGTGAATCCGACCTCACGCCTATGAATTCAGGACGCTGACTCCGTAAGTAAGCACCATATGAATGCTGAATGCCAAGGTCCGCTCCCGGGTCTGGAGCGGACCTTTTTCCCGGAAGCCTGTCATGAAGAAACGGGAAGGGCCAACAAGGGTGTCCAATTTACATGACAGCCATTCAGCGCCTCCCCGAACGCACTCCCTTTAATTACGCCGATCTGACCGATTACCGCGAAGGGCAAATCACCAGTCTGGCCCTTATTCGCTCCAAAGGAGTCAACATGACCATTCTGGCCTTTGACAGCGAACAGCTCCTTCCCACTCACCAGACGCCCGGTCCTGCACTGATACAGATTCTGGACGGGACGGCATACTTCACCGTGGGCAATGAAGAAGTTATTCTGCCCCAGGGAAAGAGCCTCCTGATTCCCGCCGGAGTGCCTCATTCCGTCATTGCCCGGGAACGGTTCAAAATGCTGGTTACTTCCATCCTGCCGCTGGACTGACCGGGAAGCCCTCCCCTGAAAATAACGAAGAACCATTCCGGGGAATTGCCACCTGGACATGGATCTGCGGCAAAACCATTCTTTCCAGGCTTCTCCTGACACGGGAATCACGCAGATACGCAACATGCCGGAACAGGAGGACGGGCGGAAACGGCCTGCTCAGGCCTGGGCCTTTTCTCCTGCGGCCAGCGCCTCAAAACGGGCCAGCACCCAGCAAAGATCGGAAAGGCGGTTCAGGAACAGGGCCGTGTTCACGTTGCTCAGGGCATGATCCAGCCTCAACGCCACCACACGGCGTTCCGCACGGCGGCAGACGGAACGGGCCAGGTCCAAATACGCGGAGCCCAGCGATCCTTCCTTGCCCGGGCGGGCCCAGCCTTTGAAACGGATGTCGCATTCCTTTTCCAGCAAATGGGCCTGTTCCTCCAGCCATGCCACATCTTCCGCCGTAATGCGGGCGTACCCCTTGGCGTCATATTTGGGCAAATCTTCCTCCATCGTGGCCAGTTCCCCCATGGCCCCCACCAGGCGCGCCTGGACGCCGTCCAGCATCTCCACCGTCCGGGAGCTTACCCCGGAATGGCGCACCACGCCAATCAGGGAATTTAATTCATCCACCGTTCCGTAAGCTTCAATGCGCGGCGCTGTCTTGGGACTCCGCCTGCCGAACATCAGGTCCGTTTCGCC
>ERZ1673699.2098-NODE-2098-length-13966-cov-4.780390_pt1 | contig 13966 bp, 6 predicted proteins | sample MGYA00580229_ERZ1673699 | MGnify/ENA primary metagenome ERZ1673699 (study PRJEB41218, sample SAMN15661785) | gut metagenome | host: Homo sapiens | place: Canada: London | collected 2015-08-20/2019-03-30 | study: EMG produced TPA metagenomics assembly of... | reverse complement strand
TCTACACGTTTATCCACCGTTTGATCCTTCTCCCCGTGCCTGGCAGGCGGCAACCGAACGCGGGGCCCAGTTCCTAAAATTTCGCACGACGACCGGAACGCTCCGTCGCACTATCTCTAAATGAATGATACCCCGTATGAAGAGCCGTTAAAGAGCGGAACGTCCCTTCGGGATACTCGTCGCCAAAGCGCCTGGGCTTCGGCGATTAAGCCAATTTTCCTTGAAAATTAGGCAGCGAGTGCAAGGCGATTATTGCCATTTGTAGTTTGAGCATCGGGATTAACGAGCCGCCGCACAGCGCTCGACGTGCTTACAATCAAACTCTGCCTGCTGTCAAAACCGGGCACCCCCAGTCTTTCCGGCACAAAGCCAATCGGAAACTGTGGCAAAGATAGCTATTTTTTTCGGAATTACAGCCGTTCCCTGCGGAAAATCGATTACCGGTCCCGCAGCAGCCGACGGAGTTTCTGCCGCAGCTTATCGCCCGTCAACGGTTTGGGCAGATAATCGGCGCACCCGGCATCGAGGGCCCGCGCCGGTCCTGGTCATAGACAAAGGCCGTCACCGCAATCACCGGAACCGACAGGAACCGTGAACCAGAAGCACGATCCGCGGCCGGGTTCCGATTCCAGGCCGATCTCCCCGCCCATCTGTTCCACGATCGATTTACAGATCGACAGTCCGAGGCCCGTTCCCTGGGCAAAGCTGTTGAGTTTGACGAAACGTTCGAAAACAGCAGTCTGGTTTTCCGGGAGGATTCCCGAACCGGTATCCTCGACCCGGAAACGAATCCGGTCACCGGTCACTTCGTAATCCAGCGAGATGTAGCCTTTCTCCGTAAATTTCAGGGCGTTGTTGATGAAGTTGGTAATGATCTGCATCAGCCGGTTCTTGTCGCCGTAAATCAGCCGGCGGGACTCCCGGCGACCGAAACGCAGTTCGATCGGCCGACCGTCGGTCTTCAGCCCCATTGCCCGCACGGCCTCCTCGCACAGCTGGTTGACATCGACGACACTGTAGTTGAACTCGAACGTCCCGGCTTCGATCTTCGACAAGTCGAGGATGTCGGAAATGAGTTTGAGCAGCAGGTCGTTGTTCTCCTCGACCAGATGCATGAACTCGCGGCGTTCCTCGATGTCCTCCGTTTCAGCCAGCAGGCCCGAGAACCCCACGATGGCATTGAGCGGCGTGCGTATCTCATGGCTCATATTGGCCAAAAAGGCCGATTTGAGCCGGTTCGACTCTTCGGCTTTCTCCTTGGCTTGGCGCAAATCCTGCTCCAATGCCTTCTGCACATTGATCTGCAGCGACGCACCGACCAACAACTGCGGCTTGTGGTCGGCGTCCCACTCCATGACGATGGCGAAACTCTTGGTCCAATAATATTCGGTCGCGCCGGGAACGTAAAATACGCGGTACTCCTGCTGCAGGATGTCCGTGCGCCCTTCGTGCAGATCGGCATAAGCCTCCCGGATGCGTTCCCGGTCGTTGGGGTGGATCAGTTCGTAATAGAGATCGGCAGGGACGATCAGCCGGTTATTCTCGATCTCATAATCCCCGGGCGTATATTCGAAGTCGCAGTCGATAAGCTCCGTGCGCTTGTCCCAGGTCCACGGCGTAAGTCCCGTGGCCCGCAGGACGAGTTTGTACTTCTCGTAGAGTTTTTCCCGCTCCCGGTTATGCTCCTCCGTGTGCAGCTGGGCGAGGTGTTCCTCCGTGCAGTCGATGCAGAAGATGTCGTGCACGCCGGTCTCGCTGCTGCAGAATGTCAGGCGGTTGAAATAACGGTTCCCCCTTTCGCCCGGCAGGACGAAAATATCGGACTCCATCCCGAGGCAGCGCATCTGTTCGCGGGCGGGGAGCAGGTCGCTCAGCTTTTTGCCGACGACATCGTCGCCGCTGCAACCGAATGCGCGTTCGAAAGCGGTGTTCACATCCAGAAAGACGAAATCGCCGTTCTCGCGGAGCGGCCTGCGGCGAATGTAGATCACCGGCATGTTGTCCACCAGACGGCGGTACCGCGCCAGCAGGTCGTATTCGCGGCGGAGCTGATTCTGCCGCTGGAGCGACAGCCGCAGCCACAGGCCGCCCCCGACCAGGACGAGCAGCAGAAGCGACACGACGGAGATGAACTGGAATTTGTATTTTTCAAAGAACCCCGGAGGCATCTGCGAATAGACGGCCTCCCTGGGAAACAGCTCCCCGGGAACATTGTGGCGCAGGAGGTGCGCATAGTTCAGATAGAGGGCCGGGGTCCCGCCGTCCCGCCACGCAATATCGCGGGCGGGCATTCCCGAGAGAATCTGCCGCACGACGGCGATGACCTCCGGGGCGAAATCCGCTGCGGCGATATAGTATCCGCCGGCGAAGTCGCCCTCTTCGGAACTGCGGTCGGCGATCGAGAAGACCGGCGTGCGGGTGAATGCGAAAAGCACTTTCTGGACATTGTCGTCGAGGTAACTGCGCGTCGACCTGCTGCCGGTCACAAACCACGAATAATAGATCAGCCCGACCGTATCGTCGAACTCGGCAAGCCGGTCGAGCAGCTCCTCGGTGCTCAGCTCGGGTGTGCTGAGCAGTTCGAGCGTCAATTCGGGAAAATCCTCCCGGAGGGTCTTCTCGACCTCCTCCCGCACCCGCAGGCTGATGTAGCGATGATCGGAAATAAAAGCCACGCGCTGCATCCGGGGCAGGAGCCGCTGCATGGCGGCGACCGTTTCGCGGATATAGGAGGGCTGGCGGAGCACCGTCAGGTTATACCCGGCCGTCACCTGCTCGGCAGGAAGCAGCGTCTGCCCGTTCAGGTTCCCCGACAGCAGGTCTTCGGTACGCGCCGGCATCTGCCCGCGGGAGTAGCAGATGAGCGTCGGAATATCTTTCCACTCACGGTCGAACAGCGGCCGTGTGACCAGCCAGCCGGGGTCACCTATAAAGATAACGGCCAGCGGCGGCTCGGGGTATTTTTCGAGGAGCATGTCGCACTTCGCCTGCGCATCCGCAAGCGTGCGCATTTTCGGGACCTGCAGCACGTCGGTCCGGATCGACAGACCTTGCCGGGTCACGCCTTCGACGAGCGATGCGAGGATCACATCCGACCACGATTCGCCGAAATTGGCCGAATTAAGCAACAATATATAGTTTTCCTGTGCCGACGCAACCTTACCGCGCACAGGCAGACAGAGCCCGGCGGTCAGCAGGCATAAAACGAGGACGCATACACTTTTTCTCATACAATTTGCAGGGGACGTTATACCCGGCCAAAAGTAGACAAAAAACACCGGATTTTAACAATCCGGTGCAAAAAACAGCAGAAAAATAACACAAAAAAGCCGGTCCTCCCGAACCGGCTTCTTTGTATCTATTCGCCCGAAAGCAACCTGCGCAGCGTCTGCCGCAGCGTGTCGCCCGTGAGGGGCTTGGCAAGGTATTCGTTGCAGCCGGCCCCGAGGGCTTTCTGGCGGTCCCGGTCGTAGGCGTAAGCCGTCACGGCAATGATCGGTACCTGGCTCCCGTTCCCGCGGATTTGCCGCGTGGCCTTCAATCCGTCCATCACGGGCATCTGAATGTCCATCAGCACGGCATCGGGCTGGACCTGTTCACACAGCCGCACGGCTTCCTCGCCGTTGCAGGCGCGGATCACTTCGTACTCTTTTTTGAGCATCAGCGACAACAGCAGGTAGTTGCTGTCGGTATCCTCGGCGATCAGCAACACGGGGCGGTGTCCGCTGCGGGACGCCAGCTGTGCGGACACCTGCTGCGGATGCGTCGCATCGGAACCCGGAAGGACTTCGGGGGTCCCCACCGGCACCGTAAACCAGAAACAGGCGCCCTTGCCCAGTTCCGACTCGACGCCGATCCTGCCGCCCATCTGCTCGACGATCGATTTCGAGATCGACAGGCCGAGGCCCGTGCCCTGCACGAAGCTGTTGAGTTTGACGAACCGTTCGAAGATGTTGGCCAGGTGCTCCTTATCGATGCCCGAACCGGTGTCCGCGACCGTAAAGCGTATCTGATCGCCTTCGACCGTGTAGCTCAGCGTTATGCTGCCCTCGGCGGTGAATTTGACGGCGTTGTTGATGAAATTGGTGATGACCTGCGTCAGGCGGCTCTTGTCGCCCAGGATGAAGCAGGGACTGCCGGGGCCGGCGAAGCGCAGTTCGACGGGACGTCCCTGCACTTTGAGGCTCAGCGCGCGCACCACCTCCTCGCACATCTGGTTCACGTCGACCGACCCGTAGTTGAACTCGAACGTTCCGGCTTCGATCTTCGAAAGGTCGAGGATGTCGGATATCAGCGTGAGCAGCAGGTCGTTGTTCTCCTCGACCACACGCAGGTAGTCGCGCCGCTCTTCGGGATCGTCCGTTTCGGTCAGCAGGTTCGAGAATCCCACGATGGCATTCAGCGGCGTACGTATTTCATGGCTCATGTTGGCCAGGAAGGCTGATTTGAGCCGGTCGCTGACCTCAGCCTTGTTCTTGGCTTCGATCAGGTTCCGTTCGGTCATCTTCAGCTCCGAGATGTCGTAGTTGACGCAGACCATCTCGATCTTCGACGGGTCGTTGTTCATCGGGTTGCGCACCACGTTGACACGTGTCCATTTCTCCGTGCCGTCGTCGTTCAGGATATGCAGGTCGAGGTTGAAGCTGTCCGACGTCCCCGCTTTGACGCGGGCGATATTCTCGAGGATCGCCGCCTTGTCGACGGGATCGACGTGGTTGTAGACGCCGAGAATCTGGTTGAGCGGCGTGTCGGGCCGTTCCCCGAGGTTCCGGTACCACTGGGGCACCCCGCTGCCGACCCGCTCCAGCAGGTCGAAGCGGCAGAAGCCCATCTTGCCCAGCTTGCTCACCAGCGCGAACGAACTCTCGAACTCCGCCAGCCGCGTGTGGGCGCGGTTGATCTCGGTGTTGTCGATGTTTATCAACATGAAGTTGGAGATATTCCCCTCGATGTCGTAGAGCATGTTGACCGTGGTGTAGATCTCCAAAAACCCGGTCTTGGCCGAGGTATAATAGCCGTTGAGCTGGCCGAAGGGATAGTTGATCCGGAAGGCCTGTTCATGCCCGGCGCGCACCCCTTCGCGCACCTCCAGCGGTACGAGCGGATTCTCGAAGAAATTGAGCCCGAGGGCCTCCTCGCGGGTCACGCCGAAAATCTCCATGTCCTTGTTGTTGATGTCGACCAGCGTGCCGTCCGGAGCATAAAGCTCCACCCCGACCTGAATGTTGTCGAAGATGTTGCGCAGGAAACGCTCGTTGCGGTAGAGCACTTCGTGCGCCTTGTGGATTTCGGTCTGGTCCGTAAAGAAGGCCACGACCTCCCCCGCACATGGAGAGTAGAGGATATAATGCAGAAAACGCTTCCCGGACCATTCCAGGTTGATGTGCCCTTCGACATATTGCCCCGTCCGGAGCACCTCCGAGGCATCTTTCAGCACCGGCGAGAAGTCGTTCCTGAATTCCGACGCCAGGCGTCCGACAGAAACTTCGCGCGGAAGTTCCAGCAGCTTGTCCGCGGCATCGTTCGTATCGATCACCCGGTAGTCGCACGGCCGGCCCGTCTCGTCGCCGATCATCTTCATCCGGACATAGCCCATCGGCATGTGTCGGTAGAGGTTTTGCAGATAGAGCCGGTCGGCCTGCGCCGCCTGCTCGGAACGCTGCAGGTCGAGGCACAGCCCGATGATATTGACCAGCGACGCGAACCACTGGCAGTCCTCGTCGGTCCACTCGCGGTTTGCGTCGACGATGTCGATGCCGGCATAGCCCCAGACCTTGTCCCGCGAGGCCAGCGGCATGATGAGCAGCGATTTGATATCCTGCGCCGCCAACAGGTCGTGTTCGCCCGCCGCCTCGGAAGGCAGGTCGCGGATGTCGGAAAGAATGATGGAATTACCTTGTGAGACGTGTTCCGTCCACCACGGAAAATCCTCCATCAGAATCGAACTGAGGCGGTCCTGTTCGCTGGAAACGCCGGCCGCCGTCACTTCGTAGGTGCAGTTGTGGGTGCGTTTCTCCCAGTCGAATTCGATGATGTAGGCCCTGTCGCCGCGGAACATCGTAAGCACCTCGTAGAGTATCTTATTGACCGTATCGCGGGTCCTGTCGCTGTGCAGCAGCGAGAGCAGTGTATGCGAAATGCTGTTGAGCCGGTAGAGCAGGTTGTCGATCCGGGCGCGGTCGTGCCCGGCATCGGGTGTATGTTCGAGGTCCGTCTGCTGCACATAACCGGTCATGACGTCACGCCCGTCGGGAGTCGTCTCACGACCTATCACTTTCCATTGCAGCCACAGCCGCTGCCCGTCGGGAGCGATCAGCGGAATGGCGCGTTTCAGCGTATGGGCATCCTGCAGCAGACAGTTTCCCGGGCCGGATATTTTCGCATAGGCGTCCGGGATCAGGCTTTTTATCTCGTCGAACCCGGCCTCCGGGGTGGGATAATGGAGCAAATTCTGCAAAAAATCGGACATGTGAAATATCCGCCGTGTCATATCCGCTTCCCACCAACCGGTCTTGGCATCCTTCAATACCGCCCGCAGTATATCGTCTTCTTTCATCAATAATTCCCTCAATATTTGGACAAAAGTAGGCATCCGACACCGGATTTGCAAATAAAAACGTGCGTTTTTCTATACAGAAACGTTCATCAACACCCGTATTCAGTTCTTTGCGCCGGAATGAACCGTACAGGAACCCCGGCGGCGCTTTTTTTATGCCGGAATGTTTTACGGGATGATATTTTAGTGTCGTAACGACTCCTTTACCGATCGGAAAGTTTTAGCGAATCGTGCGCAATCCGGTTTTGAATCGTCCGGGTTTTTACTATCTTTGTACATTGAATGCAGGATAAAACGACACAGATGGATAATAAATATGTTGTGAGGCTCCGCGACGCGGCGATTTACCACGCCGACGATCCGTTCGGGAGCCGTCCGGAAAAGAAACTCCTGCGACAGGGGGAGATGGTCCTTTCGGAGATCAACCTCTCGGTCGCCCCGGGTGAATTCGTATACCTGATCGGCCGTGTCGGGAGCGGAAAAAGTTCCCTGCTCAAAACGCTCTATGCCGAAGTGCAGCTGCTCACGGGCGAGGGCCACGTCGCCGGTTTCGACCTGCGCCGCCTGCGCCGCCGGGACATCCCCCACCTGCGCCGCCGCATCGGCATCGTTTTTCAGGACTACCAGCTGCTCACCGACCGCAATGTCTTCATGAACCTCTACTATGTGATGAAAGCTACGGGCTGGAAGCGCGAGCAGGAGATTCGCGAACGCATCGACCGGGTGCTGGGGTTGGTGGAACTCGGCGCCAAGAGCTACAAGATGCCTTTCGAACTCTCGGGCGGCGAACAACAGCGTCTGGTGATCGCCCGCGCCCTGCTGAACGAACCGCAGGTGCTGCTGGCCGACGAGCCTACGGGCAACCTCGACCCGGTGACTGCCGACGGCATCATGCAGCTGTTCCAGAAGATCGCCGCACGGGGCTGCGCCGTAGTGATGTCGACGCATAACACCGCCCTGATCGAGAACTACCCCGCCCGTGCCGTCCTCTTCGCCCAAGGCAAAATCCGCGAAGTGGACCTCAAAGCCGAACTGGCATAGATTCCGCGCCGCAGCCGCAAAGCGAATAAAGAGGCGAAAAAATCGAATATAAAGGCTTTTCCGGACGCTTGTTTTATCCGGAAATATTTCGTATATTTGTACGATATTTTAAAGACTACGATGAGTACCGAATTAGAAAACGTTAAAAAGCAAGAAGAAGAATATTCCGCGTCGAACATTCAGGTCCTCGAGGGCCTCGAAGCGGTGCGCAAGCGTCCTGCCATGTACATCGGCGACATCGGCGAGAAGGGTCTCCACCACCTGGTTTACGAGGTCGTGGACAACTCGATCGACGAGGCGCTGGCAGGCTATTGCACCGACATCGACGTGACGATCAACGAGGACAACTCGATCACCGTCAGGGATAACGGACGAGGCATTCCGACCGACTACCACGAGAAGGAGGGCAAATCGGCGCTCGAGGTGGTGCTGACGGTGCTGCACGCCGGCGGCAAGTTCGACAAGGGCAGCTACAAGGTCTCGGGCGGTCTGCACGGCGTGGGTGTATCCTGCGTCAACGCGCTTTCGAACCTGCTGATCGCCGAAATCCACAGCCGCGACGGCAAAATCTACCGCCAGACGTACAGCAAAGGCGCTCCGACCTCGCAGGTCGAGGTCGTCGGCGAATGTACGGACCGCGGTACGACCATCACGTTCCGTCCCGACGACACGATCTTCACGCATACCACCGAATACAAGTACGAGATCCTGGCCAACCGCCTGCGCGAACTGGCGTTCCTGAACAAGGGCATCAGTCTGAACCTCTACGACAAGCGTCCCGACGAAGAGGGCAAGACGCGCGAGGACCATTTCTATTCGGAAGAGGGTCTGAAGGAGTTCGTGAAATACCTCGACGCCACGCGCGGCACGCCGATCGTCGACCAGATCATCTACCTCGACACCGAGAAGAACGGCGTCCCGGTGGAGGTTGCCATGCAGTACAACGACTCGTTCTCGGAGAACGTGCACTCCTATGTAAATAACATCAACACCATCGAGGGCGGTACGCACCTGACGGGATTCCGTCGTGCACTGACCCGCACGCTCAAAAAATACGCCGAGGATTCGGGCATGCTCGCCAAGCTGAAATTCGACATCAACGGCGATGACTTCCGCGAGGGCCTTACGGCCGTCGTATCGGTGAAAGTGCAGGAGCCGCAGTTCGAGGGACAGACCAAGACCAAACTGGGCAACGACGAGGTTTCGGCCGCCGTCGACCAGGCGCTGACCTCGGCGCTGGGCCAGTACCTCGAGGAGAATCCCAAGGACGCCAAAGCCATCGTGCAGAAAGTGATTCTGGCCGCCACGGCACGTCATGCCGCCCGCCATGCCCGCGAACTGGTGCAGCGCAAGACCGTGCTGTCGGGAGCCGGGCTCCCGGGCAAGCTGGCCGACTGCTCGAGCCGCGACCGTTCGATCGCCGAGATTTTCTTCGTCGAGGGTGACTCGGCAGGCGGTACGGCCAAATCGGGCCGTGACCGTAACTTCCAGGCCATCATGCCGCTGCGCGGTAAGATCCTGAATATCGAGAAGGCCCAGGAGCACCGGATGTGGGAGAACGAGGAAATTAAAAACATGTTCACGGCCCTCGGCGTCACGATCGGCACCGAGGAGGACTCCAAAGCCCTGAACCTCGAGAAACTGCGCTACGACAAGATCATCATTATGACCGATGCCGACGTCGACGGAAGTCACATCGCCACGCTGATGCTGACGTTCTTCTTCCGCAAGATGAAGGAGCTGATCGAAAACGGCCACATCTACATCGCTACTCCGCCCCTCTACCTCGTGAAAAAGGGCAAGCAGGAGCGTTACTGCTGGACCGAGAAGGAACGCGACGAGATCACGGCCGAATTCGGCAAGGGAGCCCACGTCCAGCGTTACAAAGGTCTCGGTGAAATGAACGCCCACCAGCTGTGGGAGACGACGATGAACCCCGACACGCGCATCCTGCGCCAGGTGGAGATCGAGAACGCCGCCGAAGCCGACCGCATCTTCTCGATGCTGATGGGCGACGAGGTTCCGCCCCGCCGCGAATTTATCGAGAAGAACGCGCATTACGCGAACATCGACGCATAACCCGCTTAAGAAGCGGGGGTTAAGGGCGACGGGCGGAGGTAGCGAATCGATTCGGATTTTGCGCTTCCGCCCGTCTGCGGAAGAAGACTGTATAACAGCATAACCTACTGATACCATGGACGTAACGGTAATTGGAGTCGCCGGAGGAACCGGCTCGGGAAAGTCGACGCTCGTCAAACGTCTGCAGGAGGCGTTCGTGGGCGACGACGTCGTGACGCTCTGCCACGACTATTACTACAAGGCGCATCCGGAACTCAACTACGAGGAGCGCACGAAGCTCAACTACGACCATCCGCAGGCTTTCGACACGGAGATGCTCGTGGAGCACATCAAAGCGCTGAAAAGCAACGTGCCCATCGAGCACCCGGTTTACTCATTCGTGGACCACGACCGCACCGCCGAAACCGTTTTCGTGAAACCGTCGAAAGTGATTATCGTCGACGGCATCCTGATCTTCGAGAACCGGGAGCTGCGCGAACTGATGGACATTAAGGTCTACGTGGACACCGACGCCGACATCCGTCTGGCACGGCGCATCCTGCGCGACGTCTGCGAACGCGGACGGACGATGCAGTCGGTCATCACACAATACACCTCGACCGTGAAGCCGATGCACGACGAATTTGTCGAGCCGTCGAAGAAATACGCCGACGTCATCATTCCCGAGGGCGGCTTCAACTCGGTGGCCGTCACGATGCTGATCCAGAACATCCGTTCGCTGATCGTAGGCAGCCGGTAAGAATCGATACCAGAGCCAAAGCAAAAGCCCCGGACTTCTCTGAAGAGGTCCGGGGCTTTTGCTATCGGAGATGTCGAAACTGAAAGACCGGCCGTCTTTCGCAGCGATTGGCGAGTCCGTTGTCGAAATACCCTATATTTCGCATCGAACTGCACAGAGCGACAGGGAACTGGCGTCGAGGCCGATGCGTTTCAGTTTCAGGGATACAGAAATTCGCCGATACCTGAAGTGTACAAATTGCCGAATTTACTGGCATTGTAAACTCCGATGCTCGTATAGTAAGGCATGGTACGGCTGATCTGATCATACAGATCATAGAGGCTCAGCCGTTTATTGGCAACGGCCTGGTTGTAAAACGCATCCGTAAAACTGTTGGAGAGTGGTATTTTCCCGGCGGCATCGGTCCGCACACCGCCTTTCGAGGTCTCTCCGTCGGCAGCTGCGATGCAGAGTATCCCAGGGATACCTTCGACGGCCTTGCCGACAGCCCCGGAGTAATCGGTTTCCAACACGAAAAAGAGCTTCCGGTAAAAACGCCGTGAATGCAATTCTTCCAGGAAAGCTGCCACCTCGGAAACAGGAAGCGTCTCCCCGAGCCACTTCGGGCCTTGCGGAACGGCCTCGCCCGCCCAATAGACGAACAGGTTGTCATTAGGGGAAATTTTCGAGTGGAGGATGTCCGGCAATTCGGAAAACCCGAGTTCCGAGGGTTTGTAATCCACCGTCACGTTTTCATACAAATTTCCGTCGCCTTCCGGCGGCAGGATGCGCCCGGGCGTCGGATTGTTCGGATTACGGGCGATGTCGTCCTCGGAGACGAGCACGATATGATCGTCATCCATACCGTTGTCCTTCAGCATTTTGTAAATGAGATAGGCCCCGGCCTGATAGCGGTAGTTCTCCCAGCCCGACGATGGGGCGACGATCAGCGCGTAGGCTTGCTCTTGTTGTGGATACGAAATCTGGCTGTTTTTATCGAAATCCTGCAATCGGGCGAAGTCGATCGCAACCGGAGCGGCCGCCCCGGCCTTCACCGTCACTACGGCATGTGCGGGCGCTCCGGCCCCGTTCAATTCGACGGTAAAGGTGCCGCCGGCATAGTCCGGCGTCACGACACACCACTCCTTGTCGCTCCGCGCCTCCCACGAATCCTGATCGGTCGTAACCTCGAACGTATAGGTTCCATCGGTAGAAAAGAATCTCGTGTCGGCAGGATTCAGCGTGAGCACGGGCTCCGGCGCCCGGGATTTCTCTTTCGAGCAACAGCCTGCCAGAAACACGCCCGTCAGAACCGTAAAAACGAATGGTCGGAATCTTTTCATAAAGATCGTTTTTTAAGAGTTAAACACTCGGTTTTTCTCCGGACGGTTCTTCCGGACCACTTCAAACATCACTTTGTCAGATACCGGTTATCTTTTTGATCTCATTGAGCTTGTTCAGCGCCTCGATCGGGGTCAGCGAATTGATGTCGAGGCCCTTGATCTGGTCGCGGATCTGCACCAGCACGGGATCGTCCAACTGGAACATCGACAACTGCATGTTCTGGGGCCCGGCACTCTCGGCAGCCTCTTTTACGGCCTGTGCCGTGGGCTTGCGGCCCCGCTCCTTGAGGCTGCGGCTCGGCACGATCTCGTTATTGCCGTAGACCAGCTCGAGGTTGCGCAGGATTTCGTCGGCCCGCGAGACGATCGACGCCGGCATGCCGGCCATGCGGGCCACATGAATACCGAACGAATGTTCCGTGCCGCCGCGCTCCAATTTGCGCAGGAAGACGATCTGGTTGCCGATCTCTTTGACCGAGACGTGGTAGTTCTTCACCCGGGGGCACATCTGCTCCATCTCGTTCAGCTCGTGGTAATGCGTGGCGAAAAGCGTCTTGGCATGTGCCGTCGGGTGGTTGTGGAGGTATTCGACCATCGCCCAGGCGATCGAAATGCCGTCGTAGGTCGACGTACCGCGCCCGATCTCGTCGAGCAGCACGATGCTGCGGTCGGAAATGTTATTGAGGATGCTGGCCGACTCGAGCATCTCGACCATAAAGGTCGATTCGCCCTGCGAAATGTTGTCCGAAGCCCCGACGCGGGTGAAAATCTTGTCCACGACGCCGATATGGGCCGCTTTCGCGGGGACGTAACACCCCATCTGGGCCATTAGGATGATGAGCGCCGTCTGGCGCAGCAGCGCCGATTTACCCGACATGTTGGGACCCGTTATCATCATGATCTGCTGCTGCTTGTCATCGAGCATCACATCGTTGGGGATATACTCCTCCCCCACGGGCATCAGGGTTTCGATCACCGGATGGCGGCCCTGACGGATATCGATGCGCTTGCCGTCGTCGAGCACCGGACGCACATAACGCCGCTCGCAGGCCAGCCGCGCGAAAGACTGCAGGCAGTCGATGCGGGCCACCACGGCCGCGTCGCGCAGCATCGGGGCCAGCGAGCCGCAGATCGAAGCCATGATCTCGGCATAAATGCGCTGCTCCAGCACGAGCATCTTCTCCTCGGCGCCGAGGATTTTTTCTTCATACTCTTTGAGCTCCTCGGTGATGTAGCGCTCGGCATTGGCGAGGGTCTGCTTGCGTATCCATGTTCCGGGCACCTTGTCCTTGTGGGCGTTGCGGACCTCAATATAGTAGCCGAAGACGTTGTTGTAGCTGATCTTCAGCGACGGGATGCCCGTCGTCTCGCTTTCGCGCTGCTGGATGCGTGCGAGGTAATCCTTGCCGTGGAGGGCGATGCGCCGCAGGTCGTCCAGTTCGGGATCGACCCCGTCGGCGATCACGCCGCCTTTCTGTATCTGGTTGTTTTGGGGGTCGGGATAAATCTCGCGGGCAATGCGGTCGCGAACCTCGGCCAGCACGTCGATCTGCCCCGCCAGTGCATGCAGGCGGTCGTCGTCGGTGGATTCCAAAGCTGCTTTGAGGGTCTCGATGGCCCCCAGCGAGTTTTTGAGCTGCACCAGTTCGCGCGGCGTGACCCGCTGGGCCGCGATACGGCCCGCAATGCGCTCCAGATCGCCCACCAGCGCCACCTGCTCGCGGATGACGTCGGCGAGGTCCGCATCTTTCAGGAAGCGCTCCACTACGTCCAGCCGCTCGTTGATCCGCGCGGGGTCTTTGATCGGCATGGCGATCCAGCGTTTCAGCAGGCGCCCGCCCATCGGGGTCAGCGTACGGTCGATCACGTCGGCGAAACTGCATTTTTCACGCGCGCCGTTCGACGAGAAGAGTTCCAGATTGCGGATCGTAAACTTGTCGACCCACACGTAATCGTCCTGATCGATGCGCGCGATGGAGGCGATATGCCCCGTCTCGCGGTGCTCAGTGAACTCGAGGTAGTAGAGAATGGCCCCGGCGGCCGAAATGCCGCTCGTGAACTGCTCCACGCCGAAGCCTTTCAGCGACCTGGTGCCAAACTGCTTGCAGAGTTTCTCGCGGTTGACGTCCTCCGAGAAAACCCATTCGTCGAGACGGTAGGTGTAGAGTTTCGAGCCGAACGAACCGGAAAAACGGTTGTTAAACAGTGAGAAATCAACGCCGACGTTAA
>ERZ1673699.2096-NODE-2096-length-13982-cov-19.852660_pt1 | contig 13982 bp, 11 predicted proteins | sample MGYA00580229_ERZ1673699 | MGnify/ENA primary metagenome ERZ1673699 (study PRJEB41218, sample SAMN15661785) | gut metagenome | host: Homo sapiens | place: Canada: London | collected 2015-08-20/2019-03-30 | study: EMG produced TPA metagenomics assembly of... | reverse complement strand
CAGAAGAAGATCGGCGATTTCTCCGAGGCTGCCCTCTCCAAGGTGTCCACCAAGGATCTGGGCGAGGTGGGCGATATGATCACCGACCTCATCGGCGAGCTGAAGAGCTTTGATGCCAACGAGGAACAGCAGAAGGGCATTATGGGCTTTTTCAAGAAAAAAACCAGCCAGCTGGATGCCCTCAAGACCAAGTACGACAAGACCGAGACCAACGTGGAAAAGATCCAGTCCATGCTGGAAGCTCATCAGGTGCAGCTGCTCAAGGATATCGCCATGCTGGACAAGATGTACGAGTTGAACATGGCCTACTTCAAGGAGCTGAGTATGTATATCCTTGCCGGCAAGAAAAAGCTGGCAGATGTGCGTGCCAACGAATTGCAGCAGGCCATGGACAAGGCCAAAGCATCCGGCCTGCCGGAGGACGCACAGGCTGCCCGCGACCTTGCCGACCAGTGCGAGCGTTTTGAGAAAAAGCTGTATGATCTGGAACTGACCCGCAATATCAGCCTGCAGATGGGCCCCCAGATCCGTCTGCTGCAAAACAACAACACCATGATGGCAGAAAAGATCCAGTCCACCATCGTGAACACCATCCCGCTGTGGAAGAACCAGATGGTGCTGGCACTGGGTCTGGCACACAGCCAGCAGGCTATGCAGGCAGAGCGTGCCGTGACCAACATGACCAACGACCTGCTGAAGAAGAACGCCGAGGCGCTGAAGATGGGCACCATCGAGACCGCCAAGGAGAGCCAGCGCGGCATCGTGGATATCGAGACCTTGCAGCAGACCAACAAGAGCCTGATCGAGACGCTGGACGAGCTGAACAAGATCCAGAGCGAGGGACGCGCAAAGCGTGCCGCCGCCGAGCAGGAGCTGACCCGCATCGAGGACGAGCTGAAAACCAAAATGATGGAGATCCGGAGCTGAAATGGCAAACGCTGATTTTTCTCAGAACGATAAACAAACCGTTCCCGGCGGCTTTGACGCGGGCAGCTACCGCGAAAAAGCAAAGCCGGAGCAGGCCGTAACGCTGACGCCCCGCCAGCAGAAGCTGGCCGCACTGGAAGCAAAGCTGCCCGTTGCGCTTTCCACCCGGGCGGCGGCGCTGGCACTGAGCGTAGTGGTGATGCTGGCGGCTTTCTTTGGCTTTGGCAGCGCCAAGCTGCGCGGCAAGTATACCACCGCCCGCCAGTGGTTCACCGCAGGGGTCGCCGCCGACAACGGCTATAACCTGAGCGAGGAACTGATCACCCGGGAGAACACGGCCGCAAATATCCTCACCACCGCATCCAATACCCTTGGCGCAGACAGCGCCGAGGTGCTGGCCGCACAGACGGCGCTGAACGATTTTTCCGCTTGTCTGCAATCGGTGCAGAACGGCGGCAAAAGCCAGTCGCTGACCTCGCTGCCCTATTATCAGGGCAGCACGATGCACGCGCTGTATCAGGCCAATCAGGCACTGGGCACTGCCATCGACCAGCTGTATGCAAAATTGCAGGAGCAGGCCGCAGACCCCATGAAGATGGGCGCGGTGCAGGGGCAGTACGGTCAGTTCAACAGTGCAGCCACCATCATCGGCACCTTGCAGTACAATACGGCGGTGTATGAATATCAGAAGGATGTCGGCGGCTTCCCGGCCAGTGTGCTGGGCACTTTGTCCGGCGTAAAGGAGGTTGAGCCCTTCGCATGAAAAACTTTGCAAAACGCATCAGCGCACTGGTGCTGGCCGTGGTGGTCAGTGCGGCGGTGCTGTGCCCGGCGGCGTTTGCTGCCCAGCTGCCCAGCCTGCCCAAGGGCGAGTGTGTGGTGGACGATGCCGGTGTGCTGAGCAGCAGCACCGTGCAGACCATCACCGAACTGAACGCCCAGCTGGAATCCAGCTGCAGCGGCGCACAGATCGGTGTACTGACAGTAGAATACACGGGTAATGATTCCACAGAGGATTACGCCACACAGGCTTTCAACGCTTGGGGCATCGGTTCGTCCTCCCAGAACAACGGCGTGCTGATTTTGTTGGTAATGGAATCGGCGCAGTACGCGGACGGCGACTACTACCTGACCTACGGCGATGGTTTCCGCAACACCACGCTGGCAAAGCAGTCCAGCGCCATCGCCCAGACCATGGAAGATCAGTTCGCCGCAAAGGATTATGACGGTGCAGTGACCACCTGTGCCCGGAACGTGGCAAACACCATTGCGGACATCTACGGGGTCAGCCTTTCCGGCAGCGTGGGCAACGGCAGTACCGTGCAGCCCGGGTATCAGGGCAGCCAGAGCAACGGCGGCAGCACCCTGACCGACATCTTGACCCTTGTGGTCGGTGCTGTTCTGCTTATCGTCATCATCCGGTCAATGGCCTATGTTTTTGCCAGCCCCTGCGGCTGGCTGTGGTGCTTCGGCGGACCCCGTCCTCCTTACAGACGACGTGGCCGCCGCGGCCCGCCGCCGCCCCCGCCGGGCGGCTACTACGGTGGTTCCCGTGGACCCCGGCCTCCGCGCGGCGGCTTTGGCGGCATGGGCGGCGGCTCCTTCGGGGGTGGTGCCGGGCGCGGCGGTTTTGGCGGCGGCAGCTTTGGCGGCGGCTTCGGCGGCATGGGCGGCGGTTCCAGCCACGGCGGCGGCGGTGGCCGTGGGCGGTAATGAAAATAAAAAGAGAAAGGCAGTGGCTTTGATATGTACCCCCAATACTGGACACCCAGTATGGGGGTATTTTTATGCGATACAGTTATGAGCACAAAAAGAAGTGTGTTGAATTGTACCGACAAGAGAAATGGCCAGAAACACCAGACGGAGTAAAGGAGAAGCGATTTCACGATACGGTTCGGATTTGGGTTCGAATAGAAGATGCTTGTGGTCCAGAAGCATTAAGACACAAAAATCAAAACAAAGTGTGACAGATACAGTATACGAAACATTGCTCTAGCAGAACGCTCCACCGTTCAATGAGGACAGCTTTTGACAGCTGTCTTTTTGGTTTTATATAGTGTTTTTTCCTTTCGCTGTAACAGCGGATAAGAAGAGTTGAACTCGTAAGATCCTCGCCTGCGGTGGGGCAAGGAACGCATGAGGTGACCGCCGTGTACAGCTTTTTCGGCTTCGTACTGTTTGCTCATCAGGCAGTACTTCTGCTGTCGGGGGATTTTTGTGTCCGATATTTTACAAAAAATTCACGCTGGCAGGGTTGCCGCCGCATACCGGATGTGCTATGATGAAGTGCAAAATTTCAAGCGGAGCGATGAATTTTGATTTGTCAAGCTCGCGGAATCAGGAGGAACTACCATGCAGAAGAATTATGTGCAGGAAATTCTGAGCATCATTCACAGCGGTCTGCCCAAGGCAGAGCTGGCCGAAAAACTGTCTGATTACCATGAAAAGGATCTGGCGGATGCGTTGGAGTCACTGACCCCCGCCGAACGTCAATCGCTCTATTCCATTCTGGGCGTGGATACTGTTGCCGAGATCTTTACTTATCTGGACGATGCCGAGCCGTACCTGAAAGAGCTGCCCAGCCATGAAGCTGCAAAGGTCATTTCCAACATGGACTCGGACGATGCGGTGGACGCGCTGGAAGACCTTGACGATACCGATAAGAACGAGATCGTCAACAAGCTGGACAAAGACTCGGTTGAAGATGTGAAGATGCTGCTCTCGTATGACGAGGATGAGATCGGCAGCAGAATGACAACCAACTACATCTCCATCAAAAACGATATGACCATCCGGCAGGCGATGAGTGAGCTGGTAAAGCAGGCCGGAGAAAACGATAACATCTCCACGCTGTATGTGGTGGACGAAAACGAGCACTTCTATGGTGCAATCGACCTGAAAGACCTCATCATCGCACGTGCAGAGGAAAGTCTGGAAAGCCTGATCGTCCGCTCTTATCCCTACGTCACAGACCGGGAGCAGATCAGCGATTGTATCGACCGCATCGTGGACTACGCGGAGCGCAGCCTGCCGGTGCTGAACGATGCCGGCAAGCTGGTGGGCATCATCACATCGTCCGATGTGGTCGAGCTGGTCGATGATGAGATGGGCGATGATTACGCAAAGCTGGGCGGTCTGACCGGCGAGGAGGATCTGAACGAAAGCGTTTTTGAAAGCGTGAAAAAGCGTCTCCCGTGGCTGATCGCTTTGCTGTTCCTCGGGATGCTGGTCTCCTCGGTCGTCGGCGCGTTTGAATCAGTGGTGGCGGTGCTGCCGGTGGTCATCTGCTTCCAGTCCATGGTGCTGGATATGGCCGGCAACGTTGGCACCCAGTCGCTGGCAGTGACCATCCGTGTGCTGGTGGATGAAAACCTGACCCTTTCCAAAAAGCTGCAGCTGCTCTGGAAGGAGACCCGCGTGGGTCTGTTGAACGGTGCAATTCTGGCCGTGATGGCCTTGGGTTTTCTGGGCTGCTACATCCACTTTTTCAAGGGCTATGTCTGGATCTCGGCGTTTTTGCTGTCCGGCTGCGTCGGGCTGTCGCTGATCGTGTCCATGGTCATTTCCAGTCTGGTGGGCACGCTGATCCCGATGCTGTTCCACAAGATCCATATCGACCCGGCGGTTGCCTCCGGCCCGCTGATCACCACGATCAACGATCTGGTGGCGGTTGTGGTCTACTATGGCCTTGCCATGGTCGTGCTGATCGATCTGTTCCATCTTGCATGATAAAAAATAAAACAGGAACCGGTGCACCAAATGTAATGTGTGCCGGTTCCTGTTTTTCTTTGCGCAGGGGCTTATAGCAATTCAACTTTTTAATGCCCCAGCAACAGCGTTGAATTGCATATCGCAAATATGCTGTTTGAATGTTGCGCTAATTTCTTGTCTTGCGATAAAAAAGATTATTTGCCCAGATGCCAGATGTCGCGGTCGTACTCGGCAATGGTGCGGTCAGAGGAGAACATACCCGCCTTGGCAACGTTCACCAGACACTTGCGCCGCCAGCCCATGGGGTCGCAGGCGTAATCGCTGAGGGCCTGTCCCTTGCGCACAACGTAGGCGTTGAAGTCCGGCAGGGTCTGGAACCAGTCTTTATGGATCAGCTCGTCGTGCAGGCGGGTCAGGTTTTCGGCATGACCGGCGGCCAGCATCTCCGGCCCGGTCAGGAAGCTGATGGCGCGGCGGATGTTGGCATCGCCCTCCACCCACTGGGCGGGGTCGTAATCGCCCACGGCGTAGCGGTGGATGACCTGATCGGAGGTCTGACCGAAGATATAGATGTTCTCTTCGCCCACCTGCTGGCTGATCTCCACGTTGGCACCGTCCATGGTGCCCAGCGTCAGCGCGCCGTTCAGCATGAATTTCATGTTGCCGGTGCCGGAAGCTTCCTTGGAAGCAAGGCTGATCTGCTCAGAAAGGTCGCAGGCCGGGATCAGCTTTTCGGCGGCGGTGACGTTGTAGTTCTCCACAAACACCACCTGCAGCCACTTGGACACCTCCGGGTCTGCGGCAATGACCTTGGAGAGGGTCAGCAGCGCATGGATGATGTCTTTGGCAATGGTGTAGGCGGGCGCGGCTTTTGCACCGAAGATGCTCACCAGCGGAGCGGCGGGCAGGTGCCCGGCCTTGATCTCGTAGTACTGATGGATGAGGTACAGCAGGTTGAGCTGCTGGCGCTTATACTCGTGCAGGCGCTTGGACTGGATATCGAACACGGCATCGGTGTTCACAGTTACCTTCTGGGTGTGCAGCAGCCAGTCGGCCAGTGCTTCCTTGTTGGCCTTTTTCACAGCAGTCAGCTCGCTGAGCACCGTCTCGTCCTCGGCAAAGGCCAGTAGTTTTTCCAGCTCGGCGGCGTCCTTGCGGAAGCCGGAGCCGATGTACTTTTCCAGCGTGGCAGTCAGGCGCGGGTCGCACTCCAGCAGCCAGCGGCGGAATGTGATGCCGTTGGTCTTGTTGTTGAACTTTTCCGGGTACAGCTCGTAGAAGCCGTGCAGCTCGGAATTTTTCAAGATCTCGGTGTGCAGCGCCGCCACGCCGTTGGTGGAGTGGGTAAAGTGGATGTCCATGTGTGCCATGTGCACCCGGTCATCCTTGTCAATGATGGCAAGGCTCTCGTCCTCGGTGCGGGTGCGTGCCAGCGCATCCAGCTTTTCAATAATGGGCATCAGCTGCGGCACTACGGCGTCCAGATAGGCGCGGGGCCACTTTTCCAGTGCTTCGGCCAGAATGGTGTGGTTGGTGTAGGCGCAGGTCTTGGTAACGATCTCCACCGCTTCCTCGAACTCAATGCCGCGCGCGCCCAGCAGGCGGATCAGCTCCGGGATGACCATGCTGGGGTGGGTGTCGTTGATCTGGATGGCGGCGTAGTCTGCCAGATCATGGTAGTTGCAGCCCCGGGCGGCGCACTCGGCCAGAATGAGCTGTGCACCGGCAGAGACCATCAGGTACTGCTGGTATACCCGCAGACGGCGGCCGGCTTCATCGGAATCGTCCGGGTAGAGGAAGAGGGTCAGATTCTTGTCGATAGCGGTCTTATCGAAGGCAATGCCGTCATGGACGATGCTCTCGTCAATGGTGTCCAGATCGAACAGGTTCAGGGTGTTGGTGCGTCCCTCGTAGCCGGTGACCGCCAGCTTGTACAGCCGGGCGGTGTACTCCTTGCCCGCCAGTTCCACCGGGTAGGTGGTGTCGGTCTTTTCCGCCCAGCTGTGGGCAGTCAGCCACGGGTCGGGCTTTTCGTTCTGCACGCCGTCCTCAAAGGACTGATGGAACAGACCAAAATGGTACCGCAGACCTACGCCGTCGCCGGGCAGGTTCAGCGTTGCCAGAGAGTCGAGGAAGCAGGCAGCCAGACGCCCCAGACCGCCATTGCCCAGAGAAGGCTCCGGCTCTACCTCTTCAATGTCGGAAAGGCGCTTTCCGGCAGCAGCCAGCGCAGACCGGGCTTCGTCGTACAGCCCCAGATTGATGAGGTTGTTGGACAGCAGCTTGCCAATAAGGAATTCGGCGCTGATATAGTACAGCTTGCGCCCGGTGACCGGCTGCACGCGGTCGGCGCTCTTCTGCCGCACAAGTTCCAGCAGTGCCAGATACAGCTCCTGGTCGGTGCAGTCTGCCAGCAGCTTGCCGGTAATACTCTGTAACGTTTCGGTAAAGCTCATAAAAGCATCCTCCTTTGCTAGGGTGTATCTGAAAAGGCGAAAATTCAGTCTGTTTCTCTGTTTTCAGATACACCTTACGGAAAACAGGTTTGACATCTGTACCTCAAGATATACCACATAGAACCTTCAAAATCTTGCCTAAATAGTGCAAACTATGGTACAATCCTATCATCAGGGGGTGAGACGATGCAAAATCAGGCATCTTTGCAGGAGACAAAACAGCACGGTGCAGTGCGCTTTCCGTTCAATCTGTACCCCTGCACCATTCCGGGGGATTTTCAGCAGGTAGCACTCCACTGGCACGAGAGCATGGAGCTGGTCTTTGTCAAGCAGGGCATGGGGCTGGTACAGGTGGGCGCTGTGACCTACCCGGCCTACCGGGGGGATATCTTCCTTTTTGCCCCGGGCACGCTCCACGCGCTGCGGCAGGCAGAGGAGCAGCGCATGGAATACGAAAATATCATCTTTGAACCGGAGCTGCTGGGCGGCGCGGAGGACCTTTGCGCCGAAAAGTATCTGCTGCCGCTGCAAAGCGGGCGGCTTTCGCTGCCGGTGCGTCTGACCCCGAACGATTTGTGCTATCTGCAAGCCGCCGCCTGCCTGCGGGAGCTGGAAGATGCCAACCGCGCCAAGCGCCCCGGCTACGAGCTGCTGGTAAAAGGGGCGCTGCTGCGCTTTCTTGCCCTGCTCATTGCGCAGGGCAGGCAGTGTCTCCCCACCGAAACTGCCGACACCCAGCGGCTGAAAACGGTGCTGCAATGGCTTTCGGCACATTATGCCGAGCCGCTCCGGGTGGCGGATGCAGCCGGGGTCTGCTCCTTCAGCGCCAGCCATTTTATGCGCTGGTTCCGGCAGATGACCGGGCAGAGCTTTATCTCCTTTCTGAATGAGTACCGGCTGAACACCGCCGCCGAGGTGCTGCAGACCACGGACGAGACTGTGCTGACCATCGCCACCCGGTGCGGGTTTGAAAACCTTTCTTATTTTAATCGGGCGTTCAAGGCGCATTTTGGCATGACCCCGCGGGAGTACCGAAAAAAATAAGCAGACCGGGTCTGATGGGAAAGCGAGAACAGCCTGCATTCCGGTGCGCTCTGCACGTTCTGAAAGACGTCAATCTTGAGGTCGCCGAGGGCGAAAAGCTGGTGATCATCGGGCCGTCCGGTTCAGGCAAGTCCACCACGGTGCGCTGCATGAATTTTCTGGAAGAGCCCACCAGCGGCCATGTCTACATAGACGGGCGGGAGCTGACGGCCAAAAACAAGACCAAACTTGTGCGTGAGACCACCAGCATGGTGTTCCAGCAGTTCAACCTGTACCCGCACATGACGGTGCTGAAAAACCTGACCCTCGCACCCATGAAGCTGCACCACAAGACCAAGCAGGAGGCAGAGGAGCTGCCGCAGCACAAGCGGCACCCGTTGTGGATAGAGCAGCCCATGGGGGACGGAAGGGAAAGCCGTCCGGGCTGCGGACTTTATAAATAAAAGAAAAAGCGATGACCCGTGCAGGTGGGTCATCGCTTTTCTCGTCCCTTGCGGGACAGGCAGGGTAAATGATAAGAAGGTAAATGAAGAAAATAGCAAGGTGAAAAACAAAGGCGTGTGCGGAGCCGAATTTGCTGCTCCAAAGTGAAGATGTATCCAAGTTTCGCTTTTGTTGGATACAACATACCACTTCAGAACAAAAATTGCAAGAGGTTTTTTAAAATTTTTGCCCAAAATTACGCGGGAAATCGCATTTTTGTAGAAACGCACAAATTTTACGGAAAGTTCCCGGCAAACTGACGAACAAGCATAAAAACGGAACAACAGCCGCAAGACCGCACAGGGATACCTTTATAAAACCGGCGGGCAATGGAACGCAGGCGTGGAAAGCTGATTTTCGTGGGATATAGCCTGCACCGCTTTACAAGCAGCCGGGGGTGTGTTAAGATGGACACATCTGCTGTAACCGGAAAAAATGCACGCGCCGGGCAGCGGCGGCGTACCGGGAAAAGTGTCCGGTGCCGGGAGGGGAGAAACGAATGACAAAGCTACTGCATGGCAATGAAAAAAACAGGCTGACCGGCGGGCGCGAGCCGCTGTTCAGCCAAAAGGAGCTGCTGGTACTGGCCATCCCGCTGCTGGTGGAGCAGCTGCTGGAAGTGACGGTGGGCATGGCCGACACCATGATGGTGTCCCGCTGCGGCGAGGCGGCAATCTCCGGCGTCAGTCTGGTGGATATGATCAACAACCTTATCATCGTGCTGTTTGCGGCGCTGGCTACCGGCGGCGCGGTGGTGGTAAGCCAGTATCTGGGCGCAAAGGACAGGCCGGATGCCGACAAAAGCGCCGGTCAGTTGCTGCTGCTCAGCGGCTTGTCCGGTGCGGTGATCGGCGCGGTATGCTTTGTATTGGCACGCCCCATGATCCGGCTGTTCTACGGCTCTATTGATACCGACGTGCTGGATGCGGGCGTGAAATATTTGCAGATCATCGCCCTCAGCTACCCGTTTCTGGCGCTGTATAACGGCGGCGCGGCGCTGTTCCGCAGCATCGGCAACTCCAAGATCTCCATGCAGATCAGCTTTCTGATGAACATCATCAACATCGTGGGCAACGCAGTGTGCATCTTCGGCTTCAAAATGGGAGTGGACGGCGTAGCGTGGCCCAGCGTGGTGTCCCGCGTGGTGGCTGCGGCGCTGATCCTGCGCAAGTGCTACCGGGAGGATGCGGTGCTTACCGTGCCCAAGACCCTGCGGCTGGACGGCGGCATGGCAAAGCGCATTCTGGGCATCGGCATTCCCTCGGCCTTTGAGAACAGCCTGTTCGAGGCCGGGCGCATTCTGGTGGTGAGCATGATCTCCACCTTTGGCACAGTGCAGATCGCAGCCAACGCCGTGGCAAACAATCTGGACGGCATGGGCGTCATCCCGGGCAAGGCCATCAGTCTGGCCATGATCACGGTGGTGGGGCGGTGCATCGGCGCCGGCGACCACGAGCAGACCGTTTACTACACCCGCAAGCTGATGCTGTGGGCTTACATCACCATGGGGCTTTCCAACGGAGCGATCTTGCTGTTCCTCCGGCAGCTGGTGGGCATCTACGCCCTTTCCGGCGAGACGATGGAATTGGCCATCACACTGGTCACCATCCATGCGGGCTGCGCCATCATCTTCTGGCCGCTGTCCTTCGTGCTGCCCAACGCCCTGCGCGCAGCCAACGACGTGAAATTCACCATGGTGGTGTCCATCCTCAGCATGGCGTGCTGGCGGCTGGGCTTCAGCTATCTGCTGTGCGTTCGCATGGGCTGGGGCGCTGTGGGCGTGTGGGTGGCTATGGTCATCGACTGGACCTGCCGTGTGACCTGCTTTGTGCTGCGCTTCCGCAGCGGCGCATGGAAAACAAAATATCAGGCATAACATAAGGAGAAGAGCATGAAACTGATCAGCTGGAACGTGAACGGCCTGCGCGCCTGCCTGACCCACGGCTTTGCCGAGAGCTTTGCCGCGCTGGACGCGGACATCTTCTCGGTGCAGGAGACCAAGATGCAGCCGGGACAGGCGGATTTTGCGCCGGAGGGCTACACCGAATACACCTATTCGGCCGAGAAAAAGGGCTACTCCGGCACGGCCTGCTGGTGCAAAACGGCACCGCTGGCAGTGACCACCGGCATCGGGCTGGAGCAGCATGACCACGAGGGACGGGTGCTGACGCTGGAATACCCCGGCTTTTATTTGGTAAACTGCTACACCCCCAACAGTCAGGACGGGCTGAAGCGGCTGGACTACCGCATGGAGTGGGAGGACGTCTTCCGGGCATACCTGCTGGCACTGGACGCCCAAAAGCCGGTGATCCTGTGCGGCGATTTAAACGTGGCGCACACCGAGATGGATATCAAAAACGCCAAGACCAACCGCATGAGCGCGGGCTTTACCGACCAGGAGCGCGCCAAGATGACCGAGCTGCTGGCGGCGGGCTTTGCGGACAGCTTCCGGGTGGTGCACCCGGACGAGGTGAAGTACAGCTGGTGGAGCTACCGCTTCCACGCGCGGGAAAAGAACGCGGGCTGGCGCATCGACTATTTTATCGTTTCCCGGCGCATTGCAGACCGCATCCGCGCCGCCGAGATCCACAACGAGATCTTTGGCTCCGACCATTGCCCGGTGGAGCTGCAGATCGACCTGTAATATAAGGAGAAGCCAATGCTGAAAAATTATCTTCTGATCTTCCTTATCTCCATGGTGCCCATCATCGAGCTGCGCGGGGCCATCCCTATTGGGCTGGGCATGGGGCTGCCGGTGCTGCCCACCTACCTTTTGTGCGTACTGGGCAATATGCTCCCGGTGCCCTTCATCTATCTGTTTGCCCGCAAGTTCCTCATCTGGGGTTACCACAAGCCCCTCATCGGCCCTATCTGCCGCTTTTGCATCAATAAGGGCGAAAAGGGCGGCCGCGCACTGGAAGCCAAGGCGGGCAAGGGTCTGACCGTGGCGCTGCTGCTGTTCGTGGGCATCCCGCTGCCGGGCACCGGTGCGTGGACGGGCACGCTGGCAGCCTCCATTCTGGATATGAAGTTCAAGGATGTGCTGATCGCCTGCATGGGCGGTGTGCTGCTGGCGGGCATTATCATGGGCTTGGCAAGCGCCGGTCTGCTGGGCGCGCTCAGCGGGCTGTTTGCGGCAGGCTGACAAAACGCGGACGTTTTTGTCGTGAAAAATGCCGGTAGCATTTCCACGCGGAGTATGTTACACTGGATAATAGTTGTGAAAACCGGACTCTGCTTCCGGCCAGAAAGGACGTTATAGAACATGGATCAGGCACTGAATCAGAAAATTGACGCATACATTGCGGAAAACAAAGAGCAGCTGCTGCAGGACATTGCAGCGTTGGTCGCCATCGACAGCGTGGAGGGCACCCCGGAGGAGGGCGCACCCTTCGGCGCAGGCCCCCGGGCAGCGCTGGACAAGACGCTGGAGCTGGCAGCAGGCATGGGCTTTGCCACCCGCAACTGCGAAAACTACATCGGCTATGCCGAACTGGCCGGTGCAGACCCTGAAAAATATCTGGCTACCATCTGCCATGTGGACGTTGTGCCCGTGGGCAACGGCTGGACGGCAGACCCCTTTAAGATGCGCATTCAGGACGGCTGGCTGCTGGGACGCGGCGTCGCGGATGATAAAGGCCCGATGATCGTTACTCTGTACGCGCTGAAGTTCCTCAAGGAGCAGGGTTACCAGCTGCGCTACCCCATTCGTGCCATCGTGGGCGACAACGAGGAGACCCACATGAACGATGTGAAGTACTATCTGGAAAACTACCCCGCCCCGGTGTTCTGCTTTACCCCGGATGCCGAGTTCCCGGTGTGCAACGGCGAAAAAGGCCACTTCGGCGGCAAGATCGTCAGCCCGGTGTGCAACGGCGTCATTGCAGAGTTTGAGGGCGGTGTAGCCAACAACGCTGTGCCGGACCGCGCCAGCGCTCTGGTCAAGACCGATATCAGCAAGCTGAAGAACGCTCCCAACATCACGCTGGAACCGGAAGGGGACGGCGTGCGGGTGCGCGGCTGGGGCAAATCCGGCCACGCCGCCATGCCGGAGGGCACGGTGAACGCCATTGGTCTGGTAGCGGATTATCTGCTGGACAACGGCCTGTGCAATGACGCCGAGCGCGCTTATCTGGAGGCACTGCACAAGCTGCACAGCTCCACCGCAGGCACCGGCCTTGGCATCGACTGCGCCGACGGCCCCTTCGGCCCGCTGACCATCATCGGCGGCCGCATCTATATGGAGGACGGCAAGCTGGTGCAGACCATCGACAGCCGCTTCCCCACCTGCACCAATGGCGAAAAGCTGACCGCACAGGTCACCGCTGCACTGGGCGAGGGCGCAAAGCTGGAGGATGTGGACGCAGCCGAGCCTTTCTATATCGCAGCCGACAGCCCCGCCATCCGCGCCTGCATCGACACCTACAACGAGGTGACCGGCGAGAACGCCACCCCCTTTACCATGGGCGGCGGCACCTATGCCCGCCACTTCCCTTATGCCGTCAGCTTCGGCCCGGAGCATGAGGATGTAAAGCTGCCGGAGTTCGGCGGCCCGATGCACGGTGCTAACGAGGCAGCTCCCATCAACAAGCTGCTGGAGGCCGTCAAGATCTACATTCTGGCGCTGCTGCGGCTGGAAGAGATCGACTTCTGAGGTACAGCATGAACGTGCTTGTCATTGACGGGCAGGGCGGGGGACTGGGACGCCAGCTGGTGGCCACCCTCAGCGCCCAGTGCCCGGACATCCGGCTGGTGGCCGTGGGCACCAACAGTGTCGCTGCGCAGGCCATGCATAAGGCCGGGGCACAGCGAGCTGCCACGGGTGAGAATGCTGTGGTGGTGAACTGCCGCAATGCGGACATCATTGTGGGCCCCATCGGCATCGTTATTGCAGATGCGCTGCTGGGGGAGATCACCCCTACCATGGCCACGGCAGTGTGCCAGAGCAGCGCCACCCGGGTGCTGATCCCGGTGAACCACTGCGAGAACTACATTGTCGGCGTGCCCGACCAGCCCATCGGCAGCCTTGTGTCTGCCGCCGTGCAGAAGGTAAAGTCCCTCTGTGCCGGGGAAGGGTGTTAAAGAATAAGATAAAACGACACCGGACAGGTCATGGCCTGTCCGGTGTCCTTTTTGTCAAAAATATAGGTTACTTCCGCTGCCGGGCGGCGATCTGTGCGGCAGTGGGTGGGATATCGCCCTGCGCCGCTTTTTCCAGCTGGCTCAGGCGGCGATCCAGATCGGTGAGCCGCTGCGAGACGATGTCCGGCAGATCCTGCTGGTCCAGATCGTCGGCAGGATTCACCGCCTTGTTGTTGATGCGCACCACCTCGGCGGGCACGCCCACAGCGGTGCAGTTGG
>ERZ1673699.2059-NODE-2059-length-14166-cov-16.643541_pt1 | contig 14166 bp, 10 predicted proteins | sample MGYA00580229_ERZ1673699 | MGnify/ENA primary metagenome ERZ1673699 (study PRJEB41218, sample SAMN15661785) | gut metagenome | host: Homo sapiens | place: Canada: London | collected 2015-08-20/2019-03-30 | study: EMG produced TPA metagenomics assembly of... | reverse complement strand
TGAAGTCTTTGATGAGCTTGGCAGGGCTGTTATCGCAGTTCAATATCTGTATTACGGCGGCTGAGGATGTGAAAAACGATGTTGCTGAACTTATCCGCAACTATGTGAATAGCCTGCATGATGCTGGAAAATATGACGAGCTTACAAAGCAAGTCATGGAGATGAAGCTGTCTGCCCAGATATTCGATGTTTTCGGTGAGAAAATACAAAGCGATAACCGGATAGATATGTTTACTGCATCCGAGTCTGACCTTGATCGTCAGCTGAGAGTAGCAGACGCAAAAATGGGTGGATGCGGTTTCCACTTGGCATATGGGCGTAAATATATCGACTTCGACAATCCGAACGCCTTTAAGGTGGATTGTATTCTGTTCGCATTCGACAGCGAGTGTATTGCGGAATTAAATAAATACGCTGAGAAGAAGTTCCATGAATTGAACGACCAGTATCGTAAATATATTGTGGCCAAACCGGAGAAGTGTCAAAAGCAGTATAGCGATATTGTTGCTAACGGCGATGAAATCAGTAAGCACAACTTTACTCTTCCGGAGACAATCAGTGCCAAGGTTGAAGCAGATGGAATAAAGTACACGGATCATCTTTTTGCCAATGCAGATGGAATAGCAAAAATTAAGTTGAATGGCTGGGAACAGGCTGTTTTGGCAGAAGAGCAAAAACGAGAGGATTATGTTTGCTGGCTGCGGAATCCGTCTCGACAGTCTTGGTCACTGCGGATGCCTTATGAAATGGACGGGAAATGCAAGGAGCTTTATCCGGATTTCATCATTGTTCGCCAAGATCCAATTCTCAAGTACATCGTTGATATTTTGGAACCTCATAATCCGGATTTCAAGGATAACTTGGGCAAAGCTAAGGGACTTGCAAACTATGCTGCAAATGAACCAAGAATTGGCAGAGTGCAGCTGATACGTATTGGAAAAGACGCAGCAGGAGAAAATCGCTTTAAGCGGTTAGATCTTGCAAAAGGCAGTATCCGCAATAAGGTGCTTGCCGCAATCAATACGGATGAGCTAGACCATATTTTTGACACAGACGGTGTGTTTGAAGACTAAATTTATTATACAGATAGGGGTTCATCATGGAACGTATCAACGCCACAACAGGCTCTTACAATTTTATAGATTTATTTGCAGGAGCTGGTGGATTGTCCGAAGGCTTCATCCAAGCGGGCTTTTCACCTGTAGCGCATGTGGAGATGAACCCATATGCTGCTCAAACATTGGAAACACGAACGGGATACTATTATCTCAAAGCACAAGGGAAGCTTGATATCTATAAGGATTATATTAGCGGAAAAATCACCCGCGACGAATTTCTGCAACATATTCCAGAGGAGCAGCTACAATCCGTATTTTGCGAAACGATGTCAAATGAAACTCTTCCAAGGTTATTTGAAAATATAGATAGGATCCTTACGCAAAGAGGCATCAAGCAAGTAGATGTCATTATTGGTGGACCGCCTTGCCAGGCATATTCTTTGGTGGGAAGGGCGCAAAGCAAGCATATGGAAACGCCGATGTCAGCGGATCCTAGAAATGATCTCTATAAGCTGTATGCGAGATTCCTTCAGAAATATCAGCCAAAGATGTTCGTTTTTGAGAATGTTATGGGAATCAAGTCAGCAAACGGTGGTGCAACCTGGCTGAAAGTCCAGGAAGCGCTGCGTTCCGTTGGCTACGAGATTGAATGTCATGAGCAAAATTCAAAGAATTTTGGTGTGCTGCAAAACCGAAGAAGAATGATCATTGTCGGGTGGCTGAAAAATAGTGGGCTTTCTTATCCGCAGTTTGAGCAGACAATTGCGGATGCCACGGTTAACGATATTCTCAGTGATCTGCCAGCGTTGCAGCCAGGAGGAAAATCGGGTGAATACAGATCAGATGATTTCAGCAATTATTTAAGAAGCACTGGAATCCGCAAGGATTCTGACATTCTGACGCATCATTGCGCAAGACCCAATAAAGACAGGGATATTGAGATTTATCGGCGTACAATTGAAATCTGGAATGATGGGCACAAACGGCTGAACTATAATGATCTGCCAGATGAGCTGAAGACACACAAAAACCGAAAATCGTTTCTGGATCGATTTAAAGTTGTAGAGGGAGACGAGGCGTACTGCCACACCATGTTGGCTCATATCTCAAAAGATGGACATTACTTTATTCATCCGGATATTGAGCAACACCGTTCGATTACTGTCCGGGAGGCCGCTCGCATCCAATCGTTTCCGGATGATTATTTCTTCGAAGGCCCGAGAACAGCTCAATTTGTACAGATAGGCAATGCCGTTCCTACGTTAATGGCTAAAGGCATCGCAGAAGGAATCGCCAATGAATTAAGTCAGGAGGGTATCGATGGAAAGCAATCTCCTACTTGAACAATATAGCTGGTATAAGAAGCAGCAATTGGCCAAGTCCCCATTTAAATGTCTGCTGAATGCAGATATTGAGCCAAATCCCCATCAGGTCAATGCCTTTTGTGCGGCCATTCAAGCATTAAAGACAGGCGGCATCATTCTGGCAGATGAGGTTGGTCTGGGCAAAACAATCGAAGCTGGGTTGGTGCTTAATTATGTTCTGGACAACGGAGCAAAAAAAGTACTGATTTCTCTTCCTGCTACTTTGAGAAAACAATGGGAAGTAGAGCTTTTGGAGAAGTTTGGTCGCCAAGCTGTTATTCTGGATCGGTACACGGTTGAGCATGACCTTGCCAATGTGCAAACTCACCTCGGAAACGCGGATGAGGTTAGTATTGTCATTGCTTCCTATGATTATTCATCGAAACTAATTAAGCGCTTTCCTCATGTCAAATGGGACTTCTTGATTATTGATGAGGCTCATAATCTGCGGAATGTTTTTCATGGCACAAAGCGGGCAAAAAATCTTTATGATTTGACACACGGAATTCCTAAAATTCTTTTGACTGCTACGCCGCTACAGAATTCCCTTACTGATCTTCATGGACTGGTTTCTTTTATCGATCCTCGTATTTTCGGATCAGAAAAGGTTTTCAACCGTCGATTTGTGGATGGCTGTGATTATGAGGAATTGAAGCAAGAACTTCTTCCGGTGTTATATCGCACCCTTCGGCGCGATGTCGGAAAATACATGGCCTTCAGCAAGAGAACCTGTATTACGGTCGATTTCCATTTGACCGCAGAAGAAAAAGAACTCTATGATGTGACCAATGATTTTCTGCGTCGTGATCCGCTGTATTCTATTCCGAATGCGAATCGTGGGCTGATTATTCTTGTTATTCGAAAGTTGCTTGCATCTTCTAGCTTTGCTTTGATAGAGACCTTTGAAGTATTAGAAAAACGTCTTGAAAAACTCTATGAAGGTACAAAATCTGCGTATGCTCAAGAAGGCTTCGATTTATTCTGGGGGTTTGTAGAAGATGAAATCGACGAGGAAGGGTTCAACGAATACGATGATGAAGAAACAGCAGAGAAGAAACAGGCTATTCAGGCTGAGCTCAAGATTGTAAGACATATTCTTGAAATGGCAAGGGCTATAAAGACGAATGCAAAGATCGCCGCGTTGAGGAAAGCACTGAAATCTGCATTTGACCACCAGATTTCCGAGGGATTGAATCAGAAGGCTGTCGTCTTTACAGAGTCTAAGCGAACACAGAAATATATAGCCGCAGAACTAAGAAGATCTGGCTATAGCGAGGAAGATATCCTTCTCTTTAATGGTGACTTTGATGATGCCATGACGAAGGAAATCTTTCGAACATGGCAGGTCAAGAATTTTGGTAAAACAAACTATGGCAGAAGTGTGGAATATAAGCACGCGATTGTCGATTATTTCAAGAGTCATGCCAAGATTTTGATTGTTACAGATGCTGGTTCAGAAGGTCTAAATCTACAATTTTGCAGCACAATCATTAACTATGACTTGCCTTGGAATCCGCAGAAAATTGAGCAGAGAATTGGACGTTGTCATCGCTATGGACAAACTCACGATGTGGTAGCAATCAATCTGTTGAATACGGACAATGAAGCAGATCGCAGAGTGTATGATATCCTTTCTAAGAAGTTTGAACTGTTCGAGGGCGTGTTTGGTGCATCGGATGTTGCGCTAGGCGCACTTGAATCTGGTGTGAGTTTTGAAAAGCGTATTCTGAATATTTACCAGAATTGTAAGAATATCACTGCGGTAAGGAAAGCATTTGCAGCTTTGAACAGGCAGCTAGATGCAAGGAAGAATGCTCATGCAGCAGAACTTCGCTCAATTCTGCTTACAGAAAGTAGAGAGGCGAAGGGGCAAGCATTGGAAAAGACCAAGGCTGATATCGATAAATATCTACGTGATGTTGAATATTGGAACCAGTTTGAAGAACCAGAAGTGGATCACAAGCTACATTACTGGAAAATCGACAACTGGGGTGAAAAGATATTTGGTTCACATGGCGTTTTGTTTCTTGGAGCATTCATGGACAATACAAAACTCCTCTTCCCAGTTTTACTACTTTGTGATGAAAATGGTGAGTATATCAATTTTACTGAAGATGAGATTGTCTCCGCATTGGAGGAGGCTAATGATTCGGATGTTCGTTATTTTAAACCGACAGATGAAGAACAATCTTATTTTCACCGGATTTATGCCCGCTTGATTTCAGAAGTTCAGGATCAGCATGATAAAACTGTAGCCCCTACTATCGCATATAACAAGAAGAAGATTGAAAACTGGGTCAATGTCCAACAAGAACAGCTTCATGTTCAGCTTACTGATGCTCAAAAAGAAGTTGAGGAGTACATACTTGCTGAAATGGCGGCTACTGACATGCTGGAAAAAAAGGATATCCGAAAAAAAGCGGCTGAAGCGAAGAAAAAAATGGATAAGCTGCAACACGACCTGCCTAAGCGCAGAAAAGAGATTCAAGACGAGGCGCAGGCTGAAATTGATCGATTTAATCAGTCTCAGGAAATCAATCCATTGCTTCTGATTAACATTGTCCTTAAATTTTAACAGGAGGCACCACATGGCAGATAGATTTAAGTTTGCTGAGGTTCGCCAAGAAGTCATAGAAATGTTAAAGAAAGACTTGTTGGGACCGAGTAGTGAAAATGAAATACTGAATCAAAACCCGCGCTTTGAATATATCGTGGGTATGCTTGCGCCACAAACCAGTGAAAATGATTCGAATGAGCAGGAAGTCGATGGAGACGCTTCTTTCGAAGGGAATGCAGATTATACTGCGGGCGAAGACGATGATAATGAGCCGGTCTTTACAAATCGATTTAAAACACCGTCTTCCATTGGCATCAGCTTTTACCTAGAAAGTAGTACAAAATCTTTCAATGTGGATGTGACTTGGGGCGATTATACCAAAGCTTCTGATAAAACCACTAACAAAGAGGGAAAAAAAGTTGATGTAAGCACGTATACACGTCATCCGCAGAAAGAGACAGTTGTTATTGATCTGCAAGAGTTTAGTAAGAACAAAGAATACCCTTTGGTCTGTGATTCAAATGTTATTTTATATATTTCTAAAATCGGCCTCAAGCAGGGGTATACCTTGGTAACAGCTTATGTTATCAACAAGCGCAAAAATCCTGAGAGTGATATTGCTGGAATGATGTTCCAAGTCAACTTGCGTGCCTATTCCCAGGACAAAATGGATATCTTTGTGGCAGAACACATATGCAGAAAAATCCTTGCTGTCGATGAATTTTACTTTGCCCAGCGACCTATTTTAGGAAGGGGACGTGGTTGCGCAGCAACTTGGAAAGCCAATAAAAATGGGCGTGCTTCTGAAATTGTATCGACATTTATTCCAGAGTACGAATTTCCAGGTGTTAGTGCTGCTTTGGAAGGATTTGACCCGTTCTTCTTCTCTATGAGAACTCTTTCTGTTGCAAAGAAAAAAGATGACATCATTAACCGGCTGAATGTCTTGGCGGACTCCTATGAGAATTGGATTCGGAAAAAATTGGTTCATGATTCAAAAATGGATGATGATAAGTTCAAGAAAGAAATTGGCGACACAATAATAAATAAATGTATAGAAGCTCTTGGAAGAATCCGCGCGGGCATTCAGCTACTTGTAGAGGATGATATCTCGTTTGATGCCTTTTGCTTTATGAATCGTTCCATGATTCTTCAGAGAAATATTATGAATTTCTCTAAGAAGCATGGAGCCGGTATCGAATGTGCCTTTAGGGATTTTGTGGATCCTCGTAATCCTTCCAATAATTTTGGCTGGAGACCTTTCCAGATTGCTTTTATTCTCATGAATCTGAAAGGTATTGTAGATCCGGAACATGATAACCGTGAAGTCGTGGATCTTCTCTACTTTCCCACTGGTGGAGGTAAAACTGAGGCATATCTGGGTCTTATGGCATTTGTTATTACAAATAGAAGGCTGCGTGCTGACGAGAACGATGAATACAATCGCGACGGCGGTGTAACTGCAATTTTGCGATATACTTTGCGCCTGCTCACTACACAGCAGAGAGACCGTATCACCAAGATGATTCTGGCCGCGGAACTCATCCGGCAAAAAGAATATCCGAAATACGGAAAAGAACCCATCAGTATTGGTTTCTGGGTTGGTGGTACTGTGACTCCGAACACCTTTAAAGAATTGGAAGAAGATCCGGAGGATCCAGCTAAAACAAGAACAGCAAGAAGCAAGAAAAACTCTATCTACAAACAGCTGCTTACATGTCCATTCTGTGGGAAGCCACTTACAGAGGAAAATTTTTATATAGATATTCCTACAAAATCGGTTAGCATCTATTGTTCGGATGATAAATGCATGTTCTATAGGTATAAACCCAGCAATAAGATGAAAATCCCGGTTTATCTGGTAGATGAAGAAATTTATGCTAAGTGCCCAACCATTATTCTGTCAACAGTTGATAAGTTTGCCGGCCTTCCGTGGGATGTGAATACAAATGCTCTGTTTGGTCGCGTTGATAGAATTTGCAGTCGCGATGGCTATGTTGCTATTGGAGCGGACCATGCTCGGCATACTCGTACAGAAGAGTTACCCACAGCTACGCTTAGGTCGATTAAACCGTTCCTTCCGCCGGAGCTGATTATCCAAGATGAGCTGCATCTTATCACAGGACCTCTGGGAACCGTATACGGTGCATATGAAACAGTTATTGAAGATCTGTGTTCCTATACGATTGGAGGCAAGAAAATCAAGCCAAAGTATGTTGTTTCTACGGCAACTATCAAAAATGCTGCTGAGCAGACAAAATGCTTATATGGCAGAAAAGTAACTGCGCAATTTCCACCAAATGGGTTTGAAATCGGTGACAGTTTCTATATTCGTGAGGTACCGGTCGAACAAGATCCGTTTAGAAGATACGTTGGTGTCTGCGCACCAGGACAGTCTGTAAAGACAGCTTTACTGCGTGTATATTCGATTATCCTTCAAAGTGCTTATAATCTTTCGCTGGATGATGAGTACAAGGATGTTATTGACCCTTACTATACCCTTGTTGGGTATTATAACAGTATTCGAGAACTCGGCGGTGCCGTTCGATTATTACAGGATGATATTCCTGACAGAATTCAACGTATTAAGAAAAAATATGGAATGAGTAGGCAGCGTTTCCTTAATCATAAGGTTGAAATTACTTCTCGCATGTCTTCTTATGACATTCCGAAGAAACTAAGTCAGTTGGAAACTCCATATACAGATGGAAATTGCCTAGATACGGCAATTGCAACTAATATGATTGCTGTTGGTATGGATGTGGATCGGCTTGGTCTCATGGTGGTAACTGGTCAACCGAAGCAGAACTCCGAATATATTCAGGCAACTAGCCGTATTGGACGTTCTTATCCAGGCTTAGTAGTTACTTTATATAACCCTTATCGACCTCGTGACTTGTCTCATTATGAGAATTTTACTGGTTATCATGCACAGCTGTATCGCTTTGTTGAAGGCACAACAGCGACACCGTTTTCCGCGCGTGCAAGAGACCGCGTGTTGCATGCACTGGTTATTTCTGCAATTCGTTTGCATTATCCGGAATTTGCAAGCAATGATGGAGCAGCAGCTATTGATAAGCTAACCGATGAGCAGCTTAATGAAGTGAAGGCTCTTATCATGAATCGATTGAACATCATCAAGCCTTCTGCTAAGGCAGATGCCGAACATGAGATTGATGATTTTATAAGCAATTGGAAATTACTGGCAACTCAATCCAAGGGACTTAGATACTATGTTTATACAACTAAAACGTATAATCGTCTAATGAACACTTATGGCGAAGTTTGTACTGATCTTGAAAAGCCGACTCTTCGTTCTATGCGTGATGTTGAGAGTGCAGCAAATATGTTCTATTACACGGAGGACTAAAAGCCTATGTTTGATAATAATAAATTAGGTGAGATTCGTCCTAATCAGTTGATAACTACATTTGGTCCAGGTTCTATTGTGGATGCCGTGAAAGATTCCGTCACGGTTCTGGACTTGAACTATTGGAAGGAAAAAGGAAAGAAAATTATAGATGGCAGATTGGCCTCATATCTGGGCGTTGACTGCTTTTATATGCCACGGACTTCTTATAGCAGAGATATTCCTGTGGTCTCATTCCCTTATATGCATGTTTGTTCCAATGTGAAATGTGGGAGAATATTTGATTTAAGAGAGAATTTTGACCTAGATCGATATCTGAAGTTTGGTGTAACTTGTCCGGAATGTCATAGACAGGCTTATCCTTCTCGTTTTATTACTATTTGTGAGAACGGCCATATGGATGATTTCCCTTGGAGCTGGTGGGTTCACGGTGGCAATACAATCTGCAAAGGTACGATGAGGATGTATTCAACTGGTAATACATCAACGCTTGCAGATATGTGGGTTAAATGTTCCTGTGGGGCACGACGGAGTATGAGCGGCGCAACGCAGCATGAGAATTTTGAAGGTATGAAATGTTCCGGACATCACCCGTTTCGGCCAAATCATAAAAATGAAAAATGCGATAAGGAAATGATTCCTTCTCAGCGTGGCGCGTCGAATGTATATTTTCCAGTAATGAGAAGTGCCATATCTATTCCACCTTGGATCAATCCGCTTTATAACTTGATTGATGAACATTTGCGAGATATTGAACTGGCTAAGACTCTAATGGGTGACGATGGCGTGGCTAAAATTTACGAGCTCTATTTCGGTGCTTATGCCAAAGATGAATTCGATGCAGCGTTAGAACGCAGGCAACAGAACATCAAGGAATTTACTGAGATTAAGCAGATGGAATACAACGCCATTACGCATCACGCAGATCCTGTGTACGCCTCCAACAAAAAACATTTTAAGGCTGAGGAGGATCCGCTTCCGGATTATCTGCTCCCGTATTTTAAGAGAGTCATTCGCATTACACGATTAAGAGAAGTGAGAGTGCTGCTTGGCTTCACCCGTGTAGATGCTCCGGATCCAGATGCCGATGAGCAGACAAATATCGTTTATCTAAATAAGGGTAAGACTGAAAAATGGCTTCCTGCTGCAGAAGTGCACGGTGAAGGTGTCTTTATTGAATTTAATAGGGATAGTATTGATGCGTGGTTAAGAGATCCAGAACTGGGAGCACTTTCTCAGAAATATGCGCAGTGTTATAAGGAATTCTGTGAATCTAAAGAATGGACTGTTACCACATCACGAGATGCAAGGTATGTCCTGATGCATACATTCGCACATTTGTTGATTAAGCAGATGTCAATGTCCTCGGGGTACTCTTCATCCGCTATTCGTGAGCGTATTTATTTTGGGGATGATATGTCTGGTGTGTTGCTCTATACCGGAAGTGCCGATAAAGAAGGCTCACTTGGTGGACTTGTAGAATTGGGAAATATTGATCAGCTTATTGTTTTAATGAAAGACGCTTTCCAGGAAGCACTGGTTTGCACAAATGATCCGGAATGCCTTAACAATGTGCCTGCTGGTAATAATTCAAATGGCGCGGCGTGCCATTCCTGCTGTATGATCTCAGAAACAGCTTGCGAGAATGGAAATCGCATGTTGGATCGCGGACTAATTGTGCCTATTGACGGAAGAGAAAATCAGTCTTATTTTAAAACTTTGGTGGAAGAACTATGTCAACTGGAAGTATAAGCTTAGATATTTTGTTAAACAAAATTCTCACAGATGCTATATCTGGTGGAAATGAGTCTATTAGAGCCATTCAAAAGAGATATCCATCTCTTTCTGAAAAAGAAGCTCATGAAATTCTTGCTATGGTTTCAGCGACTGCCCAAAGTAACGATGATAGCGCTGAATTAGTTGTTACAGCGCCACCTTCTTTTGCGTTGAAAACAAAACCGACAAAGGTTACCGTAAGAGAAATGCTTATGGGAGCTAGGAAGAGCATTCTAATTACCGGGTACTCCCTCTCGGATTATTTTGCCGAGTTAGTCGATTGTGTAATTCAAAAGAGCCAAGAAGGCGTTCTCGTGAAATTTTTTGTGAATGACATTGAGAGTCAGAAGGCCTTTGACCGTTTATGCTGCTATAAGGGAAAATTTCTGCGAATTTATAACTATCCGAAACAGGAAGATAAAATGTCTGCTCTTCATGCAAAGGTAATTTCTGTTGATCAAACGGATACGCTGATTACATCCGCAAACCTTTCATATCATGGACAGGAAGGAAATATCGAGCTGGGGGCACGAATCCATTCGAAAGAATTGGCTAAACAAGTAGAGGATATATTTACTTCACTGGTATTCAAAAGGATATTTGTTGAACTGTAAGCTTTATGGAGGTGCGTCAATGAATTTAAGCTTGAAACATAAGCTAATGCTGCAATCATTGAGTCCATTGGCTTTTTTGACTATTGTACGCAATTTCAAATTTACCCCCGTCAGCGAACTTGCTGAAAATCAGTCATATTGGGGAGAGTTTGTTCGCCTTAATAATGTGCTGATTGTTGTGTTTTTGTTATGTGCTACATGGATTTTAGCAGCAATCATATCTTTTATTTCTTTTACAGCCTTTAGATGGACTGATAAGAAACAAGGGTATCAGCTTTCTTCCTCCGTAGAAAAAGAGGACGCAAGTTTGAATTTTTTTATGACAATGATTATACCGCTTTTGATTGATGATGTAGGAACGATTCAGGGCGCGGTAACATTTCTTATCATTGTGGTTATGATGTGTGCGCTGTTAAGCAAAACACATTTGTACTATGCGAACCCTGTGTTAGCAATCTTAGGATACCGAGTCTATAAGGTTACCTTTAAAAGTAACCCTGACTTTAATAATGAAGTTTGCTTGGCTGTAGTAAAAGGCAGGTTTCTAAAAAATCCGGGCACAGTAGAATATAAAGTGATTAATGATACAGTCCTCTACATGAAGGAGATGAACAAATGACCAAGGAAGAAATTCAGGCATCGATTAAGTCGATAATGTTTTCTGGTGCAGTCTGCGGGATTGAAATTTATGCCAGTCTACGCAATGAAAATGGGTATCATACCAAAAAAATGAGGGCAACAGACAAGTTGCTTTCTAGCACAAAAGATAAGGTGGCAGGTTTTATCAATTGTACCTATCTTGCAGATGATGCAGAATTTGACACATCAGAAAATATTGCAGACAATAAGAAAGAATTTTATGAGATTAGTCTGACAGAGAGCTATAGCCCCTTTGCTTTCCTTGATGATGCTGAAAAGCGTACAGAGTACTACTCGGAAAGTGATAGAAATAAACTGTCTGGATTTCTTTTTAAAATCAATTTGAATGACCAGTACTTTTGGGTTTATCAACATATATACTCTGTATCAAGAATTGATCGAAGTAAAAATGTGATAGCCCTATTTATTGGAGATACATACGATGAAGTCGATAGCGATATTGTGCAGATAGATTCACGAGCAGATGTAATAATCTTTTCTTCAAGTGCTGTTACGGCGAAAATGGATCTTATGCAGAGATTCTTTGGATTTGAGCAATACATTCGAGCGGGGGCACAGAAGACGATTGAGATTATTCGCAATCTGGATATTGTAGATAGCCTTGAAAAGTTTGTTGCGTTTGAAAATAAAAGTAAGTTGACAAATGCAAAGAAGTTATTAAAGGCAAAGAATTCGCCTGTTTTGCAGATGAAAAAGAACGATTTGTTAGAGAATCTGAAAAAGCATTCTCGCTACAAAACTATGTTCAAGTTTGAAGAAGATCATATTGTGATTTCTTCACAAAAAGAAGCAGCGGCATTTATTAAAATGTTGAACGATGATATTGTTCGGTCTGAACTTACAGGAAAAGAATATGACAGTTCCAGCAAAATGCTTTTGGGTCCAGTGGGAGCAAGTCAATGACTGACCAATGATAGGAAAATATAGAGGAGTGATAGAAGAAAAAAGGCTTCTATGTCACAGGTTCTGACAGATATAAAGCCCTATATTATCAACATGATCGCGATGATGACGAAGCGATTTGTGGAGAATGTTCTCAAAAAAGGACAGAAAAATTGAACGGCCGTTTATTGATTTAGGTATGATTAAGCTTAAAATGTAAAAAGGAGGGCCATCATGGAGCTATCAAAAGCAACCAGTGTTAACAGCCGTGCGGAAGAACTGTTTGTTCAGTTGTTCTGTGAGGCGTTTGGCCCGGAAAAGACGGAAAATCTACAAGTGCAATATCCTTGTGTGGATATTTACGGTCGGCACCGTTATATCGATTTTGCGCTGGAATCTCCTGAATCCAAAATTGCGATTGAGATAGACGGCGAAACCTACCATAACCCAAGCAAGGTGTCTGAGAACAAGTATGCGGATGACCTCCTGAAGCAGAATAGCTTGATTTACGACAACTGGAAAGTATACCGATGGATTTATAGCCAGCTTGAAAAGCAACCGGAAAAGGTTAAGGATGAGCTGATTACCTTTTTGGGCAGCAGTCCCATGTTCAAGGCTTTTGAAGCAGACCTGCCGGTTCAGATGGGACAGACCATCGAGCTTCGGGATTATCAGCAGGAGGCTATCGACAACCTCAAGAAGATGCGTGAGGACGGCAAAACCATTGCGCTGCTGTACCATGCAACCGGCGTGGGCAAAACTATCACGGCTGCAACGAACGCCACCGCCGACGGCCTGACGGCAAACGCTATCCACAAGGGGCAGGAAGTGCTCATCGTGATCGGGGAGGGGCTGGAGAAAGAACGGATTGAGGCGAGATTAAAGGGGTAAGTCAATCCCCGTATATCGTTGTATCTTTCCATAAATAGTTTGTCTCCCGCCCAAAGCAGGCGTATAATAGGGGAAAAGAAACGCTAAAGGAGAATTCCCTATGAACGGCACCGCATTGCGCAAACCGACTGCCCGGCGGGTGGTGGGCATGGTGGCGGGCATCGTCATCATCGCTCTTGGCATTGCGCTTTTCAAGCAGTCCCACCTCGGCAACGACTCCATCAGCGCCCTGAACATGCGGCTGGCGGAGCTGCTCGGCATCTCGCTGGGCACCCAGAACCTGTGCACGAACATCCTGTTTTTCCTGCTGGAATTCTGGTTCGGGCGCAAGTACATCGGCCTTGGCACCTTCGTCAACGGCATCTGCATCGGGTACATCGTCACGGCGTTCTATGACCCCATTCACGCCCACTTCGGCGACGCGCCGTCGCTGGCGGTGCAGTTGGCGTGGGTCATCGCGGCGGTGCTGGTCACGGCGCTGGGCGCTTCGCTCTACCAGACCGCCGACCTCGGCATCGCGCCCTACGATTACCTTTCCCTCGGTCTGCGGGACTACACACCCTGCCCGTACTTCGGGTGCCGCATCTTCACCGATGCGCTCAGCGCCCTGCTGTGCTGGCTGCTGGGTGGCCTTGTGGGCCTTGGCACCTTGATCTGTGCGTTCTGCCTTGGGCCCTTCATCCAGTTCTTCGACCGGACGTTCTCCCAGAAGGTGCTGCAATACAAACCGAACAATTGAGAAACCCCGCAGCGTCAAATCATACGCTGCGGGGGTCTTTTTTATTGCTGCCGTTAAGCAGAAAATGAAAATGAAGGAGATTTATCTTTCAAAACCGCCTGTGGACTGCTGCGGCGATGGGGAGCCATGACAAACCCATCAGACAGGCTTTGGAAAAAGTAAATTTTTCGAATCTGCTTGTAGAAAACGGCGGTCTATGGTAGCATGAAATCAAAGAAAAACAGGAGGGCTTACACATGGTTTTACTGGTTGTGG
>ERZ1673699.2053-NODE-2053-length-14196-cov-3.942366_pt1 | contig 14196 bp, 9 predicted proteins | sample MGYA00580229_ERZ1673699 | MGnify/ENA primary metagenome ERZ1673699 (study PRJEB41218, sample SAMN15661785) | gut metagenome | host: Homo sapiens | place: Canada: London | collected 2015-08-20/2019-03-30 | study: EMG produced TPA metagenomics assembly of... | reverse complement strand
AAAAATAAAAGAGACTGGAACTGGTGATCCGGTCTCTTTGTGTATATAATAAAAGAAGATGATGAATTATGGACTTCACAGACTGTATTGATTATATGGGGTGCTAAATGTTAAACATTTATTTAGGTGATATGAAAGAGGCTGTTTATCATCATCCCACATACTTTGATAATATGTATGAGGATGAATGGATTACAAATCCGTTATCTGTTGAGATGATTTTTGATGTAGATAAATCGAAAGTAGTAGGGGCACATTTAATTGAGAGCCCTGTGTTAGGTCCGATATCTCCTAAAGCTTTATCGGGTGGAGTAAAAACATTGATGCTCATGGCATTTGATGAAAATGATCGGGTGTTTAATGCCTCTGTGTGCGGTGACAACTGTGCAAAATGGATAATGCAAATTGCGGAAAATAAAGACTTGACGATAAATCTTCGCCATATTATGGACTTTGGAGAGGGAAAATTCGAAGCTAAGGTGTTAAATACAAACCAGATCGTTCATAATATGCAGGAATTTTTGGCTATTGCTGGAGAGTATGTTTAGGGGATAATGAATGAAAGGTAAACATAAAGTAGTTGTAAAAAATAATAAATTGCATTATGAGTTTGAAATAAAGCGTAATATTACAATTATCAAAGGTGATAGTGCTACTGGGAAAGCAAACTGAATCCGGTGTACCTGCATGAGCGAAATCGGAAAGCTATAGTAGATAGTATTGAAGGTATAAAGCTGACAAGATAGCTTCAGAAAGTGGAAGGGGAAGAATTAAAACGGTTTAAATGAAAATGCTTCAAAGTAAAATGAAGATTGTTTGAAGTAACTTTGAAGTGGACATTGAAGTGAGTTTGAAGTGTTATAGAAGCGAAAGATTTTAAAGTTTATTGGAGACAGTCCTTAGGGCTGTCTCCATTTTGTATATAAGAATAAGTTTATCTGGGATTTTTATACCCCACCTATTGCTGTAAACTGTAACCATTAAAGAAGGTTAAATCAGAAATTCAAAGAAATGGAGAAACTGGTGATGAAGGGATTTAATACAGGTGATGGTTACATGGGTTTGGTAAATGGTAAATATATCTTGTTTGCCAGCGAATCCGATTACTATGATTATATGAATGATTAAAGGCGATGTTGCAAAGAAAGGGACAATCACAATAGCAATATGGTATACTGGACTTATCACTTGATAAAAGGAGATGGGTCAGATGCCAAAAGGAAGTAACCAGAAATTCAAATTATACCGGCTTGCTCAGATCATGCAGGAGAAGACAGATGATGAGCATTATATTACCATGCCTGAAATCATGAAAGAACTGGCCAAATATGATATCACGGCAGACCGGAAAAGTATATATAATGATCTGAGAGATTTGAGTGTTCTTGGTATTGAGGTAGAGGGAGAACCAGATGGAAACCGCTATCATTATCATGTTGTAGATCGTGCCTTTGAACTCCCGGAATTAAAACTTTTGGTTGATGCAATCCAGTCTTCGAAATTTATCACAGAGAAAAAATCAAATGCATTGATCAAAAAACTGGAAACCCTGGTAAGTAAATATGATGCCCAGAAACTGCAACGCCAGGTATTTGTATCTGGAAGAATTAAAACCATGAATGAGAGTATCTATTACACAGTAGATGCGATTCACAATGCAATTTCAGCGGATAAAAAGATCAAGTTCCAGTATTATCAGTGGAATGAGAAAAAAGAAATGGAACTTCGCCACAGTGGTGCCTGGTATCACATTAGTCCCTGGGGCTTATCCTGGAATAATGAAAATTATTATCTGGTCGGATATGACTCAGAAGAAGAAAAGATTAAGCATTTCCGCGTGGACAAGATGCTGCATATCAAACTATCAAAAGAAAGCAGAGAAGGAAATGAACATTTTAAAAAGCTGGATATGGCAGATTATGCGAAGAAAAGTTTTGGAATGTTTGGTGGAAAAGAACGGACAGTAAAATTACTGGTAAAGAATAATCTGGCAGGTGTAATTATTGACCGTTTTGGCAAAGATGTAATGATGATTCCAGCGGACAACGAGCACTTCACCGTGAGTGTAGATATACACGTCAGCAAACAGTTCCTGGGGTGGGTGTTTTCACTGGGAGAAAATATAAAAATTCTTGGACCGGATGATGTGGTGGAGATGATGAAAGGGGAGATTGGGAGGTTGGTTGGACAGTATAAATAAAAACGAATTATACGTTGATAAATTATGAAGATATGGATATAATAGTAATAAATATAAAATATCAACGCAAAAAACGTTTTTAAATTTGGAGGACTAAATGAAATTATTAAGAGTCACAGCACAAGGGTTGCCATTGTTTAAAGAAAAATTGGATTTGCCTTTTTATGCGCAGCAAAGAGTGGCAGAGGAAGATAAAATAAATTTATATTCGTTGTTTTCCAATATATATTTAAATCCATCTAATGCATTTATAGGAATCAATGCCTCTGGAAAGACCTCTGTATTGAAGGTTCTTATTCTTGCATTGGGAATCATAAATAACGAACCAATCAATCATATCAATACAAAAGATATATTAGGAAATACGGAAAAAGCGGTCTTGAATATATATTTTTATTCAGAAGTTAATGAAGAAATTTGTAGATTAGAGACAGTTATTACATCTAAGAACGTTAAAGTAGAAGGGGTAGTATATCAGATTGATTCGGAATCGTTGTGGACGAAGAATATTGAAGAAGTAACAACGCGTAAAGCTATGCTGGATTTTGATGGGAGAGAACCAATTATAGTTCGAAATGAGCAGGAAAGTTTTTTGTCTGATGATGTGAGCATTATGATCGCTTACAATAAGAAAAACGGTGAACATATCAAGGTAGTCAGTTTGCTGTTCTTTACTAATATGAATGTATTACCATTTTCCGAATGTATTCCAACGGAGATTATTTCTTATTTGGATCCGACAATTGAATATTTATATTTTGAAGAAAAAAATGAGAAACCAATAATTCATTTGAAATTTAAGGAGAAAGAAGAGATTATTTTAAATAGTTCTATAGAACTGAATAATTATCTTTCGTCCGGAACGATAAAAGGCATGATTACTTTTACACTTGCACAGGAGGTTCTGAAAGAGGGGGGCTGCCTGGTTGTGGATGAGATTGAGAATCATTTCAACAAGGAAATCGTAAGCACTTTAATCCGGTTCTTCCTGGATGGAAAGCTGAACAAAAATGGAGGAATGCTGATTTTTTCTACTCATTATTCAGAGCTTTTAGATGAATATGATCGTAACGATAGTATATTTATTACCAGAAACCGAAATGGCATTACAGCCGAAAATCTTTCCAATATTTTAAAAAGGAATGATATTAAAAAAAGTGATGCTTACCAGAGCGGATTCCTGGAAGGAACGACACCTACTTATGAAGCATATATGCAGTTGAAGAAAAGTATAGCTGCATCTCTGAAATAAATGGAGGTGTGCTATGGAGTTGGCAAAATATAAAGCTTGTATATGTGAGGGTGCAGCGGAAAATGCCGTTATGGATATTCTTCTTGATGCTGATTTGCTTGTGTTTTCACGAGAAGAAATGTTAGAAGAAGCGGTAATTCGTTGCAGGGAGGGAAATAAATTTGAACAGAAGTATTTGAGAAAAGGGTTTGCGGATAAAATATCAGTGATTCGGATATTGGATTCAAGAAGAGAAAAATTTAAAATTGGCAAAGCGTATGAACATAAAATAGATGTTATCAATGTAATAACTGCACCGGAAATTGAAATGTTGATTATCTTTGCCGAAAATCAATACAAAGAATTTAAAAAGTCCGGAAAAAAACCAAGTGATTTTTGTAAAGAAAATCTTAGAATGCCAGAGGTAAAGTCTTATGACTATGTGTTTAATTATTTTTCGGATTCCCAGATTCTTGTGTCAGCAATAAAAGAATATCACAGAACTGCGAGGATTCCAAAAGGAGAGTATACATTACTTGATTTGTTGAAATAGGAGTTAAGATGATCACGTTAAATTGAATTATAGACTTTTAGAAAAATTGCTAATGGGGGACGTAATGAAAAATTGTAAATTTATAAATGAACTTAATAGATTAAGAAAATCATCAAGTGATTCTATTGATAATGTGGAGAAATTTGATCAATTCAAAAGTTATATGCATGTAGTTCGAAAGATGGAGGAAGATCTTAAGGGGCTTCTTCGTAAGGTTAATGCCTCTGGAAAAAAGACACTGGTATTATTATGTGGAAGTGCTGGCGATGGTAAGTCACATCTTTTATCTTACTTAAAAAACTTGGACGAAGAGCATTTGATAGATGACTATTTCGTTTATAATGATGCGACTGAAAGTAGTGCCCCGTCAAAAACAGCGATTGAAACACTAAATGAATTTCTATCTGATTATAGAGACGAGAATTTAGCATCACTTGGGCAAAATGTTATTTTGGCAATTAATTTAGGCGTTCTTAGTAACTTTATAGATTCAAAATATGCGGATCATTTTTGTACTTTGAGAAAATACATTGAGAATAGTGATATACTTACTTCGCGAGTGAATAATAATGAATATGATTGTGAAAGTAATTTTCAGCATATTAGTTTTTCTGATTATAATTTATATAGTCTCTCTGCGGAGGGAATTCACGCTGACTACATAGAAAAATTATTGGAAAAAGTGTTTATTGCAGATGAGGAGAATCTGTTCTATAAAACATATTCGAAAGAATGCTTAAATTGCTCTCTTGCCAAAAAGTGTCCTGTCAAATTGAACTATGATTATATGAAAGACAAAAAACGTCAAAGATTTGTGGCTGAATTACTTGTAAAAACAATTATTCAGGATAAGATGATTTTAACTACAAGAGAAATTTTGAATTTTATATATGATATAATTGTCTCACCACGTTTTAGTGTTAATCATTTTCATAATTTATGTATAGATAATTCTGCGTACTTAAAAGAATTTGTAAAACAAATCACACCAGTACTATTATTTGAATCGGCAGATATAACTGCATTAATGAATATGCTTAAAAGGCATGATCCTTTATTACTAAGGTCTGAAGAAGCAGATGAGGCTGCTGTGTCTTATTATGTCAGTTCAAATGTGTCGCAAGAAATTAAAAGAGTATTTGAAAACAGCCCATATTATAGTGTGATTTGTGATGATAATATGCTTGAAAAAATAAATACAGATAAAACAATAAAAGCGAATTTTTACAGCCTTGTTGCTAGAATGGAAACACTAGATAAAGGTATGGCTTCGGAAGAAACTTATAAAAATTATTTACAAGATTTATACTGGTATAATTCTGGCATGTTTAGGAAATTGAATAGAGTTTATGCATTAGTTGAAAAAGCTGTAATGCAATGGTGCAATGGTGATGAAGAGGGGAATTGTTGCTTGGAAAAACGTGGTGGATTTTCACTATATGAAAAAATTGAAATGGTTCCAAAGGCAGAGAATGTTCCATATCTGGAAGAAAAAGAAGAATTACAGAGATTTATTCCATCTATTACAGTTGCTTTTGAAGGGAAAAATGAAGAAAAAATTAAGCTTGATATTGATTATTCATTATATGAATTATTAGATAAGCTAAATCGTGGTTATATTCAAACTGCGAATGATAGAAATAATCATGCTGAATTTATAAGTTTTATTAATCGAATTTTGCAAACAGGATCATTGGATAAAACGTTGACTATTCTATCGGGAAATGGAACTAAGGCGTCAATTGCTAAGCGTATGTTTGGGTATAAGTTTAAGGTGGTGAAATAATGGGATACAGGTTTAGTGTAGAAAAATTCAAAGAAAACTTTAATGCGAAGGATATAACTGATAAGTCTATTGATTCCGTAAGAATTACTCATAGACCAGATGGGAATTTTCAAGTGTTTCCATATAAAGCAACGGGAAAGGCACAGGCACCAATTGTTACAGAGCTGGAAACTGTAGTAAGCGGATTTTTTAGAGAAGTGTTAAAAAAGAAAACAGAACCAATAGAATATAATACTCTATGCGCTAAGCTTTTAGAAGAATTGGAGATTGAAGAGGAAGATACTGATTACTTTAAAGATATGATCCGAAGTTTATTTTTTTCTAAAGATGGTTTTGTAGCATATAATTTAGGATTGTATCCGTATCAAACTTTGGCAAATAATAAAAGCGTTGAGAGTTTAGCTCATTTTTTATTTTCTATTTTGGATATGAATGATGATGATTGTAAGAAAATAGAAGATGTGAAGAACACATATAAATATAATGTTTTGGAAGAACTAGTTATAAAAAATATAGAGTCTAATAAGGCACTGGAAGGCGGTAATAGAAAAGAATATTTTATTATTAAGAATGATATTCAAGAGAGATTCAAAAATGATTTTTACTTTATGTTAGAGTCTGGAATGACTTCACAGGAGGATCTGGCAAATTTATTAGCTGTATATTATTTTTATTATGTATCTCAGACGTGTATTATTTTGGATCAGTTTTGTACGGGAAAGAGAACTGGTGAAGAAAAACTTTATTATGCAGTTGATTGGGAAAAAGTCAGTAAAAATAGAAAATGCTGTGAAGAAGGATGGAATAGACTTCAGGATAGTATCAATCATATGTTTAGTCATGCTATAACATTGAAGATTTTAAATCAGACAGAGGATGAAGAGAAAGTAGATTATATATCCTTAAGTCAGCTGGCAGGAAGTGCTCCTTATTTTGATGAAGAAATAGCTGCTGAAGTTGAAAAAGCAGAGGCTACGTATTGTTCATATGTTGGAGATTTTAAAGGATTTTCAGATATTTCATATAAGGAAGGGAGTTCTAAAACGGAAACTGCAATAAGGCATTTATTTGATTGCGTTGAGTTACAGTTTTTGCATACAGAACGACAAAGAGCGAATCAGGCTTACAGTGAAAAATTTTCTGGGTTTTGCAAAGAACGTTGGGTTAAGAATCGAAAAAAATCAGGATTAGTTTTAAACCTAACAGAGCGGGACATAATTTTTTTAACTAAAATTTGTCTTAGAAATGAGGAGAAAATACGGTTAAATAAACTGTTTAAAGAATATGAATTGAGAGGAATTTGTTTAGACAATACTTCAAGAGAATATTTACAGGAGTTCTTTACGAAATTGAATCTGATTGACAGAAAGAGTGACAGTGGGGATGCACAGTATGTTAAACGAATTTTATGAGTTTATTGCAAAAAAAGTAAACAGTTTCTTTCAGAAAGCAGCATCTGATGGAACATTATTAAAGGGAGAGAGTTTTTGCTTAAAACTGGATAATGATGATATGGTTGCTAAGGTTTCTTCTGCTCTGAAACATCTTGCAGAAGAAAATAAAATAATCGGAATATATGAACTTGTGTGCAGGGATAATTCTGTATATAAAACATATACTCTAAAAGTAAAAAATGATGAAGTAATTATTGCGGCACAAATTGATGGAATGACGAATGATTTTCTTTGTGCGACATTAAGAAATGCGGCTAATTCTATGCAGAAATCATTGTTGATGATATCTTCTAATCCTATTGATAGTGCTAAAAGTGGCTCAAGAGATATGGCTGCAAATGGTATGCCTTTTTACTCAGAGCAGCTGATGGTTGAGATTAAAGAGAAGGTGGAAAGTAGTACAGAGCTTGCCAATTTGGAAAAGAGAGTCCTACAATTTGAATTAAATAGAAGAGATACAGATGTATTTAGTGATAAATCATCTATTTATGAATATCGTGATTTATTATCTATTATGAGTAGTGGAAAAATTGACCAGAGTAATTATCAGAGCTTTCGCTTATTTGCAGTTGCAGGCAAGACAGATTACCAAAATGAAAGCGATGCTAAAATCGATAAAATAATAAAAGAGAATAATATATTATATGAAAGAATTGACCGAGGACTTAGATTTGGAAATCTTGAGGCGGAAATGTCAAAGACATTGGATACCAATATTATTAATGATATTGAACGTGAATATAAAAGAAATTCAGAAAAGTGGAGCGAAACATTTACATATGCCAGTATTGTTGCTGCAATGGAAAAAAAGCAAGCTAAAATGGAGAACCCATTAAATATTGAAAATGAGGACATTGTGGTTTATGGAGATTTGCCTATCAATGCACTTGCAGTAAATGATCAGGTAATAATTCGTAATGAAGGGTCTCAAACTGCAAAAAAACGAACTAAAAATATTCTTATATTTAATTCAGACCAATATGCTTCAATACATTTGAAGGTGTCTTGTAATATTACAGTATTGAATAATGCAATTGTTGCAGATGATGCAGAGTATACGAAGAAGGGCAAAAGCATTATTTTTAAATTTATAAGAGAAGAAATTAGTTTTCATAAAATTCAGATTGAAGATAAATCGAATAATATAACTTATATTTTTAAAATTGCTATTATGGATATGCCTGCGCAGTTTATACTTCCTACAGTAAAACATAGCTTTTCTATTGTTTATAAGCCAAAAAAATCCAATTGCCGTATTAAACTGGTTGGTGTTGGTACTGACTTAGTATTTAATAAAGGTGCAGAAGATATTCGAAAATGTAAATTAGGTGATAATGAGATTTATAGTTGCAAATGTGGTGAAAGGCTTTACATCTATAGTTCTGAAAATGAATTAGTGAATTTAGGCAGTGGGATAAAGATTGATATTAATTTTTCTGGAGTAATTGTTCCTTTTGTTTTGTACCCAGATGAGCCTAAGAGTCAAGAGATTATAGGAAGGAGGATTTTAAAGGAAAAGCTGGCTGCAAAGAAAAGTTTTGTATTTGAAAATGATGCAATTCAAACTGATGCTCAGGAATATTTTGCGAAAACTAATTTACTTAGAGAATTAAGAATAGAAAAGGAGATTGTATCTCAGAAAGCAATATATGGACAGATAAGAAATTTTTACACATCAGACAAAGTCGTGTTGGAAAAAAAGGAACTTAAAGTGCCAGAAAAGTTGGCGAAAGCTTATACAGAATTATTATCAGCTTTTGAAGAAGAAAAAACAATTCCTACGTTAGCTTATTTAGGTGGTGGTTTAAAGAGCTTTGTTAGTGCATATATAGAAGCATTTAAAGACTGTTACGCTTCATTACAAGATGGCGAGATTTTATCTCCAGAACAGGAATCTGCTCTTCAAATTGGTACGATTGAAGTGGGAAGAAATGCTGAAGAAATATTGTTTACGCCATTTCACCCCTTAAATTTAGCATATCAACTTTCTTTGCTAGAAGAAACTGGGATAGAGAATGCAACAGATGTCATTATTGAACGTTTAAATTCAGTTAATTTACTGCCATATATTCAGAAAAACAGGAGAATATACAAAGTTTCCGATGAGCTCTATTCTCAGGAGTGGAAGTATTATGCTCCTGTTGAGAATAAAAAATATCGTGGTGGTAGACGATATGTGCCTAGGCTTGTTGAAGAGAAAATATCAGAATTTATATCACATTTTAGATATATTTTTGATGATATCAATAACAAAACGGTAAGGATCAATTTAATAAATATGGGAGACTGTAGTGAGGTGTTTTTGGGACTTGCTCAGTTTTTGGTGCATGCAATTAATCGGAATGCTGATATTGATAAATTAGTTAAGTTTGAACTTCATATTTATACAGATGATGTAGTAAACAATGTATTTTCAAATATAAAGGAATATGCCACATTAAAAAATTATTTGGAGGAACAAAAGCTTTTCGTTGAGAGCGGAAAATCCATGAATAATTTGGAGGGAATTATTTCAAAAAATATTTCATGCTATTTTCATAAAGATAGTGGAAAATCATATGAATATGCGCATGTGACATTTTATGAAATGGAGTCAGAAATTACCTCAGAGCAGGCAACAATGAGTCAGATTGAGACAGGAGTATCTTTAGAAGGGCTTTTATCTGGAATTCCATCAAGCAAATATGGACATAAGTACAGGACGGGATATGGTTCTAAATATGCAGAAAAAACGCCAATTGTGGAATTGGCATCTAAGTGCAATGCATTAATGCAGGTTGAATCAACGGGAAATCCGTATCATGAGGAGACAAGTATTTCTACGCAGATTGATGAAACTGCGGAACATAAAATGGATTATATTTACAAAAATTCTAATTGGGTAGTATTTGTGGATCCTAAGGTTGATTTGGATTTTTTTAGTGAAAAAGAGGCTAATAGCGATTTGTTAATTATTCATTACAGTGACCAGTATACATCAAGTAGTGGATATGACGCCATTACGGTAACGCACAAGTCACAACAGTACTCAATGGTTATCCAGGAGTATTTAAAACTAAAAGGTGTTGAAGCAAATTTTAATGATGTTCATAATATTATTAATCTGTTTAATGCAATTAACGGAGACTGGTTATTACGCCTTGTTTCTTCAAAGAGAGGAGCGAAAGACTCGACTTTCAGCAGGGAGAAGATTAGTATTGTTGCTGCGATTAAATTCATGCTGGCATTTTTGAGACATGATGATATAGTATGGGTGCCAATATCTTTGGAGGAAATGCTGAGGGTTTCAGGAGGAACTGGTTTGTCAAAAGATGAAGGCGTACTTTCTGCAAAAAATCTTGGTTTTGAAAAAGGACCGACGAGTGATGATCTTCTTTTTATTGGCGTGAATAAAAGCAGTGAACAGCCTAAGATATATTTGTACCCAACAGAGGTAAAGACTGGAAATAATGATACATCTGTAATAAAAAAGGCATTTGAGCAAGTATCTTCGACTGCAAATGGGTTACGTAATGCTTTCTGTCCAGAAGAATGCTTAAAGAATACAATTTTGTACAAGGTTAATAGAAATTTTCTTATGCAAATGCTTGTTACAAGTTGTAAAAAAATGAAAGTTTACCACGTAGACGACTCGCAGGATTGGGATTTAGTTTTAGATAAATACCGAGAGGCAATTCTCAATGAAAAATATGTCTTATCAGAGGATATACAGGAGCTTATAGGAAAAGGTGCAGTTTTATCGTTTAGAAAAGCGGTTATTGAAAGAAAAACATCTTTCAAAGAAGATGCGATAAACTTCATTGAAGTACCAGAGAATGATGAGTTTAATCTTATTTTAAAAACAGTATCGGAAATATATATAAATATTCATGAACATAAGGATAATGATTTTTTAATTCTGGCTGATTGTCCTGTTGATAATTTAACTGGAGATTTGACAAAAATTCATGTGTCTCATATGGAAGGCTCTGATGAAACAGTAGTTGAAGGACGAGAAAAAAATCAAGATAGTATGGATAAAGACAGTAGCGCTTTTTCTGTAAAAGAAGATGAGAATAAAACTGCAGTAGCGCAACATACAGAAACTAAAGAGGAGGGTCAAGTAGCTGAAGAGTCTAAAAGTATGCAGGTGTTATTTGGCAATAATGACCAGAATGGTTCGGCGATAATTTGGAGTCCAAATGACACGACTCAGTTGTTTCATACAAATACAGGAATCATAGGAACAATGGGGACCGGAAAAACACAGTTTACGAAATCCTTGATTACGCAGATGTATAGGGAACAGGGGAAGAATGTAGAGGGAAAACCTGTAGGAATTTTAATTTTTGATTATAAAGGTGATTACAATGAAACGAAGACGGACTTCGTTGAAGTAACAAATGCTACAATATATAAACCATATCATTTACCGTTTAATCCATTAGCATTGACAAAATCATCTGTGTTTAAACCGTTGTTGCCAATGCATACAGCCAATGCATTTAAGGATACTCTGTCAAAAGCATTTAATCTTGGTCCCAAGCAGCAAAATACATTATTGCAATGCATTTTGGAAACTTATAGAGCGAGTGGAATAATGCCTGCAAATCCAGATACATGGGATGAACCTGCACCTACCTTATATCAAGTATATCAGCGCTATATGAATGATGAAGAAATAAAAAAAGGTGATTCTTTATCAGCTGCATTGGATACTTTAATGATGTTCGAAGTATTTGAGGCGAATCCAAATAATACTAAAACACTATTTGAAATACTTAATGGAGTAGTGGTAATTGATTTATCTTCATATGACGAAAATATTCAAAGTTTGGTTGTTGCAATAACATTAGATTTATTCTATTCACAGATGCAAGCTTTGGGTTCTAGTAAAATGGAAGGAAATTATAGACAACTTACAAAGATGATTCTCGTTGATGAGGCAGATAATTTTATGAGTCGTGATTTTCCCTCTTTGAAAAAAATATTGAAAGAGGGAAGGGAATTTGGTGTTGGAACGATTTTGTCTACTCAGTCCTTAAAACATTTTGGAAGTGGGGATGATGATTATGCAAAGTATATATTAACCTGGGTAGTTCATAATGTGTCTGATTTAAAGAATTCAGATATTGATTTTGTGTTTAAGACAGAGTCAAAAAGCCAGGAAAGTTCGGCTTTGTTTAATGCAATTAAAACGCTTGAAAAACATCATAGTGTAGTGAAAATTGGAAATGATAAGCCGGTGTATATGAAAGATAAGGCCTTTTGGCAATTGTATAAGGAACTATACTGATTCCAATTGTTGGGAAAATGTTTTGGAGACAGTAATTATGCTACTAGTGAACAGTAACCTACATTAAGCTGATGGAAAATAGGTAGATTTGCTAGAGTTGACATTATGTATTAGGAAAGATATACTCAAGTGGTTACTTAAGTATATCTTTTCCTTTGTAAATTTATGAATTTAGGGCTATTATAGAAAATGAATTTATGATAGAATGTATATTAGAATAAAAAATAAACAATAAATATATTTATCCTGTGATAAAATTTTATTATCGCAAGAAACATCAAAAAGAATAGGAATAAATAAAATGGCTATAACAAAAGACTTTATAGAAGGATTAATTGTAACAATACAAAATCTGTATTTGGCAGATGATATTCCGTGGATGATCGGATATTCTGGCGGAAAGGACAGTACTGCAGCTGTTCAGCTAGTGTGGCTTGCGATGGAAAAATTACCACGTGAGAAGAGAAAGAAGCTAATATATATAATGAATACAGATACATTGGTAGAATCTCCGGTAGTATCGAAATGGGTTAAAAAATCATTGGATTGTATGGAAAAAGAATCAAGAGAAAAATCCCTTAAGTTTATTACTTGTAGATTAGAACCCGATTATGATAATACTTTTTGGGTTAATCTCATTGGAAGAGGATATCCATTTCCGAGAATGAAATATCGTTGGTGCACAGATCGTTTGAAAATTCAGCCAGTTAATAAATTTATTAAAGAAAGAATAGCGGAACATGGTGAAGTTATCCTTGTTCTTGGCACAAGAAAACAGGAAAGTGCCAGAAGAAATAGAACAATGACAAATCTGGAGAAGAAAAGGGTGAGAGAGCTTTTAAGCCCAAACCCTACACTTGCAAATGAGCTTGTTTTTTCTCCAATGGAAGACTGGAGTGATGATGATGTCTGGACATTTTTAATGCAATATAAGAATCCATGGGGATATTCAAATATGGATTTACTGACAATGTATAGAGGAGCCACTGCTGATAATGAGTGTCCTCTGCAAGTAGATAAGTCAGCACCGTCATGTGGAAAAAGTAGATTTGGCTGTTGGGTATGCACAATGGTTGAAAAAGATAAATCAATGGAAGCCATGATTGCTAATGATCAAGAGAAAGAGTGGATGACTCCACTTCTTGAATTTAGAAATGAATTTGGAAATGAGGAAGAGGATCGTGGAAGAAGAAGCTTCAGACGAATGAAGGGAAATTTGCAGGGGAATTACGGTAAACTATTTCATGGTCCATACAAAAAGGAAATCCGAGAAGAATGGCTTGAAAAATTATTGAGTATTCAAAACGAAATTAATGAAAATGGACCAGAGGAGTTCAAAAACTTAGAGCTTATAAGAATTGAGGAATTACGAGCGATTCGTAGAATTTGGGTAAATAAAAAACATGAATTTGATGATACACTGCCAAAGATTTATGAGCGTGTGCTGGGCAGAAAATTTGATGATCCGGAATGGATTCATGATGAAAATTTTGGACAGGAAGAATGGGAGATATTAAAAAGTGTTTGTCAACAAATGTATCCTGATGAAGAACTATCCTTTGAAATGATGTATACTTTAATAGATTTAGAAATTAAAGCAGCTGGAATAAATCAAAGAAAAGAAATTCTTGAAAGTATTAATAGTACTATAGAGAAAACTTTTTATCGAAATGAAGATGATGCAACACAATTTTATT
>ERZ1673699.2049-NODE-2049-length-14225-cov-5.712068_pt1 | contig 14225 bp, 10 predicted proteins | sample MGYA00580229_ERZ1673699 | MGnify/ENA primary metagenome ERZ1673699 (study PRJEB41218, sample SAMN15661785) | gut metagenome | host: Homo sapiens | place: Canada: London | collected 2015-08-20/2019-03-30 | study: EMG produced TPA metagenomics assembly of... | reverse complement strand
CCGTGGACGGGCCGGTCAGCGTCTCAATGGCGTGCTCCGGGTGCGGCATGAGGCCCACCACGCGGCCGGTCTCATTGGTCACACCGGCAATGCCGTTGATGGAGCCGTTGAAGTTGTCCGAGTAGCGGAACACCACACGGCCCTCCTTCTCCAGCGCCTCAATGGTCTCCGGAGCAGCCTGGAAACGGCCCTCGCCGTGCTTGGCGGGGACGTAGATACGCTCGCCCAGCTGACTGGTCCACGCGGTGTCGGTGTTCTCCACCTCGAGGTACGTGTCCACGCAATGGAAGTTCAGCCCCTGGTTGCGGGTCAGCGCACCCGGCAGCAGGCCAGTCTCGGTGAGGATCTGGAAGCCGTTGCAGATGCCGAGCACCGGCATGCCCTTCTTCGCGGCCTCAACGACGGCGCCCATCATCGGCGCCTGCGCGGCGATCGCGCCGGAGCGCAGGTAATCGCCGTAGGAAAAGCCGCCCGGGACGACAACCGCGTCCACGCCGGTGAGGTCATTGTCCGCGTGCCACAGCTGGCGCGGCTCGGCACCGGCGAGACGGACGGCGCGCAGCGCGTCAACATCGTCAAGCGTGCCCGGAAAAGTAATGACTCCGATAGTTGCGCTCATCGCACAACCTCGAAGTCCTCGATAACAGTGTTAGTCAGCAGCGTTTCAGCCATGCGCTGCAGTTCGGCATCGGAGACCGAATCATCCACCTCAATTTCAAAGCGCTTGCCCTGGCGGACGTCGGTCACCCCCTCGACTCCGATCCGGCCCAGTGCGCGGAGCACCGCCTGACCCTGCGGATCAAGAATTTCGGCCTTGGGCATGACATTAACGACGACTCGTGCCATGAGAATCCTTCACGTTTCGGGAGGTTGAACGACCTTTGCGGTACGCGCGTCAGTATATCGGACGCCCCGACACGGCCCGAAACCCTAGCTGACCGGCAAAAAGTAAACCAATGGTGAATTTTTGGCGAATTACGCCTTCTCGGCGGGCGGAGTCTCTCAAACAGGGTTAATTTATCGAAGCTTCAGTAATCCTTTCGTTCTTTCAAAGAGGTTTCTCATGCTTAATTCCAACCGCAAGGTGTTGAGCACGTCCTTCATCATCGCCCTGGCAGCCGGCACCGTCATCGTTGCTCCGAGCGCATCTGCAGCTGCGGACGGCTCCAACGTGGTCATCAACGAGGTCTACGGCGGTGGCGGCAATAAGGGCGCCGCCTACAACAAGGACTTCGTCGAGCTCTACAACCCGACCGACCAGCCGATCGATGTCAGCGGCTGGACGATCGATCAGCGCTCCACTAACGGCAACTCCGGCAACATCCACACGCTCACCGGTGTTGTGCCCGCGAAGAGTACGTTCCTGATCACGAGCACGCCTGGTTCCAACGGTGACGCCGTCACCGGTTCCGACGACGAGAGCGCGAAGTTCAACTTCAGTGCCAAGGGCGCAATCGCAGTGCTGCTCGACGCAAACGGAAACGAGGTTGACATCGTCGGCTGGGGCGGCGCATCCCTTGCGGAAGGCGCCCCCGCCGGCGGCACCGCGGCCGGGACTTCGATCCAGCGTGTCACGCTCGGTGTCGACACCGACAACAACGCCACGGACTTCACGGTTGCCACCCCGACCCCGAGCGGCTCCGGCCAGGCTCCTGTCGACCCGGCACCGACCGAGCCGGAGCCAAGCGAAGAACCCGTCGCCCCGGGAGAGGTCACCCCGATCGCCGATATCCAGGGCACCGGTACCACTTCCCCGTTTGAGGGACAGACGGTGACCACCGAAGGCGTCGTCACGGCGGTGTACGACGAGGGTGGCAAGAACGGCTTCTTCCTTCAGACCACTGGCACTGGCGGCGAGGTAAAGAACCCGGGCGACGCCTCCGACGGCATTTTCGTCTACATGGGCGGCAACCAGAACTTCCCGATGCGTGGGGACTCGCTCCGCGTCACCGGCCAAGTGTCGGAATACTACAACCAGACGCAGATCACTGCGTCGACAATTGCGACGCTCGACGACGCACTCGAAGCTCCAAAGCCCATTGAAATCAAGACCCTCCCTTCCGGCGACGAGGCTCGCGAACCGTACGAGGGCATGCTCGTGCGTGTCTCTGGCCCGTACACCGTGACCAACAACTACACGCTCAACAACACGGGCGACTTGGGCCTTGCGCCAGGTGAGCGCGCGCACCGCACGCCCACCGACGTCGTTGCGCCGGGGGCTCCCGCGCAGGAACTCGACGCGAAGCAGGACGCTGAGGTCGTTTACCTCGACGATGGCCGCACACGCAACTACTTCCGCTCGGACAAGGAAACCCCGCTGCCGTACATCGTCACCTCCGACGGTGGCGTGAAGTCCATCCGCACGGGCGACCAGGTCGAGTTCCAGACCGACGTGGTGGTGGATTACTCGTTTGACCAGTGGCGTTTCCAGCCGCTTCAGCCGATCACCGGCAAGAATGCGGCGGAGGAGCTGCCCATCACGTGGGAAGACTCCCGCGTGAGCGCCTACGACGATGTGGACAATGTCGAAGGCGAATACTCCATCGGCTTTTTCAATGTGCTGAACTACTTCTCAACCCTTGGTAAGGACCAGAACAAATGCGGTTACCACAAGGACAGGTTTGGTGACCCGGTAGCCGCTAACGGTTGCAAGGTTCGCGGCGCGTTCTCGCAGGACGCGTTCAATGACCAGCAGGCGAAGATCGTCACGGCCATCAACAAGCTGGACACCGACGTCCTCGGCCTGTCTGAGATCGAGAACACCTACAGCGTGACCGGCAACGTCGCTAAGCGTGACGACGCCCTGCAGAACCTCGTCGATGCGCTGAATGCGAAGGAACCAGGCAAGTGGGACCTTGTGAAGTCCCCGCAGAATCTCGGCTCCGACGAAGACGTCATCCGCGTCGCTTTCATCTACCAGCCTGCGAAGGTGACGCCTGTCGGCGAGTCCGTTATTTTTAATGACACCGCATTCACCAAGACCGCGCGCCAGCCGCTGGCCCAAGAGTTCGACACCGTCGGCAACGACGAGGACAAGAACTTCGTTGCGGTGGTCAACCACTTCAAGTCCAAGGGTTCTGTCGCACAGGGCGACGCTGACACCGGCGACGGCCAGGGCAACAATCCGAACGTGCGCAAGCGCCAGTCCGAAGCGCTGCTGAAGCACCTCAACCAGCAGAGCCAGTGGGCTGATTTCCCGACCTTCCTCGTTGGTGACTTCAACGCCTACACCAAGGAAGACGCAATCACCACGCTCATCAACGGCGGTTTCAACATCGTCAAGTCCGAGAAGGACTACGACCAGGCGTCATACCAGTTTGACGGCCAGCTGGGCAGCCTCGACCACGTTCTTGCTAACGCAGCGGCGATGGAACTGGTCAAGGACTCCGCAGTCTGGAACATCAACGGCGACGAGTCTGTCGCATTCGAGTACTCCCGCCGCCGCTACAACGCCCAGGATTTCTTCGGCGAGGGCGCTGACCCTATCTACGGTTACGGCAACCCGTTCCGCTCCTCCGACCACGACCCGGTGAAGGTCGGATTCGGCACCAAGCCCGACGAGAAGGACGCCGACAAGTTCGCCCCCGAGGCAGCCGAGGCAGTCACTGTAAAGCAGGGCGATGCACTTCCCGACGCCAACTCTGTAATCGCCGCAGCCGATCAGCTACCGGAAGGCACCACCTTCGAATGGACTACTCCGGCAGACACCAACACTGTCGGAGACAACCAGCCGGGCGAGATCACCGTCACCTACCCCGACACGAGCACCGACACCGTTGAAGTCGTGGTCAACGTCAAACCGCAGGCTCGCTTTATCGTGAAGGCCGAGATCGAAAATGGCGACCTCGTGGTGACCTACGACAACGGTGAAACCGAGAACCTCGGTAAGGTCACCGGCGAGCAGGGCCCCAAGGGCGAAAAGGGCGACAAGGGCGAGACCGGCGCCGCAGGCCAGGACGGCAAGGACGGGAAGGACGGTACGAACGGTCTCGACGGTACCGACGGAGAGCAGGGCCCCAAGGGCGACACGGGCGCCGATGGCAAGGACGGCCGTAGCGTCACCGGTTTCGAGATCAACGACGATAACGAGTTGATCGTTTCCTACTCCGACGGCACCTCTCAAAACCTGGGATCCATTCAGGGTCCGAAGGGCGACAAGGGTGACAAGGGCGACACGGGCGCCGCAGGCAAGGACGGCGTACAGGGCCCGAAGGGCGACAAGGGGGACACCGGCTCCGCAGGCAAGGACGGCGCGGACGGCCAGGATGGCGTTGATGGTAAGAACGGCCGTGGCATCGCCAACCTGGAGGTCAACGGGGACGGCGAGCTGATCGCCACCTACACCGACGGTGAGACCCAGAACCTCGGGCGCGTCGTAGGCGCTGACGGCCAGGACGGAACCAACGGCGTCGACGGTAAGGATGGCCAGGACGGCAAGGACGGCGAGAACGGTGCCAACGCTCCGGCCGGCGAGGGCTCCAGCGTGAGCGACCGCTGCCTGCCGTCCGCGGGCATCATGGCGCTGCCGCTGCTGGCGCTGATCCCGCTCGGCCTGGCTGCAACCATGGACGTCCCGGCGCTGGCTCCGGTGAAGGAGCAGCTCCACGAGGTAGGTAAGCGCCTGGGCACCACCCCGGAGACAGTCGCTGCTGGCGCAGGTACTGCGCTGGCCATCGCGGCGATCGCTACGCTGGCCACGCTGTGCTCCACCGGGGGTGGCTCATCCAAGTAGCCCCCGTAGGCTCGCACAGCTAGCCCGCCCCGGTCGATCCGGGTCGGGGCTTCCTGTTTTGAAAATGGTTTCCAGTAGTGGTTTAATTTCCCTTATGCGTAATCGTTTTCAATACAGTGTTGGTGTGGTGGCTGCGGTGGTGGCCGTAGGGGCGTCGATAAGCAGTTGCTCCACTGAGACCGCGGATAACGCGGAGATTGTCGCCACCACCGGCGTGTGGGCAGACGTGGCCTCAGCAGTCACGGGCAGCGACGTGGACGCGATCATCACCGGTGATGCGGTGGATCCGCACCACTACGAGCCGTCTGCGAAGGACCTCTCGCGCATCAAGGAAGCGGACACCGTCGTGGCCAACGGCGGCGCGTACGACGCCGCGCTCTACACCGCCGCCGAGCAGGACCGCATCATCTACGCGATCCCGCTTCTCGACGAGCACGACCACGAGCATGCCCACGACCACGCGCACATGCCCGACTCCCTGGACGAGCTCGAGCACGCCTGGTTCGCGCCGGAGAAAATCCGCAAGGTCGCGGAGGACGTCGCGGAGCGCACCGGTGGGGACGCAAGTGATGTCCAGGCGCGCATCGGCGACATCCAATCCAAGCTCAACGCGGTGCCGCACGTGCACATCGGCATGACAGAGCCGATCGCTGCCGGCCTGGTGTGGGGCACGGAGCTGCACGACATCACGCCCGAGGAGTACGTCAAAGCCAGCTTGAACCACCAGGAGCCCTCCGCATCTGCAGTGGCGGCGTTCCTAGAGCAGATCGAAAACGGCGAGCTGGACATGCTGTTTGTGAACCCGCAGAGCACCAACAGCGCGACGCAAAGGTTGGCGGATGCGGCGAAGGCGCATAATGTTCCCGTTATTGAAATCCGCGAGACACCGCCGTCCGGCCAGCGCTTCCTCGACTACTTCGAGGAGATCGTCGACCAGATTGCGGACATCGCTGCTCACGCTGAGCCGACCGGCCACCACCACTAGGAACTGTCAATTTGATCGCTGAGCTTCGCGGCGCCGCCGTCGAACCCCTGTGGCGCGACCTCACCCTCACCGTCGAGCCCGGCGAATTCATCGCGGTGCTCGGCCCAAACGGCGTGGGCAAATCCACACTTTTGGGCACCCTGATGGGCACGCGCAAGCTCACATCTGGGCAAGCAAAAGTCCACGGGCCGATCGGTTTCATCCCGCAGCAGCACATGTTTCCGAAGGACTTGCCGGTGCGCGGGCGCGATCTGGTTGCGTTGGCGATGGGAAGGCGGGCGAGGCCGGAGGACGTCGATAGGCAATTGGCTTCTGTGGGGGCGCAAGGTTTTTCCGAGCGCCGCGTCGGTGTGCTTTCCGGCGGCCAGCAGCAGCTCATCCGGCAGGCGCAGGCGTTCGCACAGAACCCGGAGCTTTTACTTTGCGACGAGCCCCTGCTCTCCCTCGACCCCGCCCGCGCACGGGACACCGTGCAGCGCCTCGCGAAGCATCCCGCGGCCGTGGTGTGCGTGACGCACTCGATCAACCCGGTGATGGGCGTTGTGGACCGGGTTCTCTACCTCGGCCCGGAAGGCCACGTGGTGGGCAGCGTTGCAGAAGTCATGCGCTCCGATGTGCTCAGCGAGCTCTACGGCACCCGCGTGGACGTCGTGGAGGTTGACGGACGGATGGTGGTCCTGTGAGTGCGTTCTTGGCGGACACGTCCTACCTGCTCGGGCAGGGGTTCGTGCAGACAACGCTGGTGGCGTGCGCGCTGCTGGGCATGCTGTCCGGCGTGATGGCGCCGCTGATCGTGCTGCGCCAGATGTCGTTTTCGGTGCACGCGACGTCGGAGCTCGCGCTCATGGGTGCCTCCGCGGCGCTGCTGTTCGGGTTGAACGTTGGCTTCGGCGCGGTGGCTGGCGCGGTAGTGGCTGCGCTGGTGCTGGCCGCGCTGGGGCTGGAGGGCCAGCAAGACTCCGCCGTGGGCGTGGCCATGAGCTTCGGCATGGCGCTGTCTGTGCTTTTCATCCACCTGTACCCGGGGAACTCGAACCGGGCACTTGCTCTGCTGACGGGCCAGATCGTCGGCGTGTCGGCGCAGAACGTGGCATTGCTGGCGGGCACGACGGTGCTGGTAGCTGGGGCCGTGCTAATGCTGTGGCGTCCGCTGCTGTTTTCCTCCGCGGACCCCGTGATGGCCGCCGCGTGCGGGGTTCCCGTGCGCACGATGGCTCTCGTTTTCGCAGTGCTGGTGGGCATCGCCTCGGCGCAGTCCGTGCAGATCGTCGGCGCGTTGCTTGTGATGTCGCTGCTGATCACCCCCGGCGCGGCCGCCGCCCAGGTCACCGCGAACCCGAAGCGTGCGGTGGTGCTCTCCGTGGTGTTCGCCGAGGTCGCGGCCGTCGGCGGGATGGTGCTCTCGCTCGCCCCGGGCATGCCGGTGAGCGTGTTCGTGGCCTTCATCTCGTTCGGGATTTACCTGGTGTGCCGGTTGATTGGCAGGGTGCGGGGCTAGCTAGCGGTACTCCCTGTAGTCCGCCGGTGTCGCGCCCTTGTCCACCGCTGCCGCGGCTGCGGCCAGGAAGTCGCGGCGCACTTTCTTCTGCCCCAACTCGCGCCCGGAGACCGACAAACGGATCGTGTTGCCCTTCTCCGCCCCGCGCTCGGCGGCCTTGATCACGTTGCGGCGCCACCACTTCGCGGCGCCGTACCCCTCGCCCACAGACAAGTTGCGGGCCTGCGAAAACTCGCCGCGTTCAAGGCGGTAGATGCCCTTCGTGGAGGCAGCGACGGTGAAGCCGAACTCGCCGAGCACCTTTAACGTGCCGTCGGACATGCGCCAGCGCGGCGGCGCGAACATGTCCAAGTCGAAGCCGAGCGCGGACATCTGACGCGTCGCACCTTTGAGACGAAGCCGCGCCTCGTGCTCCCCCAAGCTGGCAAACTCGCTGCGGCGGCCCTGCACCGGCTGGTCGAAGCCGTTGAGCATGAGGGCGCGGTGTTCGAGCTGCTCCGTGAGCCAGGAGCGCGTGGCGCCGTCCTTAGCCAAGTGCCACTTCTTGTCGATGTGCGGCGCCACCAGCAGAGACACCGGCATTCCCTCCCGATCCAGGTCGCGCACCATGCTGGCAACGTCCTCCAACGTCGCGTCGAAGATGGAGGAAATTGAAACAAGCACGCGCCCAGGCATAGGGGAAATTATCGCACACGCAGACAGTCTGCGCCGGGTGAAATTTTCTAGCCCGGTTCGAACGCATGTTCTATTTTGCCGGGGCCGTGTCGGACGGGGTTCTACTATGCGTAGCCAAGTGCAATGAAAGGAGGTGCTCCAAATGAGTGCAGTGCTCGACCAAGCGGTCAACCAAATCGTCGACGGGCTGCGGTCGCTCGCCAACGTAATGCGGGAACCGGACTCGCTCCACCTCGCCTCCACCCACGTGGCCATGGAGCGCCTCCACGCCTGCCTACCGTTGTTGTCCAACGCAGACGTCGCGTTCGCCTTCCTCTGCGACCGGGACGGCGCCGGGGCCCTCGTAGGCGCAAACCACGCCGTGGAGTATCTGACACGGAGCCTGGGCTTGTCCCGTCGAGAAGCATTCTCGCTTCTGGAGCAGGGCAAGAAGCTCTACGGCGAACCCGAGGTGCCTGAGCCGGAGCCGAGCGAGGACGAAACGGAGCGCGAGCGCAAAGAGCAGGAGGCGGAAGCGCGCCGCAAGAAGGCACGCGAAGCGCAGGAGCGGGCGCGACGAGCAGCCGAGAAAGCCAACGCGGAGAAGAAGCGCATCATCACCGACGCGCTGAAAGACCTCAACGAGCACGCAGACCCCGGCTACCAGGAGATCCTCGCCGAGGCGTTGGCGGCCGCCGAGTCCCTCACCACCGAGGAGCTCCGGAAGTTCGTCCGCGACCAGGTCAAGCGCGCCAACAAGCGCGGACGCAACTACGACGGCGAGAAAGACCCCCTCGCGGCCTGGAAGAAGCGCGGCATCTGGCTCGGGGAACCAGACGCGGACGGCGGCTCCTATTTCAACGGCTACCTCGACGCCGCGTCACGGGCGAAGCTGGAGGCCTGCCTCGCCGCCGGCGACCACATGGGGTCAAACATGGAAGGCGAGGACGCGGCGAAACGGGATAGCCGCCGCAAGCATCAGCGCCGCCTGGACCAGCTCATGAACGTGCTGGACCGCTACGGCGACGCCGCCACGAAATCCCGGGGCGGCGTGGGCACGGTGGTGATCACGCTGACCCTCGACGACCTTTTGGAGGCGGACGCCTTCACCGAATTCGCCACCAACACCTCGGTGTCGCTGACCCCGCTCGACATCGTGCGTTTGGGACTTGCCGGGGACAGCTTCATCCTCCAACTCGACTCGGTCACCGGCGTCCCGCTCTCCCTCGGCCGCACCCGCCTGGCATCCGTGGAGCAGAAACTCGTGCTGCTAGCGATGCAGGGCGTGTGCGCCTGGAACGGCTGCACCAAGCCGGGCGTCGAGCTCGAGGCCCACCACCTGGATTCCTACCTCAGCGGCGGGCTCACCAGCATCGAAAACCTGGTGCTGCTGTGCCGTGAGCACCACATGTGCAACAACGACAACAAAGACGGTGCCGGAAACAAAGGCTACTTCGGCCGGGGCCCCGACACCGGCGACGTGCACTACCACCCCGCCAACGGGGACCCACCCAGGCACACGAGCACCTACCAGTACCGCAATTCACCTGGTCAGAGGCTCGTACAGAAGGCAAGGTCACGGCACAGCGGCAACCACAACCGCCCGCCGGACCCTGCCCTATTCGACCCGGACGGTTAAACCGCCCCGGCCTTCACCAGCGTCCACGCGTACTCGAACGCGGTCTGCTTCCACTTGGCGTAGCGGCCGGACACGCCGAGGTGCCCTGCGGACATCTCCGTCTTCAGCAGGATCTCGCCCGCGGTGGCCACCTCACGCAGCTTGGCCACCCACTTCGCAGGCTCGACGTAGAGCACACGGGTGTCGTTCAAGCTCGTCACCGCGAGAATGTCCGGGTAGTCCTGCGCGGTGATGTTCTCGTACGGGGCGTACTTCGCCATGTAGTCGTACACCTCGGGGTCGTGGAACGGGTCGCCCCACTCCTCCCACTCACCCACCGTCAGCGGCAGCTCCGGCTTCAGAATGGAGGTCAGCGGGTCCACGAACGGCACGATCGCGAGGATGCCGGCGAACTTCTCCGGCGCCATGTTCGCCACCGCGCCCATGAGCAGGCCGCCGGCGGAGCCGCCCTCGGCCACCAGCTGCTTAGGCGTGGTCAGCCCCAGTTCCACGATGCGGTCGGCGCTCGCGATGAAGTCCGTGAACGTGTTGGTCTTGTGCAGTATCTTGCCGTTGTCGTACCACGCGCGCCCCATCTCGCCGCCGCCGCGCACGTGGGCGCACACCCACACCATGCCGCGGTCGAGCAAACTCAACCGCGCCACCGAAAACCCGGGGTCCGTGGATGCCTCGTACGAGCCGTAGCCGTACAGCAGCGCCGGTGCCGGGCCTTCGACGCCCTTGCGGCGCACCACCGAAATCGGCACCCGCTCGCCGTCGGGGGCCGTTGCCCACTCTCGGTAGGCCTCGTACTCGTCTGGGTTGTAGCCGCCCTCGACCTCTTTTTCCTTCAGCAGGGTCAGCTCGCCGGTCGCCACCGTGTAGTCCAGCACCTGCGAGGGTTGGATGTAGGAGGAGTACACGATGCGCACCACTGGGGCGTCCCACTCCGGATTGCCGCCGAGGCCCACGGTGTAGAGCTCCTCGGAGAACTCCAGCTCTTTGAACTCGCCGAAGCCGCCGTCGAGCGACGCCACGGCCAGCCGCGGGATCCCGCCGCGCCGGTACGCCATGAACATGAAGTCGCGGTAGGTGTCGATCGCCTCGACGCGCACGGTCTCGGAATGCTCCACCAGCACAGGCAGCTCCCGCAGACCAGCCGCGGTGCCAACCGGGGCCGTCGCAACGCAGAAGTTCGCGCCGTGCGCGTTGTGCGTGACCACCCACTGCTCTTCGCCGTCGACGACGCAGAAGTCCGGGTGGTACTCGATGCCGGCCTCGCGCTCCCACAGCACCTCGAACTCGCCGGTGGGATCTGCAAGGTCGAGCACGCGGTATTCGGAGGTCAGCGACGACGACGCGATGATCATCAGGAAGCGTTCCGCGCGATCCGCGCCCACGCCGACACCGAACTTCTCGTCGGTCTCCTCGTACACCAGCACGTCCTCGGCAGCGGGCGTGCCCAGCTTGTGACGCCAGATCTGGTGGGGGCGCCAGGCGTCGTCGCAGCGGACGTAGAACAGGTAGTCCTCGCCCGCCCAGGTCGCGCCGTAGAAGAGGCCCTCAAGCTCGTCCTCGAGCAGTTCGCCGGTCTCCAAATTCTTAATCCGCATGGTGAAGCGCTCGTCGCCTTCGGTGTCGAAGGAGTACGCGAGCAGGCGGCCGGAGGTGGACACGGACGATGCCCCGAGCGAGAAAAACTCGTGCCCGTCGGCGAGCTCGTTGACGTCGAGAAGCACTTGCTCGCCAGGCATGTCTTCGGTGACCTCGGGCGGGGTCCACGGGTCATCCGCGGTTGGGATGCGGCAGGAGATGCCGTAGTCCTTGCCCTCGATGGTGCGGCCGTAGTACCACCAGTCGCCCTGGCGCTGGGGCACGGACATGTCGGTCTCTTTGATGCGGGACTTGATCTCGCCGTAGACGTCGTCCGCCAGCCCGGACCATGCGGAAGTACGCTCAGACGTGTAGGCGTTCTCCGCCTCAAGGTGCGCGAGAACTTCGGGGTTGTCCTTGTCGCGCAACCACTCGTAGTTGTCCACGAACTCGCGGCCGTGGAACTTGCGGACAATCGGGCGTTTCTCAGCCACGGGTGGGATCATGCGTGCTCCCCCGGCCATTCGGAGAAGCGGCGGCCGGAAAGCCGCTCGTAGGCCTCGATGTAGCGGTCGCGGGTGGCCTCCACGACGGAGCCCGGCAGCTCCGGCGGCGTGGTGCCTTCCTCCTGGTCCCAGCCGGACTTCGGGCCGGTGAGCCAGTTGCGCACGTACTGCTTGTCAAAGCTGGGCTGGCTGCGGCCTTCTTCGTAGCTGTCGGCGGGCCAGTAGCGGGAAGAATCGGGCGTGAGCACCTCGTCGGCAAGCACGAGCTCGCCGTTTTCATCCAGGCCGAACTCGAGCTTGGTGTCGGCGAGGATGATGCCCTTGGTCTCCGCGTAATCGGCGGCGCGGCGGTACACTTCGAGCGTGGCGTCCCGGAGGCGCTCGGCAAGGTCCGTGCCGAGCTTGCCTGCCATGTGCTCGAAAGTGACGTTGATGTCGTGATCGCCCTGCTCGGCCTTGGTGGCGGGGGTGAAGATCGGCTCGTCCAGCTTGGATGCTTCGGTCAGCCCCTCGGGCAGCTTCACGCCGCACACACGGCCGGTGGCGTCGTATTCCTTCTTGCCGGAGCCGGTGAGGTAGCCGCGGGCCACGCACTCGAACGGCACCATGTCCAGCTTCTTCACCACCATGGCGCGGCCGAGGACGTCTTCAGGGATGCGCTCGTCGTCGATCGGGCCGGCCAGGTGGTTCGGCACGTCGGAAAGCAGGTCGAAGAAGAACATGGAGGTCGCGGTGAGGATCCGCCCCTTATCCGGGATCGCCGGTTCGAGGGAGTGGTCGAAGGCGGAGATGCGGTCTGTCGCGACCATGAGCAGGGTCTGCTCATCCACCTCGTAGATCTCGCGGACCTTGCCGCCGGAGATGTGTGAGTAATCTGAAAGCTCTGGACGCATGCGCGCTAGTATATGCGCCGTGAAAAACCGCGCTACCGTTGTCCTCCTCCCGCTTATCCTCGCAGCGTGCACCGCACCTTCGGAGTTCAGCGGAGAGATGCCGGATTTCTATCCTTCGCGCGATGGCGCCACATTCCGTTTCGGTCAGACCGCCAAGATCCTCACCGAGGACGTGCGCTACCACGTGCCGGTGCAGTGGGAGGTCACGGTGGATGAGCCCACCACCACCCGCGCGCCCCGCAGCGCCGAGCACGCCCGCTCCCTCGTGTGCTTCCCCGTCAGCTTCACCCCGGCTGCCATCGGCGAGTTCCCCATGGATGTCACGGTCGCGTTGCCGGAGCTTTTGCCTATCGACGGCGATCTCGCCGCCAACGTGGCCGACCCGAATTACTGCGGCGACTGGGACATCACCGGCTACACCGGCGAGCTGGAAGCCAACGAAACCTACACCGGCTTCGTGGCCTCCTGGGTGGGCAGCGCAGACCCGGGAATTGTCGGCCGTGGCGTCGAGCTGAAAAGCCGCGACGCCACCCTGACTTGGGAGTAGCTACAGGATGTCGCCCGGGGTGTAGGCGGCGGCCTGCGGATGCGCGTCGACAAGCTTTTGCACCCTCGCGAGCACCCGGTCCACCTGGGACTCGGCCGCGCCGATGAAAGCGTGGCGATCCGAAAGCGCCTCCTCCAACTGCGCCTGATCCAGCGGCAGGCGCTCGTCGGTGGCCAAACGCTCCACCAGGTTCTGCTCCGCGCCGCGCTCGCGCATGTCCAGCGCCATGGCCACCGCGTTTTCCTTGATCACCTCGTGCGCCGTCTCACGGCCGACGCCCGCACGAACGCTTGCCATGAGGATGCGCGTGGTGGCCAAAAATGGCAGGTAACGGTCCAGCTCACGGTTGATCATGGCCGGGAACGCCCCGAACTCGTCGAGCACGGTGAGCATCGTCTCCAGCTGGCCGTCGATGGCGAAGAACGCGTCCGGCAGCGCGACGCGGCGCACCACGGAGCAGAACACGTCGCCCTCGTTCCACTGCTGGCCGGACAAATCCGCCACCATCGTGAGGTAGCCGCGCAGGATGACCTGGAAGCCGCCGACGCGTTCGCAGGAACGCGCGTTCATCTTGTGTGGCATAGCGGAGGAACCGACCTGGCCTTCCTTGAAGCCTTCGGTGACGGTTTCGTTGCCGGCCATGAGGCGGATCGTGGTGGCCAGCGACGACGGTCCCGCGCCCAGCTGCACCAGCGAAGACACGACGTCGAAGTCGAGGGAGCGCGGGTAGACCTGCCCCACCGAATCAAACACTCGGTCGAAGCCGAGGCCTTCCGCGATGCCCTGCTCGAGGCGGGAAAGCTTGTCCTCGTCGCCTCCCATGAGGTCCAGCATGTCCTGCGCGGTGCCCATCGGCCCCTTGATGCCGCGGAGGGGATACCGAGACAACAACTCCTCGATGCGCTCCACCGCAACCAGGATCTCGTCGGCAGCGGAAGCGAAACGCTTGCCCAGGGTGGTCGCCTGCGCCGCCACGTTGTGGGAGCGGCCCGCCATGACCAGGGACTTGTACTCTCCGGCGCGGTTGCCCACGGCTTTGAGCAGTGCGATCGCCTTGTCGCGGGTGAACTCGAGCGCGCGGCGCACCTGCAGCTGCTCCACGTTTTCGGTCAGGTCGCGCGAGGTCATGCCCTTGTGGATTTCTTCGTGGCCCGCCAGCGCGTTGAACTCCTCGATGCGCGCCTTCACGTCGTGGCGGG
>ERZ1673699.2040-NODE-2040-length-14272-cov-5.949075_pt1 | contig 14272 bp, 8 predicted proteins | sample MGYA00580229_ERZ1673699 | MGnify/ENA primary metagenome ERZ1673699 (study PRJEB41218, sample SAMN15661785) | gut metagenome | host: Homo sapiens | place: Canada: London | collected 2015-08-20/2019-03-30 | study: EMG produced TPA metagenomics assembly of... | reverse complement strand
ATGACTGGCTTTGCACGCAATGCTATACTTTCCTCTGCTGGCGAAATCGTCGATGCCGTAAAATCTGGCGCAATCCGCCATTTCTTCCTCGTTGCCGGATGTGATGGTGCTCGCGCAGGCCGCAACTATTACACCGAATTTGTAAAGCAGACACCGTCTGACAGCATCGTGCTGACACTCGCCTGCGGCAAATATCGATTCAACGATCTCGACCTTGGTACCATAGGAGCCTTCCCACGCCTGATGGATATGGGACAGTGCAACGATGCCTACAGCGCAATCAAGGTAGCTGTCGCACTTGCCGATGCCTTTGGATGTGGCGTGAATGACCTGCCGCTTTCCATGATACTCTCCTGGTATGAGCAAAAGGCAGTCTGCATCCTCCTTACACTGCTTCACCTCGGTATCAAAAACATCAAGCTTGGACCGACACTTCCAGCCTTCCTCTCTCCAAATATGTTAAATTATCTTGTTGAACATTTCGCAATCGCACCTGTTACAACACCAGAGGCTGACCTGAAGGAGATTCTGGGGTAATTATTCTAGCTTCCTTAAATTTCCTATAAAAGAGAAAAACGTAAGCGCTCATGTTGTGCTTACGTTTTTCTCTTCATTTTTTATCTGTTTTTTTCAATTTCTAAATTCTCATTTAAGTCACTTTACGATTTTGTTTCAATTTCTTCCGTTATGGTTCGAATCCACTTTTTATCTACAAATTGGAACGCTGCCTGTAACTCACGTATATGCTCCCATTTTCCCTTTGCGATTAACCATGGATTTACTTCATATGAGCCTCGATCTTGTGTTGAAAAAAGAATTCCCTTCTCAACTGCACGTTTTATGTACTTTGCGGTCATATTGTCACCAATATTACAATACTCAGAAATAGCTCGGCGTGTTGTTTTATTATTGTAAAACATAATCTTATCTCCATTTGTAAAACCAATCTGTGCGCTAAGTGCTAGCAAAAAATCAAGAGGAATTTCAGAAATAGCATTTACAGCCATCATAGCCTTATAATACACTTTGATAAAATCAGGTTCAGTACTTGTTTTAACTCTTGTACTTTTCTCTTGATATAGAATTTCACCACTCTGAACATCCGTAACCATATTATTAGATTCATAGACAGCAATATTTTTTGCTCTTAAAAAAATCTCCTCAGTCCCCTCTTTGTTCATTAATCAATTCCTCCAATCGCCTCTATAATTCATCTTTTAATGTAATATATATTACATTAAATAAAAAGTCAATATGCAATGTTAATATAATTTAAATTACTATATTACTGTAATAAAATTACAGCTAGAATGTAAAAATATTACATTCAAAAAATAAAGCCAACTTTCTCCATTTCTCCACTGCTCTTTCTATGATATAATTTCAGTATCATTCATATCATAATAGAAAGGCGTTATCATGAGTTTTTCCTTCTCACAAAAGAAGCATTCCTCCGGTGCCCGGCTGATGACCGAAGGAAACATTGCCAAGCAACTGATTCTATTTGCGCTTCCACTCCTTGTAGGAAATCTGTTTCAGCAACTTTACAACACTGTTGACAGTATTGTTGTGGGTAATTGTGTCAGCAAAACAGCACTCGCAGCAGTTGGCTCTACTGACTGCATTATCAACACCATAATAGGATTTTTCTCTGGTTTATCCACTGGTGCAGGTGTTGTTATCTCCCACAATTTTGGAAGCCGCGATGACAAAGCACTTCATTGTACTGTACATACCACAATCGCACTTACACTTGTGCTTGCTGTCTTCTTTACGATTGCAGGACTATTTTTGTCACCATTTTTTCTTCGTTTAATGGATACACCAGAAGATGTTTTGCCTGAATCTTCCAGATATCTGACAATCTATTTTGCTGGTGTTTCTGGTCTTATGCTATACAACATGGGGGCTGGAATTTTACGCGCAGTCGGTGACTCTACACGCCCACTTTATATTTTGATTGTCTGTGCAGTCACAAATATTATTCTCGACCTTGTTTTTGTAATTGTTTTTCACATGGGCGTATCTGGTGTTGCCTACGCAACAATCATTTCCCAGTGGATATCTGCAATTCTTGTGCTGTCCATTTTGACAAAAGAGACGAATGCCTACAAGCTTGTCTGGAAAGATCTTCGCATTGATAAGGCAACCACTTTGTCGATTCTTCGCATCGGTTTTCCGGCAGGACTTCAGATGGCTGTTACATCCTTCTCAAATGTATTTGTTCAGTCATACATCAACCACTTTGGATCTTCCTGCATGGCTGGATGGACCACATACGGAAAGCTCGACAAATTCTGTCTGCTTCCAATTCAGAGCGTCGGCCTTTCTGTCACTACCTTTGTCGGTCAAAATCTTGGTGCCGGCAATATGAACCGTGCAAAAAAAGGCACTACCACTGCGCTTATTATCGCAATCGGTACTGCCATAATTTTGATGTTTCCAGTTCTTTTATTCGCATCTACCCTGACATCCCTTTTCACACAGGATGAAGAGGTACTTGCATTTGGTGTTCGCTTCATTCAACTGATGATGCCATTTTATATTGCAATCTGCTTTAATCAAATTTATGCCAATGCACTGCGCGGTGCAGGAAACTCCACCGCGCCAATGGTCATTATGATGGGAAGCTTTATTGTTTTTCGTCAGATTTATCTGTTCATCATCTCAAAATGTTTTAACACCATTACATCTGTTGCCTTAGGATATCCATTAGGTTGGATTCTTTGCAGCGTGCTTCTCTTTATTTATTATCATAAAGTAGGTTTGCACAGTAAGAAGCAAATTTAATGCTGATGGCGAATTAACCCAAATGCCTTAGAAAACTCCATCACTAAAATTGGAATTAAAACCATTCCTAGTGCTGTCAGATACATATTTAAGGAAAGCAATTCAAGTCCAAACGGAATGCGAAGTGGTGTAAACAGTACTGCAAGCACAAGCACAATAGAAAGAAGCGCTGCCTGATTTAACTTTTTATTTGTAAACATACCAATCTTAAACAGCGAATGCTCTGAACGCATGTTGTACGCTTGAATTACCTGTGACAATGCTAACACAGCAAACGCCATTGTTTGACCCCCTGCCACTGTTCCTGTTGATTTTTCACCAATCATAAATGCAAACAATGCAAGCAATCCAAACATCACACCTTGAAGAACAATTCTCACGCCAAACCCATGAGCGAATAAACCTTCGCTTTTGGGTTTGGGTTTTTGTGTCATAACCTCAGACTCTACTGCTTCCATACCAAGTGCAATTGCCGGCAGACTGTCTGTTACAAGATTAATCCATAAAAGCTGCATAGAAAGAAGCGGTGTCTTATGCCACAGCATCATTGCAGTAAAGACGGTGATCACCTCTCCAATATTTGTACCAAGCAGGTAGCCAACTACTTTTTTAATATTGGCATAAATTCCTCTGCCTTCTCGCACTGCATCTACAATTGTTGCAAAGTTATCATCGGTAAGCGTCATATCAGCTGCTCCCTTAGCCACATCTGTTCCTGTAATTCCCATTGCACAGCCAATATCAGCAGCCTTCAGTGCCGGTGCATCGTTTACACCATCTCCAGTCATCGCTACTACTTGACCTTTTCGCTGCCAGGATTTTACAATACGGATCTTATTTTCAGGTGACACGCGAGCATAAACAGCAATGTTTTCCACCTGTTCATCCAATTCTGAATCTGTCATTGCATCTACCTCTGCACCAGTTAACGCTCTGTCGCCATCTTTCATAATGCCAAGCTCTCTTGCAATTGCAGAGGCAGTCACCACATGGTCGCCTGTGATCATAACCGGCTTAATTCCAGCCTTTCGACACTCGGCCACTGCCACCTTTGCCTCTTCTCTTGGCGGGTCAATCATACCAACCAGTCCACAAAAATGAAGCTCACTCTCAATGGATGCCATTTCTTTCTCAGTCGGAATCGCATCAATTTCTTTGTAAGCAATAGCCAACACGCGAAGTGCACGCTCGCTCATCTGCTCCATCACACGGCGAGCAGTCTTTAAATCGCCCGAAATGCAAAGAGGCTCCATCACATCAAAGCCACCCTTTACAATTGCAATCAGCTTTCCATCCATGCGACAGACAACGCTCATACACTTTCGATCCGAGTCAAATGGTCGCTCTGCCAGACGCGGATACTTTTCAGAAAGCATTTCCTTTGTCATTCCATTTTTATAGGCGGCAAGCACAATTGCAGTCTCAGTCGGATCTCCGATATGCTGTTCCTTATCACCATCAAATACAACAGCACCATCACAGCAAAGTGTTCCCAGACGAAGAAGTGTCTTTACTTCCTCAGATGACTTTGCTTCAAGCTTATTAGCATTGGTTTCCCCATCAAGATATGTTTCTACTAACGTCATTCGATTCTGCGTCAGCGTTCCCGTTTTATCTGAGCAAATGACAGATGCACTTCCCAATGTCTCAACTGCCGGCAGACGACGAATAAGTGCATTTTTCTTAACCATTCTCTGTACACCGATTGACAACACAATTGTAACAATTACAGGAAGTCCCTCTGGAATTGCAGATACAGCAAGTGATACAGATGTCATAAAGATTTCCATCACTTCAAGACCATTTGCAAGACCAACAACAAAGATAATTGCACATGCTGCTAATGCCAAAATTCCAAGATATTTTCCGAGCTGTGCCAGACGCTTTTGAAGAGGTGTCTGTCCATCATCGGCTCCTTCCAAAAGATTGGCAATCTTTCCCATCTCAGTATCCATTCCAGTTGCTGTCACAACTGCCACAGCAGTTCCATATGTGATGCTGCAGCCTGAAAAAACCATGTTGCTTCTATCTCCTAGCGGTGCGTCTGCCTTTGGACAGGCACCTGCATCTTTTTCTGCTGGGACTGATTCACCTGTTAGCGCAGACTCTTCACTCTTTAAGCTGACACTTTGCAAAAGCCTTGCATCTGCCGGAACAAAATCGCCTGCTTCTAAGCGTATGATATCACCTGGCACTAACTCTGATGCATCAATGATTGACTCTGCCTTGTCACGAAGAACACGTGCATGTGGTGCCGACATACTTTTTAATGCTTCTAGTGCTTTCTCTGCACGACTTTCCTGCATAACACCCATTATCGCATTTACAACCACTATCAGTAAAATCAGCAATGGTTCAAAAAAGCCTTCCGGATCACCTTCCACACATGCTACCACAAAAGAAATTGCCGCTGCTGCAAGTAATATCAGAATCATTACATCTTTAAATTGCTCTGCAAATCTCTCCCAATTACTCTTTGATTTTTTTGCACGCAATCGATTCTCGCCATATTGCTCCCGGCGCTTTTTCACCTCCGATGACGAAAGTCCTGTTGCTTCCTGTACATTAAGTTCCTGTAAGACTTCTTGTTTTTCCTTATTATGGTACGTCATACAAAACCCTCCTTCTGCCAGTTTTCTTTTTTATTTCAGAATCAGTTTTTGCTTTCTATCGCTAACTATGCAAAAAGACCCATGTATGCCTTATTTATTAAAAAAGCACACATGAGTCTCATTCTTTAAGATTTGCCAGGCATATGCCGAGTCTGTTGACAAATCACGCAGTCCGCGAACTACTCCCTCACAATATTCAATTGTTCAGAAAAATGAAAGCAGTTTTTCTCCCACTCTGATAGAGTCACTATACCACACCATGTCTAAAAAAGTCAACCCTGATCTTCCAATAAAATCGGAATAAAATATCTAAGCTGTATAAACCACCAATACCAGTCGTGTGAAACATCGCTTCCCCAGAAATCACACCACGCATTAATTTTCTTTTCATCAAAAATACGTTTTAAATTGCGAAGCGTCTGTGCACCGTCATATTCCCAAGCACCCTGACCCACACAGAAAACTATTTTTTTCTGATTATAAATCCTTATATACGGGTGATCAGCCGGCATATTCTCTAAAAAACGCTCTGGCGAGTTCTTATAAAGATTTTCATCACACCAGCCGTGAAAAAAGTAATCACTGTTGTACACACCTGAAAGCGCAATCAGTCCGCTAAATAACTCTGGGCGACGCAAAAAAGTAATAGCGGCCTGATTAGCACCTAAACTTGGGCCTGTTACAATTGGCAGCATATTCGATGTATTTTTTTGCATCAGAATCGGATACACTTCATCAATAATATAATTATGATATTGCTCTTGTCTCGCTGAACGCCAAGAAAGAATACCATTTTCGCAAGACCAGCTTTCTTCATCCACAGAATCCACTGTCACTATTTGAATGCGCCCCTGTTCAATAAAATCACTCAGATGGTAAATGATTCCAAAATCCTCATAATTGTGGCAATTTGAATCCTGCGTTGGAAAACCAAGAAGCGGCACCCCCGCATGACCATAGATATATAGATGCATCTGTTTTCCCAGACTGTTACTATAATGCTCGATATACTCTTTTTTCATCGCATCTGCCAAGAAGAACTCAAAAATTTCTATATTCCCCTTAGCTTCTCCTTCCTGTGATTCAACCATCCGGCTGCCCTAGGCAACTTCCTGTCTATCTGTATTATAGCGTGCAAAACTTCTGATGTCGATGTTTTTTTCATCTTGTGTCGCTTGTGCATTTGCGTATTTCAAATTGTTGAGTACGGTATCTGAAAACAAAACTGTATCCTGCAACACAATTGCCACATTTTTTCGGAGTGTTCCGCTTGCAATCTCACCAAAATCTTGATTGCTAATCATAATCTTTCCGCTGTCGATATCATAAAAACGCATGAGCAGATTCACAATCATTCTCGATATTGCCTCATGACTTTTTCCATATAATTATTGTTTGTACGCTCCGTAAAATTACGAAATGCTTGTGTACCCCTCGGCACAGTTTGGCGTTGTGCACTTGCATTTACAATATCTTTTTCAACCAAACTCTTTAAGTAAAAAAATCTACTTCTTATCCTTCCTCCCTCTGCCCTTTTGTCATTTTCAACCCTTATTAACTTGGCGATTTTTTGCATCATATAAAGATTTCTAGAATCTTTTTCACTGTCACCATCTGGAAGTTTCGATTTCGGAACCATTGCAAGTAAAGCTTCAAGTTCTTCAATTCGCTCATCTGAAAACTTGAAGCTGTTTAGTTTTTCTTTCCAGACTTCTATCGTTCCATTTGCATTTGCATTCGCTAGATTCTCAATCTCAATGATATCGCTTTCAACAGTTTCAACATTTTCTAATTCAGGAAACGATTTTACAGTAAACTGGATACCTACAACTGTTTTTCCCTCCTTCATGGGCATATAATCATACTCAAAGTTTGCAGCCTGCTTTATTTCCTCTTTTGCCCGTTTTAAAATTCGTTGATTAAAGTATTTGAACTCGCTGTAAAAATCCTTATTGCAACGTAATAAACTTTTTAAATCGTCCAGAGAAATCTTCCATGTTCCCTGATATTTATTGTCCCATAAGTATAAAAAAAGGATGTATGTATATCGACTATTCATGTTGATGATACATTTGAGTCTGTACCTTAAATATCCAAGCTCCTCAATATTAAAAATATATTTTTGCGCAGATTCGGTACACATCAGTTCAACTTGCCACATGCCATAATTATCTTTTTTAACAACAGCTATTTCAAAAAGTGCGATCCGCATAAATCCATCTTCACCATCTGGATCAGGTATCTTAACTGTCTTCATTAAATGATCAAGCCGTTTGTCAAGTATTTCGGGTTTAATTTGTACCTCGCCAAAAATATTCTCAAGTTCCCCCTTCCGAAACACAACAGATCGGTGTTCTTTATCATGACTATTTATTCGTCCCAGATATACATCTAATATTTTAAGCTCCTGAAGAGAAAAATCTGACTGCCATAATGATAATAATGGTCGACTTTTTTGAACAACTAAGTTGTCCACCCCTGATAATTTCTTTATTTTATCCATTCCCTGATTTATTTTGAGTGACACTCCCATCCATAAAGTATGGAAATGTCACCATTTTCTCCTTTATTTTTTCTGTTATTATAACATTCAGGTGACTTTTTGTCAACTTTTAAAAGTCACTCGAATTGGATTTCATAGTCACTTATATTGGATTTTAAGGCCACCTATTTATTATTTCATAGTCACTTATGTTGGATTTTAAGATCACCTATGCTGGATTTCATGATCACCTATATCTCTCAAAAAATAAGTTTTAAGCGGTTTGTAGGTATGCCGTAATCAAGAGAATAATCAAGAATATAATCAAGAGAATAATCAGGCTATCAATCAAGGAATTAGAATGACAGATTTTGTAGATCTTTGAAACTATTTTCCTCAAAATGATTCTTTTTGTTATTGGCATGGATCTTTTTTCAATTTTAAATCTAAGTCAATACACTGGATTTCATGGTCACCTATTTCAAATATTATAATTTTAAGAGCTTGATAATAATACTCTTACAAAGATAATATTTCACTGGATTTTATGGTCACCTATAATGTTTAAAATTAAATTATTAATTATCGAAATCACCTCATAAATCCAGTATTTATGCAAGTTTCGAGTAAACAATCAACCTATTTCGGCACTTCTTAACTTGAATACTATAAATGTAGGTTTTCATTGGATTTTATGGTCACCTATCCAACAATTATGAAATTAGAAAAGCTAGCAAACGAACACCGCCTAGTATCCTCATTGTTTACCATTTACTAGACCACGCACCACCTCCAAACTTAGCTAATGTCGGCATTGCTATCATTTCTTTCTCCTATTCTGGCTATTTAATAGTATGGCTCACACTAATTAGCATGAACCTGTGTTTTGTCAATAGAAAATCCTCAAAATCAGAAGGAAAATTCTCCATTTTCAGATCGGGAAATCCCCATTATCCGAAAGAAACATGTAGAGAGTTTTCGTTTTTTCACTTATCTAGTAGGAAAGAAAGCAGCATTCACTGCTTTCTGCCCAATAGGGTAATACGTGTTCGCTTGTGTCAAAAGCTGCCTGAACGCTTTGCGTTCAACGTACTGTCCTTTGATTCAGCTCCCGCGCCTGGTTGACGTGCAGTCTGTTTCATTAGAGCATGTTCCATACGATAACTGTTTCCTTCAAAAAGAATCAGGTGTCCATGATGGACAAGTCGATCAATCATAGTTGCTGCCATCTGATCATCCGTAAAGATGCCTCCCCATTTAGAGAATTCTAAGTTGGTAGTGAGTAGAAGACTTTTACTTTCATAGCTGTCGGAAATTACCCGAAACAAGAGCTGAGAACCGTCACGATCAACAGGAACATATCCCCATTCGTCAAGAATCAACAGATCAAGTCCATTTAGATCATTACGGAGCCGCTCTAAAGTACCGTTTTTTCTAGCCTCGGCTAACTTTAAAACTAGTTCTGTTACTGTGTAAAAGCGAACCTTATAGCCTTTCATACACGCATTCACTACAATGGCGATTGCCATATGAGTTTTGCCAATGCCTACAGGTCCATAAAGTACAAGATTGTTTTTCTCTTTTATAAAAGAGACACTTTCCAGTTCTTCTTTGCATAGTGCTGGAGGTAGTTTTACACAACGGTATTCATAGCCTTCAAAAGTTTTATAAATAGGGAAACGGGCTCTCTTAACCAGACGAGCTCTCTTATTCTCGTCACGGCAAGTGATTTCCTTTTGCAGAGCGACAGCAAGGTATTCGATCTGCTTTGGAGTACCATCCTGTTTTATCAGCTCTGGTATCGCGGAGGTCAAAAACAGTGACTTGCAGCAGGTAAGAATACTTTCTTCAAGCTCTGTACGAGTAGATGTGGGAGTCATGATAGGATCGCCTCCTTTCCGTCACTCTTAGATGGAAGAAAAACCTGATCATAGATGGCTAATGAGGGACCCGGTTCTGGAGGGGTATCAATACCATAACCAGTGATACGTGCTGCAAGAGCTGCTGTATTTGACAGACTCACGCTATTACTTTTAATCGACAGGGTGAGTGCATCAATAGCTGCCTTATATCAGTACTGTTTTGTTAAATCACTAAGAAGACGAACACAAGATTTGCGAACACTATGGGACTGATTATCAATATATTCTCGGATTAGCTCTGGTGCATCCTTGCGGAATCCACTGTTGTCCCATGCTCCGATATTTTTTGAGAGCATTTCAAGAGAAGTGCTGTAATCACTGATGTCTGTTCGAGTATTCCCATACTGACGCATATGGCGAACAAGCAAATCTCCATTCGGCTCTAATATATCAATGTAGTGAGCGCGGATACCGACCATAACTCGCTTGTTATGATTTTCAGGCTTTGTCGAATAGAAGTGTTTACCGTCAAGACAGATCTTTCCATATCCATCAGCTCTGCAAGTTTCATAGCGACATACCTGAAATGGCTTTGCTGGAAGCAGAAAGAAATGCTTTCGATCTTCCTCAAAGAGTTCTGATATTACGTTTCCTTTTTTATAATGAGATTCAGAAGCTTTTTTTACATGTTGATCAAGAAGCGTCCGATTGTAAGCTTCAATGTCATGGTACGTTGGTATGGGAACGAATAAGTTTCTACGAGTTGTTCCCACTTTATTTTCTACATTCCCTTTCTCGTAACCAGCATACGGATTACAAAAGCGAATCCGAAAGCCATAGTGAGCGCGGAAGCGAGCAAACAGTTCAGTTTCATGGATCTGACCCATGACTCGATGGCCAACACCTGTTGCGTTATCAAACACTAATAGAGTCGGAACACCACCGATGTAATTAAAGATATCCATAAGCCCCTGACAGACACATTCAGCAGTTTCACCACGGAATAGCTGACTGTAACTGTCATTACTATAGGGAAACGAAAACACAAGATATTTTCGTCGTACACAAGTGGTATCTTCATTAAAATCAGCTTCTCCAAAATCAACCTGTGCACATCCGGGTTCCCATATAAGTTCCTGAGAACCTTTGGATTATATATTTGTGCGAATCTTTTTAACAAACTTTTGGACAGAATCATAACTTCCAGTAAATCCGTACTCTGTCTGAAGACGTTCATGAATTCGCTTGGCTGTATGTCGTTGCTTAGACCAGTGCTTTTGATCTTCTTCCAACCATTCCTCTATGATGTCAAGGTATGGCGTAACGATAGAAGTTCTTCGCTTTGCTACAGGTGGCTGAGGTGAGAAGTCGTCTTGATTGAGGTATTTACGAACTGTTTTGCGATCTAAACCAGTAAGAGATGAAATTTTTGAAATTGAGTATCCCTTTTGGCTCAAATCTCTGATATCATTGATTTGGGACATAGTTAGCATTTCCTTTCCTCCTTTGCCTTTGGTGGTTCTTAGACAAAGGATATCTGATAGGTTATTTTGCTTCAACATGTCCCTTTCCGATTTTGAGGAATTCCCTCTCTGATGCTGGGGAATTTTGTCTCCGATATCGGGTACTTTTATTATACGCTACACATGAACCATACTAGCAGCACATCCTGACAGCTAGAATATACAGGTATGTACTACTCTGATGCCTTAAAATTGTATATCGGTTTCAGTACATCAACAACATCCACTGACTCTCTAATCACATCTACTATATCATCCAAAGACTTGTATGCCATCGGTGCCTCATCCAAAGTATCTTCATTTACAGAGGTTGTGTATACGCCCTCCATAGCCTTTTTATAATCCTCCAAAACTAGTTCACTTTTTGCTTTTGTTCTAGACATGATCCTTCCTGCACCATGTGGAGCAGAATAATTCCATTCTGGATTTCCTTTTCCTATTGCAAGTATGCTTCCATCCTTCATATTGATCGGTATCAGCACTCTTTCCCCCTTATGAGCAGCGATTGCACCTTTTCTTAATATCATTTCATTTGTATCAATATAATTATGAATTGTATGAAAAGCATCACTTCCAGTCATTCCGGTTTTTTCAAGAATAATCTCCGCCATCTTTTCTCTGCTTCGTCTGGCAAACGCCTGACAAATTTCTACATCATGAAGATAATCTTCCAGATATCTTCCCTCAAGATAGCACAAATCTTCTGGCATGCTTTTAGAACTCTCAGATATCTGCCATTGTAGCTGTTTCAAAGCATCCTGAATTTCTTTTTTTCTTCCCTGCCCTTTGTAGGTGCGGATGATCTCGTCTCTTTTTTCTAAATACTCCCCATAACCACGATTTAAATTAATTGCAAGCCTCTGATATAAATCTGCCACCTGTTTTCCAAGATTTCTGCTCCCAGAATGAATGATGAGATATTTCGTTCCATCTGCAGCTTTGTCAATTTCAATAAAATGATTTCCACTTCCAAGTGTTCCAAGAGATCTCACAAGTCTTTTTGTATCTCTAAGTTCCCTATAGCAACGAAGATCTGTTAGATCAAATTTCTCTTGTCGCCCCTCCCATACCTCATGGCCTGATGGAATGAAATGTGCTGCCTCATCCACTTTTTCAAAATCAATTTCATCTTTTCCAAGATTCACTGTATACATTCCGCATCCGATATCTACACCAACAACATTCGGAACTGCCTTATCAATTATAGTCATAGTGGTTCCTATCGTGCACCCCTTTCCGGCATGTACATCAGGCATGATACGGATTTTTGAACCCTCCGACATGGCATAATCACACATCCTCTTAATCTGCTCAATCGCTTCATCCTCTACTACCTTTGCATAGCAAAGAGCCGTATTAACGTTTCCCTTAATTTCTAATACATTCATCTTCTTTCCCTTTCTACTCTTTCTAATAAGTTTGACGTCAGTGGCAAAACGATTCATTGTTGTCATATTTTTCCCTTACTTATTTAACACTACCGCCCTAGTGTCTTCGTCACCCTTCTGTCCAAAAATTCTGTCCAGATTTTGCAAAATCACATTCACATCAATCGGCTTTGCAATATGGCCATTCATTCCAGCCTTGATTGCTTTCTTTCGATCTTCATCAAAAGCATTTGCCGTCATCGCAATAATCGGAACATTTGCTTTTTTCGTATCCTTTAAGGTGCGAATTTCTCTTGTCGCAGTATATCCATCCATCTTTGGCATCTGAATGTCCATAAAGATCATATCATATTGATTTCCTGCCTCAGATGACATAATTTCAACTGCTTCCATGCCATCAGCTGCATAGTCCACCTTCATTCCTAAAGATTTCAAAATCTCTGTTGCAATCTCCCTGTTTAGCTCATTATCCTCAACAAGAAGTACTTTTTTTCCTGAATAATCCAAATGTTTTTTTTCTGCTTTTGGACAAGAAGATTGCTTGTCCTGCACTTTCTTGTCTGCAAGCTCACATTCAAGTGTCACTATAAATTCAGATCCTTCACCTTGTTTGCTTGTTAAATGTATCGTTCCACCCATCAGATCAACAATATTTTTTGTGATAGCCATTCCAAGACCAGTTCCAGTGATTCCACTCTCAGTAACTGTACGTTCCCTTGCGAATGAATCAAACACATGCTCCTGAAACTCTTTCGACATACCGATTCCGTTATCTTTGATACAAAACGAATATACTGCATATCCTGCCTTTTGAGAAGCCTTTTCTTCTACAAGAATATGTATAGTTCCTCCAACAGGTGTAAACTTAACAGCATTACTTATTATATTCAAGAGAACCTGCGTCAAACGAAGCTTATCTGTAATGATATCCTCGTGAACAACATCCTGCATCTTTATCAAAAGTTTTTGCTGTTTTGCATGTACACTTTCCAATATAATCGTTTTTAGATCTTCAAGAACATCCGGAAGATATACATTAGTCTTTTCGATTTTAACACTTCCACTCTCGATTCTGCTCATATCAAGCACATCATTGATCAGACTAAGAAGATGCTTACCAGATGTACTAATTTTTTCAAGATAATCTCTTATGATTTCGCGGTCATCAAGATGCTCTGCTGCCAGTGATGTAAATCCGATAATTGCATTCATTGGTGTTCGGATATCATGAGACATATTGTTTAAAAAGGCTGTTTTTGCACGATTCGCATGCTCTGCAGATGACAGTGCATTTCTAAGAATGCGATCTTGCTCCTTTAGACGACTCTCTATAGTATCCATATCAGTAAATTCAAGATAACTTTTTTGAAATGATGGTGCAATCATGCTATCTATATATTCTTTTTGAAGCTCATTTGTCAAATTTTCCTTTCTATAATTCGGACCTGCCACATCAGCAGACTTTACCACCTCCAACGTGTTCTTCTTTATGTCAATAAGTAATATAAATGAATATGCATGTCCAAGCGCATTGATAATCTGAAGACGCTTTTGCTCACGCGATCGAGTAGGAGACGGCTTTTGCCGCCGACCTCTCACACCACCGTGCATACCG
>ERZ1673699.2037-NODE-2037-length-14281-cov-5.188106_pt1 | contig 14281 bp, 13 predicted proteins | sample MGYA00580229_ERZ1673699 | MGnify/ENA primary metagenome ERZ1673699 (study PRJEB41218, sample SAMN15661785) | gut metagenome | host: Homo sapiens | place: Canada: London | collected 2015-08-20/2019-03-30 | study: EMG produced TPA metagenomics assembly of... | reverse complement strand
GGGCGAAGGAAATAAAAAAAACGCAAGGGCGCACAACTTCTGTTCGAAGATGTGCTCCCTTGCACGCTCTTATTATAGGGGAAACCGCACGCAAAAATCAACGGCGATAACCGCCAAACTATTTGTTTTCTTAATCGATATATTTAGTGAAATTCATAAAAGCCTATCTTTTTCCGTCTGATCCTGCTCGAAGGCGTCCGCCTGCCCCGCCTCCGCCAGCGTGTGGCGCAGGCACGTCAGGCACGGCTCGGCGTCCCAGTCGCAGTACATATACTTACAGGCAAAGCACAGCGTTCTGGCCGCCGGATGCGCCTTGCGCGTCTCCGAAGCGGGCGATGCCTGCTGCGGCTGCGCAGCCCGCTGATACCGGTCGATGCCCTGCTGCGCCAGCTGTGTGCTGCGCAGGCAGTCTGCGCACGGCTGCAGATCCCGATCATGGAATTTGTACTTACAGGCAATACATAATGTCTTGTTTTCCGCCATGGTGATCCCTCCATTCTCTGTTTGCCGGACCCGAACCCACTCCGGGATGGTTTCAGTATATGCCGCCGTTTTGCGAATGTAAAGTGTGAGTTATACCTGAATTTACAAGCGTCTTTCTTCTTTTTGTGTTTAAATAGCTAATGGATCCGCCGTGCGGCGTACCACGTTTGTGGAAAGCGGAAAAAGTGCATTTGCCCGCTTGACAAGCGATGATATTTGGGCGTATGCTTGCGCCAAGTTCAAAGCAGCAAACCACTGAAGCAGAGAAGTAAGCGAGGGTTTGCGTCTTTCCCAGAGAGCTGCCGGCCGGTGCGAGCGCAGCAGAGACGACCTTGCCGAATGGACTGCAGAGGGCGGACGAGACGCCGTGAGGCGGTAAAGTCCGACGGGCTTTTCCCCCGTTACCAAGGAAAGGCGTGTGATGGCACGTCGCTGAGTGGGCGCATTGCGCCAATTTGGGTGGCACCGCAGAAGTTTTCCGACTTTTGTCCCAAAGATCAATTCCGTATTGGTCTTTCATGGACAAGGGTCGTTTTTTCTTGCCCGGAAAGGCCCCGCCGAAAGGAGCAGACATCATGGCAAATGAAAACATTCCCTACAAAATCTACCTGAATGAAGACGAAATGCCGCGCACATGGTATAACGTCCGCGCGGACATGAAGGTCAAGCCCGCGCCGCTGCGCAATCCCGCCACCGGCGCACCGATGGCGTTCGACGATCTGCGCCCCGTATTCTGCGATGAGCTCATCCGCCAGGAGCTTGACAACGACGACCGCGAGATCCCCATCCCGGACGAGATCCGTGACTTTTATAAGATGTACCGCCCGTCGCCGCTCGTGCGCGCCTACTGTCTGGAAAAGCAGCTGCAGACCCCGGCGAAGATCTACTACAAGTTTGAAGGCAACAACACCTCCGGCTCGCACAAGCTCAACTCCGCCATCGCGCAGGCGTACTATGCCAAGCAGCAGGGGCTGCGCGGCGTCACGACCGAGACCGGCGCCGGCCAGTGGGGCACGGCGCTGTCAATGGCCTGCGCCTATCTGGGTCTCGACTGCAAAGTCTACATGGTCAAGTGCTCGTATGAGCAAAAGCCCTTCCGCCGCGAGGTCATGCGCACCTACGGCGCGTCCGTGACGCCGAGCCCGTCCACAGAGACGGAGATCGGCCGGCGCATCCTCGCCGAGCACCCCGGCACGACCGGCTCGCTCGGCTGCGCGATCAGCGAGGCTGTCGAGGTCGCCACCTCGACTCCCGGCTACCGCTACGTGCTCGGCAGCGTGCTCAATCAGGTGCTGCTGCACCAGTCGGTCATCGGTCTGGAGACGAAAACGGCGCTCGACAAATACGGCATCGTGCCGGATATCATCATCGGCTGCGCCGGCGGCGGCAGCAACCTCGGCGGTCTCATCTCCCCGTTCATGGGCGAGAAGCTGCGCGGCGAGCGCGACTATCGGTTCATCGCCGTCGAGCCCGCCTCCTGCCCGAGCCTCACGCGCGGCAGGTTCGCCTACGACTTCTGCGACACCGGTAAGGTCTGCCCGCTGGCCAAGATGTACACGCTCGGCAGCGGCTTCATCCCCTCGCCGAACCACGCCGGCGGCCTGCGCTACCACGGCATGAGCTCCATCGTCTCGCAGCTGTATCACGACGGCTACATGGAGGCCCGCGCCGTCGAGCAGACAAAGGTGTTCGAGGCGGCCGAGCAGTTCGCGCGCATTGAAGGCATCCTGCCCGCTCCGGAATCGAGTCACGCCATCCGCGTCGCCATCGACGAGGCCGTCAAATGCCGCGAGACCGGCGAAGAAAAGACCATCGTCTTCGGTCTGACCGGCACCGGCTACTTCGACATGGTCGCGTATGAGAAGTTCCACAACGGCGAGATGAGCGACTTCATCCCCACCGACACACAGCTCGCCGAGAGCTTTGCATCCCTGCCGCAGGTGCCGGGCCTCGACGGCTGAACGAACGTATACGACCGCCGCACGGCGGGTAAAATTTCAACAGTCAAGAACAAAGGAGATCGGATCATGGGTCTGAAAAACATCGAAAAAGCACAGGTGCTGCGCCTCGGCGACGAGGTCGAATACCAGCAGGGACAGATCGTGAGCAAGACGCTCGCGCAAAACCGCGCCCTGAGCATGACGCTCTTCGCCTTCGAGCAGGATGAGGAGATCAGCACGCACACCGCCGACGGCGACGCGCTCGTCACCGTGCTCGACGGCACGGGCCGCTTCACCATCGACGGCGAGGCGCACCTCGTCTCCGCCGGGGAGAGCATCGTCATGCCGGCGCACGTGCCGCACGCGGTCTATGGGCAGACACGCTTTAAGATGCTGCTGACCGTGATCGTATAACGCGAAATATTCCCAAACAGGAAACCCCACGCACCGTTCGGAAGCCCGAACGGCGCGTGGGGTTGTTAATCAAGATAAAAGTCAAAGCTGACTGCCGCTCCCACGGACGCCAAAAATGCGACGCTGCTGTCTGGGAGGACCAGCTCCGGTAAATCGTTGGACGCCGCAAACACCCGCACGCTCAGATCAGCATATAGATTGTATTCCTCACATAAGCGGCGGACTTCCGCCTCTTTCCCGCGCAGCATCTTCTCAAACTGCTACAGCGGCTCATCCAAGGCCCGGCAGTCCATTTTCGGCAGTTCCGTGCTCCAGTATGCGTGCCGCAGCGTCGGGTAAGGCGGCGCTTCCGCCGGGAAAACCGTAAAACCGGACAGCACCTGCTCATCAGGCTCACGGATCTCCCTGCCGCAGTGCTGCACCTTCCCTTTTCCGGGCGTCGGCGGGCATGACCTCGTGGGCAAAATGCCAAGGCCACGCGTGACCGCGTCCCGCTCAAAATCTGTACCGTCGCGCTTTGTGAGCGTAAAAACCAGCCGAATCTGTGGTGTTTGTTTCATGTTCGCCTCCGTACATACGCTTTGCGCGCGTTCCGGAGCATAAGAACGCTCATAAGATAATACGGCGCAGCCGCAAGAAAAACAGATGCGAGGAATGCAAACATCGCTGTGTCCACTGCTTCAAGCACAGAATAGAGCAGAAATTCGGCCGCTGCAAGAAGCAGTGCCGCGATCAACAGCTGCACATGGAAGTGCTGGAAGAAGGCATTGCGCTCATCCTTTACGCGCGCATATGCAGCATCCATTTTCTCAGGGGCAGCTTCAAAGGCCGAAATACTCTTTGACACGATCTTCGAGCCCGACTTGCGATATCGCTGCTCTGCGTGGAAATAATCATTGAAGGCATAGTCATAGCGACGTCCGTCCACACTCCAAAACAGGAAAAAGTCCTTGTGCGCGGGGGCTGATTTTCGAAAAATGAACTGCCACCGGCGCAGCTCGCAAAGCGTCCACCCCTGCTCCGCCATGGCAGAAAGCCAGCGCTCGACCTGATTGACCGTGGCCCGCGTATATGGATGAAAACATTTCTTTTTCGTCACGGGCATATCCGCTTCCCCCTGTCGCGCAATTGATTATGCTACGTGCAATCAATTTAGAATCATTATACGCAGCCAGACATGGTCTGTCAAACATATGGAAATGCAAACCCCGGGCACACAGCTGAAAACCTGTGTGCCCGGGGTTTGTCATTGAGCGATCATCCCACGCACGGCTGCGCCGGGGATCAGGTCTCCTCGCGGATCGCAGCCTGCGCCGCGGCCAGACGGGCGATCGGCACGCGGAACGGCGAGCAGGACACATAGTCCAGGCCGACCTTGTGGCAGAACTCGACGGAGGACGGATCGCCGCCGTGCTCGCCGCAGATGCCGAGCTCGAGCTCCGGATTCGTCTGACGGCCGAGCTTGCAGGCCATCTCCACGAGCTTGCCGACGCCGTTGATGTCCAGATGCTGGAACGGGTCGCTCTCATAGATCTTGGTGTCGTAGTAGCTGCCGAGGAACTTCGCAGCGTCGTCACGGCTGAAGCCGAAGGTCATCTGCGTCAGGTCGTTGGTGCCGAAGCTGAAGAAGTCCGCTTCCTTGGCAATCTCGTCGGCCGTGAGCGCGGCGCGCGGGATCTCGATCATGGTGCCGACGTGATACTTCATGTCCACACCGGCCTCCTTGATCAGCGCGTCCGCCGTGCGGACGACGATGTCACGCACAAACTTGAGCTCCTTGCGCTCGCCGACCAGCGGGATCATGATGTAGGGCGTGATCATCGCGCCGGTCTCCGCGCTGACCTTGAGGGCAGCCTTGATGACGGCGTTGGTCTGCATCTCGGCGATCTCCGGGTAGGTGACAGACAGACGGCAGCCGCGGTGGCCCATCATGGGGTTGAACTCGTGCAGGGATACAACGACGTCCTGCAGCTCTTCAGCCGTCATGCCCATCTCCTGCGCCAGCTCCTCGATGTCCGCCTTCTGGGTGGGCAGGAACTCGTGCAGCGGGGGATCGAGGTAACGGATCGTCATCGGGCGGTCGCCCATGATGCGGTACATAGCCTCAAAGTCGCTCTGCTGGAACGGCTCGACCTTTGCCAGCGCGACCTTGCGCTCCTCGACGGTGCGGGCGCAGATCATCTCGCGGACGGCCTTGATGCGGTCCTCGGCGAAGAACATGCTCGGTGCGGCACAGGCCGATGCCCTCGGCGCCGAGATCGACCGCCTGCTGCGCATCGCGCGGGTTGTCGGCGTTGGCCTCGACATTCAGGCGGCGGGCTGCGTCAGCCCAGCCCATGAGGCGGTTGAAGTTCTTGTTGCCGGTGGCGGCGACGGTCGGGATCTGGCCGGCGTAGATGTTGCCGGTGCTGCCGTCGAGCGAGATCCAGTCACCCTCGGTGAACCTGTGGCCGTTGATCTCAAAGAACTTGTCGGCGTAGCTGATGCGGACATTGTTGTCATTGCCGCAGCCGGAGACGCAGCAGGTGCCCATGCCGCGGGCGACGACGGCCGCGTGGCTGGTCATGCCGCCGCGCACGGTCAGGATGCCCTGAGAGACCTGCATGCCCACGATGTCCTCGGGGCTGGTCTCGAGACGGACGAGCACGACCTTCGGCATGGTCTTGTTCTTGACGGCTTCCTCGGCCTCCTCGGCGGAGAAAACGACCTGACCGCAGGCGGAGCCGGGGGACGCGGCAAGGCCCTTGCCGATGGCGTCGGCGCGCTTGAGCGCCTCGGCGTCAAACTGCGGGTGCAGCAGGGTATCGAGCTGCTTGGGCTCGACGCGCAGCACGGCCTCGCGCTCGGAGATCATGCCCTCGTCGACGAGGTCGCACGCGATCTGCAGCGCGGCCTGCGCGGTGCGCTTGCCGTTGCGGGTCTGGAGCATATAGAGCTTGCCATCCTCGATGGTGAACTCCATGTCCTGCATATCCTTAAAGTAGTGCTCAAGGCGGTTGGCGATCGCCACGAACTCATCATACACCTCGGGCATCTGCTCCTGCAGGTGGCTGATCGGGCTCGGGGTACGCACGCCTGCGACGACGTCCTCGCCCTGCGCATTGATGAGGTACTCACCCATGAGCTTCTTCTCGCCCGTGGCGGGATCACGCGTGAAGGCAACGCCCGTGCCGGAGCGGTCGCCGGAGTTGCCGAAGGCCATCTGCTGGACGTTGACGGCAGTGCCCCACTCGTAGGGGATCTCGTTCATCTTGCGGTAGACGTTCGCGCGCGGGTTATCCCAGCTGCGGAACACGGCCTTGACGGCCTCGATGAGCTGCTCATTCGGATCCTGCGGGAAGGGCTTGTGCTCGTTGTCCTCGTAGATCTTCTTGAAGATGGCAACAAGCTGCTTGAGATCGTCGGCATCCAGATCAACGTCGTTCGTGACGCCCTTGTCGGCCTTCATCTTGTCGATCTCTTCCTCGAACAGGCTCTTGGACACGCCCATGACGACGTCTGCAAACATCTGCACAAAGCGGCGGTAGCTGTCGTAGGCAAAGCGCGGGTTGCCGGTCTTCTTGGCCAGACCCTCAACGGACGCGTCGTTCAGGCCGAGGTTGAGGATGGTGTCCATCATGCCGGGCATGGACTGGCGCGCGCCGGAGCGCACAGACACCAGCAGGGGATTTTCCACGTCGCCGAGCTTCTTGCCGGTGATCTCCTCAAGACCCTTGACGTGTGCGAAGATGTCCGCCTGGATCTCCGCATTGATCTGGCGGCCGTCCGCATAGTACTGCGTGCAGGCCTCGGTCGTGATAGTAAAGCCCTGCGGCACCGGCATGCCGGCCGCAGTCATCTCCGCAAGACCGGAGCCTTTACCGCCGAGCGTATTGCGCATCGCAGTCTTGTCACCGCCGAATGCCTGACTTCCTTCGCTGAAATAATACAGATACTTTTTGCTCATTCCATTACCTCCAACTGTTCGATTTTCGCTGGGATACGTTTCCGTTCTATTTCGTTTATATTATATCAAGCACCCCCGTGCGATGCTATAACGAATGTGCGCAAAACTGTCCAAATCTTCACAATGTGCGCAAGCGGTTTTTATACAGTTTGCAAGAGAATGCCCAAATTCGTAGAATTTTCCGAAACCAAATACAGAATTTATGAATTTTCGTGAATGATGACGGGAAAAAATGCAAAATCGCTTTGCCATTTTATACAATATTTGCTTTGCGTGCAAAAATCTCTCGCCGCGCCGGAATTGTGTGCATTATTCCAGTATTGTAATTCATTTGTATTGCATACAGATATATACACCGAACGGTGCGCAGGTACGCAGCGGCACGCCAGCCCTGGATTTTCCGCGCGCACGGAAAAGCTTCGACACCCGCACCCACGATATCAGGAGGTAAGCAAATGACAAGACGAAACAAACGATTTTTGAGTCTGCTGCTGGCACTCACACTGGCCGTGAGCCTGTGTGTGCTTCCGGCAGCGGCCGCAGACCGGACCTGTCCGAGCAGCAAAAGCGACCCGGTCGTGTTCGTGCACGGTCTGATGGGCTGGGGCGAGCGCGCCGGTCTCAACAGCGTGCTGCCCTACTGGGGTATGACGACCGGCAGCCTGACGGCATATCTCAACTCGCTCGGCTACGAGACGTATTCGGCCACCGTCGGCCCGATCTCAAGCGCATGGGACCGCGCGTGTGAGCTCTACGCGCAGCTGACCGGCACGACGGTCGACTACGGCGCGGCGCACAGCGCAGCGCACGATCACGCGCGCTACGGCATCACCTACGACCGGCCGCTCTTTGACGGCTGGGGCACGCGCCGCGCCGTAAATCTCGTCGGTCACAGCTTCGGCGGCGCGACGACGCGCCTGTTTCTCGAGCTGATGGCAAACGGCAGCGCGGAGGAAGTCGCAGCGGCCAAGGCCGCCGGCACCACGCCGAGCCCGCTGTTCACCGGCGGCAAGCGCAGCTGGGTGCACTCCATGACCGAGGTCGCAGCGCCGCATAACGGCACGAGCTTCATTGAATCCAACGGCACGATCATGGACGTGTCCACGAACCTGGCCGAGACGCTCGCCAAGGGCTTCGGCATCACGGAGCTCAAGAACCTGCTCGACTTCCAGCTGGAGCAGTTCGGCATCTATAAAGACCCCGATGAGACCGTGCTTGAGACGCTTCAGCGCGTGTTCAGCACCGACTTCCTGTCGCACAATGACAACGCCTTCCTCGACCTGACGATCGATAAGTCGCTCGAGATCAACGACGGCATCGGCATCGAGCCGAATGTCTACTACTTCTCTTACGCCGGCAACCAGACCGTGCAGGACCCGGTCTCCGGCAACTACATCCCGTCGGCCAGGATGTGGACGCTGTTCTACCCCGGCGCATACAACATGGGCAAATACTATGACAAGTACACCGCCGGCGGCTTCTACATCGACCAGAGCTGGCGCCCGAACGACGGCATGGTCAACACCGTGTCCGCCTTCTACCCCATCCACAGCGACGGCACCTGCCTGACGAAGGACGGCAAGCAGGGCTGGACGAATTACGACGGCTACTCCAACATTAACTTCCAGCCCGGCATCTGGTACGTCATGCCCGTGCAGTCGTTTGACCACATCCAGTTCGTCGGCGGCATGCTCAACGGCAGCCTCGTCAAGACGCGCGCACTCTACCGCGGCGTCATGGAGGACATCTACAGCACCTATACCACCGCGGCGACCGGTACCGCCTTCCCGTTCACGGACGTGGCCGAGTCGCGCTGGAGCTACCCGTATATCAAGGAGCTGTATGACGCCGGTGTCGTCAGCGGCACGAGCGCTACGACCTTCTCCCCCGCCGCGAACGTAACGCGTGCACAGTTCGTGACCATGCTCGCCGGGCTCGCCGGTGCGGACGTGTCGAGCTGCCCGGCCACGCCGTTTCGCGATGTGCCGGAAGGCGCGTGGTACGCGCCCTACGTCAACTGGGCGCTCGCCAACGGCATCGTCAGCGGCACGAGCGCCACGACCTTCTCCCCTGACGCCAGCATCACGCGGCAGGACATGGCCGTGATGCTCTACAGCTACACGCAGCGCTTCCAGGTGCACCTGCAGCAGCAGCCGGTCACGCCCTTCACGGATGCGGGCAGCATTGCAGCCTATGCTCAGGTCGCCGTGCAGACGCTGCAGCGCGCCGGTGTCATCAGCGGCATGCCCGACGGCAGCTTCCAGCCGTACGGAACCGCGACCCGCGAACAGGCCTGCACCATGCTGTGCATGCTGTAAATCCCCGCTTTGCAAACGTCTCCCGGCTCTGGGCCGGGGGACGTTTTTTGTACGCGCACACAGATGCCCGCGCCGCCGTGCGACAAATGCGCCCACGTGCCCAAAAACCTCACACGCGAACGAATCTGACACAACATCTTCTGCGTTACCAGGATTGCAAACCGGCGCGGCCGGAATTATAATACTCAAAAATAAAAGCGCGCTGTGGCGCGCCGGAAAGGAATGTGCATACACCATGAAAAAAAGCAAGAAGTTTTTGTGTCTGCTGCTCGCACTGGTGATGGCCGGGAGTCTTCTGCTCCTGCCGGCGGCCGCTGCGAACACGCAGTCCGGCGCAACGCGCTACCCGACGGTCTATGTCCACGGCCTGATGGGCTGGGGCGAACATGACCAGATCTATTCCGCCATCCCCTACTGGGGTCTGTCGACCGACCTGATGCCGTATATGACGAGCAAGGGTTATGAGAGCTACGCCGCCTCCGTCGGCCCGCTCTCGAGCGCGTGGGATCGCGCGTGCGAGCTCTATGCCCAGCTCACCGGCACGACCGTGGACTACGGTGCGGCGCACGCCGCCGAATATGGCCACGCGCGCTACGGCGCGACGTATGACAAGCCGCTGTTTGCCGGCTGGAGCGCAAGCAAGAAGATCAACCTCGTCGGCCACAGCTTCGGCGGCGCAACGATCCGCCTGTTCCTCGACATCCTCGCCGACGGCTCTGCAGAGGAGCAGGCTGCGGCCAAGGCCGCCGGCACGGAGGTCTCCCCCTTCTTCGAGGGCGGAAAGGCCGACTGGGTCTATTCCCTGACGACGCTGGCTGCCCCGCACAACGGCACGACCTTCCTCGAGTGCTGCGACAACATGGCACAGTTTGCGGCCGAGACCTCGACCGCGATGGCAAAGCTGCTGGGCATCTCGGACTTCAAGGGCGTGTATGATTTCCAGCTCGAACAGTTCGGCTTCTACCGTAAGGACGGTGAGACCGTGCTCGAGGCGCTCGACCGCGTGCTGCACTCGGACTTCCTGTCGCACAACGACAATGTATTCCGCGACCTGACGATCGACCGCGCGCTGGAGCTCAACGACGATATCGAGATCCAGCCCAATGTCTATTACTTCTCCTACGCCGGCGACAAGACGCGCCAGAGCAGCGTCACCGGTGAGCGCACCTCGGCCGTCGACATGACGCCGCTGTTCGTGCCGTTTGCAAACAGAATGTGCAGCTATTATGACCAGACGACTGCGGGCGGCTTCCGCATCGACAAGACCTGGGCACCGAACGACGGACTCGTCAACACCGTCTCCGCCCTGTATCCGACCGACAGCGCCGGCCGCTGCCTGACCAAGAGCGGTCAGACCGGCTATATCCAGCAGGATGGTTACTCCAACGTCAGCTATCAGCCCGGCGTGTGGAACGTGATGCCTGTGCGCCACTATGATCACGGCAACTTCATCGCCGGAATGCCCGTGCCCGATCTGGCGTCGCAGAGCGTGACCGCGCTGCGCCAGTTCTACCTGAGCCTGATGGGCAATCTCTCCCACGTGAGCGCGGCGTCCGGTCTGCCGTTCACGGATATGGCAGCCGACCGCTGGAGCTACACCTACATCAAGCAGATGTACGATGCCGGTGTCGTCTCCGGCATGACGCCCACGACCTTTGAGCCGGCGGGTGATGTCACACGCGCGCAGTTTGTAACCATGCTCGCCGGTCTTGCAAAGGCAGACGTGTCGAAATACCCGGCCACCTCGTTCCGCGACGTGCCGGAGGGCGCGTGGTATGCACCCTACGTCAACTGGGCCCTCGCCAACGGCATCGTCAGCGGCACGAGCGCCACGACCTTCTCGCCCGACGCAAAGATCACGCGGCAGGACATGGCCGTGATGCTCTATCAGTATACGCAGCGCTACGATGTCGCACTGCAGCAGCAGACGGTCACGCCCTTCACGGACGAGAGCAGCATCTCCGCCTATGCTCTGCCCGCTGTGCAGGCGCTGCACCGTGCAGGTGTCATCAGCGGCATGCCAGACGGCAGCTTCCAGCCGTTCGGCACTGCGACCCGTGAACAGGCGTGCGTCGTGCTGTGCGCCCTGTAAGACAAGCTCTTAAATCCACCGCATTGCCCTCCCGGAGCCGTCCGGGAGGGCAATTTTATGCGCTCGCACGGTCTTCGCCGGTTATTTCCGGCTGCGTCTCAGGCCCTTCGTGCCGCTCGCTGTTGCCCGCGCGGTGCATTTGTGGTATACTCGCGGCAGACTGAAAAATGAGGCGACGACATGGACATTCTCTATCAGGACAACAGCATCCTCGTGTGCATCAAGCCGGCGGGCGTGCTGTCCACGGACGAGCCGGGCGGCGTGCCCGAGCTGGTGCGTCAGGCGCTCGGAGACCCGAAGGCCTGCGTGCGCACCGTGCACCGGCTCGACCGCGTAGTCAGCGGGCTGATGGTGCTCGCGCGCACGCCGGGCGCTGCGTCGAAGCTCTCGGCGCAGATCCGCGAGCACGACTTCGGCAAGACGTATCTGGCCGTCGTGCACGGAGCGCCTTCGCCGCTGCAGGGCACTTACCGTGACCTGCTGCGCCGCGACCCGAACGAGCGCAAGACCTATGTCACCGACAAGATGGCCAAGGGCGTGCAGGAGGCCGTGCTCGATTACGAAGTGCTCGGCACACGCGCAGAGCTCTCGCTCGTGCGCATCTATCTGCAGACCGGGCGCACGCACCAGATCCGCTGCCAGTTCTCGTCGCGCGGTCTGCCGCTCTGGGGCGACCGGAAGTACAGCACCCTGCCAGATGACGGGCCGATCGCGCTCTGGTCGCACTGTCTGCACTTTGCCCACCCGGAAACCGGCGAGGTGCTCTACTTCGAGCAGCAGCCGCCGGACTGCTATCCGTGGGACCGATTTACCGAATTGGACGACTGAAATTCCCCGCGCTGCCGCGCGGGGAAAATTTTTACGCAAATCAGCGCCGTTGTCCTATAAAATGTCTTGCGAACGACACTATGTCCCGATATAATGTACACAAATTGCCGGTTACTGTGAGAATTTTTAATGCGGAAACAATCACTTGACTGGAGGTTATTATGAACAAAACGCGCAGATTTTTGTCCCTGCTGCTCACGCTCGTGCTCACGCTGAGCCTATGCGTGATCCCGGCTGCCGCCGCGAATACCCAGGCCCGCTCAGACGACCCGGTCGTGTTCGTGCACGGCCTGATGGGCTGGGGGCAGCGCGACAAGATCAACCGCATCATGCCCTATTGGGGCATGACCACAGGCAGTCTGACAGACTACCTCTCCTCACAGGGCTATGAAACGTATGCCGCTTCCGTCGGCCCGATCTCGAGCGCATGGGATCGCGCGTGCGAGCTCTATGCGCAGCTCGTCGGCGCGCGCACGGATTACGGCGTCAAGCATTCTCAGGACTTCGGCCACGACCGCTACGGCATTGACTACGAGCAGCCGCTCTTTGACGGCTGGGGCACAGAGCGTGCCGTGAACCTCGTCGGTCACAGCTTCGGCGGCGCGACCACGCGTCTCTTCCTTGACATCCTCGCCAACGGACGTCCGGAAGAGGTCGCCGCAGCCAAAGCCGCCGGTGTCGAGCCGAGCCCGTTTTTCCTCGGCGGCAAGGGCAGCTGGGTACACTCATTGACCGCCATCGCCGCACCACACAACGGTACGACGTTCATTGAGACCTGCGGTGACTTTACGATGGTCGCAGCCGAGCTCGCCACCTCGATCTCCAAGGCGCTGGGTCTGTCCGTATTCAAGGGTGTGTACGACTTCCAGCTCGACCAGTTCGGCATCCGCAAGGACGACGGCGAGACCTTCTCGCAGGCGCTCGAGCGCGTGCTGCACTCGGACTTCCTCTCGCACAATGACAACGCCTTCCTCGACCTCACGATCGACCGCGCGCTCGAGATCAACGACGACATCGGCATCGAGCCGAACGTCTACTATTTCTCCTACGCCGGAAACCAGACCGTATCGAACGCGGCCGGCGACAGCTTCTCCCCCTCGCCGGCTATGTGGGGACTGTTTCACCCGGGCTCGGCGAAGATGGGCAGATACTATGACCGCTACACCGCCGGCGGCTTTTACATCAACAAGCGCTGGCTGCCGAACGACGGCATGGTCAACACCGTCTCCGCCCTCTATCCCACCCACAGCGACAGCACCTGCCTGACCGACGACGGCGCGCGCGGCTGGAAAAACTACAACGGCTACACCGACACCACATTCCGCCCCGGTCTCTGGTATGTGATGCCCGTGCAGACGCTCGATCACATCCAGTTCATCGGCGGTATGCTCAACGGCAGCATCCTCAACACGCGCGCGCTCTACCGCGACATCGTGCAGGACATCTACAGCACCTATCCATGACGGGCGCGCACTGCCCGGCATGACCCAACAGCAGAAGGGACGCATCCGCTTGGATGCGTCCCTTTTTTCGTGCGCGCCAAACGCTGTTGCGCACTGCACACGGCGCCGGGAAATGATCGGCAGGTTTTCGTCAAAATGTCTTGCAATCAACAAATTCCGCAAGTATAATATAGACACATTGCCGGTTATGTGAGAAGGATGAACCTGTGAAAACAACAAGACAAGGGGGTAAACCATGAAAAAAGCACGTCGATTTTTGTGCCTGATGCTCACGCTTGTGCTCACCTTGAGCCTGTGCGCCATCCCGGCCGCTGCCGCAGACGACCAAGCCCGCTCAGACGACCCGGTCGTGTTCGTGCACGGTCTGCTCGGCTGGGGACAGCGCGACAAGATCTACCGCATCATGCCCTACTGGGGCATGACCACCGGGAGCCTGACAGACTATCTGTCCGCGAAGGGCTACGAGACGTATGCCGCCTCCGTCGGTCCGCTCTCGAGCGCGTGGGACCGCGCGTGTGAGCTCTATGCGCAGCTCGCCGGCACACGCACGGACTACGGCGTCAAGCATGCGCAGGACTTCGGGCACGAGCGCTACGGCATCGACTATGAGCAGCCGCTCTTTGACGGCTGGGGCACAAAGCGCGCCGTGAACCTCGTCGGCCACAGCTTCGGCGGCGCGACCACGCGCCTGTTCCTTGAGATCCTCACCAACGGCTGCCCGGAGGAGGTCGCTGCGGCCAGGGCCGCCGGTGTCGAGCCGAGCCCGTTTTTCCTCGGCGGCAAGGGCAGCTGGGTAC
>ERZ1673699.2029-NODE-2029-length-14367-cov-4.434530_pt1 | contig 14367 bp, 9 predicted proteins | sample MGYA00580229_ERZ1673699 | MGnify/ENA primary metagenome ERZ1673699 (study PRJEB41218, sample SAMN15661785) | gut metagenome | host: Homo sapiens | place: Canada: London | collected 2015-08-20/2019-03-30 | study: EMG produced TPA metagenomics assembly of... | reverse complement strand
CAGGTTGGTTCTTCCGCGATGCCACACAAGATGAACGCCCGCTCCTGCGAGCGCGTGTGCGGCTTCCAAGTCATCCTGCGCGGTTACCTCACCATGGTTGCAGATCTCTCCGGCCAGCAGTGGAACGAGGGCGACGTATTCTGCTCCGTGGTTCGCCGCGTTGCGCTTCCTGACGCCTTCTTTGCCCTCGACGGCCAGTTCGAAACCTTCCTGACCGTGCTGGACGAGTTCGGTGCCTTCCCTGCGATGATCGACCGCGAGCTCGAGCGCTACCTGCCGTTCCTGGCCACCACCCGCATCCTGATGGCGGCCGTGCGCGCCGGCGTCGGCCGCGAGACCGCGCACGAGGTCATCAAGGAAAACGCCGTCGCAGTGGCGCTGAACATGCGCGAAAACGGCGGCGATCAGGACTTGGTCGAGCGCCTTGCCGCCGACGAGCGCCTGCCGATGTCCGCCGAGGACCTGGAGGCTGCCCTGGCCGATAAGCACGCCTTCATCGGCGCCGCGGAGTCCCAGGTCAACCAGGTTCTTACCCGCATCAACAACCTGGTCAGCGAGCACCCGAAGGCCGCCGCTTATACCCCAGGCGAGATTCTCTAAAAGCGAATTAGGATAGGACTCATGCGCCCAGAACTTTCTTCTTATAAGCACCTTGCTTCCGGCAAGGTCCGTGACATCTACGACGTCGACGAGAACACCCTGCTGATGGTCGTCTCTGACCGCATCTCGGCCTACGACCACTCCCTGGACCCGGCTATCCCGGACAAGGGCCGTATTCTGACCGCGACCTCGAAGTTCTTCTTCGACGTCATCGATTTCCCGAATCACCTCGCCGGCCCGCTCGATGACGAGCGCATCCCAGAGGAAGTGCTGGGCCGCGCCATGGTGGTCAAGAAACTCGACATGCTGCCTTTCGAGTGCGTCGCGCGCGGCTACCTCACTGGTTCCGGCCTAAAGGAATATAAGGAAAGCGGTACCGTTTGCGGCATCGAGCTGCCGGAGGGCCTTACCGAGGCCTCCCGCCTGCCAGAGCCGATCTTTACCCCGGCCACCAAGGCGGAGCAGGGCGAGCATGATGAGAACGTGTCCTTTGACGCGGTCGTCGCCAAGCTGGGTAAAGAGCGTGCGGAAGAGCTGCGCGCTGCCACCCTGCGCATCTATTCCGAGGCCGCCCGCATCGCGGAGGAGAAGGGAATCATCCTGGCCGATACCAAGTTCGAGTTTGGCCTCGATGAAAATGGCACCCTGATTCTGGCCGATGAGGTCCTAACCCCGGATTCCTCCCGCTACTGGCCGGCCGATACGTATGAGGAGGGCAAGGTTCAGCCTTCCTTCGACAAGCAGTACGTGCGCAACTGGCTGACCTCCCCGGAATCCGGCTGGGACCAGGCTTCTGATACCAAGCCGCCGCGCCTGCCTGACGACGTCGTCGAGGCTACCCGTGCGCGCTACGTCGAGGCTTACGAGCGTCTTTCGGGAAACTCCTTCTAGGGCCTAGAGCCTTTGTTACGGTCGGGTTTCGAGAAATCTCACTACAAATAAGCCCCCCTAATCTAGCGAGGAGAACATGACTGAATTGACCCCGCCGATTGCCGCAAAACACCCCATCACCCGCGAGTTTCATGGCCGCAGCTTCGTGGATGATTACGAGTGGATGCGGGATAAAGAATCCGCAGAAACGCTCGATTATCTGCGCGCGGAGAATGCTTATACTGAGCAGGAGACTGCGCACCTTAAAGAGCTGACTGAGAACATCTTCCAGGAAGTAAAGTCGCGCGTGAAGGAAACGGACATGTCCGTGCCTTCGCGCAGGGGCCAGTACTGGTATTACGGCCGCTCTGTCGAGGGCAAGAACTATGGCATTAGCTGCCGCGTTCCGGTGGCCGAAGGTGCTGACCCGTGGACCGCTCCCGTTATTCCAGAAGAAGGCGCGCCTGAGGGCGAGGAAATCCTCCTAGATGCCAATGAGCTAGCAAAAGGCACCGAATTCTTCGCGATGGGCGCCTCCACCGTCTCTGACTCCGGCAACCTGCTGGCTTATTCCGTGGATACCGCTGGCGACGAGCGTTTTTCTCTGGTCATCAAGGACTTGCGTACCGGCGAGCTGCTCTCCGACCGCCTCGAAGGCATCTTCTACGGTGCGACCTGGGTGGGCGATGACTACATCTTTTACACCACGGTCGATGATGCCTGGCGCCCAGATACCGTCTGGCGCCACAAGGTCGGTACCGCGCAGTCCGAAGACGTGCAGGTCATGCATGAAGCTGACGAGCATTTCAACATCGGCGTCGGCAGTATTCGCAGCGAGAAGTACCTGTTCATCGTTATCGGCTCGAAGCTGACCTCAGAGACCTGGGTGCTGGATCGTACGGACCCGGAAGGCGAATTCCAGGTTCTGTGGCAGCGCGAAGCAGGTGTTGACTACGACGTCGACTATGCCGAGATTGACGGCCAGGCCTATTGGTTTGTCACCCACAACGCCTCAGGCCCGAACTTCACCCTGGCCACTACGCCGCTGGCCGTAGGGGAGGATCTCGCACCGCTCCGCGAGCTCGATGTGCTGATTCCGCATCGCGAGGATGTGCGCCTGGAAGGCGTGGATACCTATCGCGACCAGGTCGTCGTAGGCTACCGCCGCGCCGGCATCGGGCGTGCCGCAATCATGGATGTACGCCATGGTTGGTCCGAATTTAAGGAATTAAACTTCAACGAAGAGCTCTACACCGTGAGCGTTGGCGGCAACCCGGAATGGGATGCGCCGGTACTGCGCGTGAGCTACACCTCCTTCATCCAGCCTTCGCAGCTTTTCGATTACCGCGTTGAGACTGGCGAGTACACCTTGCTCAAGGAACAAGAAGTCCCGGGTGGTTACAACAAGGATGACTACGTTGCTTACCGCATGTGGACGCAGGCTTCCGACGGCACGCAGATTCCGGTCTCCATTGTGCACCGCGCCGATCTTGACCGCACCAAAGCTAACCCGACGCTTCTTTACGGATACGGCTCTTATGAGGCCAGCATGGACCCGTACTTCTCCGTCTTCCGTCTGTCCTTGATGGATCGCGGCATGATCTTCGCCATGGCGCACGTCCGCGGCGGCGGCGAGATGGGCCGCACCTGGTACGACAGCGGCAAGCTTCTGCAGAAGAAGAACACCTTCACCGACTTCATCGCGGTGGCCGATGACCTCATCGCGCGCGGCGTCACCACCGCAGATCAGATGGTGGCTGAAGGCGGCTCCGCCGGAGGCCTGCTGATGGGCGCGGTGGCAAACATGGCCCCGGACCGCTTCACGGCCATCCAGGCCTCTGTGCCCTTCGTGGACCCGCTGACTTCCATCCTGAAGCCGGAGCTACCGCTGACGGTCATCGAGTGGGAAGAGTGGGGCGACCCGTACCACGACCCAGAGGTTTATGACTACATGAAGTCCTATGCGCCTTACGAGAACGTCAATGCGCAGAACTACCCGGACATTTTGGCGATTACCTCGCTCAACGACACTCGCGTGCTCTACGTGGAACCGGCGAAGTGGATTGCCAAGCTGCGTGATACCGCAAAGGGCGGGCAGTTCCTGCTCAAGACGGAGATGGTCGCTGGCCACGGTGGTGTTTCTGGACGCTATGACAAGTGGCGCCAGAATGCCTTCGAGTACGCGTGGACCATTAACAAGGCCACGGGGTTGAAAGCCTAGAAGCCCCTCGCCGCGCGGACTCGCGGTGGCTGTGCGATAATTGCACTTATGCATGGCCACCTTCTAGTTTCGATTTCCAGCATCTTTTCTGACACGCGGAAGCAAACTAGTAACCTCCTCAAAGAACTAGACCGGGAAGAAATCCCGGTCTCTTTGCTGGTTGCCCCACACATTGATGGCAATTGGCACCTGGCCAAAGACGACAAGACCTTAGGCTTTCTCAAAGAGCAGGAATCCGCGGGTAGGTTGCTCATTCTGAATGGCTTCGACCAAGCGGTGCAAGGCCGTCGCGCGGAATTTGCCAACCTCGACTCACACGAGGCCAATCTCCGTCTGAAGGGCGCCACGCGGCAGATGGCCAAGCTGGGCTTCGAGTCGAGCATCTTCGCACCTCCACGCTGGCGTATGTCGCCTGGCACCTTGGAGGTCCTACCGAACTTTGCTTTCGACGTCGCGGTCTCCACGCGCGGCATTCACGAGCTGCGTTCCGGCAAGTTCCACCAGACCCGCAACCTGTCTTTCGGCGAGGGCTTCGGTGCGGCGAAGTGGTGGCGCCGCAACATTATTCGCGCAGCTGAGCGCTCCGCGCTGCGTGGCAACACCGTGCGTCTTTCCATCTCTGGCCGCAACCTTAATGACAGGAAAGTGGTCTCTGACTTCATCAAGGCGGTTGACCGCGCCGCGAGCGCCGGCGCGCAGCCCGCGGACTACGGCGTCTTTTTGACGAAGCGTTAAAAGCCTCCCGCGGAAGCGCACGCCGAGCATGGACCGAACGCACGTCGAACGCACAAAGGCGTGCACCGAACGCGCAAAAGCGCACAATTTGCCAATTAGACTGCTGAATCCGCGCTAATTCAGGGCACTATTTGGCAAATTGTGCGTAGGGAGAGGAGACGCTCCGGGGAAGGCGCCCCGGAGGAAACGCTCCCGGGAGCCTAGAGCTTGAGGAAATCCCGGACCTGCGGTGGCAGGGCGTCGATGAGCTGGGGCGCCAGGAACTTCAGCGAACCGCCGAGCAACATTGCGATGCCGGGGACGGCAACCGCAAGGATCAATGCGATGATGCTGCCGGTGCTCGAACCAGAGCTAGAGCCGTTGCTGGAGTTGGAGCCTTTGTTGGTGCCGGGCTTGCTGTCTGGTTCTTCATCTGGGGTAGTGGCCGCCTCACCCAGACTGAAGCCGACCTTGACCGGGTCGTGGTCAGAGGCACGGAACGGGGAATCGTCGTAGAAGTCCACGATGTTGTAATTGCGGCGAGAGTATTCAAAGGCCACAGGCTCGTCGGCATTGATGTTCCACACCTGGGCGTCGGTTACCTTGCCGGATGCAACCTCGTTTGCCAGGACGTGGTCGAGGGAACCCAACAGGCCAGAGAACTGGTAGGAGGCATCCGCGTGGAAGTCCTCAGCGGGAACGGTGTAGCCGCTGTCGCGGAAGACATCGATGGCATCGCCGTGGGTATAGGTGTTGAGGTCACCCATTACGAAGGTGGCCTTGTCCTGCCAATCTGGTTGCTTAGCCAGGTGCTCAAGAACGGCTTCGGCTTGTGCTTTGCGCACGTTGGGGTTGTTGCCCTGGCCGTCGCCGGTGTCGGCGTCGCCCTTAACAACGGAACCCTTGGACTTGAAATGATTGGCCACGGCCACGAAGGTCTCGTCATCCGCGGCGTCGACTGGCGCGAACTCCTGCGCTAGCGGCTCACGGGCCGTTCCAGTGAAGCGGTCGTCGACGAAGATGCGGGATTCACCAACCGGTTTGACGCGATCCTTTTTGTAGATAAACGCGGTGCGAATGACGTCCACGGTGTCCGGCAGCTTCTCCGGGGAGGCCACGTAGGCCCATTTCTCGGAACCAGCGGCCGCGTTGAGCTCGTCGGTCAGGTGCGCCAAGGCTTGGTCGCGCTTGGACTTGTCGCCGGTGACGCCGTAGCCGTCTTCGATTTCAGAAAGGGCGATGACGTCGGCATCAAGACCGTTTACGGCCGCGACAATCTTGCGCTGTTGGTTCTCGAAGGCCTCCGCGGTATAAGCACCGCGGGTCGTGCCGCGCTTGACGGTGACTGGGTTGCCGTCCATGTCATCGTAGGAGCTGCCGCCGTACTCCTCGCCAAGGGAGGTGAAGTAGTTCAATACGTTGAAGGCACCAATGGTGTATTCTCCTTCGACGTCGAGTGCGTGCAGTTCCTTTTCGCGGGAGTCTTCCCAGGTAATCGGCAAATCGCTGCCTGCCGTATTGCCCGTTACCGGTGCGGTGGGCTGGTAGCGCCACTGTTCATGGGAGTAACCCACGATGACCGGGTGCTGGAAAGTTACCTGGTCAGTGGTGCGCAGGGACTTGATGGTCTGCGCGTTGTCCTGCGCGATATATGGCAGCGGGGTGGATTGGTCAGACTCGAGGTAGTTTTTCGTGCGGCCATCGTCCAGCGTGACCAGCTTGGCGGCGTTGGAAGCGGCGAGTTTCTGTAAGTCGGAGTCTGGGTCAGTTGACGGGTCATAAAGGTCCGACGGCTGGCGGAGTGCCTCAGTGCCCGGCGCCAGGCCTACCTCGCCATACTGGTTGAGCGCGTAGTTGTTGGTCACGGTGTGGGTGCCAGGCAGCACCAGCATGTGCTCATAGGCCTCACGGGCGACGTCGCCTTCGGGCAGGGCCTCCAGTTCGAGCGCGGTGACTTCCGGCAGGGGAGCATCGAGCTTTTCGACGGCATCTGCGGTTAGCTGGGTGGCGTCATAGAACTCCGAGACCTTGCCAGAAACCTGCACGGAATCCCCGAGCTGCGGATAAGCAGAGGCTTCCTGGTTACCCCTATAAATAAACAGCGCCGGGGAAGCAGCGGGAGCCTCGTTTCCGGTGCCGCCGGTCTGGATGGTGAAGCCGTTGATGCCGCCCTCGGACCACACGCCAGTGACGACGCCCTTGGTCGTGACGTTCTGGTCTTTAACCGGAGACTGAGCGCCGGTTCCCTGGATTTCTTCGATGCTTAGCTCGCGGCCGGGGTCTGCAGGCTGCGTTGGTTCCTCTGGCTTAGTGGGCGTGGTTGGTTCGTTGCCGGAAGGCGTAGGAGTTGGCGTGCCGACATGGAAATCGGCAGCGTTGTCGTCGGTATCGGTGCCCGCCTCATCGCGAGAGACCGACTCTGCATTGGAGGTGCTTGGGGCGGGGGTGCCTTCTGCCAGCTGGGCGGAACCGTAACCGGCGAGGTCAACCTCGTTGCCGGAGGCGTCGTAAAGCTTGACCGATCCCTTCGAACCGGACAGGTTCAGGGAGGACTCCGCGTCTGGGGTAGGCAGTGGCGTGGAGCCGCCGTTGCCCTGGCCAGCCTGAATCAGGTAGTGCTGGCCAGCCGGAATCGCGCCGCCGAGAGCAGCCTTGCCGCCCGAGTTGCCACCGGCGGAAAAGTACTCGACGGACCAACCATCCAGCGAGACCTCGGCTTCGGTGGGGTTGAAGAGCTCGATGAAGTCGTGGGTAAAGGTCGCACCAGAGTTTCCGCCGCCGCCGTAAACCTCAGAAAGGACCACGGCATCGCCGGCGGGGGCTGCATGGGCGGGGACGGTGAGAGTGGAGAAAGTGGAGATGAGCGCGGTCAAAGAAAGCGCGCGGAGAGAACGAGAGCGCATGAGAAACCTTGCAATAGGAGATATATGACCATTTGTTTCTAAGGCACCGTGCCGAGCTTGCCAAGCGATCATCCCCCAGATGTCTTGGGGGTTTACATGCACGCCCAAAAAGTTTGTCTTGCGGTTCACCGGGTGTTTACGCGGGCTTTGCGGGGGCAAGGACGTGCGAACTGCGCACAATTTGCCAAGCAAGCCCGGAAAATCAGAAAACTTGGGCGCACTATTTGGCAAATTGTGCCCACACGAGGCGTCGGCGCCAGTAATCCCCCAAACCAAACCACCCCCAACCCGCCGCCCTATAGAATTGGTTTTCGTTCCCCGCGGGAAATACTGTGGGCACTAAGTTGACTACCGAGTTAAAACTTGAGCTGAATGAAACTGGAGGCACGATGGTTCAGCGCGTGTATGTGGAAAATCGCGAGGGCGGGCATGCCGCTGCATTGTCGAAGGAGTACGGCGTCAACGTGCGCGTGCTCAATCGCTACGACGTAGAGGGCACCACCGATTCCGAATTTGCTACCGCGGTCAAGTTGGTTCTTTCAGAACCGCAGGTAGACACTACTTTTTCCACGCTGGACGAGGCTGGAGTTGCAGGCGGGGTTCTCGCCGTCGAACCGCTTCCAGGCCAGTTTGATCAGCGCGCCGATTCCGCGGCACAGTGCATTCAGTTCCTCTTTGAAAAGGAGCGCCCCCGCGTACGCACCGCGGTGGTCTACGCGGTAGATGGTGAGATTCCTGCCGCCATGCGCAAGGATCTGATTAACCCCGTCGAGTCCCGTGAAGCAGCGCTGGAGCTGCCGGAGACTTTGGCATTGCACGTCGATACCCCCGCAGACGTAGAGACCCTTGAGGGTTTCACTGCGCTTTCCGACGCCGCCCTTCCCGAGTTCGTTGCCTCCCACGGCCTAGCCATGGACGTGGACGACGCTACTCTAATCCGCGAGTACTTTGCCTCCGAAGACCGCGAGCCGACCATCACCGAGCTCAAGGTGATTGATACCTACTGGTCCGACCACTGCCGCCACACCACCTTCGAGACCGTCCTCGATTCCATTACCTTCAATGAGCCGGCCGTTGAGGCCGCTTACCAGGACTACCTCGCAGCCCGCGAGTCCATCGGCCGCGCTAAGCCGGTGACCTTGATGGACATGGGCACCATCGCTGGCAAGGTGCTGCGTGCCACGGGCAAGCTCGACGCCATGGACGTCTCCGAGGAGATCAACGCCTGCACCGTTCATGTCACCATCACCGTGGATGGCAAGGAAGAGCCGTGGCTGCTGCTGTTTAAGAACGAGACCCACAACCACCCAACCGAAATCGAGCCTTTTGGCGGCGCTGCTACCTGCATCGGTGGCGCAATCCGTGACCCACTGTCTGGCCGCGGTTATGTCTACGGCGCGATGCGCATCTCCGGCTCCGGTAACCCGCTGGAGACCACCACTCGCGCAGGCAAGCTGCCGCAGAAGACCATTGCCCGCGTGGCAGCTGCCGGCAATTCCTCCTACGGCAACCAGATTGGCTTGGCTACCGGCCTGGTTGATGAGGTCTATCACCCGGGATACGTCGCCAAGCACCTCGAAATGGGTGCGGTAGTGGCGGGCGCACCGGCGGCGAACGTGCGTCGCGAAGTTCCGGCGGCGGGTGACCTCGTGGTGCTCGTCGGCGGTGCAACGGGCCGTGACGGTATCGGTGGCGCTACTGGTTCCTCCAAGTCGCACACCGTGGAGTCGCTGACCACCGCGGGCGCGGAGGTGCAGAAGGGTAACGCGCCGGAGGAGCGCAAGCTCCAGCGCCTGTTCCGCAACCCGGAGTTTTCCAAGCTCATCAAGCGCTGTAATGACTTCGGCGCCGGCGGCGTCGCCGTCGCAGTGGGCGAGCTGGCGGATTCGCTGGAGATCAACCTCGATGCGGTCCCGAAGAAGTACGAGGGCCTGAACGGCACCGAGCTGGCTCTGTCCGAGTCCCAGGAGCGCATGGCCACCGTCGTTGAGGCAGGCGACCTCGACAAGCTGATCGCGCTGGCTAACGAGGAGAACCTCAACGCCGTGGTCGTTGCGGAGGTCACTGACTCGGGCCGCATGCGCATGCATTGGCGCGGCAACACCATCGTTGACCTTTCCCGCGAATTCCTAAACACCAACGGCGCCGACAAGCACGTCGACGTCGAGGTTGCCCCCGCCGCTGATTGGCGCGGTGCGGCCCGCGAGTGGGCACGCGAGGAAGACTTCTCCGCTTCCTTTATCTCCATGGCCTCCGACCTCAACGTTGCCTCCAAGCAAGGCCTCTCCGAGCGCTTCGACTCCACCGTCGGCGCCGGCACCGTGCTGATGCCTTTCGGCGGCACCCGCCAGGCCACCCCGATCCAGGCCACGGCACACACCTTGCCGGCGCTGGGAGAGACCACCAACTGCTCTGTGATGTCCTGGGGTTACAACCCATACGTCACCGAGGCCAGCCCGTTTCACGGTGCTTACCTCGCGGTGGTGGAGTCGGTGTCCAAGCTGATTGCTACCGGCGCCTCCTTCGACGAGACCTACTTGTCTTTCCAGGAGTACTTCGAGCGCATGGACTCCGCTGCGGCTTGGGGCAAGCCGGCCGCCGCGCTGCTGGGCACCATCAAGGCCCAGCTTGGCCTCGGCGTCGCCGCGATTGGCGGCAAGGACTCCATGTCCGGCACCTTCGAAGAGCTCAGCGTCCCGCCGACGGTCATCTCGGTTGCCGTCAGCCACGACGATGCCACTCACATGGTGCCGAACCACTTCAAGGCAGCGGGCCACAAGGTCACGCTCTTCCGGCCGGAGATCGCTGGCGCAGAGGATACTGCGCTGGCCGGCCTGCCCACCCCAGATTCCCTGGTTGCCAACTTCCGCACCGTGACGGAGCTGCTGCGCTCCGGCAAGGTCATCTCCGCTTACACCCCGGGCTTCGGCGGCCCTGCCGAGTCCGTGCTGAAGATGGGCTTGGGCGAGGGCATCGGCTTCGCCTTTACTGACGACGCCCCGCTCTACGACTACGCCTACGGCGCCTTCGTCCTGGAGTGGGCAGACGGCGAGGAGCCAACCGCGGGCTCGGTTATTGGTGAGACCGCTGAGGGCGGCTTCACCTACCGCGGCACCGAGGTTTCCTTTGCCGACGCCGAGGCCGCCTACCTGGGCACTCTCGAAGAGATCTACCCGAGCTTCGTTGAGCAGACTGGTTCGGTCTCCCTGGCGGACGCCACTTCTCCGGTCTCCGCATCTGAGGCACCGACCATCACTCCGGCCCACGGCGGCGCCAAGGCTTCCGCTCTCATCCCGGTCTTCCCGGGTACCAACTGCGAGTACGACTCCGCCCGCGCGCTGCGTCGCGCTGGCATCGAGCCGGAGATCCTCGTGGTGCGCAACCGCACCCCGGAAGACATTGCTGAGTCCGTCGACCGCATGGCCGCGGCTTTGGATCGCTCCCAGATGCTCTTCCTGCCGGGCGGCTTCTCTGGCGGCGACGAGCCTGACGGTTCCGCGAAGTTCATCACGTCTTTCCTGCGTAACCCGTCGCTCACCGCGGGTGTGCAGGGGCTTCTCGACGAGCGCGGTGGCCTGGTCCTCGGCATCTGCAATGGCTTCCAGGCGCTGATCAAGCTGGGCTTGGTGCCGTTCGGCAAGATTTCTGAGCCGGGCACTGAGACCCCGACGCTGACCTTCAACACGATTGGTCGCCACCAGTCGCGTATTTCGCGTGTGCGCGTTGTCAATAACGCGTCGCCGTGGCTGTCCAAGATTAACGAGGGCGACGTCTTCACCGTCCCGATTTCTCACGGCGAGGGCCGCATCACTGCTGGTGAGTCCGAGTGGGAGCGTCTAAAGGCAGCTGCCGTCACCCAGTATGTCGACGTTGCTGGTAACCCGCTGATGGATATCTCCGTTAACCCGAACGGCGGCCTCTTCGCCCTTGAGGGCATCATGTCCGAGGACGGCCGCGTCCTGGGCAAGATGGGCCACTCTGAACGCATCTCGGCATCTACCTACAAGAACGTGCCGGGCGAGTACGATATGAAGCTCTTCGAGTCTGCGGCAGAATACTTCCGCAAGTAGTTCCGAGCCCGGCTGGTTGGGTCCCATTCCTTGGCTCCCTTTGCTAGCAAAGGGAGCCTTTTTTACCCCAAAACACAAAACTCCACTCGCAATAGGACCCAACCAATGGGACCCAAAGACGGGGACCCAACCGGGGTGGAAGCCTCAGAGCGAATGGAGTTCGTGATGCCCAGGAGAAATCGCGTGAGCGCCGCGACTTAAGCGCCGATTGCGCGTGCGATGGTCTGCGCCCAGCTGACCTTCATCTCGTGTGCAAAGAGCCCGAAGGAGTGCGAACCCTGCTCGCTGTAGTAGCGGTTAACGTTCACGCCGGCGCGGCGCGCGTTGTGCGTGAAGGTCTCGGTGCACTGGTTGGCAATCACCTCAACTGCACGCGGGCCAACGTTGGTCACCGGGTTGATGTTGTTGCCATCAATCGGACCCGGGTTGCCGGATGCAGAAGCCACGAAGACATCTACACCGCGCAGGCGACCCGGATTGAAGTTCGGGTCATGGTCCGCCCACTGCGGCGAGCCCGGCAGACCCCACGCGTTGAAAGAGGAGCCGCCGCCGTAAGCCATCATTGCCGTCGAGGTCAGAACGCCCGTCGGATCAGAGCGCACTGGGCAGCCGGAGTAGGAAGCGGCCGCCTTGAAACGCTGTGGCGCATGCGCCGCGATATCGAGCGCCGCCGCACCGGTGGAGGAGAGGCCGCCGATGGCATCGCGGCCGGTGCCGTGGAACTCGGCGTCGATAAGCGGCGGAAGCTCCTGGGTCATGTAGGTGTTCCACTTGTTTACGCCCAGGATTGGGTCAGCCTGGTTCCAGTCCGTGTACAGCGAGTATGGGCCGCCAAGTGGCATGACTACGTTGACGTTTTTATCCGCGAACCATGGTCCGACGTCGGTATGCGTCATCCAGTTCATACCCTCTTGGCCGCCCTGGATGCCAGGCAGGAGATAGAAGCTCGGGCGCGGTTGGTCGCCGCCCGGTAGCAGCACGTTGTTGGTGATGATTTCGCGGTTGGCAGGAGACCACACGTCGACGACCCAGTGGTTGCCGTTGATGTGGCGTTTGCCCACGATCTTGGCCTGGTCACCCAGCCAAGGCTGCGGGTTGGTCACGCGCGAGGAGACCTTCTCTAGGTGGCTCGACTGCGCCATGGCAGGGGTGGTGGTTGAGCCGACCGCCAGCGCGAGGGCGCCGGCGGCGGCGACGGACTTGAGCAGGGTTCCAATGGAGCGTGAGGAAGTCATAGTGGGAGCAAGTGTACAAGGATTTTTCAGCTTGTATAAGTATTTCCCAGGGAAAGTTAAAAAGAGATTCAACTACTGTGACTAAAGTGGCACGCGCTATTCGATGCCGAGCGCTGGACCGAGCGTCGTCTCCCAGGCCTTGTACAGCTGCGCTTCGAAGAAGGTTTCGTAGTCGGTCGAATCCGGCCAGGCCTCGCCGATTTTGGCGCCGGTGCAAAATTTAATACGCATAACAAAATAGTGGGCATTTTCTTGAAAGCGTCGGGCGGGCGCCGTATAGTTACGGCAACGTAAGTTTTCTTCCAAGTGAGGCGGCTACCCATTGATGGCTAACAAGGAAAACACTGTGCTATTAGAAGGGGTGGGGCAGGCGCCACCTGAGGGGCTCGTCGAGCGGCGTTATTTCATCGCTGACCGTGGTCCGCGCCCCCTCACTCGCGGCTGGGGGCACTTCTTTGCCGCGATTTGCTCGGTGATCGCATCTACTGTGCTGATTACCTATTCCTGGATGACGCTGCCCTGGTGGCACGCGCTAGCCGTTACCGTCTACGGTGTCGGCGTAGTGGGCTTGTTTGGCGTGTCTGCTCTTTATCACCGTTGGCCATGGCCGAGCTTGCGGGCAGTGCGTTGGTGGCGTCGGGCGGATCACGCAACCATCGCTGTCTTTATTGCGGCGACGTATACGCCGCTGTGTGCCATCGTCTTAGACGTGAAGCAGGCATCGCTCATGTTGGCTATTGCTTGGGCCGGGGCAATCTTGGGTGTCATCCTGAATCTGTTGTGGATAGACCATCCACGCTGGCTCGATGTGGTGGTCTATCTGGCATTGGGATGGTTGGTGGTCCCACTCATTCCCACCCTGTGGGGTGCCGCTGGCGCCGCAGTTGTGTGGCTGCTTTTTGCCGGCGGAGTGATCTATTCGCTCGGCGCTTTGGCTTATGGCTTCAAATGGCCGGGCCGCAACGCCCGGTGGTATGGCTACCACGAGCACTTCCACAGCGCGACTATCGCGGCTGCGGTTGTGCACATGGTGGCCATTTGGATGGTCGTGGCGGCCTAGGCGTTCAAATGGGGGGCGGGCACTTAATCGCGCAGCGGGTCCACGCCGGCTTCGGTGAGCATCGGGATGTTGGATACCTCGGAAGGCAGGCCGAACGCGTCAACCAGAACTACGGACCACGGTGCCAAAGAATCCACCAGATCATTGATTGCCGCGCGGGCGGCCTTCATACGGCCGGCCGGAAGCAAGTTGTGCTCCTGATACCAGCCCGCGTGCTCGACCAACGTGGACAGAACGAACAGGTGACGTAGCTGCTCAAAGACCTGGCGTGCGAGGGACCCTACCTCCAGGCGGTCTTCCGCCTCAATCATCGCTTGGACCAGCAGTGTATCTACACGCGCCCAGCCTGCCGCGATGAGGTGATCCTGGCACTGGTCCACGATGGCGGCTGCCTGTACCTTGTCGGCCTTGCGGGCCGGCTGGATACGACGAACGCGAGAAAGCAGGACGGACTGGGCACGGTCGTCGATGAGCTTGGCTTGGTAGACGGCGTCGAAAAGCGATGCCTCGTTCGGATTGACCAGGTCCACCAGGCCCTGCAGGCGCGTGGTGAAACCAGTGCGGCGGCGCACGACTTCAGTGGCGGTCGTAGCGGCGTAGCGCACGGTATCCCATGGAGACATGTCATTCATCGCGCGGCCGTAAGCGGTGAGCAAGTTCTTGCCCACCATCTGAATCAGCACGGTGTTATCGC
>ERZ1673699.2027-NODE-2027-length-14374-cov-5.294504_pt1 | contig 14374 bp, 10 predicted proteins | sample MGYA00580229_ERZ1673699 | MGnify/ENA primary metagenome ERZ1673699 (study PRJEB41218, sample SAMN15661785) | gut metagenome | host: Homo sapiens | place: Canada: London | collected 2015-08-20/2019-03-30 | study: EMG produced TPA metagenomics assembly of... | reverse complement strand
TGCCCCAGACCCCTTTGCAGACCAGCACCTCGCGCCATTTGAGCTTTTTGATGAGCGGCAGGCGTCCCAGCAGGACGCCGTTGAAATGGTGCTCCCAGAACCACGCCACCCAGGCGTCCGAGGCAAATTCGTAGAAATTCATGCACGAAAAGGCGTAGGGGTCGTAGAAATAGGTGCCGTTGCCCTCGTGGAGCTTCAGCAGCAGGTAAGGGACTTTGCCGAAGACGCGGCCGCCCTGCACCGTGATGTCCGAATAGCCCAGCGGCGGCAGTTCGGGCCGGTAGCGGATGCCGGCATCGAGGCGGTAGTATTCGTGGCTGCCCGACAGGGCGTCGCGGATTCCGGCCGTGAATCCGAGTGTCAGGATGGGGTAGACCGAGCCCATCGACTGTTTGTCGAAAGGCATGCGGTAGACCGTCTCGTTTTTCGAGAGGCGCAGGCCGACGCTCACCGCGGCGTCCGACACCGAGTTGACCGGCGCGCCGTCGGGCCTCAGCATCGGGACATAGCGGTTGGCGAAGATACGCTGCATGCGCGCGCCGGCAAACGAGCTCACGCCGTGGCACCACTCGTGCTCGTAGACCGCTTCGCCGCGGTTGACCATCGAGAGCCGCTGGTCGCCGCGTGAGAGGATCGACGAGAGGATATTGCTCTCCGTGAGGGCGTTCTGCCCGGCGCCCAGCTGCATCACGTCGTGCCGGGCCGAGAGGGTCAGTTTGCGGGTCAGCCGGCGGTTGAAAGCCAGTTCGACGCTGCCGCCGCCCTTCACGTCCTCGTCGCGCGTGCCGTAGGCTACGTAGCCCCCGACGCGCACCGTGCGGCTGACGTTGGTGGTGGTGCGTCCGCCCAGCTGCATGCGGAAACCCTCGAGCTTGTTGAAACTGGCGAGTTTGTAGTAGGGACCGATGCCGATGTATTTCGTGTTCCAGTAGCCGACGATCACCGTGTTGATGAACGTGTAGATGTTGCGGTACAGGGGCACGTGCTGCACCGAGTCGACCATCGAATAGATGCCCTTCTCCTTTTCGCTCAGCGAGTAGGGGCGTATCCGCTCCCAGTAGGCTTCGTCGTGCCGGGCGGGCTGTTCGTCGCGGACCACGACGTTGTTGTCCATGCGCAGGATTTCATCGGGGATCGGTTCGCCGATCCGCACGTTGCTGTAAGCTACCTCGCGCGTGCCGATGAACGAGGTGAGTTTCGACGAGTCGGCCTCCGAGATGGAGAACTCCGCCGACACGCGGTCGCGGCTGCGGAACCAGCTGCCGTCGTCGGTGGGGCGGTTCTCGTTCTCGAGCATCATGTGTTTGATCCAGTTGACGTTGACGCCTTTGGGCATGCGCGCCGACGCCGACTGCAGGGCGTAGGTCGCCGAGTCGATGTTGACCTCGCCGTCGAGCACCGGGGTTGTGAGGCGTTTGGGGTGGAAGCGTATCTTGTAGGTCTTGCGGCCCCCGAGCGTGATGCTGTCCACGAGGAAATAGTTGTAAAAGGCGCGGCCTCCGTCGGCCAGCGGGCTGGCGAAGCGCACGTTGAAGATGTCGATGAAGTTGTCGTAGAAATTCACGTCGCCGTGCATGCCGCCCGTGAACTGGGCCACGGCGAAACTGTCCTCGACGCCCGAGACGCGGCTGGCGCGGATCACCTCGCGTTTGAACTCCGGACGGCGGCTGCGGTAGAGGTCGGCCGTCGATTCGGAAATCATCGCCGGCAGGTAGGCCTGTCCTGTGAGCGCCGAGGTGTCGACGTAGTCGAACACGAAGCCGAAATTACGCTGCAGGCGCTTGCTCCGGAACTGCGGCCTGATGTTCGTCAGGTCGAGCTCCATTTTGGTATAGGTGCGGCAGCTGTACGAATCGTACCGGTCGGGATTGTTCCGGGGTTTGTTGCGGATCACGCCGTCGAGGATCGGGTGTGCGGGATTCTCGCCGGGGGTGATGACCACCTGCCCGATGCTGAACTCCACGGCTTCGAGGGCGAAATCCACGTGGTTGAACGTCCCGGGCGTCACCGGCCGGGTCATCGTGGCGTAACCGACCATCGAGGCCTGCACGCGGCTCACCGTGTCGCGGGTCTCGAGGGCGTAGATGCCCTGCTCGTCGGTGATGATGCCCGTCGTGGTGCCGGGGAATACGACGCTGACGAATTGCAGCGGCTTTCCGTCGGCGGCGTCGGTCACCTGCCCGCGGACACGTGTGGTCTGTGCCGAGGCTCCTGCCGCCCAGAGAATTCCGAGCAGAAACGTGATAATCGTCCTTTGCGTCATACCGCGGCAAATGTAGCAAAAATGTACACATTCGGGTAATTTGAATTACCTTTGCGGCAGATTAGCCGATAAAAGGAACAATATGGCACACGGGAAAGTCGAGAAGACAAATGCCGCGCGGTTGCTCGACCGTGCGAAGATCGCCTATGAACTGATACCTTATCGGGTGGACGAGGAGCACCTCGCCGCCACGCACGTCGCCGAACAACTGGGCGAGGAGATCGCCTGCGTCTTCAAAACCCTCGTGCTGAGAGGCGACCGCACGGGTTATTTTGTCTGCGTCGTGCCGGGCGACCACGAGGTCGACCTGAAAGCCGCCGCGAAGGTCTCGGGCAACAAGAAAGTCGACCTGATCCCGATGAAGGAGCTGCTGCCCGTGACGGGCTACATCCGCGGAGGCTGTTCGCCGATCGGCATGAAGAAAGCCTTTCCGACCTACATCCACGCCTCGGCTTCCGAACACCCCTTTATCTATATCAGCGCGGGAGTGCGCGGCCTGCAGCTCAGACTCGCGCCTGCCGACCTGGCGGCCTATGTGCGGGCGACGTTCGCCGAGATCAGCCGGCCTGCGTAAAATGCCGGCTCCTACCGCTTGGCGTATATATCCTCGTAATACTGTTCATACTCCCCGGAGGTGACGTTATCCATCCACTGCTGGTTGCTGAGATACCAGCGGACGGTCTTTTCGATGCCCTCCTCGAATTGCAGCGAGGGTTCCCACCCGAGTTCCTCTTTGAGCTTGCGCGAGTCGATGGCGTAGCGCAGGTCGTGCCCCGCACGGTCGGTGACGTAGGTGACGAGTTTCTCCGAAGCCCCTTCGGGACGCCCCAGCAGGCGGTCGGTGACCCGGATGACGACCCGGATCAGGTCGATGTTGCGCCACTCGTTGAATCCTCCGATGTTGTAGGTCTCGCCGTCGCGGCCCCGGTGGAAGATCGTGTCGATGGCCTGGGCGTGGTCCTCGACGTAGAGCCAGTCGCGGACGTTTTCACCCCGGCCGTAGACCGGCAGCGGCTTGCCGTGGCGGATGTTGTTGATGAACAGCGGAATGAGCTTCTCGGGGAACTGGTAGGGACCGTAGTTGTTCGAACAGTTGGTGACCACCGCGGGAAGCCCGTAGGTGTCGTGAAACGCCCTTACGAAATGGTCCGACGACGCCTTCGACGCCGAATAGGGGCTGTGGGGATCGTAGCGCGTCTCCTCGGTGAAGAGTCCGCCACCGAGCGGCAGGGCTCCGTACACCTCGTCGGTCGAGATATGGTAGAACCGTTTGTCCTCCCAGGCACCTCCCCAGGCCTCTTTTGCGGCCTGCAGGAGCGCGAGCGTCCCCATGACGTTGGTCCGCGCAAAGGTGAACGGGTCGCGGATCGAGCGGTCCACGTGGCTCTCGGCCGCGAGGTGAATCACCCCGTCGACGGCGTATTCCGCGAACAGCGCGCGCATGGCGTCGTAGTCGCAGATGTCGCCCCGCACGAAAGTGTAGTTGGAAGCGTTTTCGATGTCGCGGAGGTTGGCGAGGTTGCCCGCATAGGTCAGCTTGTCGAGGTTGACGATCCGGTAGTCGGGGTATTTGGTGACGAACAGCCGCACGACGTGCGAGCCGATGAATCCGGCGCCGCCGGTTATGAGGATGGTGCGTTTCATGCTTGCATCGTTTTCAGACAGTAGAGCATCGACTCCCGCCAGTGGGGGATTTCGATGCCGAACGTCGTTTTGAATTTGCTCTTGTCGAGGACCGAATAGGCCGGGCGGGGGGCCTTGGAGGGATACTCCGCCGTGTGGCACGGCTCGATGCGGCATTTGTCGTGCCCGGCCGCCGCGGCGATCTCCACGGCGAAATCGTACCACGACGAGACGCCCTCGTCCGAGAAGTGATATAGTCCCTCATTGCCGCGGAACTGTTGGCCCTCGATCACCGAGAAGATCCCCAGCGCGAGGTCCCCGGCGTAGGTCGGGGTTCCGATCTGGTCGAAGACCACGTTCAGCGACTCCCGTTCGGCCGTCAGCCGCAGCATCGTTTTCAGAAAATTGTTCCCGAACGCCGAATAGAGCCATGCCGTGCGCAGGATCAGGTAACTGCATCCCGACGCCTCGACGGCCTGTTCGCCGGCGAGCTTCGTGCGTCCGTAGACGCCCAGCGGCGCCGTCGGGGCCTGCTCGGTGTAGGGCGTGTGGGCCGTGCCGTCGAAGACGTAGTCGGTCGAAATGTGGATCAGCGTGGCTCCCGTGGCCGCTGCCGCCGCCGCGAGGTTCGCAGGGGCGAGGCGGTTCAGGCGGTCGGCCATTACTTCGTCCTCCTCGGCGCGCTCCACATTGGTGTAGGCCGCGCAGTTGACGATCGCTTCGGCGCGGGTCTGCTCCGCGGCCCGGAGGACGGCCCCGGCGTCGGTGACGTCGAGTTCCGCCACGTCGGTGAAGATGTAATTGTTAGGCGATACGGCGCCCAAACGCTGCATTTCGCAGCCCAGCTGTCCGTTGGCGCCCGTTACTAATATGTTCATGGTTTTCGGTATTCAAACAGTTTTCCGGCCTCGGCCAGCGTCGGACGGCGGCGGTCCTTCTCCGAGAGTACGACGGCGTCGGCCGGAAGCCGCCAGTCGATACCCAGCGCGGGGTCGTCCCAGGCGATGCCGCCTTCGCTCCCGGGGGCATAGTAGTTGTCGCATTTGTACTGGAACACGGCTTCGTCGCTCAGCACGGCGAATCCGTGGGCGAATCCGCGGGGGATGAACAGCTGGCGGTGATTCTCGCCCGAGAGCTCCGCGGCGACATGCCGCCCGAAAGTGGGCGACCCGCGGCGGATGTCCACCGCCACGTCGAGCACCGTGCCCGAGACTACGCGCACCAGCTTGGCCTGCGCAGCCTCCCCGTGCTGGAAATGAAGCCCCCGGACCACGCCGTAGTGCGATTTCGACTCGTTGTCCTGCACGAAGTCCACCGCGCCTGCGGCCTCTTCGAAACGCCGCCGGGAGAAGCTCTCGAAGAAATAGCCCCGGGCGTCGCCGAACAGGTCGGGTTCGAGGATCAGCACCTCGTCGATGTCGGTTCGGTATATTTTCATTGGTGTTCGTCGATGAGTTTGAGCAGGTATTGCCCGTACTGGTTTTTAAGCATCGGCGCAGCCAGTTCGCGGACCTTGCCGGCCGTGATCCAGCCGTTGCGGTAGGCGATGCCTTCGAGGCAGGCGATTTTGAGACCCTGCCGCTTCTCGATCACCTCCACGAAGATCGAGGCTTCGGCCAGCGAGTCGTGCGTGCCCGTGTCGAGCCATGCGAAACCCCGTTGAAGGGTCTGCACTTTCAACTCCCCGTCGCCGAGGAACGCCTGGTTTACCGAGGTGATCTCCAACTCGCCGCGTGCCGAGGGTTTGATCGATTGGGCCACCCGGACCACTTTGTTGGGGTAGAAATAGAGCCCCACGACGGCGTAATTGGATTTCGGATGCGCGGGCTTCTCCTCGATCGAGAGGCAGTTGCCCGCGGCGTCGAACTCCGCCACGCCGTAACGCTCGGGGTCCTCGACGCGGTAGCCGAAGATCGTCGCTTTCCGCTCCTCTTCGGCCGTCCGCACGGCTTCCCGGAGCATCCCCGTGAATCCCGAGCCGTGGAAGATGTTGTCGCCCAGCACCAGACACACCGAGTCGTCGCCGATGAACTCCTCGCCGATCAGGAACGCCTGCGCCAGTCCGTCGGGCGAGGGCTGTTCGGCATAGGAGAACCGTACGCCGTAGTCCGAGCCGTCGCCCAGCAGGCGGCGGAAAGCCGGCAGGTCGGCGGGGGTCGAGATGACGAGTATGTCGCGGATGCCGGCGAGCATCAGCGCCGACAGCGGGTAATAGACCATCGGTTTGTCATAAATAGGGAGCAGTTGTTTGCTGACCCCTTTGGTTATCGGATAGAGGCGCGTTCCCGAGCCTCCCGCCAAGACAATGCCTTTCATATCGTTGCGTGTTGATCCCTCCCTGCGGTTTCCGCACGGGGGAATTTCAGTCGAAGATACGGCTTTTTTGCGAATTTCCGGTATCCCGGGCCTGATTTTTTGTAAAGTATCGTTATCTTTACCGACAATTATTTTTGACTATGAAGGATACGGCGACGAACGGATTGTTCGCCCTGCTGCGGGCTGCGCTGCACGGGAAGATGGAAGATACGGCGCTTTTCGCACAATGCGACGAAGCATGCTGGCGCGAGATTTACCGCCGCTCGTCGGTGCAGGGCGTCTTGGCGGTGGCTTGGGACGGATTGCAGATGTTGCCCGGGGAGCAGCGTCCGCCGCGGGAATTGCTGCTGGAGTGGGCTTTCAACGTCGAGCAGATCGAGAAACGCTACCGCCGTCACGAGGCGGCTGTCACGCGCCTCGCGGCATTCTACCACAAACACGGCTTCCCGATGATGCTTCTCAAAGGCTACGGGCTGAGCCTTTCGTATCCCGTGCCGTCGCACCGTCCGTTCGGGGACATCGACATTTGGCTGTACGGGCGTCAGCCCGAGGCTGACCGGGTCGTGGCCCGCGAACTGGGCCTGCAGGTCGACGAGGACAAGGAGCACCACACGACCTTTCTTTTCGACGGCATTATGGTCGAGAACCATTACGATCTCGTCAACAACGAGACCCACAGCTCCAACCGCCGGATCGAGCAGCCGCTCAAACGCTTCGCGGCGCAGCCCGGGGAGTCCGTCGAGCTCGGGGGCGTACCGGTCGGACTGCCTTCGGTGCCTTTCAACGCGCTGTTTCTGCTGCGCCATGCCGCGGTGCATTTCGCCGCCGTCAATATCGGGCTCCGGCACGTGCTGGACTGGTATGTCTTCATCGAACGCAATGCCGGTAAGATCGATTGGGAGGAACTCTATGCGCTGGCCCGCGAGGCCAACATGAACCGCTTTCTGGACTGCCTGAACGCCATCTGCACCGAGGAGCTGGGGCTCGACCCCTCCCTGCTTCCGCCGTTCGCCTGCGATCCGAAACTGAAAGAGCGGGTGCTGAACGAGATACTTTCGCCCGAATTTTCGGCCCCGAAGCCGAACGGACTACTGCCGAATATGTGGTTCAAAACCCGCCGCTGGTGGGCCAACCGCTGGAAGCACCGGATCGTCTACGACGAGGGGCTTGCCGGAGCTTTCGTGAACTCCGTGCGGGCGCACCTGAAACGTCCGAAATCCATCTCCGCATAAGACGACCGGGGCCGGCATGACCGGCCCCGCGTCGTTTACAGCGCAATCGTCCTCGTGATGCCGACGTCCTCGGCGAAACGGCTGTCGTGGGAGATCAGCAGCACCGTGCCCCGGTAGTTGCGGATCGTGTCGGTCAGGATGCCGAGGCTCTGCAGGTCGAGGTTGTTCGTCGGCTCGTCGAGGATGAAGAGGTCCGGCACGTGGTTCTCGATCATCAGGCAGCAGAGGCTCAGCCGCATCCGTTCGCCGCCGCTGAGCGAGTCGCACGCCTTGTCCCACGCCTCCGCGGGAAACAGCGCCCGGTGGAGCCGCATTTTCAGCTCGTGGTCTTCGAGGTGGTTGCGGTTGCAGGCCTGCGCGGTTTCCAGCACGGTCGCCGGGGTGTCGAGGCGGCTGTATTCCTGATCGAGATAGACATACGAAAATCCGTTCCGGCGGATTTCTCCCTCGGTGGGTTCCAACTCCCCGGTCAGCAGTTTTAAGAGGGTGGTTTTCCCCGTTCCGTTGCCGCCCCGCAGGCGGATGCGCTCCCCGCTGCGGATCGCCGCGTCGAGGGGAGCACTCCAGAGCGGCGTACCCCCGGGGTAGGCGAAATTGACGCCCCGGGCTTCGGCCAGCAGTTTGCCGTCGTGGAGCTGCGCATCGTCGAAATCGATCCGCAGCAGGCATTCGCGCTGCTGCATGGCGCGCAGTCCGGCGATCTTTTCGCGGTCGCGGCCGATGAGCGCGGCATGCTGGTCCCGGAGCCGTGAGGCCGTCCGCTCACCGCTGTCCTTCAATCCTTTGCGCAGGATGCGCGGCGCCTGGTCCTTATTTTTCTCGCCTTGCGCCGCCCGTTTTTCCTGCCGTTCGCGGACCTCCTGCGCCCGCTTGCGGGCCAGCTTCAGTGCACTCTGCGCGGAGTCGATATGCTGTTCGAGGGCCTGCCGTTCGATTTGTTTCTGCTCCCGGTAGAAATCGTAATTTCCGCCGTAGCGTTTCAGCCCCAGCAGCGAGAGTTCGTAGATCGTTTTCAGCAGGTTCAAAAGCGTGATGTCGTGGCTCACGACCACTACGGTAGCCCGCGTGTCGCGGACGAAGGCGTAAAGCTGCCGCCGCCCCGCCTCGTCGAGGTGGTTGGTCGGCTCGTCCAGCAGGAGTATCTCGGGCTGGCAGAGCGTCGCTCCCGCCAGCAGGAGCTTGGTTTTCTCCCCGCCGCTCAGGGCGTCGGCCGGCGTGTCCGGTCCGACATGGCGCAGTCCCCAGCCGTCGAGCGCCGCACGGCATTTCGATTCGATGTCCCAATCGTCGCCCAGGGCGTCGTAATGGGCCGGGTCGGTGCTTCCGGCGCAGATGGCGTGCAGGGCCGCGCGTTTTTCGGCGACGCCCAGCGCCCCGGCGACGCTCAATCCGGCCAGATCGGGCTGTTGGGGGACATAGCAAGCGGGAGCGGCGCAGACGACGCTGCCCGATGCGGGTGTGAGTTCGCCCGCGAGCAGTTTCAGGAGCGTGGATTTTCCCGTTCCGTTGTTGCCGACGACGGCTGCCTTTCCGCCCGGCGGTACGGAAAATCGGATCGCTTCGAAAAGCGACTGCCGGTTGGTATAGTGATAGGAGAGATCACTGACGATGATATGCATAGATACACAATAAATGGGGGTCTTGCGTGAAGACCGGTTAAACCGATGTTTCGTTCCGAGCGGATACGGCGTCGGTCTGACTGAACCCGACCCGTTTATTGTTGTATTCTCATCGCAGTAATTATTGGTGATGGCGCAAAGATACGGATAATTTCGGGATTTCCGCACCTTTGCGCCATCGTTTGTTTCCGGAAGTGCCTTACAGGGCCCTCAATCGGTAGTCGCCGGCTTCGGCGACAGCCCGCTGCAACTCCTCGTCGGAGTACGTGCGGCCCGCGAACTCGACCGATGCCACCGGCGGGTCGAGCGTCACCGACGCCGATACGCCTTCGAGACTGTTGAGCGCTTTCTCTACGTGCATGCGGCAATGGTTGCACATCATGCCTTCCACTTGGTACTTTTTCATAATCTGTTGTTTTTTACTGGTTTTTTCCTTGTGCAGTTTCGCGCGTTTCAAGCGCAGGCTGTTGGCCACCACGCTGACGCTGCTCATCGCCATCGCCGCCCCCGCGATCATGGGGTCGAGCTGGACCTCCAGCAGCGGGTAGAGCGCACCGGCGGCCACAGGTACGCCGATCAAGTTGTAGATGAACGCCCAGAAGAGGTTTTGCCGAATGGTGCGCACCGTGAGGCGCGAGAGGCGGATGGCCTCGGCGATCTTCGTGAGCTCCGATGAGATGATCGTCACCGGGGCCGCCTCCATCGCAATATCGCTGCCACGCCCCATGGCGATCCCGAGGTCGGCACGGGCCAGCGCCGCGCTGTCGTTGATGCCGTCGCCCGCCATGGCCACCGTATGACCTTCGGCCTGAAGCGCTTCGATAAATTCGGCCTTTTGGTGGGGGAGTACCCCTGCGCGGTAGTTGTCGATCCCCGCCCTGCGGGCCACCTCACGGGCCGCCGCTTCGCCGTCGCCGGTGAGCATCCAGACCGCGATGCCCTGTTCGCGCAACTCCCGGACGGCCTCCGCCGAGTGTTCTTTCAGCCGGTCGGTGATCCCCGCCACAGCCAGCACCCGCTCCCCGTCGGCGAACCGGATGACGGTCTTGGCCTCCCCGTCCATTTGCTCTGCCGCCGTGCGGAGCTTGTCGTCGATGGCGATGCCGTGTTCGTGCATCAGGGCTTCGTTTCCGACGTAGTAGCTGATGCCGCCGACTGTGCCGCTTACGCCTTTCCCGGTGATGCTTTCATACCCCTCGACTGCCACCGGGGCGCATGCGCCGAGATGCGCGGCGACGGCCTCGGCCAGCGGATGCTCCGAGCGTTTTTCGAGGGCGCAAAGTATATTCCGGTGCGAATCGTCGTCCCCGGTCCATACGAGGTCCGTCACCTCGGGACGGCCTTCGGTCAGCGTCCCGGTCTTGTCCAGCACCACGACATCCACTTTTACGGCCGTTTCGAGACTCTCGGCGTCCTTTATCAGGATGCCGTTCTCGGCCCCTTTGCCGATTCCGGCCATGATGGCTGTGGGCGTCGCCAGCCCCAGGGCGCAGGGGCAGGCGATAATGAGCACCGTGACCAACGCCAGCAGGCCGTGCGAGAACCCGTTCTCCGGATCGAACAGCATCCATGCCACGAACGCGACGAGGGCGATGCCGATAATCACCGGCACGAAGATACCCGCAATGCGGTCCACGAGTTTCTGTACCGGGGCTTTACTGCCTTGCGCCTCCTGCACCAGCCGGATGATCTGCGCCAGAAGGGTCTCGCCGCCGACCTTTGCGGCTGTGAAGCGGAAACTTCCCCGCTGGTTGACCGTCCCGGCGAACACCGCGTCGCCGGGACCTTTGGCCGCCGGAACGGGCTCCCCGGTGAGCATGCTTTCATCGACATACGAACTGCCCTCGGCTACCGTTCCGTCCACGGCGATCCGTTCACCGGGACGCGCCAACAGCAGGTCGCCGGGCTGCACCTCGCCGACTGCGGTTTCGCGCTGCTGTCCGTCCGCACCGATACGGACCACGGTTGCGGGTTGCAGCCCCATCAGCTTGCGGATGGCCTCCGAGGTGTGGTCGCGGGCGCGGGCTTCGAGCAGGCGCCCCAGCAGGATAAAGGCGATGATGACGCTCGCCGCCTCGAAATAGACGTGGGGATGGATGCCACGGGCCTCCCAGAATCCGGGAAAGAGCATGTTCGCCACGCTGAACAGATAGGCGACTCCGGTGCTTCCGGCAACCAGCGTGTCCATGTTGGCCGAGCCGCGGCGGATCTGCCGCCAGGCATTGATGAAAAAATCACGCCCCAGCACGAACACCACCGGTGTCGACAGCAGCCACATAAACTCGTCGGCATAGGGCATCCCCATCCCGAACATCCCCACGACGACTACCGGCACCGACAGGGCGATGGCCCACGCCGTGCGGCGTTTCAGTGTGCGATAGCGTTCGCCCGCGGCCTTCTCCGCTTCCCGGGCGGCATCCCCGGCCCCGACGATCAGGTCGTATCCGGCCTGCCGCACGGCTTCCCGCAGCGCGGCGGGTGAGCACTGCGCAGCGTCGTATTCCACCAGGGCGGTCGCCGCCGCGAAATTCACCGCAGCCCGGCTCACACCCGGAACGTTGTTCAGGACCTTGTCCACCTTCGCCGCGCACGCCGCACAACTCATGTCGGCGACCGGAAAGGTCTGTTTGATGTTATGATTTTCCATGTCCGTTACCTTTTTTGCTTTGATGCAAAGGTAACGCCGCGGGGCCGCAGGGCCGTTACAGAATTATGGAATAGATTTACAAGATTCCGCCGTTATACTTTGTCGAGGGGTTTCCGATGCCCCGCGGCCTGTTCCCGGAAGCGGGTAGGGGTCATTCCCGTCAGGCTTTTGAACTGCGCGCTGAGGTGGGCGGCGCTCGAATAGTTCATCCGGTCGGCGATCTCGCCGAGCGACAGTTCGCCGTAGGCCAGCAACTCTTTCACCCGCTCGATCTTCTGGGCGATGAAGTATTTTTCGACGGTGGTTCCGGTCGTTTCGGAGAAGAGTTTGCTGATCTGGCTGTATTCGTGGTGCGTGGCTTCGGTCAGCCGATCGGAGAGGTTGACCCGCAGGGCCCCGTTGTCGCGGTGCACCAGCCGGATAATCTCGGTCTTCACCTGCTCGACGATTTGCTGCCGGGGATCGTCAATGAGCTCGAACCCAAATTCCCGCAGCCGTGCGTCCAGCCGCTTCCGCAGTTCATCTTCCACCGGAACCGCCGTGCGCACCACGCCCAGCTCGACCGAAAGGGGCTCGATCCCCAGCTCGGCGAACAACTCCCGCACGACCATCCGGCAGCGGTCGCACACCATGTTGCGAATATATATGGTTCCGTTCGTTTCCATCATTTGATCGTCAAATCCTCCGGGCGGACCTTGGGGACGTAGTGCGTATCGTTTTCGCGGTAGTAGGCGCGTTCGCCGTCCGCACCGATCGGCATCAGCTCGATCTTTTCGATGCCCCGGCCGATGGCGAGGATCAGCAGCGGTTCCCATTCCAGCCCGAACTCCTGCCGGATGCGTTCTTTGTCGAAAGCCCCGATGCAGATGCCGTTCAGCCCGATCTCCGCCGCCTGCAGCAACATGCTCTGGGCCGAGATGCCGAGGTCGATGTCGACATAACGGTCCTCCGCTGCGGTCGAACAGACGATGATGAAAGCATTGGGCTCGGTGCCCGGCAGGGGTAGGTGCAGGTGGGGCAGGGCCCCTCCGAGACGGATGTGCGCCAACACTTTCTGCGCTTCGCCGGACAATACGGGACGGAACCGCAATACCTGCTGATTTCGTGCCGAGGGGATTTTGGCGTTTACTGCGATGATGCGCCGGAGCTGGTCCTCTCGGACGATGAATCCGGCGTCGTAACCGCGGTGACTGCGGTTTTTCAGCAACAGTCGGCCGAGCGTAGCCAGGGGCCTGCGGCTGCCTTGTCCCGCTGCCGTCCGGGCCCGGTATTCCTCCATTTTCCGTTCCAGATAGTTGTCTGCCATGGTTCGTTTCCGTTAATTGAAGCAAAGATAGTACAAACCGGGTATAAAGACAAAAAAAGCGGCAATCGTGTGACTGCCGCTTCTTTCCGTGATCCCGCTGGGGCTCGAACCCAGGACCCCAACATTAAAAGTGTTGTGCTCTACCAGCTGAGCTACGGAATCTCCGTGTGCCAATAGGAATCGCTTCCGTTTTGGTGGTGCAAATGTACGGAATTATTTTTAATTTGCAACACCTGACCTGCAAAATTTGCGCAAAACCTGCTTTTTTGCTTTTCGCTTCGCCGGGCCGTGAAAAATACGGCGTTGATTTTGATTTGCCGAAATAAAAAGATATTTTTGTAGGCGTTAACGTGAAATTAACTTAAAAAATCAAATAACTCTATGTGTAAAGCGCTGATTATCGGTGCGGGGGGCGTCGGAACCGTGGTAACCCAGAAGATCGCTGCCAATCCCGTGTTTACGGATGTAATGCTGGCCAGCCGCACCAAATCCAAATGCGATGCCGTGGCGGCCGCCATCGGCGGCAACCGGGTGAAGACCGCCGAGGTCGATGCCGACAACGTGCCGCAGCTCTGCGAACTCTTCCGCTCGTTCCGACCCGACATCGTGGTCAACGTCGCGCTGCCGTACCAGGACCTCACGATCATGGATGCCTGCCTCGAATGCGGCTGCAACTACCTCGATACGGCGAATTACGAGCCCAAGGACGAGGCGCATTTCGAGTACTCGTGGCAATGGGCCTATCAGGACCGTTTCAAAGCCGCGGGCCTCACGGCGATCCTCGGCTGCGGCTTCGACCCGGGAGTGACGGCCATCTTCACGGCCTATGCCGCCAAGCACCATTTCGACGAGATCCACTACCTCGACATCGTCGACTGCAACGCCGGCAACCACGGCATGGCTTTCGCCACGAACTTCAATCCCGAAATCAACATCCGCGAGGTGACCCAGAAGGGCCGTTACTACGAGAACGGGCAGTGGGTCGTGACCGAGCCACACGAGATTCACCGACCGCTCAACTATCCGGGCATCGGCGAACGCGAATCGTACGTCATCTACCACGAAGAGTTGGAGTCGCTGGTGAAAAACTATCCCACGATTCGCCGGGCGCGTTTCTGGATGACCTTCGGGCAGGAGTACCTGACGCACCTGCGCGTGATCCAGAATATCGGCATGGCGCGTATCGACCCGATCATCTACAACGGCGTAGAGATCGTGCCCATCCAATTCCTGAAGGCCGTTCTCCCCGATCCCAAGTCGCTGGGCGCCAACTACCACGGACAGACCTCGATCGGCTGTCGCATTAAAGGTCTGAAGGATGGCAAGGAGCGCACCTACTATATTTATAACAACTGCGACCACGAAGAG
>ERZ1673699.2020-NODE-2020-length-14424-cov-4.695386_pt1 | contig 14424 bp, 14 predicted proteins | sample MGYA00580229_ERZ1673699 | MGnify/ENA primary metagenome ERZ1673699 (study PRJEB41218, sample SAMN15661785) | gut metagenome | host: Homo sapiens | place: Canada: London | collected 2015-08-20/2019-03-30 | study: EMG produced TPA metagenomics assembly of... | reverse complement strand
GCGATTGTTTCGATGATTTTTCTGAACGACCCACACCAAACCGTCACGGTCGCAATGGTCTTCATTGCGGCTGCCTTACTACTCTTCGGCGGCATCCTAGGCGGCTGGTACCTCATCCACCAGCGCGCAGGCTCCCAAAAATAAACTCGCACTAAACTCACGGTGCAACTAGCGGTCGGCTACCTGCCGACCGCTTTGTCTGTTTTTATTCATTTCACTTGCTGGGCAAACGTCAAATTTTCTCCACATCCATGCCCATTATGAACCGCTTGGTCTAGTCTTTGCTCATGGCTACAAAATACGACACCAGCAACCTTGAAAACCTCGCCCTCGCTACCCGCTGCCTGCACGTAGGCCAGGATCTCGACGGCTCCACCAACTCCCGCAACGTTCCGATTTACCAAACCACCTCCTACGTATTTGATTCGGCCGAGCATGCCGCCGCTCGCTTTGCGCTTGCCGACGCCGGCCCCATCTACACCCGGCTGACAAATCCCACGGTGGACGCACTCGAGCGTCGTCTAGCGGCGCTCGAAGGCGGCGTAGCCGCAGTCGCCTTTGCCTCTGGGCAGGCGGCAGAAACCGCCGCCATCGAAACGCTGGCTGGCGCGGGCGACCATATCGTGGCCTCCCCTCGCCTCTATGGCGGAACGAATAGCCTTTTTACCCATACGCTGCACCGTCTCGGCATTGAAGTAACTCTGGTCGAGGATCCCGATGATCCGCAGTCATGGCAGTGCGCTGTGCGCGGAAATACCAAGGCCTTCTATGGAGAGACCTTCGGCAACCCGGTGGCAGATGTGCTGGATATTCCAGCAATCGCTGAGGTAGCGCACGCAAACCAGGTGCCGCTGATTGTGGACAACACCATCGCTACCGCGGCGCTGGCGCGCCCGTTAGAGCTCGGCGCGGACGTCGTCGTCGCCTCCACCACCAAATTCTATTCCGGCTCGGGCTCGGCCATCGGTGGCGTCATCGTCGACGGCGGCACCTTTAACTGGACCGTTCAGCGCGACGGCAAGCCGGTATTTCCGTTCTTCACCGAACCCGACGAAAGCTACCATGGCCTGCGGTTTGCAGACCTCGGCGAACTGGCTTTCGCGCTGCGCGCCCGCGCTGGCATCCTCCGCGATACGGGTGCGGCAGTCTCGCCTTTCAACGCTTGGCTGACCTTGACCGGGCTGGAAACTTTGGAGCTGCGCGTGCAGCGCCACAACGAAAATGCCCAGGCAGTTGCGGAATTCCTCGAGGCGCATCCGAAGGTGGCCAAGGTCAATTACGCCGGCCTCGACTCGAGCCCGTATAAGACCACCAAGGAAAAGCTCGGCTACCAATACACCGGTTCGGTACTCTCCTTCGAAGTGGCCACCGAGTCGGGCGAACCGGCAGCGGCCACAGAAACCGCCTGGAAGTTCATCGATTCCCTCAAGCTGCATTCCAATCTGGCCAACATCGGCGATACCCGTTCGCTTGTGGTGCATCCGGCTACCACCACCCACTCGCAATCCAACGAGGAGGGGCTGCGGGTAGCTGGCATCACCCAGGCCACGATTCGCCTCTCCGTTGGCATCGAAGCAATTGACGACATCATCGCTGACCTCGAGCGCGGCTTCGCGGCCATCTAATCAAGAAGTCGCCATGACTGTGCCCAACTTGGCTTGTGAAGGTGAGCTCGAAGAAGTCGGCGTCGGCAAGCTGCGTACTGAAGCAGGCGCTGAAATTCCCGAGGTGTGTATTGCGTATCAGCGGTGGGGCGAATTCGCCGGTGACCCGCACGGCAAGAATAACGTCCTGCTCATCGAGCATGCACTGACCGGCGATTCCAACGTTGCCGACTGGTGGGCCGACCTGCTGGGCCCAGGCGAGGCTTTGGATACGCGAAAATGGTGCGTGATCGCCACCAATGCGCTGGGCGGCTGTGCTGGTTCCACTGGGCCCGCCAGCGCGCATCCCGACGACGGCCGTGCCTGGGGTTCGCGCTTCCCCGCGCTATCGATTCGAGATTTGGTGAGAACGGAAAGGCAATTCCTAGAAGCCCTCGGAATCACCCAGGTCCATGCCATCATCGGTGGCTCCATGGGCGGGGCGCGCACACTGGAGTGGACGCTGCTGTACCCGGAATCCATAACCGCGGCCTGCGTCATTGCGGTATCAGCGCGGGCTTCGGGCTGGCAGATCGGCATTCAATCCGCACAGATTTCTGCCATTGAGCGCGACCCGTTCTGGCACGGCGGGGATTACTACGCAAGCGGCAAAACGCCTCGCGAAGGGCTCGCCGCCGCACGCCGGATTGCCCACCTCACCTACCGCGGCGAACAGGAAATCGACGAGCGCTTCGGCGTCCAAGCACAACGCGGCGAGAATCCGCTCGGGCCTTACCGCGCGGGGAACCAGCGTTTCGCGGTCAACTCCTACTTGGACTATCAGGGAGAAAAACTCGCCCGCCGCTTCGACGCCGGCTCCTATGTAACGCTGACGGAGGCGCTCAACCGCCACGACGTCGGCCGCGACCGCGGCGGCCTCAACAAAGCACTAGCAACATCGACTGTTCCCACGATGGTAGTCGGCGTGGACACGGACATCCTCTACCCGTATCACCAGCAGGAACATATCTCGCGCAACATCGGCAACCTGCTGGCCATGGCAAAAATCGTCTCCCCCGTCGGTCACGATGCTTTCTTGGCCGAAGCCCGCCAGATGGACCGAATCTTGCGTAACTTCCTTACGCTCTCGGCACCTGACGGGCTGGAGTTGGAAACGGCTTTTAGCGGCAGCGAGTACTACATCTAAGACCCCAACGAATCGACTGAAACCGACAAGAACACCATCACGGCACCAATAACGCCGGTAAAGCACGCATCAAAACGGCGCGAGCGGACCGCGAGGATGCCGACGATTTTCGAGTCACAGCTAAGCCGCACCAACGAAAGCCAAAGCAGGCCTGCGCCAAGGACTACCGTGGCACGGCGCCAGTGCTCGGAAATCGCAAAAACCGCAGAAAGTGCAACGGCGGCACAAAATAGCCCCACGGCCGCCCACTGCACTGACGCGGGTAGGCGGGAGGGCCGCAGATTGGCGTCGTGCGGGTTATCGAGGTTTAGCTCCGGGGCCATCTACTGCTGGCCCGCCAGCTTTTCTGCGCGCTCCACGATGTTGGACACCAGGAAGGCACGGGTCAGCGGGCCGACACCGCCCGGGTTCGGCGAGACGAAGCCGGCCTTGTCCCAGACGTCTGGTGCGACGTCGCCAGCCAGCTCGCCATCAACGCGGGAAACTCCGACGTCGAGAACCGCGGCGCCTTCCTTAATCATGTCTGCGTTGAGCATATGTGCCTTGCCGGCCGCTGCGATGATGACATCGGCTGAGCGCGTCTCAGCGGCCAAGTCCTTGGTGCCGGTGTGGCAGAGCGTAACGGTGGAATTTTCACTGCGGCGGGTAAGCATCAAGCCGATCGGACGGCCAACGGTCACACCACGGCCGATGACGACGACCTTCGCGCCATCCAGCTCCACGCCAAAGCGACGCAGCAGGTGAATGCAACCATTCGGGGTGCACGGCAGCGGGGCATCCTCGTTCAAAACCAGCTTGCCCAGGTTGACCGGGTGCAGGCCATCGGCGTCTTTTTCCGGATCAATCTTGGCCAGGATCTTGTTTTCATCCAAGTGCTTCGGCAGCGGCAGCTGCACGATGTAACCGGTACAGCCGTCGTCTTCGTTCAGCTCGTCGATGACCTTTTCCAGCTCCTCCTGGCTAATATCCGCCGGAAGGTCCTTGCGGATGGAGTTGATTCCCAGCTGTTCGCAGTCGCGGTGTTTCATCTTCACATAGGAATGCGAGCCCGGGTCATCGCCCACCAGCACGGTGGCCAGGCCAGGCTGGATGCCCTTTTCCTTGAGGGCCTCGACGCGGGTTTTCAGATCCGCGAAGATCTCGTCACGGTACAACTTGCCATCTAGTTTGGTTGCGCTCATGCGCTCCATCCTAGACTTATGCCCATGAGCCAGCTGCACATCGTCTTTGATAATCCCGTGATCCCCACCAATACCGGCAACGCAATCCGCACCGCCGCCGTCACTGGAGCGTCCCTGCATCTCATCGAGCCGCTCGGATTCAACTTCGATGACAAGCACCTAAAGCGCGCTGGCCTGGACTACCACGACCTTGCTGACCTGCACATCCACAAGGACTTCGACGCCTGCATGGACGCACTGCCCGGCGCGCGCGTGTTTGCTTTTAGCACGCATACCGATAAGTGGTTCACGGACGTCGAGTTCCAGGAAGGCGATGTCCTCCTCTTTGGCACCGAGCCCACCGGCTTGCCGCCAGAGCATCTTAATCACCCACGTATCACCGAGCAGGTGCGCATTCCGATGGTCCCGGCGCGCCGTTCGATGAACCTGTCCAACGCGGCGTCGACAGCCGTGTATGAGGCTTGGCGCCAGCTGGGGTTTAAGGGCGCTGTCTAGGACAATTGTCACAACGATTAGGTAAACCATCATTCGGTTAGGGTAACTTTATAACCGAATTTGAAAGGATGCCCAGTCATGTTGCCTTTGCACGTACGCTCAGGCGAGTCGACCTCCCACAACTCGGCCTACTCCCTGCCTGTCGGTTCTACTGTTACCCTGCGCCCCGAATGCCTGGATTGCATGAATAATCCAGCCATGGCCCGCCGCTTGGGCGAGCTGGGCATCCGCCCGGGAGCATGCCTAACCGTCGGCGCGCACGTGGCAGGCGGCGCGCGCATCGTCGCGGTTGGCTCCTGCCGCTACGCCATCGACCGCCAGACGCTGCAATCAATCGGGGTTTAGTGATGAGTGCTGTAACGCCCAGCTGCCATGGAAATCCGGGCGGGGCGCTGGCTCCCGCGGGCGCTGCCATCATCGCCATGGTGGGAGCGCCGAACTCCGGCAAGTCCACGCTTTTTAATGCGCTAACCGGTTCGAAGGTGCAGACCGGCAACTGGCCGGGCACGACCGTGGAGGTCAGCCGCGGCGCATGGAATATTGCGCATTCGTGTTGCCCGGCCGAGGTTGCCGATCTCATTGACTTCCCCGGCACCTATTCTTTGGATCCGCTCAGCCCAGATGAGGCGCTCACGCGCACCATGCTTTACGACGCCGCCCCTGCCGAGCGCCCCGATCACGTCATCGTCGTGGTCGACGCGACTGCGGTTGCGCGCGGGCTCAACTTGGCGTTTCAGCTCGCAGAGCTTCCCTACCGGCTCAGCATCGCGCTGACCAAGCTGGACGTGGCACAAGACCAGGGCTTACAGGTGGATGCCGATGCGCTCGCGAGGGCCACGGGAATCCCGGTGGTCTGTGTGGATGGCCGCCGGCGGGAAGGATTGGAGCGCCTGCGTGAGACGGTGCAGGCGTCCCTCACTGAGGAGCCACAGGTCCTGCGCGAAGACGCCAGCATCGACGCCCGCTTTGCGGATCTCGACGCCGCCACCAAAGCAGCGGTGCACACGCAGTCCCAGCCGGTCACACGTTCGCAGCGCCTAGATGCGATAGCGCTGCACCCGGTAGCGGGCCCGTTGCTTTTCCTCGCGGTGATGTGGCTAGTCTTTCAGATAACCACCACGGTGGCCGCTCCTCTGCAAGACGGTTTGGAGGCTCTGGTCTCAGGGCCCATCTCTGACGCAGCGCGCCACCTTCTGGAGACAGTCGGCCTTCAGCATCCGCTGGTAGAGGGCTTGCTTGTCGACGGCCTTATTGGCGGCGTCGGCATGGTCCTTACCTTTGCACCCCTAATGGCGCTGATGTTTTTGTGCCTGGCCGTGCTTGAAGATTCTGGCTATATGGCCCGCGCGGCAGTGGTTACGGACCGTTTCATGCGCGCCATCGGCCTACCAGGCAAGGCATTTTTACCTATAGTTGTGGGCTTTGGCTGCAACGTTCCTGCCATTGCTGCGACCCGCGTGCTGGGTTCGCCGCGGCATCGCATCATGACCTCGCTGCTTATCCCGTTTACCTCCTGCTCTGCCCGGTTGGTGGTCTTCGTGATGTTGGCGGAGACCTTCTTCCCGGGTCATGCCGGCAGCGTCGTTTTTTGTATGTACGTCATCTCCATCGCTCTGCTTATTCTGGTGGGCTTGGTGCTGCGCGGCACGTTGTGGCGGGCTGTGCCGCAGGACCCGCTGGTCATTGATCTTCCGACGTATCAACTTCCCACCTTCCGCCTCGCCATGTCGGTGATGTGGACGAGGCTGAAGGGATTTTTGCAGACTGCCGGCGGCATCATCGTCTCCACGGTGGTGGTCATCTGGCTGCTCATGGCGATTCCCGTAGGCGCTGGTGGGGTTTCCCTGTCTGACTACAAGTCGCCAGCTCCTGAGGATTCAGCTTATGGCGCTATCTCGCGCAGCATCGCTCCGGCCTTTGCCCCGGCGGGCTTTGATTCTTGGTCGCTCGCGGGCCCGCTAGTGACGGGGTTCGTGGCCAAGGAAGCGCTGATTTCCACGTGGTCGCAGACCTACGCAGTAGACGACGTCACCGACGCCGCACCCGAAGAACAGGCATCGAGCCCCTTAAGCGAGAAGGTGCGCGCCGACTTCGCCACAGCCTCCGACGGAAATACGAACGCTGCAGTGTGGGCGTATATGCTCTTCCTGCTCGCCTATACCCCGTGCGTGGCAACGCTGGCTGCCCAGAAACGGGAGATTGGCTGGCGCTGGACACTCTTCGGTTTCGCGGTGCAACTATTCACCGCTTGGGCGCTGGCCGTCGCCGTCTTCCAGCTCTTGAGGCTGCTATGACCTCGCCCATTGTTCAGGTAAAGGACGCGATTTCCTCCGGCACCACCACCCGCGCCGGAATCGCGCACGTAACGGGCCTTGAAATCGGCACGGTCAATCTTGTGATTTCGCATTTGCTTTCCACCGGGGAGCTAAACGCCGAAGCGCTCAACTCCTGCCCCACCAGCGGATGCGGTTCCTGTGCTGCTGCAGCCCACTGCGGCACAGCCTCCGCCAACCTCGGACGAAAGCGCGGGCCGGTCTTGCTTAGTCTGCGCCGGCCTCGCCCGGCGCCGGCATCGTAGCCTCGTGCTCCATCGAAGGCAGCCGGCGTTGCCGCAGGCGGGTGAGAAGCTCGGCGGCGTCGGCAAGCGCGAGCTGCTTTCCCGCCATGCCCACGGGGCCGCGGACCAGATCGAAGCGGATGTTTTGCACGCCCAGCAGCTGATTGAGCGGGCCGGCTTGGACCGTCAGTTCCTGGATATGCGGAGTGCCCACGACCATCACCCGACGCGACAGTCTTCCTGAATGCACAACGGCGACGTCCTCGCCCACCAACGTGACCGCCTGCTGGCGCACATCCACCGGCGAGGCCAACCAGGCCTTACGCGGCGACACATAGGTGGGGTGGGTGTGCCCCTCTGGCTGGGCGTAATACTCGATCTGCGCGGCATCAAGATCGGAGACCAGCTCTAGTACGCGCAGCGCCTGCTCCCGCGTGCCCACCGGCAAGATGCGCGTGGAGCCCGACTGCTTGCCGCCGCCCACCGCGCCGTACCCGGCCACGGAAACCTGCACCTCGTACCAGCCAAACATGCGCCACAGCAGCGGCTGGGTAACCCGCACCGCGTGAATGCGCGAACGGCGGATGGTCTGGCGGCGGCGGTCAGCCAAGCCGTAGGAGATGTTGAGTACCTCATCGTGGCCGTCGTAGCGGGATTGGAAGCGCCACGAGGTATCGATGAGATTCCAAATATTGGGCACAAAGCCCACCACGATGGGCACCGTGGCGGCGCGGAAATCCGGCAAAGCGAGGAAAATCGCCATGACTACAACCGCAATCAGCGTGGGCAAACGCAGCGCCTCCGCCGCCAGCGTGCGACCAACGGGGATTTCTGGAATCAGCTGCCAGCCCTGCTCTTCCGCCGGAGCTACCTGCCCGACCGCCTCGGAACCGGCAGCCTCCGACCCCGCCGAACGGCTATGCACGTGGGTCAAAAGCTCCTCGCGCAACGCCATGGCCTCTTGCCTGCGCAGAAAGGAAATCTCAATGACAGAGGCCGTGCCGCCAGCTGTTTCCACGCGCACCGCAGCAAGGCCGAAAAGCCGCGCGATGACGGACTCCACCACGTCTACCGCTTGGATACGGTCATAGCGCGCGGAGCGAAAAGACGTGGAAATCACGCCATGACGCAGCGCCACCTCATCGGGGCCGAGCTTATAGCCCAGCTTGCGCCACCAGATGGCGGAGACATACCAAATGCCCAGGCAGACCACGACGAAGCCGCCGAGCCCCGCGAGCGTTCCAAGGCCAATGTCACTCCAGTGCCCGCCGCGTAGGTAGGCCGCGATGTCGGAGAGCATCTCCACGTTGAAGTTGAGCACGAAAATGGCCAGAAACGCGAAGATAACCGACCAAAAGCGCAGCAGGGGCGTCAGCCGGTGCACACGGCGATAGCCTTCCCTATCAACTGGGGCGCGGTCCTTGCCCAGCCGGTGCCGGCCGCTCACAGTCCGCTCATCCTCTCGCGTGCCTTCACGGCAAGGCGCTCGCGCAATGCATCGGCGTCAGCGGCTAAAAGGCCTGCAATTTTCGCATCTGAGCTTGTCGACGCCGTGTGAATCTTCACCCTTTTCAGCCCCAAGGCCCGCTCGATTGGGCCGGCGGAGACGTCCACGAACTGGATGCGGCCGAACGGAACAATGGTCAGGCGGTACCACAGCTTGCCGCGGGTAATCACCAGCTCATCGTCGGTCTCCTTCCACCCCATATTCGCCACCTGCGCGGGGATGAGCCAGAGCAAGTAGACGAACCACGCTACCCAGGCTCCGGCGAACCAGTACCAAAATGAGCTGGCGAAATACCCCGCAACCGCGAAAGCGATAGCAAAGACTGCCGACCAGCTCAGGTGGTGAATATAGCGAGCTGTGGTCAGCTTCCGGGAGACCGGATGTATGTCTGAAGAAAGGGCGGAGCGCATGCCGCCTATGCTAACAAAGCCCTCAGACCCCTTGACAAAGTGTTGGGTTTATACAACACTTTGGTTTATGTCCCCAAAGAAAAAGCCGTCTTCCCCAATTTTCAATAGGGTTCGGTTGCTCCGGGTCGAGAGGGACATGTCGCGCGCCCAGCTTGCCGACGCCGTCGGGGTCAACCCCCAAAGCATCGGCGCCCTTGAGCGTGGCGATCACTCTCCCAGCCTCGACCTCGCGTTCAGCATCTGCGAAGTATTCGACCTCCCTGTCGAAGCCGTCTTCTCGCGCACCGAATTCCAGCCGCTATCCACCGAGATCTATCGAAAGGACTAACCGCTCATGGCAACCACAGCTGCTAAAGCTCGCGTCACAAATCGCAACCGCCTCATACGCCTCGCCGACGTCGGGCTTGCAATCATCGTCTTATCCATCCCGCTGCAGTTCTGGGACGATTTCACGTCCTTCATGCTGGCCTGCTTGGGTAGCTGTGTAACCGGCTTCGGCGTGTCCAAGCTACGCAAGACTATCGACTCCGCCGACCTACCCACTATCGAACTCGACGAGTACATGCTGCAACTTCATATAGAGGCCCGCGAAGATGGACTTAAGCTCGCCTTGTTTTCTTCCATGTTCATGTTCGTGGCCTGCGGCGCTATTGCTCTTGGAACCCGCTTTCTTGATTCCATGGACGGAATCTTCGTGGCCAGCTTGTTCTTCAAGCTGATCATGCTGCAAATGCTGTGGGTTCCATTCACCGTGGCCAAGTCTCTGGCAGGCAAATTCAACCGCGACGAACTAATTTCTGGGGATTAATCATGCCTATCCGCACCAAGTACTTCTATTCCAGCTTCGTCGGACTGTTCATTGCACTCGCCGCTATAGCAGTCAATCCCTTCTCCAACGTCATTGCGATGTTCTTGTGGGTCGGCGGCCTTGCCTGGCTCGTTATCTGCCTGGGGCGCCTTCAAGTTCTAATCGGAAAAGACAATATGGACCCAGCCTTCGCAGACGAATATCAGCGCAGCCGCATCGATCGCGCGCGCAGCAACGTCTTCAAGTACGCGTATTTTGCCCTCGGCAGTTTAATGGTGCTGATGCTCTGTCTGCCGTTGCTCGACCTAGTTGGACAAGACGTTCCATGGCCGGAAATCGTGCGCTGCCTAGGCATGCTTGCCGGCGTATTGATGTTCGGGGCATCGCTGACTCTGCTCGGCACGATCGCCCTTGGCATGGACACCGATGATCGTGCCGAACTCGTAGCTTCCTAGACCCCTTTTTAAGTATCCTGCTCCCAGCCGTCGACAACTTCCTGGATGTCCGCGTGGCCTAGGTCGCGTGCTTCCTGCTTGGAGATGTACTCGCCGGATTCGTAGTCATAAGGGATAGGCTCGCTACTTAGAAAAGACCAGGTAGAGCAGGAGGAAAAACAGGCCCGCTGCCAGCGCGGGGTGAATGTTGTGCGGTATTACCTGAATACGGGGGATTTCTCGCACCGGCCTAACGGAAATCACGCGAGCCGCGGGAGAGCCACTCACCCATGGCAAGCGGCTCCAGCTTGTCTGCCACCACATTGACCGCGCCCGTGGCATTTTGCACGATGCCACGAATAACCAGCGCTTTAGACGTCCTGGCCACGGTCTTGTTGAGCTGCCACATCCCCGGTGAGACCATCACGTTCATCAAGCCGGTCTCATCCTCCAAGCCCAAAAAGATGACGCCGGCGGCAGTCTGCGGACGCTGCCTATGCGTCACGATGCCCGCAATCCGCACCCGTGTGCCGTCTGGAACCTGCCGCAGCTGCGCGGCGGTGCAGACATGGGCGTCGTTAAGCGCGGCGCGCACGAGCTCCATCGGCTGTTTGTCGTGGGTAACGCCAGTACTGGCGACGTCGGAAGCCATCAGCTCGAAAGCGCTCATGCCAGGCAGGCTCGGCGCAGAAATAGCCGAAAGCCCTGCAAGCATGCCCGCCTTTTCCGTGGCCGCCACCCCCGCCTGCCACAGCGCCTGACGCCGGCTTAGCCCAAAGGTCTCCAGCGCACCGGCACTGGCCAAAGCCTCCACATGTTCCACGCTAAGCTCCGCCCGCCTAGACAGATCCGCGATGTCTTGAAACGGCGCCTGCGCGCATGCATCCTCGATACGCTGCGCAGCCTTCTCCCCCAACCCCTTGATGAGGTTAAGGCCCAGCCGGATCGCCACCTCGCCGCCGTCTTGGACCACCGCACGCGCCTGACACCCCGAAGCGTTCACGTCCAGCGGAAGAACTTCCACGCCGTGCCGCCGCGCATCCTGAATGAGCGATTGCGGCGAATAAAAGCCCATCGGCTGCGCCCGCAAAAGGCCCACACAAAACTGCGCCGGATAGTGATACTTCATCCACGCCGAGAAGTAGACCAACGAGGCAAAAGACTGCGAGTGCGACTCTGGGAAGCCATAGGCTGCAAAGGCCACGATCTTGTTCCACAGTTTGTCCGCAACCTCGCCCTCGATGCCATTCGTCTGCGCGAGCCCATCATAAAAACGCTGCTTGAGCGCGGCCATCCGCGCAGGCGAGCGCTTCGAGCCCATCGCACGCCGCAGGTCATCAGCCTCCGCGCCAGAAAAGCCTGCGGCGTCGACGGCAATCTGCATCAGCTGCTCCTGAAACAGCGGAATGCCCAGCGTCTTGCCCAGGGACTTCTCCAGCACCGGGTGGTCATAGGTCACCGCCTCCTTACCGTCGCGGCGGCGTAGATAAGGATGCACCGAACCGCCCTGAATCGGGCCGGGACGAATGAGCGCAACCTCCACCACCAAGTCGAAGAACTTCTGCGGGCGCAAGCGCGGCAGCGTGGACAGCTGCGCGCGCGATTCCACCTGGAATACCCCCACCGCATCGGCGCGGCAGAGCATGTCATAGACCTCTTTTTCCGCGAGGTCGAGCTCCCACAGATTCACCTTGTGCCCGGTGGTCTCCTCCACCAAGTCCTGCATGTGATGCAGCGCCTCGAGCATGCCAAGGCCCAGTAGATCGAACTTCACCAATCCGGCCGCCGCGCAGTCATCCTTATCCCACTGCAGCACCGAACGCTTTTCCATCCGCGCCCATTCCATTGGCACCACGTCCGCAATAGGACGGTCGCACAACACCATGCCGCCAGAGTGAATGCCCAGGTGGCGCGGTTGGCCGAGGAATTGCTCCGCCAGCTTGACGACGCCCTCCGGCGGCTCCGAAAGCCCCTTCGACCAGGAATCCGCGGAGCCCTGTGGGTAGCCGAGGGCACGAGCGGCGTCGCGAGTCGCACCCTTGCGGCGATACGTAATAACGTTGGCCACCTGCGCTGCGCGCTCGCGGCCATGCTTGTCATAGACGTATTGAATGACCTCCTCGCGGCGGCCGGATTCGATGTCGATATCGATGTCCGGTGGGCCATCGCGGTCTGGCGAAAGGAAGCGCTCAAAAAGCAGCCCCGCGGAAATCGGCTCGGCGTTAGTGATGCCTAAGGCAAAACACACCGCGGAGTTCGCCGCCGAGCCGCGCCCCTGGCAGAGGATGTTGGAGCGACGGCAAAAATCCACGAGGTCACACACGATGAGGAAATACCCTGGAAAGGTCAGCTGCTCGATAACGCCTAGCTCGTACTCGATCTGCTTCCACGCCCGCGAGCGAATCGCAGCCGGGCGCGAGGCATAGCGCTCTTCTGCTCGCTGCCAGGTCAGGTGCGTCAGCCAAGACATCTCGGTATGGCCTTCAGGCACCTCGAAGTCAGGCAGGTTCGGCGCGAGCGCATCCCAGGTGAAACTGCACTCCTTTAATACTTTGACGGTCTCGGCGATGAGCTCCGGCCGCTCCGGAAAAAGCTGCGCCATCTGCTCGCCTGAGCGCAGCCAGCCGGCACCCATCGGGGGCGCATCGGGTTCTGCCTGGTCCAGAGATTTTCTTTGGCTAAGCGCACGCTTTGCCGCGGCTAGGCGCGCTTCCTGCCGTGTGGCGGCAGCGGGTAAGGCAGTGGCGATGGCGCGCAGATTATTGCATCTATCCAGTTCAGCGTGGCGATCTGCGTCCTCAGGAGACATCGTGCAGGAATATTCAAGTACTATGCTGTCTATTTTTATTCTTTCGAGCACATGATCGATTTTGCCCAACCATTGCCAGTCCAGGAGAAACAGGCAATGATCTTGCAAACGTTCCGCAATTACTTCCAACGGTGGGTAAGCCACCTCGCCTTTCACACCCGCATCCATGCGCGCTTGAGCAATCAATCGCGATAGCCGACGGTACCCCTCGGGAGTGCGGGCGAGGACGACAAGAGGGCCGTCGACAAGCGAAAGCTCCGCCCCAAACACTGCCGGCAGCCCCGCCTTAGCGGCGGCTTCGGCAAATTTCATCAGGCCATAAAAACCGTCCTTATCCACCAGCGCAAGCCCCTCTAGCCCCAGCCGCATCGCGCGCGCCACCAGCTCCTCCGGCTCCGAGGCGCCGCCCAAAAAGCTATAGGAAGAAACCGCATGCAGCTCCGCGAAAGGCACGGCCGAGACCCCGCGCTCGAGACCCTCACTCCGCTCCCCCCGGTGCTCCACCGAAACGGGCGTTGCAGCAGGGCGGCCGGAAAGAATCCGCTCCACCCGCGACCAAGGCAGCGCCGCCCCACCATTGAACCTCATGGGGAAAAGATATGATCGAAACTATGTTCTAGTCAATTTTCAGCCCCGCCCAAAGCGATATAGACAAAGCGGTTCAATCATTGCTAGGTTTCTTGCAACAAACGTTATTTCACTCGAAGGGACACCTCATATCATGCGTATTCGCCGCGTTCTCGCTGCTTCCTCCGCAGTCGTCATCGCAGCCACCAGCCTGGCTGCTTGCTCCTCTGGCGATTCCGACGGCAAGATCGTCGTCGGCACTACCGACGCCGCTAAGAAGGCATGGTCCGCCTTCGAGGACGAAGCTGAGGCACAGGGCCTTGATATCGAGGTGCAGAACTTCTCGGACTACAACACCCCGAACCAGGCTCTTGACCAGGGCGAACTGGATACCAATAACTTCCAGCACCTGAAGTTCTTGGCGGAGTTCAACAAGGGCAACGGCACCGACCTCGTTCCGATCGTCGCCACCGAAATCGTGCCGCTGGCATTGTTCTGGCAGGGCCACGACTCCCTCGACGGCATCGAGGGCCAGGAAGTCGCCATCCCGAATGACACCACCAACCAGGGACGCGCCATCAACGTCCTCGTACAGGCCAAGCTGGTTACGTTGAAGAAGGAAGGCCTCATCACCCCAGGTCTGCCGGATATTGACGCGGCAAAGTCCAAGGTCAAGGTCGTGCCTGTCGACGCCGCGCAAACCCCCGCCGCCTACGGCGAAGGCAAGCCAGCCATCATCAACAACTCCTTCCTCGACCGCGCCGGCATCGACCCCACCACCGCCGTGTTCCAGGATGACCCGAACTCCAAGGAGGCAGAGCCTTATATCAACGCCTTCGTCGTTCGCGCAGAAGACGCCAACAACG
>ERZ1673699.2008-NODE-2008-length-14532-cov-17.519306_pt1 | contig 14532 bp, 13 predicted proteins | sample MGYA00580229_ERZ1673699 | MGnify/ENA primary metagenome ERZ1673699 (study PRJEB41218, sample SAMN15661785) | gut metagenome | host: Homo sapiens | place: Canada: London | collected 2015-08-20/2019-03-30 | study: EMG produced TPA metagenomics assembly of... | reverse complement strand
TAAAGTACTTGCTTGTATCTTCTTCGGGCAGAACAATAAAGATAGCAGACTTTTCATTGCAGAACTTCTCGGCGTCTATCGCCGTTCCAAAGCACAGCATTTGTTCAAGTTCAGAATCAAGAAAACTGTTGAGCCTTGAAAGTGCAGTCGACATTACAGACAGCATTGACTGATCTGACGCATTCAGAGCCGCTCCTGCAAGCCATTTTGCTTTATGCTCCGAGGGGAGCTTGTCCATAAGCTTTGTAAAATACATCTTAGGCTTTGCTTTCGGCGCAGGCTGATACTTTGCAAGCAAGTCTTGGATCAGCTTAAAAACGGAGACAATATGCCTTTCGTTTTTGTCGCCAAACTCCGCTAAAAGCAGGATAACCGAGGCAAGAAGTCCTTCCGCTGCGTCATAGAAAAATGCGTTCTGACCGTAGCTTGAGCTGTCACCTCCGCCGATATTGATAATTGTCTTTGCTGTTATCTTTGCATACTTTTCCGCTTTTGCTTTCGCAGATAAATTGCTTTTATCCGCCAGATATTCGTCCATATACTTGTTGACAAGATGCAGAATATTGTTCTCGTCCGAGCGTGTGGGATTTCTCAGATCAAGCACAGAAACATTGTAGCCATAGTGCTTGCTTGCGATAGTGCCATAATTTCGTGCTATGTCGCCCTTTGTATCTGTGCTGACAAAGGACATTCCGCTTGCACAGGCAAGCTCTATATTTGGATACAAGAAGTAGGCTGTTTTTCCCACGCCTGCGGCGCCTACCATAAGAGTATGAACATCGCCCGTGTCTACAAGCGCAACAGTCTTTTTGCCCGAACCTCTGCACCCAACCACCGTTCCTTGAACAGTCGGAAGAGCCACGCCTTTACGCCATTTCTCAGGCTCAAATGGCAAAGGGATAAAAGTCTGCTTTATCTCCGATTTAGTCGCCCACCTCGCAGTTCCATGCTGACCGTCACCGACCTTTTTTGCCTTTATTCCGTTAAGCGACTTGTTGTCAAGCAGATTTACAACCACTAAAAAGGCGATAAAAGCTACAACAAGTGCTCCTATGAAAATCATTTGTTTTTCATTCAATTCACCACTTCCAATCTATAAAATATTCTATCTTTTGTATTTAATAAGATAGTTAGTTTGTTATCTTCAAGGTATTGCGCTGTGAGGCGGAGGGTATCGCATTACCCGAACTCCATACACGGTTCGGGTTCGGAAACAATATCAATATCCTCGGTCTGCTCCTGAATAGGAACACTTAAAGCTTCCTCAACCGATAATCTGACAGCACTATCCGCAAGCTGATACAGCAATTTCGCCGTATTTACCGACTGTTCACGGGTACGGGCAGTCCGCTTAAGATCACGCAAAACCTCCTGCACACAATCCTGCAAAGCCCTTTGTTTCTGTGCCTTTTTGCCCTTGTCGGTGTAAGGCTTGTACTCATCTTTCAGCTTGAATTTTAACTTTTCAAACATCAGATTTTCGTCCTTTGGTGCAATAAAAAAAGCAGAGCTTGCAAGTGCATACTCAGCCAAATATTTGTATTGTCTGTTTTTAAACGTTGCATAAATCTGCGAGGTCAGCTTATCGGGACGGCATTTTAGATACCCCAGTTCGCTTACTTCTTTCAGATATTCGTCTTTCCTTTTATGCGGAACAGCAGGCAATGGCTCAACACCATTCTGAGATTTCAGACATTCGTTCCAGTCCTTAAACTCAGGTGCAAGACGTTTAACGTTTGGGTATCCGTTCTCATGAAGAATATCTCTAAGCCTGTCCACCGCCTCGATTCCTCCCTCATCGTTATCTACACAAAGCACAATTTCACGGAGGTTAGAATGATTCTTTAAAGCTGTTAAAACGGCATTTTCATACACACCGTTCATTGCAATGTAGCTGTTTTTCTGCCATTCCTGCGGATAGAGTGTAAGAAAACTCATCATATCAATGGGAGCCTCAAACACGAACAGCTTTTCCGACTTGCCAAAGTGGGAAAAGCTGTAGCGAGTATCTGAACCCTCGCAGGTAATGCGGAAAGTTTTCCCGAAAGAATTGGTTGAACGCTTGCTTGCCTGTCTTGGAACTCCGTTTTCATCAAGCCCTACAAACACTGCATTGTGATGTTCCTTATCCTCATAAAGCGTGTGATTTCTCGCAAAAAAACTGATAATTTCGGGATTAATGAACCGCTGTTTTATGAGATATGCAAACACCCTGTGCATATTTTCATTGGATTTGGGAAGCTTGAATTCTTTCGTTTTTTCTTCATGCACAACTGCTTTTGGAGGAGCGTGAGAGAGGGAAGTTACCGTCTGTCCCAACAGTTCCTGCACAGCCGTCTGAAAGTCCATATCATAGAATTCCTGCATGAATTTTATTGCTCCGCCGCCCACTTGATTTTTATGGTCGAACCAAGTCGAGCCACGGAGCGTTATGCTGTCGTGCCTGCCCGAACCGTCGTAGTAAATGAGCTTATGCTCTCTGCCGACACGTTCCAGCTTTTCACCCCGCATACGCAAAAACTGCTCCAAGTCTACCGAATTTGCAAGGACTTTTTGTTCGTCTGTAAATGGGATATATGGCATAACTACACCAACCTTTAATACTTGACATTTTCATCAAGCTTACCCAAAAGCTGCGAAAAACTCTGTCTTTCCATCATATCCGTACCGAGATATGCTCCTGATACTACTGTCAGCTTGTTTTCACTAAGCACAGCATAGGTTTCCGTGTACCCAAACTGCGTCACCATACCGTCAGACTTCTGAACAGAGCCGTACTGCTGATATTTTCCTTTTGAATATACATTTGTTGTCATACGATAATTTGACACAAAATCATCCTCAGTGATACCGCTCATCTGTGCGGAGGTCTGTCCGAAATAGTAATCCCCGAAGTTTTCAAGGATATATTCCATATCGTAAGGAAGACCGCTTTTACTCAGATCAATACACATCACCTCAACAGAACCACCTCCGTTTGTGCCTTTAAGCGTTATCTTCTGCATACCATTTGAATTATCAATTTCATTATCAAAAGAACAGCCTTTCATAGCTTCCGTTACCAATTCACTTGTATCCACAAAGGATATATCGGAATCGAAAAATTCGGCAATAAAGGTGTCCGTTTTTATCTTTTCATCCTCCGAAGAGGCAGCCGAATCGGGTAAGGACTCGGCTGTGGCAATAGTTGTGGTAGTTTCCGATGTTGACTGCAATGGTGGACTTATCGTTCCGCAGGCGGTCATTGCCAATACTATGGCAGACGAAAGTACAGCCCAATATATTTTTGTTTTCATACGTAAATCCTCCTTTTTACACAATCGACCAAATATACAGCGGAGCGGTTAGGGTGAAGATAAGACAGCCAAAAATTATGGCTATGGGAGTCCATTCCAACTGACCGTGTTTTCGATAGTCGAGATATGCGAGACCTATCTTAACAAACAGCAAAACCGCAAGAATTACGTCAATTACGGGGAACACAACGTTGTTTACAACCGACACCACCTGCGACCTTGCGGTAGTCCATGTGCTTTGGACTGCTCCCGCAACATCGCCGGAAGCGTAAGCTGTAGTCGACATCATTGTTGCAAAGCAGAGTGTGCTTGCAATCGCTGCAATAACTTTCTTTTTCAACTTCATTCCACATCACTCTCCTCGATAATTTTTCCTACCAGAATAGTACGGCTGTTACCCTCCGCACTTGTACAAGTGGATAACATAAGCAAATGGTCACTTTCGGTTACTTCAATCTCCTTGTAAATACTTGCACAGTTTCTGAGCTGATTATCCCATTCATTAAAATTCGGAACAGCAAGATAAAGTCCGCTTGTATCGGAAGTTCTTGCAACCGCAAAGAAATCTATAAGCCTGACATCGTTCTCAGTGGTCAGCCAGCCGTAGCTGTGATTCATGAAATATTCCTCGTTTTCGTAATTCGGAATATTGGCAAACATCGTTCCGTTTCCCATATTGTGACCATAGATCACGCTATTAAAGTCAGAAAAATCGCTTGAACAGCGGTAATCCATAAACAGCGAGCCTGCATACAAATATGAGCCGTCCGCCGCCCTGTGCGTGTAATATTCGTTATCTCCCGACTGCATGACCGGGTAATTGATATTCGTATCGGGGATATACAGCCAAGCCACAGAATTGCTATGCTCTGCGGAAAGCCTTCTGACCTGTTCGATCAATTCTTCTTTGGTATCTTCGGGTATCCTGTCGGCTGAAGGCTTTTCTGAATCGTTGTTTACAGCCTTGTCCAAAGCTTCTTTTGCTATCGGCTGCGGTGAGTAAACAAGCATATCCTGCCAATTGATTTTCTGAGCCACGTCGTTTTTCACCAGAAGATAAATTCCCCCTCCGAGGAGGGCGGCTGCGGTCACAGCCGCAATAGTGCGAATAGCTTTGGTTTTCTTAGTCATAGATCAATCCTCATCAATTTCAATAAATTCGGGGCAAAGAGCTGAATGATCTTCAGGCTCCTTGTCATCATTTTTCTTTCTGCTAATAATCAGCACAAGAAAGATTATGAGCGAAGCACCCATAAGTGCAAATGCCGCAAAATCACTGTGATTATCGCCTGTATACGGAGTATCCGTTTTAGGTGTAAGCTCATCATACATAACGACCTCGGTCACAGTTCCGTCAGCATTCACAGTAAACTTTATCTCATTTGCTATCTCATATCCCTCAGGTGCTATGATCTCTTTAAGTGTGTATTCCTTGCCGGCAATAAGTTTCCCTTCGATCATATGTGGTTCATTTGTGGATACCCATTCCTCAACAACATTTCCGTCCTCGTCAATGATCTGGAGCGTTGCGCCGGGCAGTTCCTCACCTGTGGTAATATCCTGCTTGGAAATCTGTACCTTAGTCGTATCATCCACCATAGTGATAAGCGGATCGCCGTTATCTGATAAGGCTTTTGAATCAACGTTTTCTACCGTAACATTGCCGTAAATATCAACGCTGAACTTAATGTCCGTCGCAATCACATAACCGTCGGGAGCGGCAATTTCTTTAAGCACATATTCACCCGCACCAAGCTTTGAAACGATGTGATTTGTGCCGTCGGAAGTCCACTTATCAACTGTCTCACCGTCAGCATTTTCAAGCACCATTTCAGCACCCACAAGTTCGTTTCCGTACACATCACGCTTTGAAATCTCAACAGTAACTGGCTTGTTTTCCGCAGTTATCTCAATAACTTCTCCGTCATCTGAAATGCTAACGGCATATTCTTTGTCGCTAAGAATATATCCCCTTGGACTTTCTATCTCACGGACGATATACTTTCCAAATGGAACGTCATCAAATTCAAAAAACCCATTCTCATCTGAAACGGCAGTCATTATTGCAGTATCTCTGCTGAACTTCACGCAGTCGGCAGTAAACAGACCGAACACAGCATTTTCAAGAGGTTCGCTCTTGTCATCTACCTTGTGACCCTCTATCCTGCCACGCTTGAGAAGATTTACGAATTGTCCGCAGTCAATATCCACAGTCCGGATATCCTGTCCCATATACTCGAAGTTTACAAGATATTTTTCTCCGCTGAGAACATAGTGTTCATCAGTTGCAATTTCCTGAACATAATACCTGCCAAAAGGTATATTCTCAGCTATCACAGCGGTCATATTCTCATCAAGTGAAACTTCTGAAATCAGTCCGTCCGCAGGAATAACCGTACCGTCAGCCGCCGTTATATTCTCTGCGGCAAATAGCCCAAAACGAACGCTTGTATAGTATTCCTTGCCGTAGATCCCGAAAAGCTTATCATTTTCCATAACCTTAGAAAGCGAGATCCTCACGCTCTGATACTCATTTTCAAAAGCTGTATTCACAGTATCTCTCACCTCAAATTCCTGCCCTGCATATGTCAGCTCAACATCTTTAGGCTCATTGTTCAGCACATAACCATAGGGAGCTTTTATCTCTCTGACCTCATACTTGCCGAGATAAAGCGGCTCAGTTTCAGCATAGCCGTTCTCGTCTGTCGTGATCTCTGAAACAACATCTCCTGCATAAGCTCTTGTTGTACCGTCGAGCGTAACAATATCCTCTACAGCGATCACCTGAAATACTGCACCGCTGAGATCTCCGTCTGCAAACACGGGAGTGTAAGTTGTTGGATTCACGATCATTTCACCGTTTTCATTTGTGTATGCGGAGGAAGCCGTTGTCACGCTTGTGAAAATATCGCCTGTTTTCCGAACGCTGATTTTTCCTTTTTGAGCGGTATTTTGCTTTTCAACTTTGACAATAGTAAACGAGTTTTCTTTCTCTGCATTTTCTGAGGAAACCGAAAATGCTACGGGAGTTTTATCAAGCGCATAGCCGTAAGGAGCCTGAACCTCAACAAGAGAATATTCGCCGTAGGGAAGAACTTCCGGTGTGATCAGATACCCCTCAGAATTGGTATAGAATGTGTCGATCGTGGTTGGCGTCGGGTAGCTGAAAGTCATAGAAATCTTCTGACCGTTTGAATCATAGATCTCAAAGCCAGCACCCTCGTAAGGAATGGTTTTTCCCGTTTCGGAATCCACCTTTACAACCTTGATATAGCTTTTGAATTCTGCATTGTTGATAAGATAGCGGTAGGTCTGTCCGTTTTCGCTGATGTTGACATCAAAATCAGCAATAAACTCAGTACCATCCCAGCCGACTGTCTGATGAACGGTGTAAACGCCGTATGGCATATCCTTTGTCTGTGCAAAGCCGTTTTCATCGCACACAAGGCAGTCCTTTTCGGAATCCTTCGCATTTGCATAAGAACCCGAAGATTTCAGATAAACCTCAAATTCAGCTCCCACTTCCGGAGTTTCTATCTGAGTAGAGCCGTCATCGGAATGCTTGATCATTGCGATATTTCCCTTGATAACGTCCTCAGTCACTGTCATAGAAAGTGGGTTATGCTCAATGAAATAATTCTCAGCTTCTGCACCTACTGAGTAAACTGTTTTGTCAAGGAGATAGCCTTCACTTGGCGAAATTTCCTGAACAGTGTAGTTTCCGCAGACATACTCTTTTGTCTTGAAATATCCGTTTTCATCGGTCACATACTGGTCAACCAATTCACCGTCAAGATACAGTCCGTAAACTGCTCCTGCAAGTGTTCCGTTGCCCTGTTCTGATGCTGTTTCAGAATCCTGCTTTGTTACCTCAACTGTAAACTTTTTGAGGATATTTTTGAATGTCTTGGTTGTGGTCGCATCTGCCGTAAGGGTTGCAGTCTGATCCGCTGGAACTACATATCTTACGGGAACATTTTTCTCGGAAATGGTGTACACGATCTTCTCATTATTGCTGTTGTAAACGGGAATATCGGAAAGGATTGCAATACCGTCCGAACCTGTTTTTATTGTGTAGGTCTTACCGTTGCCCGTAATAGTGAACTCTCTGTCGCCGTTCTGATTGTCCTCGGACTGCTTATTTATCTTTATCGAGCCCGTTTTAAGTTGATTGTTGAACTTCACATTCACAGTCAGATCAACATCTCCGCTCGTCAGCGTAACATTCTGAGCCTTAGGAACTTCGTATCTTGTATTTACATTGATCTCGGATACGGTGTAGGTGATTGCTTTGCCTGTGGACATATCATAAACTCTTAGATCGTCAAAGGTTGCAATTCCGTTTGCATTGGTTTTGGCAGTTTCAGAGAGCGATTTTCCGTTGTATGAATAGGTGATTTTAAACTCCCTGCCGCTGATGATTCCGTCCTCTGCGGTTTTGTTAATTTTAATTGATCCTGTTTTGAAATCCTCTGTCACCTTGTTTTTTCCTGCTTTGATTGTATAAACAGTAGGGTCAATAGAATAACCTGTAGGAGCTTTTAATTCCTTTGCGTAATAGGTGCTGTCGGGAAGTTGAATTTTACCTGTGCCGTCAGCGCCTATGGTGATTTCGCCAACCTTTTTGGTACAGGACTTGTCAATGTAGATTCCGTATACCGCTGTGGAATTGTCAACACTTGATTTTCCTACAAGATTACCGTCCGTATTGTACTTATCGATCTCAAAGGTAACATCTGTCTTTGTAATTCTGAACGCCGACATATTCATAGCGGTTGCGGTCTTGCCATCTGTTTTGTTGTTGATAACAACGCCCTGAGATCCGTTGGACTCGATCCTCCAATGAGTACCTCCTGCGCCTGTGCCGTCGCCGACTGTGGAGCTTGTTATGAGCGATTCGGAAACTCCGATAGATTTCAGATAAGAAACAACGTCGGAACGGCTGTCAAATTCGCCCATATATATCCATGCGTGGTCGATACCGCCGGGATTCTCCGCCACAACAACCGAACCGGGAGTGATCGTCGAACCGTCGGAGCATTCCCAATACGGGCGGTCGGTAGTCTTGATATTTGCCTTTTCCACGCCAACCTTAGAGGTTACGCCATTGTAGGTGATCGTACAGCTGTCGCTGACAGTCAGCCAGTGAGCAGTATCAACGGGCACAGGGTTATTCCACGAAAAACCGCTTGTAGAATAGCCGAGCTGTGTGAGCGTGTAGTACACAAGTCCCGAACAGTCGATACCAAGGTTGTTGATCGTCTGCACCGACAGCGGAGTGTACTGTCCCTGATTGTATGCGTACCAATAGCCCTTATTGCCAAAGGTATACGGCGAGCCGAGAAGAGTTGCAGCTTTTGCTACAACCGTATCCGCTGATGGAAAAGCTGAATTTTCCGTTGACGTACTTGCCGCATTCGCTGTGATAACTCCGCTCATAGATGAGCCCAGCATAGAAAAAACGCAAAGTCCTGCCATGAACCCTGCGCTGAGTTTCTTTAATATCTTTGATTTAATTTTAAACATATATTGCATTTCTCCTTTGATTTTGCGCAAATAAAGAGAGTCGGAGAAATCCGACTCTCTTTATTGCATATTTGTTGTTTACTTAATTAGTAAGCAGATTCGCTTACCGAAATATCAATTGTAATATCACTTTCATCAAATATCCGGGTAATATCACCGTATTTATCTGATTTTAAAAATCTGCCGCCTTGTGTGTCGAACACATACCATGCTCCGTCCACATTTACCAGATTTGCCATGTGTCCATACCAGTCATCGGTGGAGAAAAACGCATACCGACATTCAAGCCCAATCCCCTTGCAGGCATACATTGTTGCCACTGAGAACACTTGACAATTTCCGCTGACATTATTCTGAATCCAATTATACACGGCTTCGGCTTTTCCATAATCAGAACCATCGTGACTCAATCCTGCACCGATGTTGTAATATTCATCGGTCGTTCTTCCGAGCGAATTTACATAATTCAGAACACTTTGCAGGTTTGTTGTATCTTCAATTACAACTTCAGGCGGTTCAGTCTGCGGTACTGTAGTCTGCGGCTTAGTTGTTGTAGTAGTCGGCGGATTCGTTACCGAAGGCTTTGCCGTTGTTAACGGAGGAGAGGGGGTATTATTCTGTTCCGCTCCGTTATTACTCTGAGGATCATTTGACGGCGAATTATCGGGCTGCGGATTATTCTGTGCAGGCTGGTAGTTATTTTCCTGACCGTTATTATTCTGACCCTGATTAGAATTTCCGTTCGCATTTGAAGAACCAGATTTCTTGGTCGTAGTTACTGTGATATCTGTCGGTTTTGAAGTCTCGGATACCGTCTGCGAACTCTTTCTCGTAGTAGTTGTGGTTTCACTTGTATCCTTTTCTTCCTTTCCAGATGTTACTGCGGAGCCTGTGACCGTGGTCGTAGTTTGGCTCACCGCCGAAGTTTCCACACTTTCTACGGACTCCGATACATTTCCGCAGGCGGTCAGCATTACCGTGCAAAGTATTGATATGACCGTTGCTCTTTTCATATGATCAACTCCTTTCGACAAGCAATATATCACACCTTTTCTTGTAAATCCAGCCTCTTTTCAAAAGTTCTACCTTTGTGACAATTTACACAGCAAAAGCTTTAGCAAACTACATACTCATAACCGGCTCAGGTTCATCTTCAGGCTCGGACATTTCCTCATCAGGGGTGTTCTCAACCTCGATATCCGTCTGCTGAACCTGCTGAAGCTTGAGATCGTAAGCATTGAGTACAGCCTGATTTACGGCAGTTCTCGCCGACTTGGTTATGGCGTGGAAGGTGTCGCTGTACTGCTTGTTGCCGTCCTTATCGGTGTATGAGGTGGAGGGCATATTGACAAATCTGCCCTTTTCGGTCTCGATGACCCTCAGTCCGTGAACGGCGAACATACCGTCCATTGTTACGCTGGCATATGCCTTGATTGCCGAATCCTCTTTGTTTACCATTCTGTTGATAGATGCGTGTATTTTCATAATTTCATTCTCCTTTACATGGTCTGTTCGATTTCATGTTCTTCTTCAAATTCTTCGTCCGGTTCGATTATTTCCGGCTTGGTTTCCCTCACTGCGATAAGCCCTATGCCCGGCAGATTTACTACCACATGATTAAACTGCTCCTTGTACTTTTCAATCTGCTCGTCGGTAAGTGAACAGCTGTCCCACTCGCCGTATTCGTTCCGGTAGTTGCCTGAAATGTAGAATGTACCGTGGACAAGAGTTTCTCCCACTATTCTGTTTGGAGCAGAGCCGTTCAGCAGAAATTCATCATTGCACCAGCAAAGAGCGTTGTTTTGGGGTTCGAAATATATAGGCTCGATGCTGCCGCCCACAACTTCTTGCATGGCATGGATATCATTGCGAATTTCAGCTTCATATGGAGCTTTTCCGTTTTCCACGATAAGAATTTTCATTATATCCGAATGATTTGTTTTATCGATATCGAAGTCTATCGGCTTGAATCCAACGCTGTCGCAGAAGTAAAAGCCTTTATCCTTGCCGTCGCAGATTTCAATGACATTGCTGACTGACATCGACTCTCCGAGATATCCGGGAGGTGTTTTGTCCGAATTGCAAAGGGCGAAAACACTTTCAAGGCTGTCACAGGTCACAGTACCGCCGTAAATCTGACGGTAATTCTCAGCTTTTATGCCGCCATGTGATTGTGTGTAGTCGTAATTCATAAAAGCGAGCTTATTACGGTCCTTTTCATGGTCGATCTGAAAAATCCTGATCTTCATCTGCGGAGCCTCGATCTGTTCAAGCCGTTCAACCGCCCATTTCGGAAGCTGCTCATAGTCGGCAACTCCGAAGAAATCCTCACGGTAGAATTGTGCTTTTTCGTCGTCCGCAAGGAACTGCCCGAATACCTTTCTGCCCGATTTTTCGGGATCGCAGCCAAAGCCGCCTGCTGCGTAGAAATACTGATTTATTGGGTCCTTGAACTGTTCGTTAAGGATTTCGGGCTTGAGGATCAACAGCTTTCTTTCGTAATCCTGCGGCTTATCGGATTGAACGCACTGTTTTTCGCCCACAAGTCCGAGCCTGTCATATCTTTTCTTTACCTGATCGATAAAGCCGTTAAGCACGGCGGGATGAGAATCAACACAGTATTCGCGCATTTCTTTTTGGGGAAGATATGAGGGGATAACAGACCTTGCCCACTCCTTGTTCTCACGGGAGAAACGACCGTCATCTTTCTTATTAAGAATGCTTGCGGCAAGCACCCACATTGTACGGTCATAACCGAAATCGGCTATGACCTTTTTAGCCCCATTTTTATTCAGAGTGAAACCGTCGAAACTATCTGAAATAGCCGATTCTATCGCTTTTTTACAGCGGATATTTTCCGTCCGGCTTTCACGGTATGCCTCAATTTCTCCGGTGAGTTTTGCGTTTTCAAAAGATTGTCTGTACAGATAACTCATACGTTTTTCACAGCTCCTTTTCTTTTAACTCTCATAAGAGTTTTTAAAAGCCTTTCTCTTTCCTCCAGCACAAGTGACTCTACAAAGGAATCAAGCGGTTCACTTTCCGATTTGCAGTCGTCACACAGCTTCTCCTTTGTAACAGTTATCGTATTTCCCTTGGCGTCAAAGCTAAGAATATTCCCTGACCGTATATTAAGGGCAAGCCGTATTTCATAGGGTATCGTAATTCTGCCTTTCTTTCCTAACACCCGTACAATTTTATTCATCACTGCATTCCTCCGTTTCCTCGCCGCAGTAAGCATACAATGGACAATTACCACAATCATCATGCATGGAGCAAGTCCGTTCGATCTCTTCATCCGAGATACCACAATCACGGCGTTCTCTTCCGGGAGCATTACGCCATATCGTGAGAGAAACACCGCCGCCGTCGCACTCTGTTTCTACTCTTACGGGATTCCCGTTTTCATCGTAAAGTCCCGAAAATTCGGTCTTTCCATTTGTTGTGAGTACCTGTGCAAAAATTATCTTTTTCATAAAATTATACCTCCAAAATTGTCTGTTTCATCGTCAAACAGCGAGAGCTGGCGTACAGACCTTGCTCTCTCGCTCGTATCGTAATTGGATATGAGGAGTTCCGCATACTGACAGCCGCCGTCGTACCGCTGTGCCAAGTTGTTAATTCTGCTGATCTCCTCGATGCGGATATTCGGCTTGTCCCATATCTCACGAATTTCGGGACAGTCGTTGTAAGAAACAAGAAACTTGCCCTTGATATCCAGAAGAGTGTCACGCAGTCTGATATGATCCTTGGTTTTAAACCCGACGTCCTTGTAATAGTTTTCGGTAGCAAAGTACGGCGGATCGCAGTAGAAAAAGCTGACAGGGCGGTCATACTGCCGTATCAGCTTTTCAAAATCCTTGTTCTCAACTATGACTTTCTGCAATCGCCTCGCCGCCAAGTCTATCATCGGGAAGTCCGACCAAATGGAATGCGGCTGACTTGCAAAGCTGTCAAGTCCGCTTGCATAGCTGTAACGAATAAGCTGATAAAATTTTGCCGCACGATCAATGTCCCGAAATTTCGGGAAAAGATTGCGTTTATGAAGCCCTGCTATCCAATCAAAATCCTCACGGGAATTGAGGACGTACCGCAGCTTGTATTTCAGCTTATTTGGCTTATCTCTGACACAGCGGTACAGATTAGAAAGATTGCTGTTAAAATCGTTATATACCTCAAAATCCATACCGGGCGGCTTATGGAACAGAACCCAGCCTGCGCCTCCGAAAACCTCTATATACCGCTCATAGTAGGGTGGAAACCTCGCAAGTACGGCGTCTCTGAGAGCCTTTTTTCCTCCTACCCATGACATAAAACTGTTCATGTTTTTCCTTTCTGCCGTTTATACCAACAGCAGAAAAGTCGCTTTGCAAGCACCAGATTTTTGATCTGCTGTTGGCAAAACGACCTTAATAAATATTAGATTTTACGCTGTTTTCAGCCCTTGATTATCGGGTCAACGTATGAAAAAATTATTCGCTTCTGTTCAAGGTAGCCGTCGGCTTTGTTTACCTCATTGCACAGCTCCTTGTACTGCCGCTCCGAAAGTACGGGTTTTGTCGCTCTCAGCATTGCAGGAATACTTCCAATACAGAACTTGAAGTCCACTTTAGCTTTGATTTTGTTTGTATGCATTAACCCATCTCCATTTCTAAATCTTCGTCCTGTTCCGAAACGCATTCTTCAAGATTGTTCACAATGTAATCCGACAGCCATGTGCTTCCGAAATCCTCCCTCGTCCGGAGCCGCCATATTGCAAGCTTACCTACATCAAGCTGAACATCTTCAAAGGGAAACAGCAGACAGGTAAGGCCTCCGTTTTTAAAGCTATATGCCTTTTCAAACCTATTGTCATTCTGCAATATTCCGCTTTCCGTCAGCATATCGTTTATGCCGTCGACCCATTCCTGCAGATCGCCGCCGCACCCTTGCAGGACAAGTCCCTCGCTGTCATTCATTTTTCTCAGATCGTGTAAAGAAATGCTTTTGATCTCCATTATTGCAAAACCTCCTTCCCGTAATATTTTTTCAGCAGATTTATGACGAAATGCTGACCCTTTCCCGTCACAAACGTCTGCTGATAGGTCTTGGTCATAGTCGGAGTTTCAAACACCGACTCCTTTACCGCAAAATATCCTCGGTCGATAAACGCCTGATAGGGGAGATTATTCGCCATAAGCACTCTCATACTCTTAAGCCAGCCGTAGAGCTTGTTTCTTCCGACAGGGATATTTTCGGCTCTTGCCAATTTTGCCATAGCGTTCATGTCGATGAGATTATCGGTATTTGCAACCTGATTCGCAAACTCCACTAACGGTTGGTCGTGACGTATCCGCTCGTTCAGCTTGTTGATAGCCATCATCTGCAAACGGAACAGATTGCGGTACGGCTCGTCGAGAAACGGAAGATAGTTTTCTATGAACATTTGCTCGTTGCTGACGTAGCCGCCTGTTTGATTGATCTGAGGCAGAATTTTATCAAAAATCCACGACTCAAATTCCGCAGCTCTCGGCAGCTTGCTGTGTGCAACAAGTCTGTAAACATCTCCCTCAGGAATAAAAATCATCTTAATAGTTTTACTTGGAGACTGCGGATGAGGTAGGTCGTGTTTCACGCCCCACCTGCAATGCCGCTTTATTGCGTCTTTTGTATTGCTTGGTTTTGTCAATATCACTTGACACATTTTATTCGAACAAGAATTATGCAGCGA